>RCNG010000008.1_pt1 | contig 101837 bp, 101 predicted proteins | sample 2041371 | NCBI WGS metagenome assembly RCNG01 (sample SAMN09708227, study PRJNA481090) | Marine sediment metagenome, whole genome shotgun sequencing project. | biome: marine sediment; feature: ocean; material: sediment; isolation source: Sewage treatment plant 1 marine sediment (STP1) ... | reverse complement strand
ACGTCCGTTCAATCGTCGGACGCTTCCTCGAGCACTCACGAGTCTATTATTTTCTTAATGATGGCAAGGAAGAGTTTTATTGCTCGAGCGCAGACTTGATGGACCGCAATATGTTCCGTCGCAACGAGTCCTGCTTCGAGATACGCCAGAAGGCGATGAAAGAGCAAATTCGAACCGACCTTGAATTGTTTCTCGCGGACAACTGCCAGTCATGGGTCCTCAACGGCGATGGCACCTATGAACGGCTAACGCCAGCCGATGAGAAACGTATTTCCGCGCAGGAAACGTTTCTGAAAAAACTAGCCGGCCCGAAACTCGTTTAAAACAGAGTCGATCAGGGTGTCGATCAACTTAACCATCGAGAACGCCCCGCCCAGGTAGAGTTTGCCGGTCAATGCGAGAATGCAGACGCCGTGGATACCGCTCCACAGAGCGGTTGCCGTGTGATCAATCTCCTGTGTCGGACGACCGGGCGAAATTTCGCTGAGGTTATCGGCCACCATCTCGAACATCACATCCCGGCGCTCTTTCATTTGCACCGGCGTTGGTAAACCGCGCGGAGCCTGGTGCTCGAAAACCAGCCGCCAGCGATCCGGATGGTCGGTCGCGTACTTCACGTAGACCTCTGCCATTGTCTTGATGCGGACCTCCGGATTTCGCTTCTTGCGGGTCTGCTGCTGAATACGGCCCGCCATTTCATCGAGAGTTTGTGCATTGAGATGAATGATCAGGTCATCAAAATTCCGGAACACATGATACAAGGTACCCACGGTATAACCGATTTCTCCAGCCACTTTCCTGGCGGTAAGCGATTGATACCCTTCGGTTTCCACGTGTTTCGCCGCCGCCGAGATCGCCATCTCACGAATCTCGTCACGACTATGATCGCTGCGTCTGCCCATGCGTTATGTCCAATTGAGGAAGCGCTTACCTAAGCCAAACAATAACATTATTTGAACAACGTTCAATAACTCTGTATAAATTAAACACCGTTTAATAAAGCGGTTTTTCTTAAGCTATTAATTGAACATTGTTTAATTGGGAGTCAATCATGAAAACCAAGAGCTACCTAAGTCTGATCGTCGTCGTTCTGGCCCTGTTTGGTGTGGGCACAGCGGATGCTGCTGGCCTGCTGACACCGAAAGGACAGTCTGGCTCACTGGATATTCGCGATCACAAAGTGAAGGTGGTCGTTGAAGATGGCTATGTGATCACGGAAGTCGACCAGGTATTCGTTAATGTCGCTCCAGCGGATGTTGAAGCGATCTACAGTTTTCCTGTCCCCTCCCACGCAGCTGTGGCGGAGTTCACCTACTGGATAGACGGCAGTCCGGTAACCGGTGAAGTCCTGAAGCAACAGGAAGCTCGCGATCTCTATGAACAGGAAAAAGCGGCAGGCCGTGAAACGGCTCTAGCGGAGAAAGACGAGTACCGAACATTCGATATATCGGTTTACCCCGTGAAAGCGAATAGCGATGTTCGTGTGCGCCTTGTGTATGTGCAAAGTGCGAATACCGACACTGGGATCGGGCGCTACGTCTATCCCCTCGAAGAAGGCGGTGTGGATGAAGTGCGCAATTCCTTCTGGGATGTACAGAGTACGGTTACGGGCGACTTCAGCTTCGATCTCGAACTGAAATCGTCCTACCCTGTTGACGCACTTCGATTGCCAGAGCAACCGAACGCCGCTTTGACCCAGATCGATTCAGGGCATTGGACGGTAGGTCTGCATGCACTGGGATCATCACCTGTTGACGAGGAGTTCGCGGGCCAGATTTCTGCGCTCGAAGCGGGTGAGACACCGGCTCTGGCTACTTCGTCATCCGGCGTTGCCAACCTGAATAAAGATATCGTTGTCTATTGGCGGCATGCGCCGGATTTGCCTGGCACGGTCGATCTTGTAACCCACAAACCCGACGTCACCGGTCGCGGAACTTTCATGCTGACCTTCACGCCCGGAGACGACCTGCCAATAATCGAGAACGGTCGTGACTGGGTATTCGTTCTGGATACGTCCGGCTCCATGCAGGGAAAATTCGCGACCTTGGCCAATGGCGTACAACAGGCACTGGGGAAGCTGAATCCGAACGATCGTTTCCGCATCTTTACGTTTAGTAACTCCGCCAGCGAGTTAACCGGCGATTTCGTAATCGCCAGTCCGGAAAATGTTACGCACTACACCGATTTGGTCGGACGTTTGGCCGCCAATGGAGGAACGAATCTCTATGCCGGATTGCGCGCTGGGCTCGATGCATTGGACAGCGACAGAACCTCCGGTATCGCATTGGTAACAGACGGCGTTGCCAATGTGGGCGTTACCGAAAAGAAGGAGTTTCTGAATATGATGTCCAAATATGACGTACGTCTGTTTACGTTCATCATGGGCAACAGTGCGAACCGGCCTCTGCTCGAAGCAATGACGGAAGTCTCAAATGGTTTCGCGCTGGAAACCTCCAACAGCGACGATATCTCCGGGCAGTTGATTCAAGCGACGGCCAAAATCCGGCACGCGGCACTGCATGACGTGAAGCTGACCATTGACGGAGCCAAGGTTGCTGATCTGACGCCGGAGAAAATCGGCAGTCTCTACCACGGTGAGCAATTGCAGGTGTTGGGACATTATTGGGGTAGCCGGGAAGCGAAAGTCCGCTTGAGTGGAAAGGTCGCCGGCAAAGAGGTCGAGTACAAAACCTCATTTGCGATGCCAGTACAGTCCGATCTCAATCCTGAGCTGGAACGCATCTGGGCATACGCAACGATCGAGAATCTGCAGTCGAAAATGGACTACTTCGGTGCTGACGCCGATACGGAAGATGCCATCTCGGACCTCGCCGTTGAATACGGACTGGTTACGGATTACACGTCGATGATCGTTGTTCGTGACGAAGTATTTGCCGCGCAAGGCATCAAGCGAAACAATCGTGACCGCGTCGCGACCGAGCGAGCTGCACAACAGAGTCGCGCCCAGAAGGCTCCGCAGAATCGCCGTGTCGATCAGGCACAACCGATGTATCAGAAGAAGCGGCCGTCAACCGGCGGCGGTGGGTCTGGTGGCGGTGCAGCGGGTCTGCCGATGATCCTGACCCTGTTGGGGCTGCTGATGTTTAGACGGCGAAAACAAACCACAAGCTAGAGACCTGGCCCCCTGACGGGGGCCTTTTTATTGGGCCACTAACAACCGCCGCTATTCGAGATCCAACGTGTATCCGACCTCTTCCACATAGCTCCGTTCTCTTTCCAGATCGGCGATCGTCAACGGATTCTCCGCAAGCCAGTCGGCGTCGAAACCGACTGAGAAACCATCTTGCCTCGTCGAGAATCGTATTTTCGGTAACTCGACGGCGTTTCGACTGCGATTCAGAAGAACGGCCAGACGCAAGATCATCAGCAGGCGAAGCCCGGATTCCCGCCAGGGCCCAGGCAACGCTTCCAGACGCGAGGGATCTATCGCATGCCGCTGGCTACCGATCAAGGCCGCGAGGTATCGCTGTTCCGCTCGAGGAAATCCCGGCATATCGGCATTCTCTGCGATGTAGGCACCGTGACGCTGGTAGCCGTCGTGAGAGATATCGAGGCCTATTTCATGCAGGCGCGCCGCCCAGTCGAGGATTTTCTCTGCGAGCTCATTATCAAGACTCCACTTGGCAGCACACTGCGAAAGAACAGCGGCCGCGGTCTCCGCCACGCGATTCGCCTGGTCTTCGTCAACCTGAAAGCGCGCGAGCATTGCCTGCACGGTTCGCTCACGGGCATCTTCGTGTTGCAAGCGGCCAAGTAAATCGTAGAGCAGCCCTTCGCGAACGGCACCGTCTGAAATTCTTAGTTCTTTTATGCGCAGCGTATTCATTACTTCGGCAAGAATGGACAAGCCGCCGGGCCACACCTGCGCTCGCCGTTCCGACAGTCCCTTGAGTTTCAGGTCATTAACGGAGCCGAACTCAAGCACCTTTTCTATCAATGCTTCGATCGCGTCCAGCGTCAACGCGGTATCTATGAGGCCCAGAGATTGCGCCACGGCCTCCGTTGATAAAATAGTGCCCGATGTGCCGATGGCCTGAATGTCCTTTGCACCTCGAAAAAATGCTTTCACCGGACGAAGTTCCAGTCGGGCCGCCATGCGTGCTTTCTTGAAGCCCGCGCGCGTAATTTCGCCAGCGGGAAAAAAACGCTCGGTCATGGAAACACAACCCATATGCAGGCTTTCAAGTGCCTTGGGCATCGCGCCTCGGCCAAGTATCACCTCGGTACTACCGCCACCGATATCCACGACCAGTCGCAGCCCATCCGTCGGCGGCATACTATGGGTCACACCGGTATAGATCAGGCGCGCCTCTTCGATACCGGAGATAACTTCGATCGGATGCCCCAACAAGGCTTCTGCTTCGGCCATGAAGGTGCTGTCTTCACGAGCACGGCGAATAGTGCTGGTGCCGGCGGCTCGCACACTACCGGCCTGAACTTCGCGAAGGCGCTCGCCAAACCGCGAGAGGCAATCAAGTGCACGCTGCCGCGCAGCGTCCGAAAGATCGCCAGACGATGACAGTCCTTCGGCAAGCCGAACGGTTTCTTTGATTCTGTCGATGATCGCGAGCTGGCCGTGACGGAGCTCGCCGACAACCATATGAAAGCTGTTCGACCCAAGGTCGACGCCCGCGATTATCTCTGGCTGGCTGTTCTCAGACGGTGAAAGAGGATCCACAGCCACAGGTGGTTTGTGCATTCGGATTCCGAATAATGAACTGCGCTCCCTGCAGATCTTCCTTGTAATCGATCTCGGCGCCCATCAGGTACTGCACGCTCATCGGATCGATCAACAATGTCACGCCCTGATTTTCAACCTGGCTGTCACCGTCCTCGATACTCTCATCGAACGTGAAACCGTATTGAAATCCCGAACAACCACCGCCCGATATAAACACCCGTAACTTCAGATTCGGGTTGCTCTCTTCAGTGATCAATTCGCCCACTTTGTGCGCGGCGGCATCCGTGAAGACAACGCTGGGTGGTGGGGGTGCGCTTGTTACTGCTGTTTCCATAGTCTTTATTTACTCGCCGGACGCGGCTGCTTTCTCGTCCATTTGGTTAGTCTGTTCCAGAAGCGGTACCTGCCCTTCGGGCTGATGTACCAGTTTGCCGTTTATTTCGGCACCTTCTGCCATCTGGATCAGATTGTAATACACATTGCCTATGACGCGCGCGGTCGCACCAAGTTCAACGCGCTGGCTTGCGAACACATCGCCTTTCACAATGCCATTGAGGATGACGTACGGAACAGTCACTCCGCCGTCTACACTACCGATATCGCTGATGCTCAGCGCAGAATCTGTGTCTGGATCGGCGGAAACGTTACCGTTGACCGTGCCGTCGACATGGCAGCCACCGCGAAAATGCAGATCGCCGTTCAATTTGCTATTTGAGCCAACGAGTGTCTCGATGACTGCATGCCTGCTCTGTTTCTTGCCAAACATTTGGTTCTCCGTGCTGCCGCTGCGCGACATAAAGTGTCTAGCCCTGACTGTTAGCCCAGGCAAAGCTCTCTTCAATGCTGGATATCGATCGCGTCCTGGATCGTACCTCAACGGTTATGCGTTCCGGCGTAAAGCCATCCGGCAGCACAAGCTGTCGGTCGAAATCCTGAAAATAGCGAAACGAAAATGGCCAGGACTGATCGGCGTCCTCCGGGACTAACTGTGTGAAAGCGTAGCTCATCTCCGTGCCGTTCTGCTCGCCGACAAACCTCAAACTGACATCGCCGGAAACCTTGCGGTCGTGTTTCATCGCCTGGACCAAAACCAGCCGAACATTGAACTCGCGCTCGGACTTGCCTCTTGTGAATTTGAGGTCCTGGATACGAAGGCCGGAGTTTCCGTCTGAAGGCGATACGATGCCGCGGTAGAAACCGATTGCATCACGCTGCTCCTGGATCTTCGCCTGCAAGGTACCCAGACTGGCCTCGACTTCCTTATACGACTCCCGATCTACAGCCCGGTTCGTCTCCAGAATCGCGATTTCCTGTTTTAATTCAATAATATTATCTTCGAGCTGCATTATTCGATCTTCGAAGGCCTGACTGATATTGCCAGCTTCGATAATGTCATAACCGGCACTGATTCGGCCATATTCGAAAATCAGATAAGCGCTGACAACGATCAACGCGGCAACGATAACCCGAGTCATCCAGATTCTGCCCGTGCCGTGCTGCTGTAAAGGGGATTTAGTTGCCACTTAGACGCCGCGTCCTTTGCCCACAAAAGACATTATGTTACGCGGCTACCCCGGGTAACAGTAGTGAGCCAGATCACGAAATGTGAATAAATATTCAACCGGCACCACTATCAGACGATGCGATGTCCCTGGCGAAGACGCTGCGCCAGCGCTTTGGCCACCAGCGAGGCTGAGACGGCAAACCGTCTGGATGTACGCATGGGCCAAGTTCATACAGGGCGCGCGCATAGACGCGACGCTTGAAATAGATCACTTCATTGACGGGGCGCCAGAAATCGACCCAGCGGATACGGTCAAATTCGGGCTTGTCGCATCGGTCGAATCGCACAGCATCGTCGTCAGATTTGAGGCGCAGCATGAACCAACGCTGCTTCTGGCCGATACACAGGGGTTTACTGTGTTTGCGGATGAATTTGTCCGGCAGTTTGTATCGCAGCCAGTCACCCGTGACATCAAGCACTTCGACGTCGGCCTCAACAAGACCAACCTCTTCGTGCAGCTCACGAAACATTGCTTCGACGGGCTCTTCGCCTTCGATCATCCCACCTTGCGGAAACTGCCAGCCTTTGGCGCCGACCCGACCTCCAAGCATCAGCTTGTTATCGGAATTCACAAGGATGATACCGACGTTAGCGCGAAACCCTTCGGCGTCTATCCAATCGTTGCCCATAGCAACCGTACTAAAACTCTAACTGAGGATTACTTTACACTATCCATCGCCAGCCGCATCAGGAGATTTTTTTGCCAGGAGACATGAGATGAACGCCGCAAGGAACGGAGCGCTTTTTGCGGGTCTGTTATTGCTCGCGGTTGCCGCGTTTATCGCAGCGCTGGCATCGGGCAGTGCGGATGTGAGTTTCAGCGAATCCATTGCCGCGCTGCGCGGTGCCGGTCCGGAACCTATCGAGTCTCTGGTCCTGGACTTGCGTCTGCCGCGCGCAATGACGGCATTCGCCGTCGGTGGATTACTCGCCGTTGCCGGCGTACTCATGCAGGTACTGCTCCGCAACCCGTTGGCGGACCCGTACATATTGGGGAGCTCAGGTGGCGCTGCAGTCGCTGCCCTGTTGGCGATGATGTTGGGCATGGGCAGTCTGATCATCGACCTGTCCGCATTCGGCGGCGCGATGGCGGCGACATTACTGGTGTTCGCCATCGCTCACGGCAGTGGAAGCTGGACGCCTGCACGATTGCTGCTGACGGGTGTCGTACTCGCCGCCGGTTTCAGCGCAGCGACGACACTCTTACTCGCCCTGTCACCCGACCAAAATCTCCGCGGAATGTTATTTTGGCTTATGGGTGACTTGAGTTTCGCCTTCGACCCCGACCGTTGTCTCTGGCTGCTGGCAATTCTGGTCGTCGCCGGCACGGCTTCCGCGAGACACCTGAATGTTCTTTCGCGGGGCGAACTGCAGGCGGCAATCGTCGGGCTGCCGGTCAAGGGATTCCGGTATTTGATTTTTTCAGCCGCCGCGCTCGCAACCGCCTTGTCGGTCACCACGGTTGGCGTAATCGGTTTCATCGGGCTGGTCGTTCCGCATCTCATCCGGATCGTCGCAGGTAGCGATCACCGAATCGTGTTGCCTGCGTCGGCGCTTGCGGGCGGCACCCTGCTCGTTATCGCCGACACGCTGGCGCGGACATTGATGGCGCCGCGACAATTGCCGGTCGGAGCCCTGACCGCCGCAATTGGAGTGCCATTATTCCTGATTCTGATGAGTCGCAGCCGGCGGCATCGCTACCAATAAGCCCGGCCAATTCTTCTTAGCGGTAGCCCGCACGTTCGGCGAGCAAGCGTGCGTCTTCATCGCGCCAGCCAGCGTTGCCGATCGGCTGATGTTTCTTGAAATCGCCTTGCAAGCGAACGCGCTGATTCAGCATCCAGTCGACGAGTCGTTGTGCAGAGTCGGGCTGCTGCGCGTGCCGAGCTACGCCTATACCGTCAATGTCAAAATATCGCTCTTCGGCAAGAAAGTTCGTGATTCCACCCGCGTCCGGAAACAACGAAGCGATTCCGTAGTCACAAGTTCCATCACGAATCGCATCGAGCAATTCTGCTTCACTGGGGAACGGCGATGCGGCGAGATTGCGCTTCCAGCCACGCACCAATCGTTCCGTTTCTTTCAGTCCCCGGTCGCCGATGAGCATCGCCAACAAGGATCGATTTACGTGCAATTTTGACGATGACAGGCATATTCGTCCATGCAGTTCAGGCGATGCCAGCTGGTCGTAGCTTGCGACCAGCGGTTTAATTGGTTCGCTGCGCGTGGCGATCGCGTGAAATCGAACGTCAATCGCGGCCCACAGACCTTCTTGATCGTTCAACAGTGGATCGGCAGCGTCGAACGCAGCAGATTGAATGGGCCGCAAAGCACCCTCGTCACCTGCACGCCAGATATCCGCGACGTTGTTGGTCATGAGCACATCAGCCGTTGGGGAACCGCTGTTATTAATGACCAGATCCACGTTTTTACTGCTCTTGCTAAAAACCAGTGTCACGCCTATGCGCGTGTCATCGGTGAACTCGGCAAGCTTCGCCGCGAAGCCTTCCTCACTGTCACCAACCGCATAGACGACAATGGGAGCCGGCACCGGACCCGAGTCGCAACTCGACAGGAACAGAGCGGAACATAGAGCTATTAAGGCAAATCGCACTATGCCGCCTCGACGATAACCCGATCGCGGCCGGCGGACTTGGCCGCATACAGCGCGACGTCGGCGCGCGCGACCAGAGAATCACCGATCGGCTTCAGGTCATTGTCACCGGGTTTCGGGTGAACCTCAGAAATGCCGATAGAGACGGTGATCGTTACAGTCTCCGCACTGGGCAAGTCGATCGGGGTTGCCGATATGGCCTTGCGAACGCGTTCGGCGAGCAGTTTCGCCGACGAAACGTCTGTGTTTGGCAGCAATACAAGGAATTCTTCGCCACCGTAACGAGCGGCCACGTCGCTGGCACGAACTTGCGACTCGATACGCTGCGCCACTTCGCGTAAGACTACGTCGCCCGCGGCGTGTCCCCAGGTATCGTTCACACGTTTGAAATGATCGACGTCCAATATCAGGCAAACAATACCGGACTGGTCGCGCCGCGCTCGTGCCAACTCTTCTCCCAGTCGCACGTTGAGGTAGCGACGGTTGTTCCAACCGGTTAGCACATCCGTAAATCCGCTCCGTAACAAGCGTGCACGGTTAATGGCATTTTCAACACAAAAAGAAGCGATGACTCCGAGGTGTGCCATGAAATCACTCGCGTGGTCTCGAGTGAACCGCAAGGCATCGCCGCTGCACAGATTGATGCTGCCGATCAAATTGTGGCGATGTTTCAGTGGAATCATCGCGATACTTTTCAAACCATCGGCATTCGGGCAGATCATCTGATGGTCGCAAGCTGCGAAGGAGCCCAACCAGGGCTGGTGCAGGCCGATGTACTGTGGCGCCAGACCGGCAAGCGACTCGACCATCAACAGATGGCTGAAGTTTTCGACCGGCGTGCCATTCGCCATCAACAAATGTCGAATATCGTGATCCGGATCGCACAACACGACGCTGACATATTCAAGACCGTAGCTAACTCTCAAGCCATCGATCAAAACACCGAGCAGGGCATCGAGATCTTCTGCCTGCAAAAGCAGCAACTCACGCTGTTGCGTGCGCTGCATCTTCTCGTCGTTTCGAGCAACCTCGTCGGTTAACTCGTCCAGACGACGACGTGCAGCTTCGAGCTGCGCTGACAGCTCCTCTGCAGAGGGTCTCTCTTTTGATGGCATGAGCAGCCTCTCCCTAGCGTCTCACCGACTGTTGATACTATCCCCGAAGTGCCAGGTAGTCGCGGCCCTTTTGCATAAGCTCCACGAATGCCTCTTCATCGCCGCCCGCGACTGTCTCGCGTATTCTCCCTGCGGCTTCGCACAATGCATCGAGCGGTCCCAGCCCGAACTTGTTCAAATTCTGAATTTCAAAATACAGATGCGGGTTATCCTGTGCAACAGCTGCCGACACCAGCAACTGAGAATCGAACGTCGTTGACGACAGCTGCGCGAGCTTCGGCGCTGCCTCGCCGCTCTCTGCCAGCGCGGTAAAGAACGCAATGTTCAACGCATGCGACAAACCCAGCACATAAGCAATCAGGCGATCATGGTCCTCGAGCCCCATGTCCAGTTGCTCAACCATCGTGGACGCAAACAGCTCCTTTGCAGCTGCCGTCGCTTCCGGATCCCCGGCATCGCAGAAAATCAGGTGACGACCGGAAAGCAATCGCGTGTCAGGCCCGTACATCGGGTGAAGTGATGTGACGCGGCAACCCACCGACTGCAGCTCCTTCAAACCGTCCATCAGTGGGGACTTTAGCGACCCAATATCGAATATCAGGCCCTTGGGTTTCAGCACTGCGAGTTGCGCAAGAATTCGGCCCGAAACAGCCAGCGGCGCGGCAACGACAATAACGTCGAAATCAACGCCCGCATCCGTCCAGGTAGTGAACGCAGCCGGTCCGTTTTCAACCGTCGGGTCCGCGACAATCGTTGTGTAGCCTTGTGATGTGAAAAAGTCGGCGAACCAACGTCCCATCTTGCCCGCACCACCTATGACGAGTGCACGGCGACCATCGCCCTTGCCTTCGGCGACGACCCGGTCGCGCTCCTGGCTTTCGAGCGACGTTCGTATCAGCATTTCCAGAAGGTTCTCGACCAGATCCGGATCAACGCCCATTTCAGCGGCCTGCTTGCGACCCATATCGAGCACATCTTTCTCGCGCGCGTAGTCTCGAGTGCCCGTGCCGGAAGTCAGCTTGTTCTTTCCGATGTCGGCAACAATTCGTTGACGCTCGGCGATCATCTCAACCAGGCGTCGGTCAACAGCCGACAGATTTTTGCGAAGTTCGTCGAGGTTCATTTTGTTTGATACGTCGTGGGTCGTTCGCAACCCTTTTACAGCAGTGGCGCGCGCAGTGAAAGCCGGCCCGATCAATTTCGGGCCGGCTTATTTGGAACTGCCTATTGGTTACTGTTGTTAGTAACTGTAGTGGCGACGGTAAGACAGCTCCCAACGGTAGATTTCGAACAGCTGGTGCCAGGACAACCAATGGTCTCGTCGCAGACGACTGTGCTCAAACCAGCGCCGAAACGATCGGTCTCGTTTCAGCCATTTCGGCATCTTCCTCGCGCGCTCATACTTCGACCGTTTGTAGTCGCGTTGATAGCCTTCTCGGCGGTAGGCGTTTCGGCCACGCGACTCATGACGATAGCTATCGGAATACTCGTGCCTCGGCGAGCTGTGATGACGATCCCTCTGATCGTGGGCTGCAGCCTCGGGAGCATCCAAAAGCAACAGACCACAGGCGATCACTGCTGAGATAAGTACTTTGTTCATATTTCACCTCCGGTTTGTCGGGTTACGCTTGCACAATAGGCCGGGACGCATGAACTCCTACTGAATACAAGTTGTTGTTTTCCTTAATTTAATGAACACAGGATGAACAACTATCACAATCATGAGAACATGCAATCGTGAGAACATTCCGTTCTCAAATCGCTCCGGATACCACAGGGATAAAGATCAATGAAGACACGCGCCGCGGTCGCCTTTGAAGCAGGCAAACCACTTGAAATCGAAATGTTGGATCTGGAAGGACCAAAAGCCGGCGAGGTTTTGATTCGAAATGTGGCCAGCGGCGTCTGTCATACCGATGCGTTTACCTTGTCCGGAGAGGACCCTGAAGGCATCTTCCCGTCCGTTCTCGGCCATGAAGGTGGTGCCATTGTCGAGGAGATCGGCGAAGGCGTGACGTCGGTTGCCGTTGGAGACCACGTTATTCCGCTATACACGCCGGAATGCGGTGTGTGCGATTTCTGCACATCAGGCAAGACCAATCTGTGTCAGGCGATTCGCGTAACGCAGGGTCAGGGACTGATGCCGGACGGCACGTCGCGCTTCTCGCTCAACGGCAAGCCGATATTCCACTACATGGGCACATCGACATTCAGTGAATACACCGTGCTGCCAGAAATCGCCGTCGCAAAAGTCAGCAAGGAAGCGCCACTGGAAAAAGTTTGCCTGCTCGGATGCGGCATCACTACCGGTATCGGTGCTGTATTAAATACGGCCAATGTTCAGGCTGGCGATACCGTTGCCGTTTTCGGACTGGGCGGCGTCGGCCTCAGCGCTATTCAGGGCGCGATGATCGCGAAAGCAGGTCGTATCGTCGCCGTTGACATTAACGAAGACAAGTTCGAACTCGCGAAACAGTTTGGCGCGACGGATTGCATAAACCCGAAGAATTACGACAATCCCATTCAGGATGTCATCGTTGAACTCACGGGCGGCGGCGTCGACTTCTCCTTTGAATGTGTCGGCAATACCGATCTGATGCGCTCGGCCCTCGAATGCTGCCACAAAGGCTGGGGGGAATCGGTCATCGTGGGCGTTGCCGGTGCGGGTAAGGAAATTTCTACCCGTCCGTTCCAGTTAGTGACGGGGCGAGTCTGGCGAGGTACTGCGTTCGGCGGCTGTAAAGGGCGCTCCCAACTGCCGGGCATGGTCGATCAATACATGGACGGTGATATCAAGATCGATGAATTCATCACCTATACGATGCCGCTTGAAGACATCAACAGAGCTTTTGACCTTATGCATGAAGGCAAGAGCATTCGTTCGGTCATCCATTTCTAGCAACAGATTGTAGTGACCAATGTTGCAGTAGCTACTTCCTCCCAGCTAGCCGCCGATGCGGCGCGCGAGGTCGCGGCTGCCGGTGGTAATGCGGTCGACTGTGCACTGGCCGCAGCCCTCCTGACAATGAACACCGAGCCGGGCGTATGTGCGCTGGCGGGCAGTTCATTCATCACCGTCTGGCAGGAGGGCAGTGATCCCGTAACGATCGATGGCAATGTCGCCGTGCCGGGTGCCGGCCTCACGGACGAAGAACGGGGCCACGGCGCCGTCGAAGTTTCGATAAGCTATGGCGGCGGAATCGAGACGCTTGTCGGCCCGGGATCTGTTTCAATTCCCGGTTCGCTGGCCGCCATTGAGCACGCCTGGAAACGCTACGGTGCGGCGAGTTGGGAAACGATTTTCGCACCATCTATTCGTGCAACTCGAGAAGGCTTCCCGCTGCCGGCCGCTTGCCACTACTACCTCGGCTACTCAGGCGAAAGCATATTCGGCCGCAGCGACGACGGGCGAGAAGCCCTGCACCACGACGATGGGTCGTTGCGCGATGCGGGAAGCACCATCGTCATACCGCATCTTAGCGACACACTTGAGGCTATTTCACGCGAAGGCGCAGATCTCTTTTATAAAGGCGAACTTGCCGCCGCGATTGCGAATCACTGTCGTGACGGCGGAGGTATGCTCACGCGTGAAGACCTCTCGACCTACGAGGCTATTGAGAGACAATCCCTCGTGGCTGAGATTGGCGGATGGTCAATCGCCACCAACCCGGCGCCCGCCATCGGCGGTGCTGTACTGACCGCAATGCTGCTGGCTTGCTCCGAGCTTGATGAAAAGGAATGGAATCGTGAAACCCTCCTTCAACTTATCGAGTCGCAGCGCGCTTGCCTTGATTTTCGACAGCGAAACCTGGATCTGGCCGATGATGTCGGCGCTGAGGCGGCAAGGCTCATAGAGTCGGCTCGTAGCGGCCGATTGCTGAGCCGCTGGACATCGGCTTCAACCGTGCATACGTCCGTCGTCGACAGCGCTGGCACAGGTTGCGCGATAACTGCATCGTCCGGATACGGTTCTGGTGAGATGCCAGTCGGTACCGGCTTATGGTTGAACAATTGTCTTGGCGAGATCGAGCTGAATCGCCGCGGCCTTGATGCAGGGCCTATCGGTTCGCGCTTGCCATCCAACATGGCTCCCAGTGTCGCTCGGCGAGACGGGTCTGTGCTGGCCGTCGGGTCGCCCGGCGCCGACCGAATCACAACCGCACTGCAACAGTTCCTTATCAATTACCTTTTATTCGAGATGCCGCTGCGCGACGCGATCGCGCATCCGCGCGTACACGTCGATACCAGCGGCGAGTCCCCACGCTTAATGGCTGAGCCAGGGCTTGATCTTCCCGGTACGGACCTTCCCGTTACTGTATTTACGAAACTGGTCATGTATTTCGGTGGCGTTGGCGCAGCGGTATTCGATAGTAATAGCGGGCTGGCATCATCTGCCGATCCCCGACGTGAAGGTGGCACGTGTATTTACGAACGCTAGTCCTGCTGATACTGGCTTTCTCGCTTGCTGCCGCAGCACAGGCTCAGGTCACAATGACGAGAGGCGCCAGCATTGCTGTCGACGCAACAGCGGATGGCCGCGTCGCGTTCGATTTGCGGGGCGATCTCTGGGTGGTGCCAATCGGGGGCGGTGAAGCGCGGCAACTCACACAGGACCTGAAGTCCGCGCAACGACCGCGTTGGTCACCGAACGGCGAGCGCCTTGTGTATTCAGCCGTTGCCGATCGTCGACGGGGTATCTGGATTTACGATTTTGCCAGCGGTGAGACCCATAATCTCAGTACATATTCGAATCTCGATATATATCCCTCATGGCATCCGAATGGGGACCGGATTTCGTTCTCGTCTGACGCGAACGGCAATGGGTTTGATCTGTGGGAAATCGACGTCGCAACCGGGTTGCGATGGCGCCTCAGCAACCGGCCGGGTGATGAAACAGAGGGCGCCTGGTCTTCGGATGGTCGCGACCTGGTCTACGTTTACTATCACGAAAATCGCTGGTCGCTTATTTTGAGGCGCCACGCTCAACCCGAAGAAGTATTGTTCACGTCGAATGACAAAATTGCCGCCCCCACTTTCAGGCCCGACGGAAGCTTGATTACCTTTTTTCGGACCGGCACGGCTCGTACATCACTCGAGATGATCATTCTGTCTCGCCCGCGCCTGATCCGTACCTACGAAAAGAAAGAACAGTTTGTGACGACGCCGGTCAGCTGGCTCGATCGACACCGAATGGTCTACTCCGCAAACGGTCAAATACGACAGCGGCTTTTCAATTCATGGAAATCGAGCCCACTGGCGTTTCGAGCGACTATTCAAGCAAAAGTCCAGAACACCGTTCGACGCGAGCGACCCACTCTCAGCTGGCCCGACGAACCTAAGGGACGTTTGGTCATTCACGCTTCGCGGCTGTTTGATGGCCTCATTGCTGAATATCAATCGAACAAGGACATCCTGATTCAGGGTGGACGAATCATCGCTATCGAAGATCACCAGGACAGAAGCGGAAGCATCGTGATTAATATGGGCGATCTGACGATCGTCCCGGGTCTTATCGATGCCGACGCCCGATTGCCTGGGCAATTCGGCGCAAGTCACGGTCCCGATCTTCTGACAATGGGTGTCACGACAATCGTTGGTAGTCACGCGAATGCGGATCGCCTGAATGTGCTGTGGGCCGGGAAACAGGTGCCGGGACCAAGACTGCTGAATGCCGAGCAGTGGGGCACCGGACCGGTCACCAGGCCCGAACTGGATGTGACCGCGGCGGTCGCGACCAGTCGCTCCACGGGCCGCCCGACTGGCGAGGCCTTACCCACGCAATTTCGCGCGATGAAGGTCGCGGGCCTCTCGCCGCTGCAAACGCTGCGCGGCATGGGCGTCAATGCCGCCGGCGCTTTATTGGCCGACCCGTATATTGGCCGTATCGCGGCCGGCGCTGCCGCCGATCTCGTTTTTGTCGACGGCGACCCGTTGACGGAAATTAATGACGTGCTAAATGTGGTCGCTGTGGTCCGAAACGGACGCTTTTACAGTGTCTCGGGACTCATCGATCGCGCGAAGAGCGCGGAAAGTGTCGAATAATTTAACAAAAAGCGGCGAGAAAGATCGAAATTTTCCTCGTCCCGATCGATTGAACATAATCAGACCACAGCAAAAGCTGCACACTTGAGTTTCCCAAACGAGAAATACTTACTTTTTCTATATTTATCAAATAACTACCGAAATACACTCACTTTCTGCATGAAATGCTGACTCTCAGAAACGTCGGCTTTCTTTACAAAATATGGGATTCTCGTCACCCTGCCGGGATTGAGCGATCGCTAAATCATTGAATTCGCGACCCGTCCAAACATGTTGGCACAGCTCTTGCTTTTAATACTCTGCCCAAGCGAAGCGTAACTGCGCTTGATAACAAGAACGGACAGAAACGGGATTTAGACGCCAGAAGAAAAATAACTATAAAAATAATAAGATCCAGATCCAATAACAATAAGAAACACTCTGCATCCGGTTATCGAATACGCAGTTACCTCTTTTGAAAAAAAGAGAAATCCAGCCCCACCGCTAACACCGTGGGGCTTTTTCTTGGGCGGCACTTTGCCGTTTGACGTTAGTCAGAATAGGATCAGCACAGTTAGGGAGGAGAAACTATGAACACAATGAGAATCTTCGGCGGACTGATCTCAGTTCTTGCCATTGCATCTGTTGCCGGCTGTGGACAAGACGTCGCCAAGCCTGCCGCTATGGAAACTGAGCCTGCTGTTGCAGGAGCCGTCGCGCCGGCGGTATCGGCCTACGAGGCTGCTCTGGACAATGCGCTACGCCCGGATGCCGATCGAACGCGTGACGCCGATCGCAATCCGGGAGAGGTACTGGAATTCATTGGTATTGAGCCCGGTATGGCAGTGCTTGATATGTTTTCCGGCGGCGGCTGGTACGCAGAGGTCATTGCGCACGTCGTCGGCGAGTCCGGCAGAGTGATTGCTCATTCGAACGTGGCCTACAAGGGATTCGTCGGCGACGCTTTGGAAGAACGTTTCGCAACGGGACGCGTCCCTCAGGCGGAAATCCTGATGGCCGAAAATAATCATCTGGAGCTGGAGGCGGATTCGCTCGATGCCATCATGCTCGTGCAGTCATTTCACGATCTGTATCACGTCGACGTTGAGGGCGGGTGGGAACTCATGGACGCACCCGCTTTTCTGGCTGAGCTAATGAAAGGCTTAAAGCCCGGTGGTGTTGTCGCTGTTATCGACCACACCGCGGCCGATGGCGCTCCGCCGGAAACGGGCGACTCACTGCATCGAATCGACCCGGCTCTCGTCATCGCTAACATGGAAGCCGCTGGTTTTATGTTGGACGGTCAAAGCGACATCCTGCGAAATCCGGATGATGATGTCAGTCAGATTGTCTTTGCCCCAAATATTCGCGGCAAGACCGACCGATTTATCCTGCGGTTCAAAAAACCCGAGTAAGCTCAGAATACTGGTAATGAGAAGCAGCGCATGGTGCTGCGTTGCGCTCTCCAGCAAACTACGGGTGTCCCTGGGTCACCCGTAGTTTGATCGATGTTCAAAGCGATTCGCGTTTCCATATTGTTAATTATCCTGATCTTTGTCGGCGTCAGCTCGTTGCTGACGCAAACAAGAAGCACGGATTGGAATAACAGCCTGTGGATCAAGGTCTATCCCATCAATGCCGATGGGAGTGCCGAAGCGACCCAGTACATCGCAGGTCTGGCATCGTCCGATTTCGAAGGCATTGAAAACTTTCTGCAGCACGAGACAGAGCGCTACTCGAAGAACATCAATCGACCGGTTCGCATCGAGCTTGGCAGCGAAGTCAATGAGCAGCCGCCGGAACTCGACAATGAACCCAACGCTATGTCCGTGCTGCTGTGGTCGCTGAAAATGCGCTGGTGGGCTGGCAGCGCGACAGACGCTCAGGATCGAATCGATCCGGACGTACGTATCTTCGTTCGTTACCACGAACCCGATATTGATGTGAGGCTCGAGAATTCAGTGGGCCTGCAAAAAGGCATGGTCGGCATTGTGAACGGCTATGCAAGCCGCCGACATCGCGGCGCGAACAACGTCATCATTGCACACGAATTTCTGCACACACTGGGCGCTACTGACAAGTACAGAGCCTCAGACGGCCAGCCGATCGGTCCCGATGGTCTCGGCGAACCCGATCGACAACCGCTCTTCCCACAACGCTTTGCCGAAATAATGGGCGGGCGAATCGCACTGGCCGAAGATGATGCGGTAATTCCGAAAAGCCTCAAGTACGCCGTTATTGGCACACTGACAGCCAGCGAGATAAATCTGGCCGAGTAAGCTACGCTCTCGATATGCACGAGGACGCGGCAGCCATTTTTTCCTGTACCAACCTCACCGTCAATGTCGTCGGGCGAACGCTGGTGGACGCGTTAAACATCGACGTCTCACGTGGCGAATTACTCGCGGTGCTAGGACAAAATGGTTCGGGAAAATCACTCACGCTGCACACGTTTGCCGGCCTTCGACAGGCGAGCGCAGGAGTCATCACGATGCTCGGTGCGAACGTTCATGACAGCAAACGTCAGGATCTGGCCAAGCATCTCGCGTTGTTACCACAACACGTCGACGACATATTTCCTGCGACCGTCATCGACACGGCGCTAATCGGACGGCACCCGCACATTGGTCGCCTGAACTGGGAGTCGACAGAAGATCTGCAGCTTGCGACCGCAGCGCTATCGATGGTCGATCTGGAAGAGCTCACTTCTCGTGATGTGTTGACACTGTCCGGCGGCGAACGTCGACGCCTCGCCATTGCACAGGTTCTAACTCAGGCTCCAGACTTGTATCTCCTCGATGAGCCAACAAACCATCTGGACCCGCAGCATCAACTGGACGCCTTGCGCTTGTTCAGGGAGAAGGCTGACGGCGGTGCGGCGGTCATTGCGAGCCTGCACGACGTAAATCTTGCCGTTCGCTTCGCGGACCGCTGCCTGTTGTTGTACGGAGATGGCCGCTGGGATCTCGGCAAGTCGTCGGAAATTCTCGACGTGGATCGCCTCAGCGAGCTCTATTCAACGCCAATCGAGGCCGTGACTTGGCGAAATCGCAAATTGTTTGTCGCCTCAGGTGACGTGGCCCTTTAACTGGCTAAGGTACTTTTCGTGCAAAGACGGATTTGCCGCCAGTACCGAGCGGATTTCAAGATCCGGTTTCTCGCCGTTCAGATTGGTGAATACGCCGCCCGCCTCGGTAACAATGACAAACAACGCGGCTATATCGAGAATATTCACGTCCGACTCGATGACTGCATCGATCTTGCCGGCGGCGAGCAAATGGTAGTGATAGAAATCGCCATAGCCACGAATGCGATCCGCGCTCTTGACGATATCACCGAGTGCTGCCCAGCCCGCACTGTCTGCCAGTGATTTGAGGTTGCCTGTTGAAACAGCGGCTCGATCAGGATCGTAGATACTGCTGACGCTCACCCGTTGCCCGTTCAACCAGGCGCCCTGTCCTTTCTCGGCCCAGGCGATTTCACCCATCATCGTGCCGCTGGAGACACCGAGGATCAGCTCACCGTTATGCATCAGAGCAATTTGCGTGGAGAAGAACGGGTATTGCCGCACAAATCCCTTGGTGCCGTCGATCGGGTCAACGAGCCAGAGAAACTCCGCATCCGCCTGAGTTTGACCGGTCTCCTCGCCGTAGAATCCGTGCTCTGGAAACGCGCTGAGAATAATGTCGCGAATCGCTTCCTCACACTCAACATCAGCCTGCGTCACTGGCGTCATATCGGCTTTGGTCGTCACCGTAAAGTTGCCCGCGTAATAAGCGCGACTGATCCCAGCGGCCTTGTCGGCAGCCGCCAGCGCCACCTTCAGGAAATCTGATGCGTTTTCGACGTTAAAACTTTCCACCTGCGTTCGATCCTGATGTTGGTAACCCACGGCGCAACTATGGCTGCTGTAGAGGCGAGAAACAAGCGACCCTTCTTGACAGTTAGGGGGTGCCTACCTATCGTCTCCGCATGGGAAATCGACTGAGCAAAATATACACACGTACCGGCGACGACGGTACGACGGGACTGGGTGACGGTAGTCGGGTGGCGAAGGACTCAATACGCGTTGAAGCCTACGGGACTGTCGACGAAGCAAATTCGGCAATCGGGATGATTCTGGCCGTCGACGCGATACCGGACGATGTCCGGAAATGCCTCACCGAAGCGCAACACGATCTGTTCGAGCTCGGCGGAGAACTTTGTATTCCCGGTCACAGCGCGGTTAAACAGGCGTTTATCGATCGCCTCGAAACCGATCTCGATGGCTTCAATGATGATTTGCCCATGCTCAAGGAGTTTATTCTTCCGGGTGGCGGCCCAGCCGCCGCCGCGTGCCATCTCGCGCGAACCATTGTCCGTCGCGCGGAACGCCGCGTCGGGACGCTGGCCGGCGTTGAGGATATCCGGCCTGAGGCCGGAAAATACCTCAATCGCTTGTCCGATCTCTTGTTCGTGATCGCGCGAGTCCTGGCGCGATCAGAATCAGGAAAAGAAGTTCTCTGGAAGCGAGAGCGCTAGCGCGGAATCATTCGGCGCAATCAACTTATGCGAACGTCATGTTTGCTGCCCCGAGGCACGATTGATTCGCGCCTGTTGCAGAGCGATACACATTGCTCTTCCCGCGACAATGACACGTGTAGTTGCTCGACCTATCTCGTCGGCCGGCAGCAGGAAATGATTACCGATGCGATTCGCCGCCATATCAGGCCAGCGCTCCCATTCGGCGAACGCGTCGTCTCCCGCATCGGTGCTCGCCAGCATGACCTCGGGATTGCGGTCGACCACGGCCTCTACATCAACCGTCGGCGCCAGATTGCTGAGGTCCTTGAAAATATTATCGCCACCGCAAATCGAAATTAATTCACTGATGTAGTGCTCGTTATTGACCGTATAAAGCGGCCTGGCAGCGACCTGATAGAAGACACGGATAGGCTCCACGCTCGCAAAATCATCACGCAATGACTGCAGGTCCTGGCGGTAGGCAGCCGCCGCCTGTTGCGCTTCCTGCAAATGCCCTGTGCGCTCGCCGACCTCCAGGAGTGCGATGGCGACATCGTCGAGATCACGTGTTCGAATCCGCGCGACGTTGTATCCCAGGGACCGCAACTCCTCCGCGACGTGTGCCGGCGTACCGCTTTCCCAAATCAAAATGAGATCAGGGTCAGCGAGTGCCAGTTGCTCCTGGTCAACGGTAAATGCATCACCGATAACCGGGAGAGTGAGAACTTCTCGCGGAAAATCCGACCAGGCACTCACGCCAACCAATTGCTCACCCGCTCCTACTGTGTACACGAGCTCGGTAAGGTTGGGGGCGAGGGACACGATGCGCTCGGCAGGCCCGGATGTGGCAGGAGCGACTGGTTCTTTCGAGCAGGCAAAAACGACGACGAATGTCGCCACCAGTGCCAGCCCTGTTCTCACCGCGTCAGGCCGTACAAGGTCATGGCAGCGATGACGACAGCCCAGATCAATAGCAGGCGGAACACAAGCTTGTTCGCCGCCATCGCACCACGAATGCCGCGCTCTGTCGGCGATTCATCAGGACGGTCCTGAAGTGCCAGTGCCGCTACCCCGACTCGAGCAAGCAAGTGTTCGCTGTGCTCCGACAGTGTCGCCTCGCGTTCTTCGGCGGGTGCTCGCAACGCCGCGATCGCTTCGTCAGCATGCCCCGCCGCCGCATAACCGATCGCCGTCAAACGCGCCGGCACCCAGGCCAACAATCCGTGCACCAGTTCGGCCGCGTTTTGAATTCGTTCCGCCGCGCCGCCGGATTCTTCGGCTCGCGCTGCAGTGAAAACGGCGCGCCGCCGGATCAGGTCGGTTACGCGATAGGTCCATGCGGCCAGAGGTCCGATCGTGCCAAGAACAGCACCCAGAACGACAAACCAGAATACGACGGCAAACAGTCGGTTGTTCGCCTGCACGCAAACGGCCTCTTCGACCCTCGCAATTCGCTCGCGTTCATCGTCCGGCACATCGCCTTCGATGATCGCCTTGGCCGCAATCTGTATCTGTTCTTCGTCTTCCGCCTGCAACGCCTTGCAGTACTCGCCGACTTCCTCGCCGATGTCCTTGGGGCCGATCGAGAACAGCAATACGACGATGGCGAGAATCAGATACGTGAAGCCCTGCAACGTATCGCCCAAGGTGTACATGATCGCGAAAACCGGAAGCACCAAGAGCACGACCAAAATAATGACAGGTATTAACGCCGGCCAATCACCGAGGCGTTCAGCTTGTCGGAAGCCGGCATCGATAATCCGGTCGAGCCAGCGCATGCGCCGCCAGTGAAACAACTGCGTAGCGAGCCGTTCGATGGCCAGGCCGATGAGTAAAGCGATCAGGTGCATGAGTCTGTCTTCTCGATTGTTTCCCCAAGTGCATCATACAAGCGCAGCCAGTCGAAAGCAGGGCCTGGATCGCTCTTGCGGCCGGGAGCGATGTCACAGTGACCCGCAATTTCCCGCGGCGTGATGTCCGGATAGGCTGTGCTTATAGCTTTCAAAACGTCGGGCAGCACCGCGTATTGGCGATCATCGTAAGGCGTTTCATCCTCACCTTCCAACTCAATTCCTATGGAAAAATCATTACATCGCGCACGCTCGCGAAACCGGGAGTCCCCGGCATGCCAGGCACGCTCCGTGAACGGTACAAACTGAACAAGCTCACCGTCACGCCGAATCAGCAAATGCGCGGAAACCTCCAGGCCACGGATCTCGCCAAAGTACGGGTGTGCGTCCCAGTCGAGTTTGTTACTGAACAATGCTTCGATCTCCGGCCCGCCAAATTCTCCGGGCGGCAAACTGATGCCATGCAGTACCACCGTGTCCAGAGCGGCGCCCTCAGGGCGCGCATCCCGGTTCGGGCTGCGGCACTGTCTCGCTGGCGTAATCAGACCGGTGTCCGAATTGACGGTATAGTCGCTAGCCACGATTAGTTAAGGCATGATTTCAAGCACATGAGTACGAGGCTATTGGTTTCCGGCGCATTGATCAACGGCGCTGAGTTCGAACTGGACGGGGATCGCGCGCGATACGTCGGAAAAGTCCTGCGAGCGCGTGTCGGGGACGTCTTCACCCTCTTTAATGGCGAAGGTCCGGAGTGGCCAGCCACAATTACACGAATCAGCAAAAGCGCTGTCAGTCTCGAGCTCGGCAACAGCATCGAAGCCGGCGCAGAATCCCCGCTGAAGATTCACCTGGTGCAAGGCATATCGCGCGGCGAGCGTATGGACATCGTCGTGCAAAAAGCGACGGAGCTCGGCGTCAAGCGCATAACCCCTGTGATCACCGAATATGGGGTCGTAAAGCTGGATGCGGATCGCGCCGAGAAGCGCAGAGAGCATTGGCAGAAAGTCGCGAACAGCGCCTGCGAGCAATCGGGTCGAACACGCTTGCCTTTGATCGATACGCCCGTCCCTTTGAAAAACTGGTTTGGAGCAAAGCCCGACGCCGTCGATGCCGAGCTGATACTGGTGCCGGGCGCAGCAACACCGCTAGCCGCCATTCCCGCACCGGAAACAAAAGTTTGCGTGATGATAGGACCGGAAGGCGGCTTCAGTGACACCGAGTACAAAGACGCGGAGGTCTCAGGATTCAAGGCCGTTTCGCTGGGGCCTCGCGTGCTGCGAACCGAATCCGCTGCGATCGCGACACTCGCCGTTCTACAGTCGTTGTGGGGCGATTTTCGCTAGTCGGTCACGCCTGCAGCGACTCTGTCGCCAGCATCGCTTCGAGCTTTTCGAGATCTGGAATGATTGGAAACTCATTGATCATTCGCACCCGACAGAGCACGGGCGCATCCTCTGGCCACCCATCCTTGGCCTCGAGTTTTAGAACATCGCGATTGACGCGCACGAGCTGCGGAAAACCCTGCGTCACCACTCCAAAGTGGCCCGTTTTGAGTTCGCCGGTGCTCGCGTAAAAAACGACGACCCGAGTGCGACCGGTCACGACCGGCACTTCTTTCCCGAGCATGCCTTCGAAAGAAACCACAGGCAGTGGTCGTCCATTCCAGTTTACCGTTCCTACCATCCAGTCATGCGCGCCTTCCTGCGTTTCTGTTTTGGAAAGGCGGACCACCTCAGCAACACAGGCGCGAGGCACGATCAGGCGATCGTCCGTCAGCGGCACCAGCAGGCTATACAGTTCTTCTGTTTCGGCACTCACTGCAATTCAATTCCTCTTTCTTCAAACTGCCGACGAATAGCCTCGAGCAAAGTGGCGTCCTGGTACGGCTTTCCGAGGTAATCGTTTACGCCCAACTCAATGGCGCGCGCTCTGTGTTTGTCACCGACACGAGACGTGATCATGATAATCGGCACGTCGGAAACTCGGTCGTCATTGCGCACATGCGATGCGAATTCATAACCGTCCATGCGCGGCATCTCGATATCGAGCAGGATAATGTCGGGCTTCGCTTCCTGCATTACGGCGATCGCATCGAGGCCGTCCTTCGCCGTCGCGCAGCGCATCCCGTTGCGCTGCAAAAAGCGCTCGGTTACGCGGCGTACGGTAATGGAATCGTCCACGACCAGCGCCAGCGGCCGATCGTCCGAAGGCGTTGGCGCTGCTTTGGCGATCTCTACAACCGGTGCGCCGGTTCGTACCAGCGCGTGAATGTCCAGAATCAGGACGATGCTGCCATCGCCCAGGATCGTCGCGCCCGAAATGCCCCGGATGCTCGCCAGCTGAGGGCCGACAGCCTTCACGACAATTTCGCGGCTCGCGAGCATTTCGTCGACCAGTAATGCGGCCGAATATTCCCCGGCCTGCACCAGGATCACGGGAATAAAGGCTTCGTCCTCGGGCAATTTGGCCGCCTGTCCAGCGAGGTACATCCCGAGATGACGGAACTTGTAGGACTGTTCGCCGTATTGGTAGCTGGGCTCGGTCTGGCTCAGCAGGTTTTCCAGTTCAGCTCGCGGAATTCGCGCCACACCCTCTACTGTGGGCAACGGCAAGGCGTAGACCTCTTCACCGGTACGAACGATCAGTGCCTGAGTGATCGCGAGCGTAAATGGCAGGCGGACCGTAAAGTTCGTGCCTTGTCCGGTAACCGAACTAATTCGCAAAGAACCACCGAGCTTCTTCACCTCATTGGCGACGACGTCCATACCGACGCCCCGACCGGCAGACTGTGTGACCGAACTCGCCGTCGTGAAGCCCGGCGTAAGAATCAGCTGCATGATTTCTTCGTCGGTGACTTTGCTGTCAGGCTTCAATAAATCAAGCTCGTAGGCTTTTCGACGAATGGCTTCGACATCCAGGCCTGCGCCGTCGTCCGCCACATCTATGACCATCTCCGCACCTTCGCGATTCAAACGGATGGCGATTCGACCAGCGGCCGGTTTGCCGGCTGCCTGGCGTTCTGAGGATCCTTCGATGCCGTGCACGATTGAATTTCGCAACATGTGCTCGAATGGCGGCAACATCTTGTCGAGCACCTGACGATCCAGTTCGCCGGACGCTCCTTCGACCGCCAGTTCCGCGCGTTTTCCGGCTTCATCGGCGACCTGTCGAACGAGTCGGGTTAGTCGCCCTACGTGGCGCTCGAATGGGACCATGCGAGTACGCATCAATCCGTCCTGCAATTCCGCCGTAACGCGCGACTGTTGCACGAGGAGACTGTCGGCCTCCGTCGTAACGGACTGCAGCAAGTCTTTCAGACTGCTGAGGTCGCTTGCGGATTCGGCCAACGCTCGCGACAACTGTTGAATAGTGGAATAACGATCAAGCTCAAGCGGATCGAAATCACGGGCCACCATCGTATCCTGATGGCTATGCATGATTTGTGCTTCTGTTTCATTGTCGAGTTTTCGAAGCTGCTCGCGAAGTCGCGAAATCGTCTGTTCGAGCTCCTCGATATGAAAGTCGAACGTGGTGACTTGCTGACTAAGGCGCGAATGATAAATGCTGATTTCGCCCGCCGCATTCAACAGGTCTTCCAGCAGTTCGGCATCGATGCGCGCAAATTCCTGGCGCGACTCCGGCGCCCGAATCGGTCGAACATCGGCAGGCGCTTTCGCCGCCTTCGCCGGAACGGGGTCGGAACGCTCTTTGGGTCTGGCTTCTGATTCTGACTCAGCCTCGGGCTCAGGTTCTGGCTCAAGCTCGGGCTCGGGCTCGGGCTCGGGCTCGGGCTCGGGCTCGGCCTCAGGTTCTGGTTCTGGTTCTGGTTCTGGCGCGGGTTCTGGTTCTGGCGCAGACTCCGGCTCAAGCTCGGCTTCAGGCTCCGGTTCCAGTTCCAGTTCCGTAGCAGCCTCGACGGGTTCGTCTTTTTCTTTGCCAATTTCGGCCAGCTCGTCAGCTAATGGAGAATTGACGATCACCATGCTAACGGTGTCTTCGGGTTCGATGGTGAATTCTGAGGACGGTGCGGCTTCTACCGTAGCGTCGACCGGCGTCGCTTCGACCTCAGCATCGTCGGCAACCTCGAATCCAGCATTCGCCTGCTGTATGCGCAGCTCAAGCGCTGTCGATGACTTGACGGGCTTGCCGGCTATCACCGTGTCGCGCATCCGGTGCAGTTCGTCGATACTTCGCTGCAGCAAGTCCTCGACAGCCGGCGTCGCTTTGACTCGCCCTTCGTCCACAGAGGTCAGCAAGGTTTCGAGTTCGTGACTCAGATTTCCCATCGCAGTAATGCCGGCCATGCGGGCGCCACCCTTCAGGGTATGCAAGTGACGTTTGAGTTCTTCCATCGGTTGCGCAGACCGGTCTTTCGACCAGGTAATTAGCGCCTGATCCGCCTCTTCAAGCAGCTCTGCCGATTCCTCGGTAAATATCGCAGCGATCTCTGCATCGTATTCCGCATCTTCGACAAGATCTTCGATGACTGCTTCGATAATTGGCGGCGGCGATTCCGCTTGCGGCGGCTCTGCCTGTGGTTCGGGAGCCGGAGTTTCGGCAGGTCGAGCAGCATTCGAAATTTTCGTGATGTGCTCGATCAATGCCGTGTAATCGGCTCGATCCCTGACCGGATTATTAATGTCACCGACAATGGTCTCGATCGCCCGAGCGGCCGCCCGAAGTGCGTCGAGGCCTGATTTCTGAAAACCGATTTTGTGATCGAAGACGTGGCGAACGAATCGATTCAAAACGGCGGCAACCGCGACGCCGCGCTCGACGTTCGCCATATTGGCGCTGCCATGTAACGTGTGACACGCACGATGCAATTTATCCGTTACATCAAATGGTGGCTCGTGTCCTTCACAAGCGGCGAGATAATCGGTGATAACCTTTAGATGACCTTCAGTTTCTTTCGAGAAAATATCGTAAAGAACGGGGTCCATCTCTAACGCGGTTTTTTCTTCAGCGGGCTCTTCGCTCGCCGAGGTCGCAATCGTCAGGATTGCGGCGTTAGGATCACCTTCAGTAAATGCGTTGGCGCGCGCAATAAACAAACTGATATCCGACGTCGGATCGGTACCGACTTCCAGTTGCTCAACGAGCTCCGGAACGGCTGCCGCCGCGAGCTGAATGAAATCAATCATTGGCGGTGTGCGTGGCAAAGTACGATTAATCAAGCGGTTGAGCAGATTTTCGATCGCCCAGCTGTACTCGCCGATTCGCTCCGCGCCGACCATTCGGCCGCTGCCCTTTAAGGTATGAAAAGAACGCCTGACCGTAATGAGCATGTCCATATCGTCGGGCGTTGCCGCCCAAGCGGGCAAGTGTCGTTTTATCGAGGCGATTTCTTCTTTGGCTTCCTCGATAAAGAGCTCGATGATCTCCGGATCCATTTGCGCCGTTTCCGAAGACACGACCGGCATGGGAATAACTTCGGTTGCTTGTAACGGGTTCGACTCAAGCAGAGCTTCCGCAGCGCGCTCCGCAATACCCTCGATCGATAATTTTTGCGTCGGCTCGATGTCCATCGCATCCTGCTCTTTGCTTTCGAGCAAGCGATCCTCAACGTCCCGCAGCACTACAAGACAGGCTTCGGCATTATCCAGCATGTACCACGGCTCGCTGCGACCCGCCTTAACCGTTTCCATGTAGTATTCGATGCTCACAATGACATCAGCCAGACGATCCGTTTCTTTCTGATTCAGAATCTTTGGTCCGCCAGCGTTGAGCATGGCGATAATCATTCGTCCAACGCGATCAACCACCTCCATCGCACGAGTCTTGTCGAGCAATAAAAGTCCGGACTTTATTCCGCGTATCAACGACGGCACATTGTCCAGTCCCTGGGACGCCGATTGCGATGTGAAACTCTGACTAACGGTTTCCTTAATACGCGCGAGGTTTATGATGCACTCACGCATCACGGACTCAGTGACCTTTTGAAACTCGCCATCGTCGTCCGTCGCCGTATCCGCGCCGTCGGGTGGCTTCGGGGCCGACAGTCGGAGCAATTGCTGGTCGAGGCGGTCTTCTACGCGCAACAGAGTCGATGCGATATCCAGAATGACCTGGTCATTCGCAACGCCGCCGCGCTCCACAACCGATTTCAGTCGATCAATTTCGCCGTCGACATCACCGCGCAATTCGCCGAGCCCAAGAACACCGAGCGTATCGCTGATTTTTTTCAGGAGCTCGAGTTGAGGCACGAGTTCGGCCGACTTGTTCATGCCAGTACGAACGAAAATATCCAGAACGTCTTTTACGCGGCTCAGATCATCCTTGATGGCCGACGCGACCGTTTCCATGAGCTTCGCACTTGGCGCGGATAGTGCGTCACGCGCCTCCTCAACCTGCTCATCACCGGGAATCAACTCGGAAAGATTGAACGCCGCACGAATTTCGCCAATGCGAGTGCCGGCATTACTTGATCGAGCAACGTAGTAAAGCAAGTTGTTCAGCAAATCATCGACCGGATGATTTTCGTAGGCGATCAGTCCTTCGTCGATGACATATTTCAGTTGCCGGTCTGTCTGCCCTAACAGGCGCTTGATTGCTATTGACGTTTCAAGTCCGTCGTTCTGGAGCGCTTCCAGTACGCCCGACACAACCCACCAAAGCTGGTACATGTCGTCTCGCGTCGCGGAGTTTTCAAGCGCCGCCGAAACTTTCGACAAAGCAACGAGATGACGTTTACTGTCGCCCCCTTTGATCCATCCGAGCAATGCCAATTGAAACTTCGGTCGCAGTCGTTTGGCGACGAGTACCGGATCTTCACCGCTACCTTCGCGCGGGGCGTCTTTCTTTTCAGAACGACTCGGCGACAGATTCAGCAGCAGCAGCGTGCCTTCCGACAATAATGGTTCACCGCGCGCAGCCCGCAAGTCGTTCAGCATCGGCAGCAGCACTAGCGCGATGTCTCGTCCGCCAGCTAATATTCGTTCGATATAGACGGGCAGCTGCACCATGGCGCGCGTCAATGCTTCCAGGCCATCCTCACGGCCTTTTCCGGAACGCAACGCAGCAACGTAGTCACACGCCAGCTCCATCTCCTCAACGAGCAGAGCGGCGCCGTAGGTTTCTGTCATTCGAAGCGCGCCACGAGCCAGATGCAAAAGCTCGCCCGCGCGTCTCAATGCGGCAGTACCCCCTCGGCCATCGACGCAATCTTCCAACGCCAGGTGCGCGTTGCGAATCGTCTCCATGAGTTCGACACTAACGATCGACAACGCGCTGATGGCACCGCTGCCCTTATCGTCACCGATCATCTGCTCATGAATACCTGTATTGCCCGTCATCTGGTCGTCCGTGTCTCTCGCCCAGCTACCCGGCTTTTACCTGATCATTCGCCGCCGGTGGCGTTGCCACAGGACGCTGCACATTTGAAGATGAGCGCGCCAGCGTCCCTGTTTGCATCATGTCTGCCGGCAACGCGAATCCCTCAACCGTCTTTCGAAGCTGTGTGGCGAGCTCCGAAAGCTTGGAGATAGATGCGGCCGTCGCCGTTGTTGCCGCGCCGGTCTGATGACCGATTTCGCGTAGACGCGTTGTACGTCGTGTCACGTCGGCTGCTGAGCCCGCCTGTTGCCGGGCCGAGCTGGAAATATTTTGTACAAGACTCGCGATCTGATTCGAAACCTGCTCGATCTCGTCGAGCGCGGCACCCGCATTTTCGGCCAGCAACGCGCCGCCCACTACGTCTGTTGTACTGCGCTCCATTGAAACGACCGCCTCGTTGGTATCCGCTTGAATCGTTCTTACCAGCACTTCGATCTGTTTGGTCGCGTTCGTCGATCGCTCGGCGAGGCGTTGTACTTCGTCGGCGACAACCGCGAATCCGCGCCCGGCTTCTCCCGCCATCGAAGCTTGAATTGAGGCGTTCAGCGCCAAAATGTTGGTCTGCTCGGCGATGTCGTTGATCAGCTCAACGATGTTACCAATTTCCTGAGAGCTCTCACCCAGCCGCTTGATCCGTTTCGATGTTTCCTGAATGGTCTCGCGAATAGTATTCATGCCGTCGATCGTTCGACGCACGGCTTCGCCACCTTTATGAGCGACCTCTACCGAGTGCCGTGCCACATCGGATGATCGCTCCGCGTTACCTGATACTTCTTCAATCGAAGCGGCCATCGACACAATTGACTCTGTCGCGGCATTAATTTCCTTCGCCTGATTGTCTGTCGCTTTCGCAAGATGAGCCGCCGTATTTTCTGTTTGTTTCGTGGCCGTATCTACCAGGAGCGCCGTATCGTTCACCGTGGCAACCAGCTTGCGCAGCTCTTCGATAGCGAAATTGAATGAATCAGCAATCGTGCCAGTGATGTCCTCGGTTACCGTTGCTTCAACGGTCAGGTCACCGTCAGCAAGACTGCCCATTTCATCGAGCAATCGCAGAATGGCCTGTTGGTTGCGCTCGTTCTGCTCCGCTTGCTCTCTGGCCGTGCGTTCAAAGACTGCGGTTTTCGAGTGCAATGCGAGGAGCCCGACGACCAACAAGAACGCGACCGCGACCATTCCCAGCGGAATCCAGAAAGTATTCAGAACCGCGGGCAGCAACGAAGTAGCGCTACCAGAATTGAACGCTGATCCAAGCAAAACACTCGCAGTGGCGCTCAATTCGGCGTAGGTATCCTGCAGTCCACTGACGTCACCTATGTTGCTGTTCAGCGTCGCAGATTGTTCTTCCAAACTCGTGAGGCTGCTGATGACAGGGACCAACGCAACCTCGCGGCCTTCGCGATTAAGCGGACGAATATCGAGATCGCTGGGCTCACCGCCCAACGCATTGGCAACATTCCGTATATACCCAATGTCCTCCGCAATTGCGCTGGCTGCGCTCTGTCCACCGCCAATCAGATTCGAGGAGGTTTCACGGATTCGATTTGCACGCTGCTGAAATTCCTGAATGGCGGCTGTCGCGCTCGAGCGATCCAATAGTTCATTGGCCAATTGAACCAATGATGATGCGTCCGCTTCTATCCGGCTTCCGGCAGCCTGGACCGCTTCAACTTCTGTTCGTTTCGCCAAAATGGCAGCAGCGCGAGATTCCAGTTGCTGCCAATCGGACGAACGTCCTGGTGCGCCGCCGCGCCGAAGTGAAGCGACGCTCTTTACGCTGTCGTCCAGCTCGTCAAACGCACCAGCATCACCCTCCAGGGCTCGAGCGGCCTGCGCCGGGATCGCCTGCGACAATGCCGCCAGCTTGGGCGCAGAAGGACTGCCACCTCCCGATTGAAAATATATCAGTGCCGCAGCACCTAGCAGCAGAATGACGGCGAAACCCGCAACTACCTTAAAAGTGGACGCATTGTCGATATTACTGGCCATGACTCACCTTCATTCCGCAGCTGCCTGCAGGAACACATTGCTTTCGACTAGATCGAACAAATTGAAAACCGGCCAGGAATCTTCACCACGTTGGTAAGCCCCGGCCAAGAAACGATCGCAGCGTACGATGGTTTCCTGAGCTTCATTTGCGAATTCATGATCCGCAAAGCGCCGGAACCCCAGAACTTCGTCGACGACGATTCCGGCCGGCACTTCACGGTGGTTAACGGATATAACTCGGGTGGTGCGGCGCAAGGTCGTTCTGCCGCTTCCTAGCATGAGTTTCAGGTCGATCAACGGCAGCAGGTGTCCACGCAAATTGGCAATACCTAATAACCAGCGGGTCGCACCCGGCACTCGCGTCATTGAGTCGGGCAACATCAAGACCTCACGGACGTGCTCGCGACTGGCGACAAATTGTTCTTCGCCGATACGAAAGCCAACACCCACCCATTCCGATGGCATCGAACCCGCGCCCTGCCCCTCGTGCGCGACGCGGCTGCGCAGCTCCATTTCCTGCAGCAACTCAAAGGGTTGCTCGACCAATGCCGCCAGATCTACGGAACTGCCCATTCAGGCTGCCATCACCGTGTTAATCATCGAGACCAAGTCGTTGTCTGCGATCGGCTTGACCAGGTATTCGACAGCACCCTGACGCATACCCCAGATTTTGTCGGTTTCCTGATCTTTGGTGGTGATGATGATGACCGGTATCGACGCTGTCATCGGATCTTTTGTCAGTTGTCGTGTCGCCTGGAATCCGTTCATGCCGGGCATGACTACATCCATAAGAATGCAGTCCGGGCGTGCGGTTCTGGCGGTCTTAAGGCCCTCCTCCCCGCTATCAGCAACCAATGTGTCGAATCCCGCATTCTCAAGCATGCTTTGAAACAAATGCAGCTCAGTGGGTGAATCATCAATGATGAGTATGACTGCCATCACCTATTCCTTAGTTAATCTGATTGGAGATTGCACCAAGCAGCTCATCCTTGGTGAATGGCTTGGTGAGATACTGTTCTGAGCCGACAATGCGCCCGCGTGCGCGATCAAACAGGCCATCTTTGCTCGACAGCATGATGACCGGCGTCGCCTTGAAAACCTTGTTGTGTTTGATCAGCGAACAGGTTTCGTAGCCATCGAGGCGCGGCATCATGATGTCGACGAAAATCAGATCCGGTTGATGATCGGCGATTTTCGACAATGCATCGAAACCATCGATCGCAGTGAACACCTGACAACCCTCTTTTGATAAAAGAGTTTCTGCTGTTCTGCGGATGGTCTTGCTGTCGTCCACGACAAGAATTTTTAGCCCGTTCAGGCTTCGCGATGCGTTAGCTGACACCAAATTTCCTCAGGTTGAAAACCGACTTTTACCATATTGACATAACTCCCGCTACGACGCGCGCCGCGATACGCAAAATCATGAGATTTCCGATGCTTACGCAGGATTTCACGGTATAGTTGGCAGCCTCCTGCCGAAACAACTCCCGAACGACAAAAGATGGCTGAAAAACCGCTAAAAATTGGCATTGTCATGGACCCGATCGGGTCGATTACGCCGAAAAAGGACTCCTCGCTCGCCATGCTGCTGGAAGCATCACGTCGCGACGCCGAGATTCATTATTTCGAACAACAGGATTTGCGCATGCTCTCGGGCAAGGCGATCGGGCGATCAACCCGACTGACCGTACGCGACGATAACGACGATTGGTTCGATTTCGGGGAACAGAAAGATATCGAACTCGGCGGCCTCGATGCCATCCTGATGCGCAAAGATCCGCCGTTCAATATGGAGTACGTATACACGACGTACATACTTGATCGGGCCAAATTAGCCGGTGCTTTGGTTGTGAATGCACCACAGGCACTGCGCGACATGAACGAAAAGGCATATACCGCCTGGTTCCCGGAGTGCACACCGTTGACGCTGGTCACTCGTTCCATGCAGGAGATGAAGGCGTTTCTTGGCGAACACGGTCGCATCGTCGTCAAACCGCTTGATGGTATGGGCGGGCGATCAATCTTCGTCATCAAACAAGGCGACAACAACGCCAACGTCATTTTTGAAACGCTCACCGATTACGGCCGGCAATTCGCCATGGCGCAGGTTTTCATTCCGGAAATCACACTGGGCGATAAACGCATACTGCTCATCGACGGCGAAGCGGTTCCATATGCGCTGGCACGAATTCCGACTGGCGACGATAATCGGGGCAACATCGTCGCTGGCGCGACAACTAAAGGGCAGCCTTTGTCTGACGCTGACAAACGAATTTGTGCCGAGGTTGGGCCAGTATTGCGGGATCAGGGCGTGTTATTTGCCGGCATCGACGTCATCGGCGAGTACATGACCGAGGTCAATGTGACCAGTCCAACCGGTATCCGCGAACTCGACCGCGAATTTGAGCTGAACATCGCGGGTCTGATGTTCGACGCCATTGAGAGAAAGCTGCTCTGACGATATAAGGTGACAGTGACCCTATATCACGACGTGATATAGGGTCACTGTCACCTTATATCAGCGTGGCTTTTGCGATTTAGTCCCTTGTTTATGTAGGTAAATTGGCGGATTATTCGCGCGAATATGGCCAACATAGCACTGCAATCAGATCCGCTTGACGAGATGCGACTCGTCGCACCGACCGTGCCCGACCGGTTGCCGGCCATGCTTTTTCTCGCAGCGCTCTTTCACGGCATCCTCATTATCGGCGTCACCTTCAACCCCGATCTGGCAGATCAGTTCGCGAACGCGATTTCGCTGGAAGTGACGATCGTTGCCGATACCAACCAACAGATAGATCGCCCGGACGAAGCCGCATACCTTGCGCAAGCTAGCCAGGAGGGTGGCGGCAATACGACCGAACAGGTTCGGCCCGCCGCACCGCTGCAGAGTTCAATGCCAATCGACAACGAGGGCCAGGACGACGGCAGCAGTTTGCTTGAGGCAAAAGCTCACGAGCAATCGGCTGACGAAGTTCTAGCCACTCAGAGTGAAAATACTCGCCAGGTTGAGATTGATCCTCGTTCTGATCCGCAGCCTGAAACGAGCACGGCGATCGCGATGGAAGCCGGCAGCGAAGTGACGCTGCCCTTGCCTCAGGAAGAACAGGCTTCGCTGCTAATTCGCGATGACGATCCGCAACAATTGGTCATCAGCGCCGATACCCGGGAATCGGTCGCCGCCGCGTATCTTGATAACTGGAAGCGACGAGTTGAGGGCGTCGGTGCAGAGTATTTGCCACAACTGAGTAACGTTGGCGAAATTTCCGGCAGCCCAACCCTGTTGGTCACCATCTCCCGGTTCGGCGAGCTGATCGATACACAAGTCAGCCGAAGCAGCGGTTCGACAATCCTCGATTTAGCGTCAATGGACATTATCAAGCGATCCGCGCCGTTCGACGAATTCTCAGAAGCGATGGCTGACGATTACGACACTGTCGCGTTCGAATACAAGTTCCTGTTCACGGAACAGCTGGTTAGCAGCGGCGCTGAGTGATGCTCGCTTGTGCCGAACAGCGCGAGCGCCGATACTAGATACATGGATCCGGAAAGCGCACTTACAAATCAATTGCTTATCGCTATGCCAGGCATGGCAGACCCAAATTTCAGCACCACAGTCACCTTGATTTGTGAACATAACGATGACGGTGCGCTCGGCATCATTATCAATCGCCCACTTAACTTGAAGCTCTCTGGCCTGTTCGAACAACTTTCCGTTGACGACGCAGATCCGAAAACCGCCAGCAGCCCGGTCATGTCCGGCGGCCCGGTCGGCACGGAGCGCGGATTTGTTCTGCACGGAAAAGACCACAGCTTCGAAAACACCCTGACGGTATCCGATGATATCCAGCTGACGCTGTCTCGCGATGTTATTGATGCAATGGCCGTCGGTGACGGCCCTGAAAAATCACTTGTTGCCATCGGTTATGCGGGCTGGGAGTCGGGGCAGCTCGAAGAAGAGATGCTGGCTAATTCATGGTTAAACGTCACTGCGACACCTGAACTGGTCTTCGACACACCCTTCGAGGAGCGCTGGGACTCTGCGGCCCGGCTGCTCGGTGTCGACATCGCCAGTCTATCGCCGGACGCTGGCCACGCCTGACTTGTCACGCCCCAGGACAATTCTTGCTTTCGATTTCGGACTGCGCCGGATCGGGGTCGCTATCGGTCAGGACATTACAGGCTCGGCAAGCCCGATCGGTGTTGTTGCCAATCGTGACGAGGGCATTGACCACGATGCCGTTGCGGCATTGATCAGGGAATGGCAGCCGACCAGTATCGTGGTTGGAATGCCGCTTCACGCCGATGGCTCTGTCAGTGATATGCAGGAGCCTGTCGAGGCATTTATTGAGGAATTGCGACGCTACGGCCTGACCGTCGACACGGTTGACGAACGCTACACGTCTGTCGAGGCGGAACGTGTGCTCAAAAACGCGCGTGCTTCGGGATCACGAGGTCGCATTTCGAAGGAGATGATCGATGCTGCGGCTGCAGTATTTATCGCTGAAAGATACCTCTCATCTGGGTAGAATGCCCCCGCGATGGAGCAAGACGACACCAAACTGCAATTCGACGAGAACGGTAACCTGCGACACCTGTTGTCGTTGAAGGGGATCGAGGCGTCGCTGTTGACTGAATTACTCGATGATGCGGAACGCTATCTGACGGCGCCCGGCAATTTGCCCGCTCGCAGCCAGTCTCTCGCCGGACGCACCATTGGCAATTTGTTTTTTGAACCCAGCACGCGCACACGTGCATCGTTCGATCTGGCCGGTCGGCGGCTTGGCGCCGACGTTCTGAATCTTGACGTGAACACATCGTCACGTAAGAAGGGCGAAAGCATCCTCGACACCATCTACACGTTGGAGGCTATGCAGGTCGACGTCATGGTCGTCCGCGATGCCAGCGACGGCGTGCCCGCCTACATTGCTCGCAACGTGGAAGACCATGTGAGCGTATTGAATGCGGGCGAGTCCGACGTCTCGCATCCCACCCAGGGCTTGCTCGATCTAATGACCATTCGCCAGCACAACAGCGACTTCAAAAATATGGCTGTTGCCATCGTTGGCGACATTCAGCATTCGCGTGTTGCGATGTCGGCGTCGGAAGCCTTGCAGACGATGGGAATCGGCGAGTTGCGCCTGATCTCGCCGCCGGCCCTCGCGCCCGATGCCGATCGCTTTCCAGGCGCAATCATCGTCGACAACATCGCCGCCGGCCTGAGGGACGCGGATGTCGTTATGGCGCTCAGGATTCAACGCGAACGTATTGGCAATCTCGATGGTGTTCCGGGTATTGACGAGTATTTTGCGAACTTCGGCGTTAGCCACGAAAACATGAAACATGCGAAGCCCGACGCCATCGTCATGCATCCAGGGCCTATGAACCGCGGTATCGAAATCGAAGGCGCGCTTGCCGATGGCCCGCGTTCCGTGATCGCGAAGCAGGTCACCAACGGCGTCGCGGTTCGCATGGCTGTGCTGGAAAGGATCGGCAGGATTATGAGTTCAGAATGACCACTGACGCTCAAAAACACGCGCAGCGAAATCGCAATACTATTTTTGTTGAATCCGGTGAATTGCTCAGTGTCGAGCGGTTTCCGGGCGACCAGTTCATCATGCGTATTCAAGCTCCCAAGTGTGCGGCGGCGGCTCAGCCGGGTAATTTCGTGCATGTCACTTGCGACGACACGCTGCCAATGCGCAGACCGCTGTCCATTATGCGTGCGGAGGACGACTGCATTGAGATCCTCTACAAGATCGTCGGCGACGGACTTCGCTGGCTTTCGGCGAAAAAACCCGGTGACTCTGTCAGCGTTCTCGGTCCGATCGGCCAGCCGTTCCGACCGTCCGCCGAAAGACCAAACACGCTATTGATTGGCGGCGGCGTCGGTATTCCACCGATGGTTTTCCTCGCCGACTATCTGCGCCGGGACGCTCGCGACTGGTCGCCGCTGGCGATACTCGGCTCGGAGCTTCCGTTTCCATTTGATCTCGAAGCCTCCTCGATCGGAACACGGTGGCTGGACGGCAAGATTAGTTCGACGATGCCATTACTTGAAAGTTGGGGCATTCCCTGCCGACTCGCAACCCTGTCTGGATTCGACGGCTGTTTCGACGGTTACGTTACGGACCTGTCGGACCAATGGCTGTCCAGGCTGAGGACAGACGAGCTCCAAAAGACCGAATTATTCGCCTGTGGCCCGACGCCGATGCTCAAGGCCGTCGCCGCGCTGGCCGATCGATACGATCTGCCCTGTCAGGTCTCACTGGAAGAATTCATGGCCTGCGCCGTTGGCGGTTGCGCCGGCTGCACCGTCAAAATCAACACCCCGGAGGGCGAGGCCATGAAGCGTGTTTGCGTTGATGGTCCGGTCTTCGAAGCGAGCAGCGTCGTCTGGTAAATCGGGCCCGGCCTTCAGGGTGTGGGTGCGGCCTCGTCCTGGAATATCTCTTCTATCGACAAGCTAAAAAGACGCGCCGCTTTGAATGCCAGCTGTGCCTGAGTCCAGTCACGTTCCGCACGAAGCACCTTTTAGCTGCCGAAGTTGACCTTGGCTTCCAGGTTGGCTCGGGAATCTGCGTGGGACATGGCCTCATCCATCGTGATCGTGCCCTGCTTGTAGAGATCAAGAAGCGCATCATCGAAGGAAACCATGCCCTGCTCGCCACTGTCCTTGTGGGCTTCTTTCACGGCCGAAATATCGCCCTTGAGGATGAGGTCCTTGATATGTGGCGTATTCAACATGAGCTCGACCGCCGCAACGCGCTTGCCATTGCGAGCACGCACCAGACGTTGTGACAAAATGGCACGAAGGTAATGTGCGAGATCCATAAAGACCTGCCCGTGTTGTTCCTGCGGAAACAGGTTGATGATCCGGTCCAGTGTCTCCGGCGCGTTATTGGAGTGAACGGTTGCCAACACAAGGTGACCTGTACCCGCCATATCCAAAGCCGCTCGCATGGATTCGGTGTCCCGAATCTCGCCGATTTGAATGACATCCGGTGCACCACGAACGGCACTTTTCAATGCACGACTGTAGGACTTGGTGTCCAGGCCGACTTCGCGCTGATTGATAATTGACTGCTTATTTGGGTGCAGAAATTCGATCGGGTCTTCGATCGTAATAATGTGCGAGGACGTTTTTTCATTGCGATGGTTGATCATCGCAGCGAGCGTCGTCGACTTGCCGGCGCCTGTCGCTCCGACCATCAAAATCAAGCCGCGACGCAGCATGACCAGGTCTTTTAGCTGCTCCGGCATACCGAGCTCCTCCAACGTTGGCAGGTCCGACGTAATGTATCGCAGAACCATCGACACACTGCCGCGTTGATGGAAAACGTTGACGCGAAAGCGGCCAAGCCCTTGTTCGGAGAGCGCGAAGTCGATCTCAAGCTCTCTGTTGAACTCATCCATCTGTGCTTCGGTCATCAACTCCATCGCCGCCTGTTTGACCATCTTCGGCGTCATCTCGAGTTTGTTGACCGGCATGATCTTGCCTTCGATCTTGATCTTGGCCGGCGAAAATGGCGCGAAGAAAAGGTCTGAGGCCTTTTTCTCTACCATCAACTTAAATAGTGGTTTGACGTTCATCGTTTAGTCGTCCCTGTGGACTCAGAAAGTCTGAGCCGAGTCCTCTTCCATGATGCGCAGACTCTCCGACTGGTGATCGGCAATTGCCGAGTCGCGCTTGCTTTCCAGTTTGATACGCAGCCTGAGTTCGTTCTTCGAATCAGCATTTCGCATGGCCTCTTCGTAGGAAATCGCGGCCTCTTCATAGAGTTGAAACAGCGATTGGTCGAAGGTCTGCATTCCCAGACGCGTTGATTTTGCCATGATCTCTTTGATCTGCCCGACCTCGCCCTTGAAGATCAGGTCCTGAATCAACGGCGTATTGAGCATGATCTCCATCGACGCGACCCGACCGATGCCGCCTTCACGAGGAACCAGTCGCTGCGAAATAAACGCTTTGGTATTCAGTGACAGATCCATTAAGAGCTGCTGACGACGTTCATCGGGGAAGAAGTTGATAATTCGATCAAGCGCCTGGTTCGCGCTATTGGCGTGCAAGGTCGCGAGACACAAGTGACCGGTCTCAGCGAACTGAATGCCATATTCCATGGTCTCTTTGTCGCGAATTTCGCCGATCAGGATAACGTCGGGTGCCTGACGTAACGTGTTCTTGAGAGCCGCATGCCAGGACTCCGTATCAACACCCACTTCGCGCTGTGTAATGACGCAGCCCTGGTGAGGATGTACATACTCAATCGGATCCTCGACCGATACGATATGCCCGCGCGAATTCTCGTTGCGGTGTCCAATCATTGCAGCCAGCGTTGTCGATTTACCGGAACCTGTACCACCGACGATTATGCAAAGGCCGCGTTTATTCATTACGACGTCTTTGAGAATCGGCGGTAGCTCGAGATCTTCAAGCGTCGGTATTTCGGTGGTAATGGTTCGGAGCACTGCGCCGACCATTCCCTGTTGAATGAATGCACTGACGCGGAATCGACCGATGCCCTGTGGGGCAATCGCGAAGTTCGCCTCTTTAGTCGCGTCAAATTCCTTGATCTGCTTATCGTTCATGATCGAACGCACCATTATCGCCGCCTGATCCGCCGACAGCGGCGTATCCGTTGCCTTATGGATAGTACCGTCGACCTTGATCGCGGGCGGAAACGCCGCCGTGATGAACAAATCCGAACCTTCCCGTTCGACCATTTTTCGCAGCAGGTTTTGCGTTAGTCGTACCGCTTGTTCGCGTTCCATCGTCCTCTACTCCATTCAAGCTACCTGAGGCAGCTCTAGAAATTCTCTTTATTAGCCGCCCGGAAGCGCGCTTCTTCTTTGTTGATCAGCCCCTTCTTCAGCAATTCCTGAAGATTCTGATCCAGCGTTTGCATACCCACGTTTTGACCGGTCTGGATCGCCGAGTACATCTGCGCGATCTTACCTTCTCGAATCAGGTTCCTGATCGCGGGGGTACCAACCATGATCTCGTGCGCAGCAATTCGACCGCCGCCGACCTTCTTCAGCAGCGTTTGCGAAATAACCGCTCGTAACGACTCCGACAACATCGCGCGGACCATCTCTTTTTCAGCCGCGGGAAAAACATCAACAATACGATCGATGGTTTTGGCGGCAGAGCTGGTATGCAGTGTTCCGAAAACAAGGTGACCGGTTTCAGCACCGGTTAGTGCGAGCCGAATGGTCTCCAGGTCACGCAACTCACCAACCAGAATGACATCGGGATCCTCACGCAGAGCCGAGCGCAGCGCCTCGTTAAAACCGAGGGTGTCACGATGAACTTCGCGTTGGTTGATCAGCGACTTTTTCGACTCGTGGACAAACTCAATAGGATCCTCAATCGTGAGAATATGATCGGGCTTGTTGTCGTTGATGTAGTCGACCATCGCGGCAAGAGTCGTACTCTTACCCGAACCTGTCGGTCCGGTGACCAGCACGATTCCTCTGGGATGCATCGCAAGGTCTTTGAATATCGGCGGGGCACCCAGGTCTTCCAGCGTTAGGATTTCCGATGGAATGGTTCTGAAAACCGCAGCCGAACCGCGATTCTGGTTGAAGGCATTGACTCGAAATCGCGCTAGCTTCGGAATTTCGAAAGAGAAGTCGGTCTCGAGAAATTCCTCATAGTCTTTACGCTGCTTGTCATTCATGATGTCGTACACCATGCTATTGACGTCCTTGTGGGTGAGCGCCGGCATATTGACTCGCTTGATGTCACCATCAACGCGAATCATAGGCGGCACGCCACCTGACAAGTGCAGGTCCGAGGCGTTGTTCTTTACCGCGAACGACAAAAGCTGGGCAACGTCGACGGCCATATTTCTCCCTCAATTTGATGACGCCGGACTTACCATAACCCGGCCTAGAATTGAGCCTAGTATAGCGAAGCAACCGGACTAAAACGTGATTGGAGTCACGAAAAACTTGGCCAAAAACTTAGTAATAATCAGAGATTTGCTGGCCTCTGTGGCACAAGAGGCCAATCGTGAGCCTGAGACCGTCAAATTACTGGCTGTCAGCAAAAAACAGCCACTTACAAAAATTTTGGATGCCGCCAACGCGGGTCAGCGCGATTTTGGCGAGAACTTCGTCCAGGAGGGCCTTGAAAAAATCGCTCAAACCAGGAGTTTGGGTCTGGTCTGGCACTTCATCGGGCATCTGCAGACTAATAAAACACGTATGGTCGCCGAGAACTTTGACTGGGTTCACACCATCGACAGTGCGAAAACTGCCCGTCGATTGAATGCACAGCGACCGGCAGCCCTCGAACCGCTCAATATCTGCCTGCAGATCAATATAGATAAGGAACCGGGCAAATCGGGAATCGCTTTTGACGATCTTCCCGAACTGGCTGCGGTCTGTTCCGATTTGCCGAACCTGAGTCTGCGTGGCCTTATGTGTTTGCCTGCCGTACGCTCCGAATTGTCGGAACAACGCATACCCTTCGCCAGGCTCCGCGAGTTGGCAAACGAGTTGCGATCTGGCGGAATAGATACGGACACGTTGTCCATGGGCATGAGTGGCGATTACCGGGCCGCGATTCTTGAGGGTTCGACCCTGGTGCGGATAGGCACAGCGTTATTTGGCGAACGAAAGTAGGAGCTGAGAAATACGATGGACTATGGAAGAGTCGCGTTTATTGGCGGCGGAAATATGGCTCGAGCCTTGGTGGGCGGAATGCTGGTCGCAGGGTATAAGCCCAGTCATATTCTGATTTCTGAGCCGCTTGCCGAACATCGCGAGAGTCTGACTGATGAGTTTCCGGGTACGGTGATTCGCGAAAACAACGCCGATGTCGTTAAGAACGCAGAATGCATAGTGCTGGCCGTAAAGCCGCAGATTCTATCCGATGTTTGCAAACCGCTCGCAACCGCCGTGCAAATAAACAAACCGCTGATCATCTCGGTCGCGGCGGGTGTTCGCAGCGGCGACATAGACACCTGGCTGGGCGGCGGACTCTCAGTTGTACGAGTCATGCCCAATCAGCCCGCGCTGTTACGCCTCGGTATTTCGGGCATGTACGCCAATGACAAAACCACCGAGCGGCAATGTCGAACGGCGAACAACATTGTTTCTACGACCGGACCTGTCGTAACGGTTTCCGCCGAAGACGATATCGACGCCGTGACCGCCGTCTCCGGAACCGGGCCTGCGTATTTCTACTTGCTCGTGGACATGCTGGTGACCGTCGCCGAAGAAATGGGGCTGGACCACAAATCGGCGCTGGCACTCGTTCTTGAGACGGCACGTGGCGCGGGCGAAATGGCGGAGCAGTCGGGCGAAACGATGGACGCACTCATTGGCCGCGTACGTTCGCCGGGTGGTACGACGGCAGCCGCATTTGACTACATCGACAGCACGAATTTTCGTGATATCTTCAGTGGCGCCGTCTTTGCCGCGCGTGACCGGGCAAAGGACCTCGCGGATCAAGCCCACGAAACCGGTCAGGATTGATTTATGCCTTCTAATATTGCCTCGGCCCTGGTCTTCATCGTCAATGCGCTGACGAGCCTCTACTTACTGGTTTTGTTATTGCGATTCTGGCTGCCCTGGCTGCGAGCCGACTTTCGCAACCCTCTCGCGCAGGGAATTCTAAAGCTGACATCGCCCATCGTCATTCCGTTGCGACGCATCGTCCCGTCATTCGGACGACTGGATACGGCGACGATTCTGGTGGCATTCATCGTTCAGTACGTTGGAATCCTGTTGATATTGCTGATCATCGGCGCGAGCGCGACTTTTTCGACGATCGCGACAACCACACTCGTCAAGCTTGTAATCCTGTCCGTCAACCTTTTCATGTTCGCAATTTTTGTACGTATTGTGCTGAGCTGGATTTCGCCAGGTCAACACAATCCAGCGACAGCAATCATCACGACATTGACCGAACCGCTTCTCGGACCCGTGCGTCGTATTATCCCCTCGATGGGCGGCTTCGATATTTCCCCGATATTCGTCATCATTGCTTTAGGCGCAATGACGAGACTGTTGATGGGCTTTAACGCATTGGGCATCTAGAAACAGAATTCGCGTCCTGCATCCGGAAGGACGGCGGCAACACCATCATCTCGGTACGCGTCCATCCAAAGGCGAAGCATAACGAGCAATTCCTCATCTGCGCCTAATGGTTTATAGTGATTTGAAATAAGGGGACAGGTGTCATGATTAAAAGAACACTACTGATTTCGATAGTCGCTCTGGTATCCGCCTGCGGTGGACCCGGCGAATCTGCTGACGTTCCCGAAGCGCAGCCTGCGGGGGCGACGTCTGCCGACATTGGCAATCACGTAATCCACTTCAGTGCTCAAACCACCGATCAGCTTCCGCCTGCGGTCGCACGCGAATACAATATCGTACGCAGCAAGAATATTGCGATGCTGAACGTCTCGGTGCTGCGAAAGCCGGGTAATATGCCGGTAACGGCAGATGTCTCCGTTAAGACGGTCAATCTTACCGGCCAACTGAAGAACATTACGATGCGCAAGATTGAAGAACCGGGCGATATCGTCGCTATCTACTATATTGGCGATACTAAAGTAGCCAATCGAGAAGTACTGGTTTTCGATATCCGCATCAAACCGGATGGCGAAGATAAGACGTCCGACGTTCGTTTCAAGAAACAGTTTTTCAGCGACTAGAACTTCTCCCGATACCCCAAAAAGGCCTTAAAAGAAAGGCCTTTTTTTGTTACGCCCGTTGAATACATGTGTTATCGTCGCGCTGCTTTCACCGCGGGCACCCGCCCGTTTTTGTTTTTTTTGAGGAGTCATTTTTTCATGGCAGCAAATACCAAGAAGCCACCGACCAAGTCTGAAATCTACGCGAAGATTGTTGACGACACCGGTCTGACGCGCAAAGACGTAGCAGCAGTATTCGAATCACTCAACGGCCAGATTCAAAAGAATCTCGGCGGTCGAGGTGCTGTTGGCCTGTTCACAGTTCCCGGTCTATTGAAGATGCGCGTTGTGAAGAAGCCAGCAACCAAAGCTCGCAAGGGTACTAACCCGTTCACGGGCGAAGAAATGATGTTCAAGGCAAAACCTGCATCGAAAGTTGTCAAGGTTTCCGCCCTGAAAGGCCTGAAAGACATGGTCTGATTTCGAATCTCGAATTCGAAACGAAAAGCCGGGCATCGCCCGGCTTTTTTTATGTCGTAGATTCTTCGACAAACTCGCTCACGGCCTCGCGAAGCTCCATCAAACGGCCATGAAAAAAGTGTTCCCCGCCCGGGATAATCAGTAACTCAGGTCCTGGGGCCAGTCCGTCGACCCACTCCACCGTCTCCTCGACATCGACCAGTTCGTCCTGATCACCCTGCGCAATGAGCCATGGGCACTGCGGCTGCGCATCCAGACCTGACGCGAATCGTGAAATTGCCGGCGCAACGCTTACCAGGCCATCTACCTGGGTCGCCACGGCCGCTTTGACGGCGATCGCGGCACCAAAGGAGAAGCCCGCGAGCCACATCGGCGTCTCGGGATCACGCTCACGCATCCAGGCAATCGCCGCCAACGCATCATCTAGCTCCCCGTTGCCATCGTCATATTCGCCTTCGCTTCGCTCGGTCCCCCTGAAATTAAAGCGCAATGCGGTGAATCCCAGACGCATAAATGCGCGCGCAAGGGTGTGCGCGACCTTATTATGCATGGTCCCACCGTGCTGCGGATGCGGATGGCAGATGACGGCGTTTCCGACCGAATCCTGCTCGACCGGTAGCTCCAGCATCGCCTCGAGTTGGCCTGCTGGCCCGTCGATAAACAGCCTTTTTGAACGGGGTGGTTTCAACATTGGGGTTTCCGGGGTGGATAGATTCGTGAATACTGCTGTAAAATTATGATCTTATGTAATGTCGGAATCAATTGATGCCTGAACTCAACGTCATACATATTGCCATTATCGCCGCGATGACGGTCGCGGGTGCCATTGTCGGTTGGGTACTCCGCGGAAACCGGTCAAAAAACGAAAAGGCAGCCGTGAATGCTAGCTGGCAAGAGCAGATGAATGCGCAGCGGACTGAACACGATCGCCTGACGGAACAGAACACGGCTTTGATGGAACAGGTCAGCCAATATCTGGCTTCCAACAATGATGCCAAGAATCGCGCTAAGGAGTTATCACTCGCTGTTCAGGAGGCGTATTCACGACGCGACGAGTTACAGCGTGAGATCAAGGACGTCCGCGGCAACCTCGAGGTTGCAATGACCGAACGCGATCAGCTGCAGACAAACATCAGTTCCAGAGAAGGAGAAAGTGCGAGCGCCGCAGACAAAGACGCACGTATCAAAAAATTACAGACCGAACTCGAGAACTGGCAAAACCGACTCCCGCCGCTCATCGAGAAATTTCGTCTAAGAAACGAAGACGCAGAACGTCTGGAGGCGGATTTTGAAGCTGCAAACGCGCGGATTGCCGAACTTGAGGCCTCGCTTGAGTCAAGCGAGACTCGAGTTGAACCGGTTAGCGATCCGGACGCACTGACTGACGGTCGTGACGCCTCTAATGATCCCATCGACGAGGACTTTGACGATGAGGCTGACGATGAGGCTGAATTCGAGGACGAGGACGTTGAGGGCGAGGACGAGGACGAGCCGGTCAACGGCTCGCGTGACAAATTGCAGGCAATAAAGGGCGTCGGTCCGGCCATTGAAAAAACACTCAATGAAATGGGCATTTTTCGCTTTCAGCAGATCGCTGAGATGAGCGAGTACGACATCAATCGCGTTGCGAAGCGTCTGAAAGGGTTTCGAAGCCGCATTTATCGCGAAGACTGGATAGGACAGGCGCGGGAATTACGTGATCAAGAATCCAGCGGCTAGGATCGTTGCCGCTGCGATAATCGTTGGCGGCCTCACCGTCGCACCTTTACTCGACAGAAGCGATCCGCCAAACGCGCGGCCAAGCGCTCCAGTTCCGACGAGCGCACCGCAGTTTCAGGTTCAATGGCGACAGGGCGAGCTGGCGTTGTCGGGTCATACCCGATCCAATAATCACGAACTGGATTTAATACAGGTCGCCAACAGCACTTTTACCGACAACGTCATCCTCACGGCGTTTGAACCGCTGGGTGTGGTGCCTGATTATTGGGATGATTTGACCACTCAAGTTGTCTACCTGCTCGCCGTAACCAGCTCCGCTAACGCGAACCTGTCACCGGATCAGCTCGATATTCGTGGCGTGATCGTGGATGAGTTGTCCTGGGAAAGTCGGCTCAATGCCGTTCGGAATGCGCTGCCACGGCAGGTAGCTCTTAATATTGACACGCAGCTTGTCGATGAAGCGATCGACCTGTCCGCCGTTTGTGATCAGGCATTCGCCAACTTCGAAGTCGGTCCAATCAACTTTGCGGAATCGAGTAGCAAGTTTCGAGCCTCCGCCTATCCGAGACTGAGTCGTTTGCTTGCGCTTGCGAGCACATGCGAGGATTCATGGGTTTCAGTGACCGGGCATACGGACGCTTCGGGCAGCGAAGGCTGGAACCAGCACCTTAGTATGCAACGCGCGCATGCCGTCGGCGACTACCTTGTCTCGGGCGGCGTGGATCGTGCTCGACTATTGCTTGCCGGTGTTGGCTCTTCGAGCCCGATTGCCGATGACACCACCCGCCATGGGCGCAGCCTCAATCGCCGAATTGATATCGAATTAAGCCTGGCTCAGCAGAACCACTAATCGGGCGTAGTCAGCTTCAGCAGTTCGATCGTGAAGATCAACGTTGCGTTCGGTGGAATTTCGCCGCGCCCTGGTGGGCCATAGGCCAGGTCACCGGCAACCACCAGTTCGCGTGTTTCGCCTTCCAGCATACAGGGGACGCCCATATCCCAACCCTTGATCACCTGACCAGCACCCAGCTGGAACTGGAAGACGTTATTGCCGGACTCCCAGATGAACTGACCATGCTTGTCCTCGGCTGCCTCGTCGTACAACCAAAGCCAAACGTTGGTGTCCGCATAATCACCTTCGACCGCCGCACGCCCATAACCGTTCTTGACGATTCTAGCTATCAGGCCCGGCGCAATTTCGATATTGCCGGACTCGTCGGCGACTGGACAGTCGACGAAGGTCACTTCGGATTCACTCTTGTCCATTGCTGCTTCCTCTGTGACGGCCTCTTCAGCTGGCTTGCTGCAAGCGGCCAGTGCCACTGCAGAAATAGTGGCTAGCAGTGCGATTTTGTTCTTCATTATTTCTTATCCTCGAAATCAAGTGACGCGGAGTTAATGCAATATCGCAAGCCGGTGGGTTGTGGGCCGTCTTCAAATACATGCCCGAGGTGCGCATCGCAGTTCTTACAAACCACTTCGCGTCGCACCATGCCGTGACTCTTGTCGGTGATCGTACGTACGTTATCACCCGCCATTGGTAGCCAGAAACTTGGCCAGCCTGAGCCCGAATCATATTTGTGCTCGGAGCTGAACAATGCCGTATCGCAACAGACGCAACGGTACGTACCGTCATCCTTGTGGTCGACGTACTTGCCTGTAAACGGACGTTCAGTCGCCGCCTTTTGGGTGACCTCGAACTGCTCCGCGTCCAGCTTCGTTCGTAAATCTTTGTCGTCAGGCTTGCTCATTATTAACTTCCTCGACATTAACGTCCTCAACAACGGCGTCTTCGATATTCAGTATAAATCGATTCATTCGCTGCACATATTCGGCCGGATTCGTAAGCTGCGAGCCTTCGGCAAGCAGCGCATGATCCAGGACAATATTGGACAATGCGGCAAAACGCCCCTCATTCTCTTCGTCCAACAATCGCGCAATGAGTGGATGTTCGACGTTGATTTCAAGAATTGGTTTGGACTCGGGCAGTGCCTGGCCACTGGCCTCCAACATTCGTCGCACCTGCGGATTGATATCCTGGTCGCTGGCGACTACGCAAGCCGGGGAATCAACCAGGCGACGGCTGACGTTTACCCCATCGACGCGTTCGCTCAAAACACCCTGAATTTTTTCGAGCAACGATTTGTTCTCGTCATTCAGGTCATCTTGCGCTTTATCCGCCGCGTCGTCGGGCATATCCAGTGCTTCTCGCGCAACATCGACCAACGCCTTGCCCTCATACTCCGCCAGGCCTTCCGCCAGCCACGCATCGATGCGATCGGTCAACAGCAATACTTCAACGCCGCGACTTCGCAGCTGCTCAATGTGTGGACTCGCAACAGCGGTCGCGTAGTTTTCAGCCAGGATGAAGTAGATCTTGTCCTGATCCTCTTTGGCCCTCTCGATGTAGTCATCAAGTGACTGGTCCTGCGTGTCATTGCCATTGTACGTCGTCGCGAATCGCAGCAGCTTCGCAAGCTTGTCTTTGTTGGCATTATCTTCAACGAGGCCTTCTTTAAGTACCTGCCCGAAATCGCCCCAAAACTTTTGGTAGTCGTCCTTATTGCTCGCGATCTTCTTCAGCATATCCAGGACACGACGAGTCAGCGCGCCACGCATCGCCATCAGGTCGGGGTTTTGCTGCAATAGCTCGCGCGACACGTTCAACGGCAGATCCGATGAGTCGACGATACCTTTCACGAAGCGCAGGTACAACGGCAAGAACTGCTCGGCGTCGTCCATGATGAAGACTCGCTGTACGTAGAGCTTCAGTCCGCGCGGAGCCTCTCTGTTCCACAAATCGAATGGTGCTGATCCCGGGATGTAGAGCAGGCTCGTATACTCACGCTTCCCTTCGACGCGGTTATGACTCCATGTCAGTGGATCCGCAAAATCATGCGACAAGTGTTTGTAAAACTCTTTGTACTCGTCCTCAGTCACATCGGATCGTGATCGGGTCCAGAGCGCTGTCGCCGAGTTAACGACCTTTGATTCGGCCTTTTCATCGCCCAGGTCCGTCAGGGACACAGGAAAACCAATGTGATCTGAGTACTTGCGAATCAGAGACTCGATACGAAAGGACTCAGCGAATTCAGCTTCATCCTCTTTCAGGTGCAGCGTAACTTTAGTGCCTCGCTCCTCACGCTCGATGTTCTCGATCGTGAATTCGCCCTCACCCTCAGATTCCCAGCGTACAGCCGCATCAACGTCCGATCCGGCCCGGCGCGACTCAACAGTGACTTTGTCGGCAACGATAAATGCTGAATAGAACCCAACGCCGAACTGTCCGATCAAATGTGCATCGTGTTGTTTGTCACCGGTCATTTGCTGCAAAAATTCTGCAGTACCAGATTTCGCGATCGTGCCCAGGTTGTCGATAAGCTCATCGCGGGACATGCCGATGCCGTTGTCGATAACGGATAGAATGCGCGCACCCTTATCGACCTCAATAGAAATTCCGAGTTCCGTATCCTCGGCGAGGAGCTCAGGGCTGGCCAACGCTTCGAATCGTAGCTTGTCGGCCGCATCTGAGGCGTTCGAAATCAATTCGCGAAGAAAGATTTCCTTGTTGCTGTACAGAGAATGGATCATCAGCTGCAGTAGCTGACGAACCTCGGTCTGAAAACCGAGGGTTTCGCGCTGGTCACTCACGCAATCGTCTCCCGACGTCAAAAGGGACACACACGATATGGCCTTCACAGGCTATTTCAAGGCTGGGCGGAACATTTGGGTTGGAAAAGTCAGGCCAGAAGAATGAGGCCCGGGAAATCAGGCGGTACGCGTCCAGCTTCCTGGCGGCGAGGTCACTGACCGATACAGCAGTGTCACGAACAGCAGGATGGAGGTCGCAAGCGCGATAGGCGCATGCAGCGTTGCCAGCCATATTCCAGCCAGCGCGCCGACCCCAAGGGTCAGGAACGAGAACAAGGCAAAGGCAGCGCGACGCAGCCGTTCGATGATCAGACCGACCATTCCGTAGAGGTCGTCCAGATCATCAAGATACTGTAGAAGTCTTTCCATAATATTTTGTCCGCCTAGCGAACTATGGTGAGCAGCGGGCCGGCACTTTCAGTGTCGCCGCAGTGAGTTTCCGATTCATCCAGCAACGCGTTGTTGGATTCCTTCGCATGTGCGATCGCACGATGGAAGAGTTCCCAGCGCTGGCGGGCTGATTCACTGGTTAGCGCCTCGACCGGCGATTCATTTTTTGGTTGCTTCTTTGACATAGTCACGTCAACGTTTTTTCAATTGGTAAATGGACTATAGAGGGGGTGGGTTTCTGACTCCGTGAGGCAAGTCACAGCTTGCTCCACAACCTGGCTCGGAGGCCGCTTTTTAAGCCAAAATAAGACGCAGTTCCGACGATTTTCGGGACCTGATTCACAGTCGATGAGCTTCGATTTGGGAGCGCTGCGGCCCTAACGTAAAACGCCGACATTAGTCGGCGTTTTGGTAGAAACTATTGAGGTTGTTTAGATTCGTCAATCGTCCGTGTCCTGATCCTTGGACCAGTTACGCTTAACCTGATCCGACCACTCGCGATACCCTTTCCACGAGTACAGCGACGGATCAATCCCGGAACGACGACCGTGCGGCGTCGGCGCTTTCGATATCCAGCGACGATACTGCTGCCACCCATCTGCGTCATTAGCCGCTGGCTCTTTGTTATCGAGCGTCGCGTCTTTTGCTTTGGCATCCCGCTCGGCTTCCGTGCCGTAGCTGTCTGGCCATTTCATATGTTTGCTATCTGGCATAATTTTGCTCAGTCAGTCCGTTGAACAAATCCTAATAGCCATTCACCATAAATCACAGGAACTGCATCACAATGCACCTCCCCATTTTATCTTTTATAATCAGAGACTTAAGCGTTGGTTTTACTTAATCAGGTAGCAGGGGTCGTAATCCCGACCGGAAATCTTCATGCGCTTCTGCTCAACGAAGGCCGTCAGCAGCTTATCCAGCATATCCATGATTCGTTGCGAACCATTGATTTGAAACGGTCCCTTGCGTTCGATTTGCTCCGCTGTATCTTCGCGGACATTGCCTGAAACTATGCCGGAGAACACGCGCCGGAGGTTAGCGGCCAAAATATGCGTCGGCAGGTCTTCGTTGATGTCCAGCCCCAGCATCGACTCATGAGTCGCGACGAATGGGGTTTGAAATTCGCGGTCGACCCTAAGGCGCCAGTTGAAATAAAAGGCGTCGCCATGCTTCTTCCTAAACTCGAGAACATCCTCAAGACGAATCTTGATTTCCTGGGCAACTGCGCGAGGATCATCAATGATGATCTTGTAGTGCTTTTGCGCATTCGGCCCGAGCGTCGCGGCAATGAACTCGTCGATCTGACGAAAGTAGGCTGCCGAGCTCGCAGGTCCCGTCATCACCAGTGGCAAGGGTTGGCCCGCATTGTCAGGGTGAAGAAGAATGCCGAGGATATACAGAATCTCCTCTGCCGTACCGACGCCGCCTGGGAATACAACAATACCGTGACTGGTTCTGACGAACGCCTCCAGTCGCTTCTCCATGTCCGGCATGATCACCAGTGAGTTTACGATCGGATTGGGGGACTCAGCGGCGATAATCCCAGGCTCAGTAATACCAACATAGCGACCGTTACTGATGCGCTGTTTGGCGTGACCGATCGTCGCACCTTTCATCGGCCCTTTCATCGCCCCTGGCCCGCAGCCCGTACAGACGTCGAGGGCACGCAGACCCATCTCATAGCCCACAAGTTTTGAATAATCGTACTCGACGCGGCTGATGGCGTGCCCGCCCCAGCAAACCACCATATTGACCTCAGCCGGTAGCCTCAGGAGCTTCGCGTTTCGCACTATGTGGAAAACGGCGTTCGTGATGCCCTCAGACGAATCGAGGTCGAAGCGACCACCGTCGAAAATCTCGTGGCGTGTATAGACGATGTCACGCAACACAGCGGATAACAGCTCGCGCGTTCCGCGAATCATTACGCCGTCGACAAAAGCCTGTGCCGGCGCATTCTTCAGTAGCACCTTGAGGCCGCGATCCTGCTGAACAAAACTGACCTCGAAGTCATTGTAGGTCTCGAGTACTTCTTTCGCGTCATCGGTATCGTTGCCGGAGTTCAGCACGGCCAACATGCATCGACGTAGCAGGGGATACAGACCGCCCGTGCCGCTGCTTTTGAGCAGGTCGACTTCCAGTTGCGAAAGAACCTCGAGGGACCCTTCAGGCCAAATCTCGGCGTCGACGCGAGCCCCTGACTCGGCCATGCGCTTGTGCTGGTCCGTCAAGGTCGAATTTCTATCGGCGTATCGTCGCCAATCATCAACCAGATATCGATCATGTCCGAGTTGGACACCGCAATACAGCCATTGGTCCAGTCCTGAGTCCGGTAGTAGGTTTCCGAGCGTGACGGAACGTTTGGCTGGCCGTGAATCATGATTGCACCGCCCGGCTGGAGGCCCTTCTGATTGGCTTCTTGCCGATCTGTAGCATTGGGGTATGAAACGTGAATAGACAGGAAATACTCGCTGCTGGGATTGCGCATATCGAGCAAGTACCTGCCCTCGGGGGTCTTGAAATCGCCTTCCTTTTTCTTATCGCCTTCGGGTCGAATCCCGAGCGCAATCTTGAAAGTACGAAATATCTCGCCTTCATTGAGCAAATAGAGCTCACGATCCGATTTATCAATAATGACCTCATCCGCCACGGGGAATTCGCCCGCCTGCAGAAAGCTCGGTATCAACGCAAGAAGGACCGCGCATAGTGTTATTGATCGCATCATCATGGTTCTAGCCTAGCAAACCTCCGCCTTTGGGAAAACGCTCTATATCACACATGGGAGTTTCTGATGATCTAGACGTTGCGCCCGGCGATCCAGCCGATCGCAAATCCAATGCCTCCGGCGACGCTCGTATAGACCGGCAAGTACTGAAAAATGCGGTCGGGAAAGATGGCGTCGGTAAACATATCGTTCAAATTGATCGAATAAGCATAGTGCAGATAGAGCGCCAGACCCAGCGCGGGTATTGAGTAGCCTGCAACACCCATCGGAAGTCCTTTGCCCGCTCCTGCCCATCGTCCGTCGCCGCGATACAAAACGAACGCCGACAGCAATACAAGCAGCGCAAGCGGCACCCAATTGCGTGCAACATACGGCCCTCCGTTCTGCACATCGTCAAACCAGAGTCCCGCGGCCAGCGAAACCAGAAGCACAGGCAGCAATCGCCAGATCGTGCGCTTGGCGGAGCCTCGCATCAGCCTCGTTCGGCGTCGCTGAGCAAAGGCATCTGGACCTTGGTGCCAGGCCGAACCTTATGCATGTCGACACCCGGATTGTATTGCCGGAAAAGCCAGATCGGGACGTTGTACTTGCGCAGTGCCAACACCCAGATGGATTCACCCGATTTTATCGTGTGTTCCGTGACCCCTGATATAACGTGCTCTCGAAAATAGCTGTCCTGTTGCGATCGGTGAAAGGCGATCCGCCGCTCTTCGAAACCCTTCGCATCGACGGTATCGAGATCCAGCTTGATGCGCTGACCGACGGCGACCGGTGTACGGAATGCCAAACCATTCAGGTCACGCAAGCGTTGCGTTTTGATTTGTAGCCAGTCGCCAAAATGGCCCAGCGTCTCCAACGGCTGAACCTCGATCGTTCTGTCGGCAGCGACGCTGTAGTCGCTGGGGTCCGATAGTAAGGATGTTTGAATCGCGCCCAACGGGGAGGCTGAAAGGTCGCCGGCCATCGGACCGGCCGTTATTTCCGGTTCGACTGCCGGGATTTCCGCCACCGCCACCGCCGCCGCAACCACAGGCGCTACCGCCGGCGCGGGTCCGGCAGCGGGCAGTCGTAGCTGTTGCCCGGCGCGGATAGTGTATCGGCTGTTGAGATTATTCAGGGCCGCCAAAATCGAAACTCGTGTTGAGTAGGTTTCCGCTATTTGCGAAAGCGTGTCGCCTCGCGCGACGCGATGAAACATATCCGGCAACTGTTTTTCGAAAACCGCGTCGGCCGGCAGGGACGCGACCAGTTGCGAAAGCGGTTGCTGCAACCCGGCTGTGGGATAACGCAATTCAAATCCCTTTGGCAAATACTTGCTCTCCTGCCATACGGTCGCTTGTAGCGCGCGGTTGTGCCGCGCGAGATTTTTCGGCGTTGTGCCCAGCGCTTTCGTCATTCCAGCGACCGATACATAAGACGATAACTTCGTGACTGAGTAGTCAGTGGGTGCTTCCGCCACTACGCCGGGGAAGTATTTTTCGACGTTTTGATCGACTTCTTTCGCGGCGAGAAAGGCGACGTAAAAGTTTCTCGAGGCGAAACCGAATGTCCTGCCTTTGTATTTACGAAGAATATCGACATAGGCCGTATCGCCAAATTCTCGCATCGCGCGACGCACACCGCCGAGGCCGTGGTTATAGGCCGTAATGGCCATCGGCCAGTTACCCGTGATCGAATAGTTATAGGCCATCAGGCGACCGGCTGCGCGTGTCGCCGCAAACGGGTCGTTTCTCTCATCGACAACGTGGTCAACTCTCATAAATCGTCGCCCGGTACTGCGTGTGAATTGCCATATGCCGGACGCGCCCACGTGAGAACGGGCATTTGGATTGTAGGATGACTCGACGTGAGGTAATGCCGCGATCTCAATCGGGACATTCAATGCAGTGAACTCTTTGTTCACGTGATCACGCCAGCGCCCCGAACGTTGCAGTCCTTCTTTGAATCGATCTTTCAGTCCCTGCTGATACCGAATCCGGCCGACGGCATTTTTTAGCGTCTGATTGCTGACGTTCGCCGGCCACAGCGCCAGCACCCGCGTCTCTTCTGCTGTCAGATTGCCGCGCTTGCCGCTCGCGAGCGACCTCAATACGGCTTGCAGACTCTTGCGGCGCTTCTCCACCCGCCGCTGCCGCTCCCGGCGCGATAGCTTTTCCGGCATAACCAGGCGCTCGTAGACGATGGCCAGATCGCGATTATCGTGCAATACGCCCTCGTCATTGCCGTAGGTCGTGAAGACGTCGACCCAGAAATCAACATCTGCTTGTAGCTCCTTCGGCTGCGGAAACGTCTGCTCGGCAGCCGCCAATCCGGAAAAAGTGACAAATAGCAGTAATAAAAGGGGTTTTGAGCTTGTCATTTATATTTATTCAAGTTTCAATCGCAAATCATTGATTACTTCACGGAAAAAGCCAGCGAAATGCCGTATTTTCAGGGCACTATGAGTCCTTTATACCGAAAATCTGACATCTGTAGCCGTGTTTGCCAACATCTGGCCGGTTTCGTCCTGCTTGTGCTTTTCTCCACCGCCAACGCGGGCGAAGAAGCCGTTGATCCTACCGACAATGGCATCGACATACTTGAGGATTCGACTGACGATATCGATTCTCGTTCCAGCGAAACCTCCGTCGCCGCCGAAAATCTTCTTGTGCCCGAAATCACTCGAGTCTATATGGGCCCGTTAGCGGACGCCGTCACGGATGCTGAAGGTACCGCCAGACCACTGGAATTGCTCGGCACGCAAATCGAACCGGGTACAACGCAACGGCTATCGTGGTCCGCAACTGAATTGTTCGAAGGGGTGCCGGTATCGACGCCGGTGCTGGTTACCAACGGCATCGCACCCGGTCCGACATTGTGTCTGACCGCGGCTGTGCATGGCGACGAACTCAACGGCATTGAAATGATTCGACGTGTATTCCACGACGTCGAACCGAGCAAACTCGCCGGTGCACTCATTGGTGTGCCCATCGTCAACGTGCAGGGGTTTCGGCGCGGCTCACGCTACTTACCCGATCGGCGTGATCTCAATCGATATTTTCCGGGTAACCCGAACGGCAGCGCAGCCGCCCGAATTGCGCACTCATTATTCAACGATGTCATCATGAGTTGTGACGCACTCGTCGACTTGCACACGGGATCCTTCGAACGTTCGAACCTGCCGCAACTTCGTGCGGACCTTCGCAATCCGGATGTCCTCACTTTGACCCACGGTTTCGGGGCTATGGTCGTGCTGCACAGTAAGCCAACCGTTGGCACGCTGCGTTACGCTGCAACGCTCGCGGGAATTCCGGCCGTTACAGTAGAAGCCGGCGGACCGTCGCAACTCGAACTCGTCGAGGTAAGGCATGGCGTTAAGGGTATCGAGACATTGCTGACGACACTCGGCATGACTCGCCGCACGCGACTTTGGGGTGACCCCGAACCCGTCTACTATCGATCGTCCTGGGTACGCGCAGACAATGGCGGCATCCTGCTGTCCGACGTATCGCTCGGCAGCACCGTACGCAAAGGCGATTTGCTGGGCTCAATTACAGACCCGATGAGTAATGCGCGAACCGAACTGCGCTCGCCCTATTCCGGCCGAATTATCGGTATGGCCAGAAACCAGGTTGTTATGCCCGGTTTCGCCGCTTTTCACGTTGGCATTCAAACCGACGAGGTTTCAGCGACTGAAGAAAACGTCGACGTCGCGCAAAAACCGGTCGATGGTGGTTACGTAGACAGCATGTCCGAGTAAACTGCGGTCGCAATGGCCGCTGAACGAAAACCACTTCATAGCTACTGGGGTCCAAAATACTGGCCGACATGGATTGGTATGGGCATCCTGCGCCTGGTCTGTCTGCTGCCGCATAAAGTCGCTCTGGCGGCCGGAAGGCTGATTGGACGATTAGCGCACAGCACTGGCGCTTCGCGTCGCGCAATCGTTCGACGAAACATCGAGCTTTGTTTTTCCGACCTGAGTCCCGACGAACGCGATGCGCTCGCGTTTGATCATTTCAAAGCCCTCGGCATGACCTTGATCGAAATGGGTCTGGGGCGCTGGGCCAGTGACAAACACCTGGCCTCAATTACAACGATGAAGGGCGTCGAGCATTTGCAGGATGCGGTGAAAAGCGGGCGCGGCGTCATATTACTTAGCGCTCACTTCACGACACTCGAGATCAGTGGTCGCGTCCTGGCGCAGAACAGCCCGCCGTTTGATGCGGTTTTTCGCGAGAACCACAGCGCATTCATCACTGAGTTGCAGCGGAGTGGACGCGAACGCGCTGCTGACGACACGATTGAAAAACGAGACATCAAAAAGATGGTGCGCAGCCTGAGAGCCGGACGCCCGGTCTGGTACGCACCGGACCAGAGCTACAGCCGCAAGGGTGCCGAAGTCATCGAGTTCTTCGGTGTGCCAGCGATGCAAACAACCGCGACATCAACCCTCGCACGACTGGGCAAAGCCGTAGCAATCCCGTTCTTCCCATGCCGACTGCCCGATGGCAGTTACGAAATGACCTTGCTCCCGCCCTTCGATAACTTTCCGAGCGACGACCCGGTCGCCGATACCAAACGCTACAACGACGTGCTGGAAGCGCATATCCGAACATGCCCGGAGCAGTACTTTTGGGTTCACCGCAAATTCAAGGATTTGCCGGACGATTACCCGGACTACTATTCCGAACGCGCGGCGTCGAAATAACCTTCCAGCAGCTGATCCCAGTTAGCCCTGTGGAAATGCAGCGTCGGCTCTAGTCCCAGGATTTTTACCAGGGAGCGATTCAAGCGACTCAGTGTTTCCTGTTGCCATGGGCCTGGCGACTTGAGCGCACCTTTGTCGAAATCGAGCATCCAGACATCGCCATCCTTGTCGATCTGGATGTTATAGGCGTTCATATCCGCGTGATAGACGCCGGCTTCGTGGAATTTCCAGATCGACGCGCCGAGTCTTTGCCAGAACCCCTCGCCTCGTTCGGCTGTCGAAATATATTCCGATAGCGAGACAACACCCGGAATACGGACGGTAATCAGGTCGGCCGTATAGAAAGTCCCGCGGCGGCAAAAGCGCGCAGCCGCAGGACGCGGAACATTCATGTTGTTCGCGGCTAGCTTGTCGAGCAGGCGCCATTCCATGAACGATCGCGTCAGATCCTCACCGGAAAAAACATAGGAATCCCGAATAAACTTGCCCAGCAGACCGCCGCGCCGGTAGTGACGTAGCACGAACTGCCGCGGCACATTGCCCACGAATATCGTATTTCCACGCCCGGCGGATCGTAATGGTCCGGTCAGGACTTCGGCGTGCGGCCAACCGGCCGCGGTGAATCGCTCAGGCGAAATCTGGTTGATAATCGCCTTATCGTATAGGATGGCGCCGTTCTTGGTTCTCTCGACGGTTTCGGTCAACGGGTCCGTCCTTTTCTCTTGTCTGATCAGATTCTAAAAAAACAGCCAGAAAACATATGTGTCGTTCGACTCTCTGCGATCGGCGACACGTGCCATGCTCTTGCTGTCGTTCGTCGTATTCAGGACAACTGGCCTGATACGAAAATAACCTGGGTCATCGGCAAGACTGAAGCGCAGCTCTTAGCTGATATACCCGACATCGAGTTTATCATCTTCGACAAATCCAAAGGCCGTCGTGCGTATAAAGATGTGCGAAGCGCGCTGGGCGACAAGCGCTTTGATATTGCATTGTGTATGCATGCGTCCATGCGCGCGAATCTTCTCTATCCCTCGATACACGCTCCGATTCGTCTGGGCTTCGACCGTAAGCGCGCGAAGGACTTCCAATGGCTGTTTACGAACAAACGTATCGCTGCGGCGCATGGCGAGCACGCACTGGAAGCGATGATGTCATTTGCATCTCACATTGGCGTCGCGCCGCAAGCCATTCGATGGGATATACCGCTTGATGAGGAAGTCCGGGAATTCGCCGCTGACTACCGAAGCCCAAACAGGCCCTTGGTTCTCATCAGCCCCTGTAGCAGCAATCGAAGCCGCAACTTCCGCAACTGGAGCGTCGAAAACTACACGAAGACGATTGAGCATCTCAACAACAAGGGATGCCGGGTCGTGTTAACGGGCGGTCCGAGCGACATCGAGGTCGAATACGGAAAAGCGCTATCGGCCAACGGAGCGGCCGACGATTTGATCGGCAAGACGTCGCTCAAACAACTGGCCGCACTGATCGACGCCTCCGACCTCGTCATTTGCCCCGACTCCGGACCGGCACATATTGCGACGTCTTTCAGTACACCGGTACTTGGGCTGTATGCGACTACAAACCCTGATCGCACGGGGCCATTCGCATCACGTGAGCTGACGGCGAATCGATACCCCGACGCGGCACTCAAGTACCTGGGCAAGCCACATGACGATTTGCGCTGGGGACAGCGAGTTCGCCATCCGGACGCGATGAACTTGATCACGGTTGAGGATGTCGCCGGAAAAATTGACGGTTTTTTCGACCTTGATTCTCGATCGGGCCACGTGCGATGAAACTCTCGATCATCACGGTTAGCTACAAATCCTGGGGGCACCTCGAAGCGGCTCTGAGCGCATTAGCCGGAGATTTTCCCGAGGACTGGGAAATTATTGTCGTCGACAATGAGTCGAACCCGGCTGATTTCGACGCATTCACCGTGCGATTTCCGTGGGCGACATTCATAGCAAATCCGCATAACAGTGGTTTCAGCTTCGGCTGCAATCTTGGTGCCGCAAGGGCAAGCGGTGAACAACTACTGTTTATGAATCCCGATGTGATTGCGAAAGTAGAGGACATCCAAAAACTCATTCAGATCAAGAAACAGAACGACATCGGTATTGTGGCGCCCCGGCAAGTCACTGCCAGCGGCAAAGCCCAGAAAGTTTTTGATGACTTTCCGAACCTCTTGAATCAGAGCAAAACACTCAAGGCCTTGCTGCGAGTAATTTATCCATCTCGTTATCGCGACCCACGAGCGGAATACACCGAGCTTACTTACTGCGACTGGGTAACGGGCTCGGTATTACTCATTGGACATGAAGACTTCACCGCGATTGGTGGATGGTCGGAAGACTATTGGATGTATGTCGAGGATGCGGATCTTTGTCGCAAAGCCACAGACTGCGGCTTTAGTGTTGCTTACGCTCCCGAAGTCGAAGTTATTCATGCGCACGGCGGATCGAGTCGACTGAACGTGGCCGTAAAATCGATGACCAAGCTTGAGGTCATCATCTCGAAGCATGTTTATACCCGGAATCACACACGGGGGCTCACACGTTGGATTACGCATACACTGATCGTCTTACTACGGATACCGATGCCGATCGTTGCCGCGCTGCTGGACCTCGCCACGTTTCGGCAGGTCCCGACACTACGGGTTCGTAGTGGAATGCTCGCAGGGCTTGTACGTTATTACGCCGGCGTCATTGGCAGCGGTTCATGGCTGAGCCCGCGCGCGTTGGCCAATCAACCGTCGGAATAGTTCTTGCTGATCCAGTCCCGGTAGCTACCGTCCATCACGGCACGCCACCACGTTTCATTATTCAACATCCAGCTCAAGGTCAACTGAAATCCGGATTCAAAATCTTCGACGGGTTTGTAGCCCAATTCGGACTCCGCGAGCGACGCATCGATGGCATAGCGCCAGTCGTGGCCCAGTCTGTCTTTCACAAACGTAATTAGCGACTCCGTTTTTTGAGCGCTCGCCGCTGGCGCATCGGGAAACTGTTTCGCAAGATTTGCGTCGCTCTCGAACGCTGCATCAATGCTCATGCACAGCTGATTGACAATGTCGATGTTTCGCCACTCGTTGTTACCACCGATATTGTAGGTGCCGCCGATTTTGCCTTTGTTCATGACGAGATCAATGCCGCGACAATGATCCTCGACATAGAGCCAATCACGAATATTCGACCCATCGCCGTAGACCGGTAAAGGCCTGCCGGTCACAGCATTGACGATCATTAACGGGATGAGTTTTTCCGGGAACTGATACGGGCCGTAGTTGTTCGAGCAATTGCTCGTCGTCACCTGCATGCCGAAAGTATGGTGATACGAGCGCACCAGGTGATCGGAGGCCGCTTTGCTGGCGGCGTAGGGGGAATTCGGTGCGTATAGCGTCTGCTCCGTGAACGCCGGATCGTCCGCTCCCAGCGTACCGTAAACCTCGTCGGTCGAGACGTGATGAAACAGATGCGTCGATGGCGCGGTATCGCTGTCTATCCAGTGCTTTCGTGCCGCCATCAACAGGTTGTTGGTGCCGATGACATTCGTCTGGATAAACGCGTCCGGCTCATGGATCGAACGATCCACATGCGATTCAGCGGCGAAATGCACAATCGTGTCAATCTGCTCCTGCTGCATCAACTCGTCGATCAATACAGGTTCCAGAATGTTGCCGTGAACGAAGCGGTAATTTTCCTTCCCGGCTATCGTTTCGAGGTTGGCGAGATTGCCCGCGTAGGTCAGCGCATCCAGAACAACCAGTCGATCAGCTGGATAGTGTTCGCTCCAGTAGCGAGCGAAATTGGCACCAATAAATCCGGCACCGCCCGTGACCATTATTTTGCGTCCAGCGGTCATCGCAGAGTCGTCTCATCGAGAACGCCGAGCAGGTATTCGCCATAACCATTCTTGCCAAGACTTTGTGCCAGGGTCCTCAGTTGTGCTGCATCGATCAAGCCATTATTGTAGGCAATCTCTTCCGGGCAACAGATCTTAAGTCCTTGTCTTTGTTCGATTATTTGGACGAACTGGGCGGCCTCAAGCAGCGAGTCGTGGGTGCCGGTGTCCAGCCAGGCGGCACCGCGTCCAATGAGCTCAACCCGCAAAGCGTCATCATCAAGATACAGACGATTGATGTCCGTGATCTCGAGTTCGCCGCGCACTGACGGCTTAAGATTTCTGGCGAATTCCACCACGCGAGAATCGTAAAAATACAATCCGGTCACTGCGTAGTTGGACTTCGGTTCGGTCGGCTTCTCTTCGATCCCGATTGCCTTGCCGTTGTCATCGAAATGTACGACACCGTAACGCTCCGGGTCCTTCACGTGATAGGCGAAGACCGTTGCACCATGGGAATTCTCGGCAACCGAGTGGAGCTGCGCCTGAAGCCCGTGACCGTAAAAAATATTGTCGCCCAGAACTAACGCGACTGACTCACCGGTGATGAACTCTTCACCAATAATGAATGCTTGTGCCAAGCCGCCCGGTTCGGGCTGAACCGCATAGGCGATTGACATTCCCCACTGGCTGCCGTCACCCAGTAATTTGCGGAACGCGTTTTGGTCATCTGGCGTCGTAATGACGAGGACATCCTGAATACCGGCCATCATCAGCGTCGACAGGGGGTAATAGATCATTGGCTTGTCGTAAATCGGCATAAGCTGTTTGCTGACCGACAGCGTCAGAGGATGTAGTCGGGAGCCGGTACCGCCGGCGAGAATGATGCCTTTCGTCGTTCTATTCTTCATTAACAATGCTCATATCAGCGCTCGCCCTTCGCATCGACAATCTTAAAGACTGGGATCGGAATAATGTATTTTCCACCGGTAGTACTGAACTCTGACGTGCTCGCGATAATTTCCTTCGCGAAATTCCAGGCAAGTACTAGAAGGTAGTCCGGAGGATCTTCAGCCAATACCGTTCGATCAACGATCGGGATTCCCGTTCCTGAAATTAGGCAAATTGTACGCGGTAGGACGACAATAATCACCGCAACTATGCTAGAAATCCACTGAATTTCATCTCGGATTCGGGCATCATTCGCTTCAGATTCAGTCTCGCTACGCTCGGAATATCATGCGAAAACTACTCAACAAACGGCTCGTAAAGTTCGGACCATTCGACATGCTTCACGAGCATCCTGAGGTCCTCAAACCAATGGATCTCGGTTATCTGGCCGCCAATCTCAACAGCATCGCGTTTTACGATTTGATTATCGTTTTTGACAAGAAAAAGCGCGTATTGCCGAAGTCCGAGCTACGGTAGGCCCCATGAGTTCCACGTTTGATAGACCTATTCGGGTGTTGTGCGTCATGGGTGAGAGCGACCCGGCAGAGACGGGATCGTTTATCGAGATGCACCGCATGGGGATCGATATAACCGTTATCACCTGGCCGGGCACGGTCAACCACGATGCGCTGGTTGCCGCTGGTGTTCCTACAATTCCTTACGTTTTGAAGTGGAAGCTGAGTCCGCCGTGCATACGTTTCATCCGTGCGGAACTCAAACGCAAGCGTTATGACGTGCTGCATATGCTCGACAAACGAGCGACGATGAACGGCCTAATGGCCTCTATCGGCATCGACATAAAACTCGTCTCCTACCGCGGAATTGTCGGCAACATCGCGTACTGGAGCCCCCAATCATGGCTGCATCTTCTCAATCCGCGACTCGATCGAATCATCTGTGTTTGTGAAGCTATTCGCCGCAATCTGCTCGATCTTGGCTTCCCGGGAATGCGCTTGCGGCGCGATGTTCCGGTTACGATTCATAAAGGTCACAACCCGGAGCTCTATGACGGTGACGCCGAAGATATCACGCAATTTGGCATACCGAACGACACCTTTGTCGTTGCCTGCACGGTGCGCGCCGTTCCGAGGAAGGGCGTACCCGTATTCATCGAAGCGATAAATGGCCTGCCGCCGGGTTTGGACATTCACATCCTGATGGCAGGCACAAAGATGGACAGTCCGCTGCACCGGTCGCTCGTGGCGAAAAATCGATACGCCGAGCGAATCCATCTGTTTGGTTTTCTGAATCGCATGCCATGGATCCTGAAGGGTGTGGATGTATCGGTACTCCCGTCGCTGAAACGCGAGGGTCTGCCGCGAGCGATGCTTGAGGCGATGATCTCGGGGGTCGTTCCGATAGTCACTACTTCGGGCGGTAACCCGGAATTGGTCGAAAACGACGTGTCCGGTTTCGTCGTCGAACCCGGTGATCCGGTCGCGATTCGGGAAAAACTCCTGGAACTATACAATGACAGGGAAAAACTGGCCCGGATGAGCGCCGCGGCAAAGCAGCGCACGCTTACTCACTTCACGATTGAAAAAACGGCGCAGGAAACCATCGCCGTATATCGGGACATGCTGGAAGAATCGGCTCTCTGAGCAGTCTCCGCGTTATTCTTTCGCATCCGTCATGTGATATTCGGAGCCGCAATAAGGGCACTTCGCCTCGCCGGTCGTTTCGATGGGTAAATAGACCTTCGGGTGCGAATTCCACAGGTACATCCCGGGCATGGGACAGCTGAGCGGCAGGTCCTTGGTTCGGACACCGTATGTGTTCTGGGCATTCGCCGGAATCAATTTTTGGTCAACGGTGCCTGCTTTTCCTGCCATGAGGTTCTCTTCGGATTTGCTAGCTGGATTGCTAGCTGGAAATCGAATTATAGGCTCAGCCCAGCCACTCTTGCCAGACTGTGGCGACGAATTCCCGCTCTGAAGCAAAATCACCCGCATCGCACAGCGCTTTTTGACCGTCGAGGACGAGTCGATGCACTTGCAGTCGATAATTCCGATAGATGTCTTGCAGCTTTTCGCCGATGTCCTGTTTCAGCAAGCCGGCGATGACAAGCGCGTCAAGCTGCCGAATGTTGTCGGAAAAATGGATGACATCAGGGTGTGCGCCCGCCTCACGAAGCACCAGATACTGCACCAGAAATTCGATATCGCCGATACCGCCGCTACCGTGCTTCAGGTCGAATAACTCCTTGCTGCTCCGATCAAGCTCTTTGCGCATTCTGAGGCGCATCTTGATCACGTCATCCCGAAGTTTTTCGCGACGCACTCTATTGACCAAAGTTTCGTGTCGGATACGCTCAAATTCGTCGACGATTCTGTCGCTGCCGGCAACCGCACGCGCACGCAGCAACGCCTGGTGTTCCCAGGTCCATGCATTTTCTTCCTGGTAGCGCTCAAACGCTTCGGTATTCGATACGAGCAGCCCGGAACGCCCGTCCGGTCGCAGGCGAGTGTCAATCTCATACAGTTCGCCCGAGCCCGTTTGAGTGGTGAGGAAATGAACCAGGCGCCTTACAAGACGGGCGAAGAACATCGTGTTGTCCAGCGGCTTTTCGCCGTCGGTCATTTGCTGTTCACCGCGGGAGTCGTGCAGAAAAACGATATCCAGGTCAGAACCGTATGAGAGTTCCAGACCGCCGAGCTTGCCGTAAGCAACAATACCGAAACCCGCCTCATGCGCCGCACCATTCAATACGTAATGCGGTGTGCCGTGCCGCGCCGTCAGATCGCTCCAGGCAACACGCAGTGCTTTATCCAGAACGACTTCGGCAAGCCAGGTGAGTCCGTCGCTGACCTTCATTATCGGTAGTTTGTGGTTGAAGTCCGCGACGGCAATTCGAAACATCGCGGCGCGTTGAAACTGCGCAATGATCTGCATTTGCTCCTCGCTGTCGCCGTCTGGATCAGGACCCAGTCTGTCCTGCAGCTCGCTGGCCAGAACGTCCTTTGTAACGCCGTCCGAGTAAATTCTCGGATCAAGCAGTTCGTCAAGAAGCGCCGGGTAGCGCGCGATTTGATCCGCAATGTAGTGACTGCGAGCACAAATATTAACGAGCCTGGACAAGGCCTGCCGGTTTTCGTTGAGCAATGCCAGATAGGCACTCCGGCGCAGTATACGTTCGGTCACTGCCAGCGTACGCGATAGCGCGGAAACCGGATTCTCCGATTCGGTTACCAGCTCAAGCAGCGTTGGGAGAAACCGCTGCAGGCGTTCGTCGGACACGGAGTCCACCTGCCGGGTCTGTGAGGACGACGCAAAAGCCGCCATTGTCTCGGCCAGTTTGGTCGCATCCGGGCCAGTGAGTTCGTCCGCCCAGTCGGCGGCACTCGCGCGGGAGTCCCATAAACGACTGAATATGCGGGATTTCGGGCTTTCACCCTCTCGCCCCCGGAATGCGACCGCGTCGAATTGAGCGGATATCGCTTTGCGATGTCCGTCGACTTCGTCGACCAGCACGCTCCAGGACTTGCAGCCCATTGCCAAACACAATCGCTGCCGATCGATATCGGTCGTCGGTAGATCGTGCGTTTGTTCGTCGCGAATTGCCTGGATGAAATTCTCCAAACGCCGCAAGTATCGATAACCGTTTCGAATAACTTTCGCATCATCGACAGTGATGCCACGCGCGCTTACCAGCAACGGCAGCACCGTTTGCAGTTCGCGGCACTGCAAAGTGGGTTCGCTGCCACCGCGCACGAGCTGCAACGCCTGTACGATGAACTCGGCTTCTCGAATCCCGCCCGGGCCCAGTTTTACGTTGTTCGCAAGTTCCCGCCGCCGAACTTCCACTGCGATCATCTGTTGCATTTCGCGAACCGATTCGAAAACGCCGTAGTCGAGGTATCGTCGATAGACGAAGGGTCTGATCAGATTATCATTCAGGTCGTCAGCAATACTCGCGGCCGGCTGTGGCCCAACGATTCGCGCTTTGACATAGGCGTAGCGCTCCCAGTCACGGCCGTGCTGCAGCAGATAGGATTCCAGAGCGGCGAAACTCACCACAGGCGGTCCGCTATCGCCGAAGGGCCTTAACCGCGTGTCGATTCTAAAGACGAATCCGTCGGCCGTGACTTCATCGATCAAGGCAATGATCAGTCTCGATAGTCGCGTGAAATACTCTTGCGCGCTCAAGCGACGCTTACCGTCGGTTTGGCCGTCCTCCGCGAAGCAAAAAATGAGGTCAATATCGGACGAAAAATTCAGTTCTCTACCGCCGAGTTTTCCCATGCCAAGAATGACTAACGGAACAACGTCGCCCGCAGCATTTCGAGGGCGCCCAAAACGTGGCTGCAATTGCTCTTCGCCATACCGCGTCGCAGCATCCAGCAGGCGGTCAGCCAACAGGGACAACTGCTGGAGCGTCTCGTCGAGATCTGCCAGTTGCTGTGTTTCCCGAAACAGAATCCGTAACAAGGCTCGATTGCGGTAGCGTCGCAGTTCCGATTTTACGATCGCTGGCTCGGCATCACTGGACGCGATCGATGCGACGAAAGCATCAATGTGGTCGTCGGCGGGCGTCGCGAAGTCCGAGGCGTTTTCAATGAACCATGATGATTCACGCAACAACACTTTGGCGGCAAACTCGCTGCAGGCCACAAGGCGGGCCGTTGCTTCAATCAGGTCCCCAGGCAGCTCGATGCCCTGCTCGGCAAGCCTGTCAAAGAACCGACTGACAGCTGGCCTGAGCGGCTCAGGCAGATTGTCGATGGTTTGATCGGCCGTATTCCCCATGCGCTCAGTCTAACCAACCATGTCCTGCGCCGACACTGTTACGAAAAAAGCGCATCTCTGGCAGTATCCAGACATGAGCAACAAACACCTTCTTATTGTCTATCACTCACAATCCGGCTCGACGTCGAAGATGGCCGACGCCGTAATTGCTGGTGCTAAAAACGATGAAATCGAGGGCGTGGACGTCCGAGTCATGTCCGCGCTCGATGCGTCCAGCGAGGATCTGCTTTGGGCTGACGCCTTCATCCTCGGTACGCCCGAGAACTTTGGCTACATGAGTGGTGCGATGAAGGTTTTTCTGGACCGCATCTACTACGACTGTGAAGGCAAGGTCGATGGCAGGGCATTCGCGCTCTTTGTTCGAGCCGGCAACGACGGCACGGGTGCGATCAGCAGTATCAGAAAAATCCTGACAGGACTGTCCGTCAAAGAGGTTCAGGAACCGGTGTTGATTGCCGGAGATTTCGACGCAGCACGCCTTGCCGACTGCGAAGAACTCGGATTAACGCTGGCCGCCGGACTGGAAGCAGGAGTCTACTAGGACGCTTCGGCTTCGTGAGCTCTGGGGCTGACGCCCGACAGGTCTTCGAGCACCGATTCAAGTGATATGGGTTTACCGACGATATGTCCCTGCGCGAAGTCAACGCCCAGTTTGCGCACGAGCTTCCGGGTTTCCTCGGTCTCAACGTATTCGGCCACGGTCTTGAGTTCCATCACCTTGGCGACCTGAGTGATAGCCGCAACCATCGATTCAGAAATACGGTTGTCAGTGATATCGCGTATGAATCCGCCGTCGATTTTCAGCGTATCGACGTTGAAGTTTTTCAGGTAGGCGAATGAGCTCAGCCCGGCGCCAAAGTCATCGAGGGAAATCTGACAACCACGCTCGCGCAGCCGGTCAATGAAGGCTTGCGCTTTCTTGAGGTTTGAAACCGCTGCCGACTCCGTAATCTCGAAGCAGAGTGATGAGTCAGAAATATCGCTACGATCTATTTCTTCCTCAATGAAGTCCAGAAAGTCATCGTCGCCAATCGACTGGCCGGACAGATTCACCGCGAAAACGGCCTTCTGGCATCCTACCGACTCGTGTACTTCAGCGAGCTTGGCGATGGTCGTTGAAACCACCCAACGGTCAATCTGCGGCATCATTCGGTAACGCTCGGCAGCTGAGAACAGCGCACCAGTCTCCACCCGACCACCTTCGCCGTCCCCCATGCGGAGTAGTATCTCGAAGCGCGGATTTTCGGACTCATTCGTCAGGCTGGCGATGGGCTGTGCCAATAGTTCGAATTCGTCGCCGTCCAGGGCCTGCTGAATCTCCGCAACCAGCTGCATATCATCATAGCGACGCACTACGCTGCGATTACCTTCATCGTAAATCTCGATGCGATCACGTCCGTGTTCCTTCGCCGCCTCGCAGGCCATTCGCGCGGTTGTCAGCGCGTTGCCGTCCTCGTAGCTGCCGCGGTCGAACTCGGAGATACCGATACTCATCGTGACCTGTAATGACCGGTCACCTTCCAGGTAGCGCAGCGAGGACGCACGATCTCGTACGCTGTTGGCATAGTCCAGCGCCTCCTCGGAGCTGGCGTGGGTCAATAACATGCAAAAATCGTCGCCAGTGAGTCGTGACAGGACGGCACTATTCGGCAGGTCCTCTTCAAGCAAGCGCGCGAATCGCATGATGACCTCGTCTCCCGCCTGTCGACTGAACGTATCGTTCACCAACTGCAGGTTATCGAGATCGAAGTAGATAAGCTGGTGAGTCTCAGCGTCGGACTTTAGCGTTTCGAAAGACTCATGCAGTTGTGCCTCGAATCCCGAGCGATTCATGAGGCCGGTCATCGAATCGAATGACTGCTTAATGACGTATTCGACCTTCCGGCCGATATGCGACATGAACCGTCTATCCGCCTTAGTAAATTTGCTGCCGTCAACACGGCCCAGTTGCGCCAGCACGCCCTCAACGTTGCTCTGTTTATCGAGCAATGGGCAAAGCAACGCCTGATAGCCGGTCTCGGCACTGTCCGGGCCATCATCTGCCGGAATCTCGAAAACGACGGGTTTGCGCTGGCCGTCGAGATTCGGCATCAGCTGATCGACAAGATATCGGTCGAGTACCTTGCGATTGACATTCTTCCAGCTCGAGTGCGTTGCGCTGATGCGTATTCTCTTGGACGGAATCAACAACACGCTGTAGTTGATCCCCAGATAACGCCCGCTGCGTCCCACGAGTTGGGCAAGGCCTGAATGGCGTTGTGACGTGCCATGAATTTTCTCATCAACCTCGTAGAGAAACTCGAGCTCTTTCTCAAAGACGTCATTGTTGCGCTCAAGGTCGCGTAATTCGTGATCCATTCGAAGGCTTTCAGCAATCATTTCGATGGCCGGCTCGAGAATATTCTTGATGAGGCTCGGGTTGAAAGATGCGGACTTGCCCTCGTTCTTTGAGAACAACGCAACCAAGAGCCCGGCCCGTTGATGCTCTGCTCCCGGCACGGCCAGTGCCAGAGCCGTGCGACCCGAGGGCAGCGTTCGCCGCAGGGATTCGCTTTCACTGTTCAGATCATTCAGAACTTCGCGGGGTAGCTCGTTAACGAAATTGTCAACTTCGTAGTCTTCGGCACCATCGCTGTTCCAGATGCAATCTCTTTCGTGGCCGTACAAGGAGAACACCTGTGCGCGCGGCACCAGCGAATGCAGCAAGCCGCCGGCTTTACCGATATTTCGCTCGGTTGCGAGTACGTGAACGTCTGCTGACAAAATGATCCTGGGGCAATGAACGGATTGAATTCAGTGCTTCACGATGCCAGCGGGGGGGTATTGGTACTGTGACTTAAGTCTCAGGTGAAACGGTATGAGGCCAGTAGAACAGCCACATTCAGCCTATTCTGAGCAATCGGTCACAAGCTCTCCAGCCAGTCGTCATCAGAACCTTCATTAACGCCCTCGAACAACGGCGTGCTGAGGTAGCGTTCACCCGTGTCCGGCAACATGGCGAGAATCACAGATCCTTTCGGAGCTTTCTCCGCGATGGCTAATGCAGCCGCTAACGTAGCGCCCGATGAAATACCCGTGAAGATGCCTTCTTTGTGCGCCAACTCTCGCGATACTTCAATCGACCGCTCATCCGTTACTGGGACCAATTCGTCAAAAACCTCGCGATTCAGCAGATCGGGTATGAAGTCCGGCGTCCAGCCCTGGATTTTGTGTGGTGCCCAGTCAGCACCTGACAACAGTGCTGCGCTTGCCGGCTCCGTCGCAACGACTTTGATGTCCGGGCGGGCCGCCTTCAGGATCTCGCCCGCGCCGGTCATTGTTCCACCGGTGCCGTATCCCGACACCCAGTAATCCAGTCGCCTACCCGCAAAATCCTTGAGAATTTCTGGCCCCGTGGTATTGCGGTGAAAGGCCGGGTTCGCCTCGTTCTCAAATTGCCGGGCGAGAAACCAGCCATGTTTCTCCGCGAGCTCTTCGGCTCTCTTCACCATACCCGTGCCGCGCTCTGCCGCCGGCGAAAGAATCACCTTGGCACCCATACCGCGCATGATCTTGCGCCGTTCAATCGAAAATGAATCCGCCATTATTGCAACGAACTGATAGCCCTTCGCCGCACAGACCATTGCCAGCGCCACACCCGTGTTTCCTGATGTCGCTTCAATAACCGTTTGGCCGGGCTTCAACGTCCCGCGTTGTTCAGCGTCGTTAATGATTGCAAATGCCAGTCGGTCTTTGACCGATGCCAGCGGATTAAACGACTCCACCTTCACATACAATTCGACGTGGTCAGGGCCCATATTATTGAGCCGTACGATCGGGGTATTGCCAATGGTTTCGAGAATATTGTTGTAGATCATTTTTTTGTTAGCCTTTTTGAGCGATCCTGATGTCAGGTTTAGCATATTTATGCGCGGATTGCGGCTCTCGGTCTTGCTGCTCGCCGCCCAGGGCCGCAACCTCCCCGATGATCAGCATCGCAGGAGCCGTTACGCGATGTGCATCAGCCAACAATGTCAGTTGGCCAAGCGTTCCTCGAATGACGCGTTGTTCCGGCGTCGTTCCTTTTTCTATGATGGCAATGGGCGTATCGGCAGCACGGCCATGCTTGACCAGGTTGTTCATCAAGTCGCCGAATCGCCGGACGGCCATGTAAAACGCCAGCGTTTGCGTGTCTCTTGCAAGCGCGGCCCAATCGAGATTATCGAGCGAGTCTTTGCCGTGAGCCGTAACGAAGGCCACTGACTGCGATAGCTCGCGGTGAGTCAGCGGAATTCCGGCATATGCCGCACAACCGGCAGCTGCAGTGATGCCGGGAACGACCTGATGCGCCAGGCCAAGTTTCTGCAGCGCCTCGGCTTCTTCACCGCCCCGTCCGAAAATAAACGGATCACCGCCCTTTAAGCGGCAGACTCGTTTCCCGGAACGAACAAGATCCACCAAAAGCGCATTGATTTCCTCTTGAGAATTCGCGAGGCAACCCGGTGTCTTGCCGACGGAAATCAGATCGGTGTCGCGCCGCGCCATTGCCAGCACCTCCGATGAGACAAGCCGATCGTGAAGGATGACATCGGCCATCTGCATAATTTGTAGCGCACGAACGGTCAGCAAACCCGGATCGCCAGGGCCTGCTCCGACCAGCCAGGCCTCGCCAGCCTGCTCTTTCGTCGAATCGTCAAGCAATTGACTTAGCCTGGCTTCCGCGGCCGTGATATCACCGGAGATAGCGTCGCTGGCGATCGGTCCGTCGAACACCGACTCCCAGAAGCGTCGACGACTCAACAAATCGCCCAAGTGTTTGCCGACCCGCTCACGCCAATCACGAGCCAATGACGCGAGCGTCGATATTCCTGCGGGCAACATCATCTCGATCTGGGCGCGCAGCTTTCGAGCCAATACAGGAGCCGCGCCGCCGGAAGAGATGGCAACGACGACCGCGCCCCGATCAACGATCGCCGGCGTGATGTAACTGCAGTTCTTGATATCGTCGACACCATTGCAAAAAATGCCGGCTTCCGTCGCATGCCGATAGACGGCCTGTTCGACTTCGGGGATGCCAGTCGCGCTCACGACGAGCCAATGGCCAGCGATATCCGACGGTCGGAATTCACGAGCGACCAGTCGATGGTCGTTTGCCTTGGCGAGATCTCGCAGCGCCGCATTGAACTCCGGCGCCACGACGGTGACCGTCGCACCGGCGGAACTCATCAGCCGCACCTTTCGTAAAGCGATGTCCCCGCCGCCAACGACAAGGCACGCGCGATCGCGAAGATTGAGAAAAGCGGGGAAATAGTCCACTGATTTGTCCTTTGGCTGGGGCTTCACTATATCCGTGGCCGGCAAAGCCCAAAAGACGGGCTGTTTCTGCCGATATAGCTTTGAGTTATAAGAATCTGTTATACGTAAGAGAGGATTTGAAACTGAATAGGCCATTCGCGGTCAGATACATGAACGAGGCTGAGCAAAACCACTGATGAAGCTGCAACAACTCAAATATCTTTTGGCCATTGTCGACAACGGACTGAACATCACCGCTGCCGCCGAACGCATGTATACGAGCCAACCTGGCGTCAGCAAGCAGCTCAAACTGCTGGAAGAAGAGCTGGGCATGCAGTTGTTCACGCGCAAGGGAAAAAGCCTCGGTGGTATCACCGCCGGCGGTCATCAGGTCATTGAGCGCGCGCGCATTATCATGCGTGAAGCGGACAACATTCGGGGCCTGGCCTCGGACTACTATCAGGAAGAAGAGGGTTCTCTTGCGATAGCGACGACACACACGCAAGCGCGATACGTGCTACCGGATATCGTCGCCGAATTCCGCAAGCGCTTTCCCAAGGTGGGGCTGAACCTGCACCAGGGAACATCGGAACAGATCGCGGATATGGTTTCCGCCAACGACATCGACTTTGCCATTGCGACCGGCTCCAACGAGTTATTCGCAGACCTGATGTTGGTGCCCAGCTACCGTTGGGATCGATCCATCGTCGTCCCGAAGGGTCATGACCTGACCAAACTCGATCGCAAAATCACTTTGCAGGACCTCGCCGAGTTTCCATTGGTCACCTATGTCTTCAGTTTCGGCGGCCAGTCTTCACTTAAAACTGCATTCGCGAATGAAGGCCTGGATCCAGACGTCGTGTTCACGGCGCGCGACGCCGACGTCATTAAGACCTATGTTCGAATGGGTCTCGGTGTCGGAATTGTCGCCAGCATGGCGGCCGATTGTGCGGACAGGAAAGACCTGACGGTTATCGACGCGGAGGGATTGTTTCCTCGCAGCACGACCTGGATCGGCTACCGAAAGAACGCGGTATTGAGGCGATACATGGTTGAATTTATTCAACTTTTTGCATCGCACGTATCGGCGAAGCAGCTTGAAGATATTCGCCGCGCCGAGTCACAGGAAGATATCGACAGCCTGTTCGATGCCTCAAAACTGCCCGTACGCGGTGGCTGCGCTGAAGACGTAACCGAAGCCGCTTGAGCTCGCTGAACTAGTACTCAAGCTTGCGACACGCCCGGCCGAGCGCCTTTCGAAACTCGTCATGCTTTGCCAGCTGTCGCGCAAAGTCCGACTCGGACGAACCTCCCTTGGCGCGCAACAGTTGCCGCATCCGACGCTTCGCATCCGGCGGCCACGATGACGGCTTCGCAGCGGCAACGATCGGTGCAATCGCTCTGAACGACCGCCGCTCCGCTGGCGTCCAACGATGGTAGTTGCGCAGTCGCAGTTTCCTGGCGACGTCTCCGGCAACGACATCAACCGCATCATGCCGGCTCGTTTTTCCAGTATCGGCCAAAACAGTCGTTGCCAGTCTGGAACTCGCGGCCAACCACTCCTCTTCGAAGAGTTCGCTCGCGCGAGCGCCCGGCAAGGACAGATGCATGTCGCAACCCGCGAGCATTCGTAGCGTTTTTACGCTGCTGCGATAACGCGCTTCGGTCTTTTTCTTTTCGGCTTCGCGCGATGCGAGCTCTCGAATATGTTTCGTAACCGGTCGAAAGCCCAATCGATAGTAAAACCAGAAAGCGCCGCTTTGCAGTGCTTCGCGATTGTCTCCACCGAACTGGTAGGGGTTGATGATGAAGCGTGAACATCCGCTCAGAAAATGAAAGACGCGCAGCACCTGAACCCAGAGAAACGATGCCTCGCTACCGCGGAATTCGTCGAAAATATTGATCCCGGTGTTCGCTTGTCTGAATAATGCACTCGATCCGCCGTAACCGATTGGCACACCATTCGACAGAATAAGAAAACCCATCGTGCATTCGATCGGATAACGATGCTCCGGTCGCAGTCCGAAAACAGCGATCGACACGCCGTCGCCGACATCGAATTCATAAACCTCATCGGGATTCGCGTGATTGAAGTGATGGGTTTCGCGATGCCGCACAGCGAGCGACGCCATCGCCACGTCCAGAAGTGCCTTGCCGCGCTTCTTTGCCACTTTGCAAAGTGATCCAAACGGTCGCTGAATTTCGCTTTTAACGTTACGCGGAGTGCCGCGCATGCCGGCCTCTCGGGTTCGTACGCTGGCGATCGGCATGATGTTTTGAGACTTAGACAGACCGCAGTTTCCCAGATCGCAAATCAGTGGCAAGTCTGCAGCCTCATATAAATAGTGGCCGTTTGAGGTCGACGGCATTTTTCGGACTTGCGCCAGGAGCCAGTCGAAATCTGTCCCGTTCGTGCCCGCTCGCGCCAAATCCAGCCATTCGCGTGCCGTTACGTACCCGCTGTCAAAAAACTCGTCCTCACTCGGCTCCAGGAGGCACCTCAGCAGGTCATCAACCTGTTCGTCGTTTTCGACCGCAGGCCAGTCAATGGACACCGCGCCGGGGGCTATTTTCGCCAACCATTCAGCGACCGGTCGTGAGAATCGATAGTAGAGGATGGTCCCGGCGATGCCACTGTCGATCAATTCCTGTCGTCTTGATCTCGCTAATTTGGCAACTCGTGCATCGAAGTTTGCCAGTTGTCGTCGCGCATCGCCGTGTTCCTCCAACGACGTCGGGAACGCCATCCCGAAACACAGATTTCTGTGCAGGAGCAATAGCTGTCTGGCAGATGAATTATCGCGCCGCATCACCAGCTTTACCTTAGCCGGGTACGGGTCAGGAACAATAGGTAATTGTCGGGGGGTCGTGCTATTAGGCTATGGACTGTCCTGACTATGCTGACTGCACATCACGAAACGACTCGCCGAAGTCCAGCTCATGCAGGCCGCACTCGCGTTTGAGCCCAAAGAATCTCGTATCTTCGATGGAATCGACTTCGGCTAATGACTTTGTCGTGTGCACGTCACCAATCGAGACATAGCCCTTCTCCCACAGCGGGTGATAGGGCAGATCGTGTTTCTTCAGATAGTCGTAGATGTCCTTGTCTGTCCAATCGGCGATCGGATATACCTTGAATCGGTCGCCAGAACGTTCAACGAACGGCGTGTCCGCACGCTCGATCGACTGACTTCGGCGCAGACCGGAGAACCACGTGCCAACGCTCAATTCCTCGATCGCACGCTGCATCGGCTCGACCTTGTTTTCCTGATTGTAGGCCTCCAGACCCGCCAAACCCTGCTCCCAGCGCTTGCCGTGTTTTTGTTCCTGCCATGCGGCAGACCTTCCGGGGGCATAGACCTTCATGTTCAGTGCGAGCCGATCCACAAGCTCGTCGACGAACCGATACGTTTCGGGAAAAAGATAACCGGAGTCAATAAGCACAACGGGAATATCCGGCTGCTGTTGTGACACGAGGTGCAGCATCACAGCCGACTGCGCGCCAAAACTCGAACTCACAATGTGCTGCCCGGGCAAGGTCTTCAGAGCCGACGCGATTCTGGCTTCAGCTGTCATGGATCAATCTCCCGGCCGTGACTTCTTTCGTTGTACCGCTTCGAATCAAAAAATCTCCAAAGTGTTCGTCCGCGTTTCTTTCAGTAGCGAACGCTGCAAAAAGTGGATTGAGTGCTCTCAAAACTTCCTCCTCGTTCGCGTTATCCAGGAAGGGAGCACCCAATCGCTCGCCCGCGAAGCCTGCACCCAGGAAAAGGGTGTATCGACCAGGGCCTTTCCCGACCAGACCGATCTCTGCAATGTAAGGCCGCGCGCAACCATTGGGACAGCCCGTCATTCGTATCGTGATTGGCTCATCGGCCAGTCCGTGCTGTTGTAGCGCCCCATCCAGCTTGTCGATCAGCGACGGCAAATAGCGCTCGCTCTCGGCCATCGCAAGACCGCAGGTTGGAAATGCAACGCAAGCCATCGAATTGAGTCGGAGGGGACTGGCATGGACGTTGTTCTCTATGCCGAATTCAGCAAGCAGGGCCTCGACGTCAGCTTTGTCCTTGTCTGCGACTTTGCTAATCATCAGATTCTGATTCGGCGTCAGGCGAAATTCTGATTTGTGCTTTTGTGCGATCGCGCGAAGCCCACTCAGGAGGCGCCGATTTCCGACATCCGCTACACGGCCGCCCTCTACAAACAAGCCGTAGTGCCAGACACCAACGCTATCTTTCTGCCAACCATAAACGTCACCGTTCGCAACAAACGCGTATTTCTCCGCTGTCGCGAACTCGATACCCGAGCGTTGCTTGACTTCACTTCGGAACCAGTCAAGCCCGCGATCGTCAATCGTGTATTTGAGACGGGCGTGCTTTCGGTTGGTGCGATCACCGTTATCCCGTTGTGTCGTAACCACGGCTTCTGCCACCGCGAGTACATGCTCCGGAGCGATGAATCCGAGCACATCACCAAGCCGTGGGTATGTATCCTTCTCGCCATGCGTCATACCCATGCCGCCGCCGACGGTTACATTAAATCCGGCAATCTCCCCGTTCTTCACTATGGTGATGAAACCGAGGTCCTGCGTGAATACGTCCACGTCGTTCTGCGGCGGCACAACGAAGGCCACTTTGAATTTTCGCGGCAGGTAGGTATCACCATAGATCGGTTCTGCTTCCGCCTTTGACGACTCGATCTTCTTACCGTCCAGCCATATCTCGTGGTAAGCACGGCTCTTCGGCATCAGGTGTTCCGACAACGCTTCCGCATGATGCTGAATGTCTCGATGGATGTTCGACAAAGCCGGCAGTGGCGGCGACATGACATTGCGATTGACGTCGCCGCAGGCGGCGATTGTATCGAGCGTCGCTTGATTTATTTCAGCAACGGTCTGTTTGAGATCGCGCTTTACAACGCCGTGATACTGAATCGCCTGGCGAGTCGTAAGACGAATCGACTGATTAGCGTGCTCGGTCGCGATACGATCCAGACCCAGCCATTGTGCGGTTGTCACAAGTCCACCCGGGATACGTGCTCGGATCATGAAACTGAACGCAGGCTCCAGCTTCTGTCGTTTCCTTTCGCTACGAATGTCGCGATCGTCCTGCTGATAGATCCCGTGAAACTTCGACAACTGCGTGTCTGAATCCGCGATAGCTCCCGTCAATGGATCGACGAGGCCCTCGGCAATCGTGCCGCGCAGATTGCGACTCGCCGCTTTGATCTTCTCTACTTCGGTGAAATCAACGCCTGACATCAGTAAACGTCCCGCTGATAGCGGCCCAAGCCGCGCAGGTCTTTCAACTTTTGCGCGGCTGCATCAACCTCAATCCCGCCGTGAGTTGCGAGCACATCGATGATCGCGTCATGGACGTCATTTGCCATTTGCTTGGCATCGCCGCAGACATAGATGGCCGCACCGCTCTCGATCCAGCGATACAATTCGGCGCCGTTCTCTCGAATACGGTCCTGCACATAGATCTTCTGCTTTTGGTCTCTCGAAAACGCAACGTCGAGTCGCGTCAGGAGACCTTGTTTGAGGTGGCGCTGCCATTCAAGCTGGTACAGGAAATCGCTGTCGAAATTCCTGTCGCCGAAGAACAGCCAGCTATCACCCTGTGCACCCTGCTCAACTCTCTGCTCCATGAACGCCCTGAAAGGTGCAACGCCCGTGCCTGGGCCGATCATGATAATCGGAACACCTGCATCGGGTAATCGGAATCGCGAATTTCTGTCCACGAAAACCGAAACTGTCTGACCTTCTTCCAGTCGATCGGCAAGATGCGTGGAAGCCGATCCCCAGTGCTCCTTGCCGAAAGCCTCGTAGCGAACGGCAGCGACGGTCAAATGGACTTCGTCAGGGTTGGCTTCCAGGCTGGAAGCAATCGAATACGAGCGTGGACCGAGACGACGCAACATCGAAACAAATTGCTGCGCGTCGACGGCTGCCGGATAACGGCGAATGACATCAATAACTTGATGCTCATCAACGAACTCGGTGAGTAATTTCGGATCGCTGGATTCTAGTAGCGAGCTGAGATCGTCGTTACCCGCGTTGGCGGCCCAGTCCCTTAGAAAACCAAGGTTAACGACAGTGATTTCAAGCGCATTGCTTAGCGCGTCAATCAGTGAAAGTGCATCATCCTTGACGGTGACGCCGGCATTTGCGTCAAAACTCAACTCGGCCAATAGCTCTGCGACCAACTGCGGCGGGTTGCTGGCAACGACCGCCAAGGAGTCACCCGGCTCGTACGTGAGCCCGGACCCCTCAATCGACAATTCAATATGGCGTACGTCCTTGCTGGAGGAACCGCCGGTGATTTTTTGATTCACCAGCACTTCGGCCGGAAACGGGTTCGTCTTGTTATAGGCAGAAGCAGTTTCTACTGCGCGCAACACAGGAATGGCTGCCGCGCTTTCGGTCTGCAGAAGATCGGGCAGCGCCGACGCAATTCGATTTGCCCATTCGTTTGCGGGATCATCGTAGTCAAGATCGCACTCGACCAGCGCTTCAAAACGCTGAGCCCCTAACTCTGCCAGTCGTGCATCGAATTCCCGGCCGGTCTGACAGAAGTTAACGTAGCTGCTGTCACCTAGCGCCAGCACGGAGTACTTCAACTTATCGAGCGCAGGCGCCTTTTTCGACAACAGAAATTCGTGGAACAGCTCGGCATCATCCGGTGGATCCCCTTCACCGTGAGTGCTGACGACAAAAGTGACCAGGGATTCGCGTTTGAGGTTCGCGGGCTTGTAGTCGGCGAGGCTGATGGCTTCAGCCGTGAATCCCGCAGCACTAGCAAGACTGACTACCGCGGCCGCGACATCCTCACCGTTACCGGTTTGTGAGCCGAAAAGCACCGTCAGCTTATCGTCGCCGACGAGACTCTGCTGATTGGATGCCTGCGAAGAAAGCCCCGGGATAAATGCCGACTGACCGCCGGCTGCGAGTCCGGCCGCGTAGCCCGACACCCACTGCAATTGCTGCGTCGACAATCCGGACACCGCCGATTGAAGGCTATTCGTCTGTTCTGTATTCAGCGGCAATACGCCGGCGGGCAAACCACCCATAAGAGCAACTCCTGAATGCATCGAAGCCGCGCGTCATTGCGCGGCATTCAGGTTTACCTTAGGGGGCCGCTCTTATGACGTGAACGGTTTGTTTGTTATTCGCTTATAACAAGCGCGAATAACAGGCGCTCGCATCAATAGATGCGAATACCGCCATGGCGCATACGGCTGCGGCGATCGACCCACCACATTCCTGCCAGGATTCCAGCGATCAGACAAACGCCAATCGCAATAGCGACCCAGCTGAAGGGCAGGCTGCCCCTGTATTGCTCTTTGAGTCCCCGAATAGAGGCGTTTTCCTCATCCAGAGCGGCGATCCGTGCATTCGCTTCGCTGAGTTGCGAATCGAAGCTCGACGCGTCATTTCTCAGTGCCTCAATAGTCGCCGCCGGAGCTGCGAAGGCCTGTTTGGTCTCTTCGAGCTCGACGACCAGCCCATCACGTTCCGCCGTGATTTCGGCAACGATCAGTTTGGCCGGCTTGTCGTCCACGAGATAGGCCGCCTTCACCCAACCTTCTGTTCCGTCCGGCAATCGCACGTTGGCGTAATTTCGATCGCGCGACAAGATTTCCATGGCTTGCCCGCTGTCCAGCATTCGTGTCGACCGGCCGCTGGTGTCCTCCGCTTCGTAGAGCCCGAGTCGGAGATTGTCGGTCACATAAGCAGTATCGCCGAATGCGGTTAGCGGCAGCAGGACCAGCAACCCAATCGTTCCCCAAACTGTATGACGCATGCTTATCTCCTTTGCCCGCCGCGAGTGTACCTTATTGTTCGTATAGCCAACGCAGTAATGCCTCCTGCACTTCTTCACCAGGACCGCGGTGAATATCCTTGTAATTTTGCAGGGCGACGACGGCAAAACGACGACCCGATTTCGACTGCAGGTAACCCGCAATGGCGGTGACATGATCCATCGAACCCGTTTTCAGGTGCGCCTTGCCAACCAGGTCCGTATTCGAAAAACGGCGACGCAAGGTCCCGTCCAGACCGGACAAAGGAAGGGACGCGAGGTATTCCGGCATATACGGTTGTCGCCACGCGAACTGCAACATCGCCGCCATGTCCTTCGCCGTCGTTCGGGTTTCTCTGGAAAGACCGGCACCATTGGCGATCGCAATATCGGTGGAGCCAAGCCCCTTGTCTGCAAGCCAGCTCGATATCGCCGCACGGCCACTTTCCTCCGTCCCTGGAACGCCGTTAACTTCAGCCCCGAGTGTGTACAACAACTGGCGAGCCATCACATTATTACTGTGCTTGTTAATGCGCGCGATCATTTCACTCAGTGGCAGGGACGAAAACGACAGCAAAGGCTCGGCATCGTCTTCAACGACGACATTTCGCCACTGACCGTTGAGTGAACCGCCGGAGTCACGCCACATCGAATCAAAGAGTCCATACGTGAATTCGTTGTGAGATAGCGCGGTTCGATCCATGGCGTAGCGTTTGCAGCCATTTGGAAAGCGTCCCGAAAAAGTGATCTCGTCATCGCTTTCGTTCGTCGTAATAGTGATTCCACGTTGATAGCCACGGCAGCTGCCATTCGACAGACCCAGCCTGTTTGCGACCTGAAGGTTGTCGAGCGAGGGATCCATTTGCACGTCGACGGCACCGCTCTCGAGATCCGGTTCGAACCAATAGCGTACAACCTTGAAGTTCATCAGCAACGCATTAGGGGCAACGTTGTATGCGCGCAGCGGTTGCTGGTCAAAAGCCGCGGGATCATCGTCCCCAACATCGAACCAGCTGTCGTCCAGCAATAAATCGCCCGTGATTTCCTGCACTCCGGCACGGCGGATTCGTTGCAGTAATTGCCACACGCGTTCCGTTACGAGGTAAGGATCACCGTAGCCCTTCAGAACCAGGTTGCCGTCCAGACGACCGTTATCAATTTCGCCATCTGCAAACACATCCGTCCGCCAACGATAGGCCGGGCCCAGGATGTCGAGTCCGACAAGCGTTGTGAGTAGTTTGATGGTCGACGCCGGATTTCTCGCTGTATCACCTCGCCATTCAAGAACAGGATTGCCGGTTTCGACGTCGACAGCGTAAATACTGAGCGACTCCGCGGGCACGTTCCGAATAGTCAACGCGCTGCGAACTCCGATGGGTAAATCGGTGTCGCTTGCCTGCACACTTGTCGCCGACCCGCCCAACAGAACAATGATTAAAGCAATGACGATCTGCCTCATAGCGTCTTTTCCATCTTTTCTTGTTCTAACAAGTGTTTCTCCAGTGCTCGGGTCGCGGTTCGGTGAATCACCCAGGTTGCAGCAATAATAGCCGCAATGCCTGCTCCGATTATCCAGTAGCCCAATTCTGATGGGGCTGCCTCGCCTGACAATATCTGACCGACATCGCGCGCGAGAGTGCCAAGGTAAATAAACAGGGCGATGGCCGGCATCATCCCGACCGCTGTTGCAAAGAAGTGTGTACTCGCCCGCACCGACGTTGCGCCGTATACGTAGTTCAGCAAATTGAATGGGATAATTAACGATAATCGGGTCAACACTACGATGACGAACGCCTCTTCACGCAATGCCGCTTCAATGGCATGAACTCGCGCGTTATCCGCGACACGTTTGCGAACCCAGTTTCGCAACGCCCATCGCCCGAATTCAAAGGCGCTCTGCGCACCGAGCGGAACCGCTACCGCAGCGAATAAAAACCCGGGCAGAAAACCAAACAGGAAACCACCGATCATCATTGCCACAGAGCCCGGCAGAAATAGAACCGTTGCGATTACGACAAAGACGATATAGACAAGGGGTCCGGCCACTGGATGGTTTTGCCCCCATTCGACGAGCGAGCTGACCCAGACGGCCAGAGGGAGGTAGCTGAGACTGGTCGCAAGCGCAATGAATGCAAGCACCAGCGCGAATCGTTTGATCGACAGCATTATTGGGCCACCGGCTTGAGGATTTTCAATGTCCGAATCCGATCAGCCAGTGTCGTCGGTCTTACGCCGAGCAGCTCCGCTGCGCCTCCGATGCCTGATACCTTCCAGTTTGACTGTTCGAGCGCCTTTTCGATGTTGTTCTTCTGAAAATCCCGCATGTCTTTCTCTGTAAGCACTTCATTACTCGCAATAGAGGTTTCAGCGATCGCATCAATATCGATCTTAAGTCCCGGCATCGACAAGTCCAGTCGCAACACCTTGCCGGTTGAAAGGATCACCGCTCGTTCAATGACGTTTTTCAATTCGCGAACGTTTCCCGGCCAATTATACGCACGCAGATTCGCCGTCTGAGCACGCGTCAGTGTCAGCGGCGCGCGCCCGAAGTCCTTGCACGTTTGTTCCAGGAAATGCTGCGCAAGCTGCACGATATCTTCCCCTCGTTCTCGTAACGGTGGCACATCTACCGGAAAAACGCTGAGCCTGTAGAAGAGGTCTTCTCGAAACTTTCCGTCGACAATGAGTTGCTCCAGATTGCGATTGGTCGCCGCAATAACGCGCACGTCGACACTGCGCGTGACATCGTCACCCACTCGCTCAAATTCACTCTCCTGCAAGACACGCAGTAACTTTCCCTGCAGCTCCATCGGAATTTCTCCCACTTCATCGAGGAAGATCGTCCCTCCGTCGGCGAGTTGGAATCTACCAATGCGATCCCGATGCGCGCCCGTGAAGGCTCCTTTAACGTGGCCGAAGAATTCGCTCTCAAAGAGCTCCTTCGAAATCGATGCACAATTGACCTTTACGAGTGGGCCATCCGCCCGCGGGCTGTGCACGTGAATCGCATGCGCCACAAGCTCCTTGCCGACTCCCGATTCTCCCTGCACCAGAACGCTCGCAGGCGTTTCGGCCACTGCCTCGACACGCTTCATCATGCGGCGTAGCGCCGGGCTGGTACCGATGATGTGCCCGAAGTTCATCGCAACATTAACTTCTTCTCGGAGGTAGTCGCGCTCTCGCTCAAGCTCTTCACGCAGTCGCGCATTCTCGCTGAGCGTACGTCGCAACTCTCTCTCCGCGCGGCGTCGTTCGGTTACATCTTTGGACGCAACGAGCATTCGATCTACGTTGCCGTCATCGTCGTCGTGCGAGATGGCCGACATGACCAGGTCCAATACGGTGCCGTCTTTGGCCAGCATCTGGCGCTCCAGATTATTGAACTCACCGCTTTTGATCAGATCCTTCAGGCGTCCGTCGGCGTAAAACTTTCGGTCGCGTATGCTGAAGAAATCGGTAATAGGTCTCCCGATAACTTCTTCTCTTTGATAGCCCAGCTTCTGCAACCAGTGATCGGTGACGGTAACAATCAAGCCATCACCATCGACCGTGTGCAGCATTGCTGGCGTCGCGCGGTAGAGCGTTCTGTATTTGAAGTTTGCGCGCGCCTGATCCGAAATTTCCGCATACATGGCGACGGTGCGCATGAACTGGCCCTCGTGATCATACTCAATGATCGCGTTGGTCAGGCAGTCGACGACATCGCCCGAACGGGTGACGAAACTGATCGGTTTGTTTTCCAGCTTCCCGGTGCGCCGCAAAGCGGGTCGCAATTCATCGCGCACACGCGCTGCGCTGTCCGGCGTCGTGAATTGTTCCGGGCTCCGGCCGACCATCTCTTCGCGTTCGTAGCCCAGACGCTCGAGCATGGTGTCATTCACGTCGAGGTAGACGCCGTCTTCGGAAATCGAGGTCGCCATTGATGGCGACTTACGAAATATCCATTGGTAGTCGTCTTGCGTAATCATCGGCGCAGTTTATACGGTTTCTCGTAAATTATCTTACGGATTTCCGTAATTCACGGGATTCCGTAACAAACATATTTTAGTTAACTACATGTTTTTAAAGGTTTTTCAAAGTTGGCACGCGTTGTGCAATATAAGATTTGAAATCCAATCAAATACAGCGACGCATGGATTGTCGGCGCTGTACAAACTAAGGAATCGATCATGAAAAGCAAATACTTTGTAAACATCCTCGCGCTCTTGGGCGCCCTGGTTATCCTCGTCGGCGTTTCTGCGGCGGCAGGCATCGCGTTCGCTGGCGATATGGGAACGGTTGAAATTCACGGCTCAGCCCATAGTTAATAGCAACGACTAACCCCCAACGGCGGTTGCAGGCCAGAGATCTCTCCCCCTGACTTTCTGGCTATCAACCCCGTACTCACCGGAAGGACTTCGGTGAACAAACGGACCATGATGGTCCGGCGGCATCCCCCCTGCCGTAACGTTAAGGCGCCGGAGATTCTTCTTCGGCGCCTTTTTTATTGGGCGGCGGGATTATTCAGGATACTGCCGATGCGCTTCGGCACGGCTGGCTCGGCCATCGGCACCGCGACGGCTAATCATCTCGCGCAACTTGCGAAGCCATCGGCGCGCCCAAACGAATTCGACCGCCAAAATTGCCAGCCCTAACGGGATCACTACGATGGCAGGACCGGGCGTTAAGATCATCACAATGCCCAATAGCAGTACGCTGGCACCAACAACAGAAATCACGATTCGACGTCCGGTCGAATAGGTGAAATTGATGGCTTTTTTTATCATGGCCCAGGCGTTCGATCGATCAGGTCGTGTCGACCGACAAATGCAGATCCAGAAACTTGAGCGTACGACGCCAGGCATCCTCCGCGGTTGCGGCATCGTAGTTGGTGCCGGTTGGATTCGCGAAAGCATGTCCGACGCCGGGGTAGATATGCACTTCGTAGTTCTTGCGCAAGCGTTCCAGTGCGGCCCGAAACGCCTCTACTGACGCGACTTTTATGCCGGTGTCCTCGGCGCCGAAAAGGCCCAGAATCGGGGCACCGATTGGCCGTAGCGCGTCTTCGTCGTCAGTGACCTGACCGTAATAGATAACGCTCGCATCCAGTTCCTCGGGAAATAGTTGCGCTGTGCCTAAGGACCAACCGCCGCCAAAACACCAACCGATTGATCCGATCCGCGGCGCACCCGCGGTATTGCTGACAAAGTCAAAAGCGGCACGAATATTGGCCTTGCCCGAGTCAGGGTCTTCGATCGCCTCCATCATTAAGACCCGCGCTTCACCGGGCGAACTCGCTACTTTGCCTTTAAACATATCAACGGCGAAGACGATATAACCTTCGCCCGCCAGACGATCCGCCATAGCCCGGATATTGTCGTTCAGCCCCCACCATTCGTGGATCATGATGATCGCTGGCAGTGGCTCAAACATATCGGCCGGTGCGGCGAAGTAACCATAGACCAATTCATCCTTGTGCTCGGTATACGCCATCGTCTGTGAAACGACAGGGCGGGACGGAGCGAAACCAGCCGCCGGACTCGGCTCGGTAGTGTCGTTCGCATGTTCGCGAGACATCGCATCCACGTTCGCGCGCGCAGCAGCCGCGGCGCCAGTAGCCTCTGTCTCCACCTCGCACGCGGCAAGCGATAAGGCCGCTAGTGCCATTGTCAAAATAAAACCTGATCGCGTTGACTTGCCTGTGTACATATAAAATTCCCGTCCAAATGGTCCGCTTAATCACGCGCTGCAGGGTCCCGCTGCAACGACCTGATACGAGCAAGTGTAATAGAAAATTGCGGCAGTTGGCGATGCCTGCTTTAGACTATGCCGATTGCACCCTGTCTGGAGGCCCAATGACGCTGCTTGCCGAGTCCTTGATTTACCTGCTCGCCGCCGTAATCGCAGTGCCCTTGAGTCGACGTCTCGGCCTCGGAGCCGTTCTGGGCTACCTGACCGCCGGCATAATCATCGGGCCATTTGGCTTCGGCTTTGTTCGCGATGCCGATCATATTCTTCATTTCGCCGAACTCGGCGTCGTGTTCCTTCTCTTCATCGTCGGACTCGAGCTCAAGCCCTCCCGGCTGTGGGTTATGCGGCGAATGGTATTTGGGCTTGGCGTTTCCCAGGTTTTCGTATCCGCAGTCGCCATTGCGCTGATCGCCTGGGCGTTCGGATTTGGTGGCAATGCGGCTATTGTCATCGGATTAGTCCTCGCACTGTCTTCAACCGCATTCGTGTTGCAGATGCTCGCGGAGAAAAAGCAGCTCGCGGCCAGTCATGGACGGGCGGCATTTTCGATTTTGCTGTTTCAGGATCTTGCCGCCATTCCATTGATCGCCATTTTGCCGCTGCTCGGCGCCAGTCAATCGGTCAGTGATGGTATCGACTATGTGCAGATCGGTTTGATGGCTGCGACAATTATCGGACTCATCGTTGGCGGGCGCTTCCTGCTCAAGCCGGTCCTGCAAATCGCGGCGCGTTCCGGCATTCCGGAAATTTTCACGGCGACGGCATTACTGGTCGTAATCGGATCGGCTCTGTTGATGCAGGCCGCCGGCATGTCGATGGTTCTCGGTGCGTTTATCGCTGGCATGATGCTCGCCGATTCAGAATACCGACATCAGCTTGAGGCCGACATTGCCCCTTTCAAGGGGCTGTTACTGGGCCTGTTTTTCATCGCGGTTGGAATGTCCGTCAATATTGGTCTGCTGCTCGACGTCCCGGAGCGAGTCCTCGTTATCGTCGCTTTGCTCATGGCGAGCAAAGCGATCGTCCTGTATCCGCTCGCCCGCCTTTTCGGAATGTGCGATCGCGCGGCAGCACTAAAACTGGCCGCAGTCCTTGCGCAAGGCGGCGAATTCGCTTTTGTCCTGTTGAGCATTGCCGCCAGCGAGTCTGTATTACCCCAAGCCATGATCGACGAACTGATACTCGCTGTGGCGCTATCGATGCTTATGACGCCGTTCGTATACGCAGCCGCAGAGCTCACCGGGACCAGGATGTCCAAACCCGAGGTACCCGACTTCGACATGCCAGCCGACGAAAACCATGACGTCATTATTGTCGGATTCGGACGAGTGGGCCAGATTGTCGGCCGTATGCTGAATGCTGTCGGTGACTCTTTCACCGCGCTCGAGATGGACTCCAACCAGGTCGATTTTGTACGACGCTATGGGTCGACGGTTCATTACGGTGATGCTTCGCGACTTGATCTGCTGCGTGCGGCTGGTGCCGATCATGCGAAAATATTTGTGCTCGCGATTTCTGATCTGGAGGAATCGATAAAAATAGCCGAAGTGGTTATCCGCAATTTCCCGCACCTGAAGATTGTCGCGCGAGCTCGTAATCGCCGACACGTCCACAAGCTGATGGATTTAGGTGTCGAACATATTTATCGCGAAACCCTGCTTTCGAGCCTGGCAATGTCAGAACACATACTGACCAAGCTGGGCCAATCACCGGAAGAAGCCAGACATGCCATTGAGTCGTTCTGCGAGCGAGACTCGCGACTGCTACTGGAGCAGCACGCGATACATGATTCCGAAGAAATGCTTATCCAGACATCAAAAGATACGTTGACCGAGCTGGAATCGCTCTTAAGAAGAGACAGGCCCAAGAGCTAGTCGTCCTCGTCGTCGTTCCACTCTTTCAACTTGCTTTTGTCGACCTGCTCCCACTGGCGCTCGCTTTGCCGCATATAATCCACAACCTTCGCGATCGTGTAGACGATCACCAGCACGATAAAAACCAAGAGATATTTCAGACCATCAGGCATGATACCGACCTCACAAATTCGGCTTCATTGTAAGGCACAAGGACAATCCGATGACAGACATCTCACGTCTGGCCAATATGGCCGAAATTCTCAGCGCTGTTATCGTCGTCGGCGGTATCATTTTTGCGGTTATACAGATGCGCCAAACACGTCAGCAACGGCGAGAAATGGCCGCCATCGAATTGTTCCGCTCATTCGGCAGTGAAGCGTTTACCAATGCTTATCGGAACGTCCTCCACTACCCTGACGGTCTGAACACGAAGCAGCTGCAACAGAAATACGCTGACGGCGATCTCAATGCGATGCTTATCTGCACCACCATGGAGAACGTCGGCGTCATGATGTACCAACGAATCGTACCGTCAGCCGTCGTCAGCAATCTGATCGGATCCAGTACCGTGATCCTCTGGAAAAAGCTGGAGGTCTGGGTCACCGACTTGCGAACAGAGCTTGATAACCCGTATGCCTTCGAGTGGTTCCAGTGGCTCGCGCTGAAACTTGAAGATTTGCAGGATGATTCGGACCTGCCAGCCTACGAGTCGCAAACTGACTGGATCCCGAGCGACCTGAGCAGCGAAATCTAGGACCCCGCCAGGACTGTGTCAGATCCCAAGCTCATTGAGATAAAAAACGCGACCCTGTGGCGTGGTTCAACCTGTGTCTTCGAGAACCTGTCGCTGGATATCGAACAACACGAACGCGTAGCGATTCTGGGGCCCAACGGGTCGGGCAAGTCGACGTTACTGATGACGATCAATCGTCAGATATACCCCGCCAGCAAACCTGATTCATCCGTCCGGATTCTCGGTAAAGATCGGTGGAATGTCTGGGAACTTCGCAAACGGATCGGCGTTGTCTCGAATGACTTACACCAGCGCTATACACCGACGACATCAGCCCTCGAGGTCGTCGTATCCGGCTTTCATTCCAGCATCGGTGTTCACGGCGTCGTCGCCAATCATGTCAGCGCCGATCAGGTCGAATCCGCGATGAATACCTTGGCCGAACTCGGTATTGAGTCCTTATGCAAGACACCGCTAAAGCACATGTCATCCGGGCAGCAACAGCGCTGCCTCCTGGGTCGCGCGCTGGTTCATGATCCTGCCACTCTGATTCTTGATGAACCGACATCGGGCCTCGATTTCGCCGCCAGCTTCGATTACCTCGGGCGCATCCGCCGCCTGGCTCAAGACGGTCGCAACATTGTCATCGTGACGCACCATCTGAACGAGATTCCGCCGGAGGTTGACCGCGTTATTCTGCTTCAGGCGGGAAAAATCGCGGCAGACGGAAGCAAATCGTCCGTCCTGACCAGCGAAAAGCTAAGCGAAGTCTACGAGACCCCGGTTCGGGTCGCCGAAGTTGACGGCTACTACCTGGCCTACCCTGGATTGACTGCCCAGGGCTGATCTTCACTAAGATTCAAAAACGTGACCTGATACGATACTTGCCAATGCTTCGGGGCCTATTCTCTACCTTATGTTGAAGACAGCGCGAACAATTCTAAGCGGAGCACCTCTTATTGCACTGCCGGCCCTGGCCGCTGACGGCGAGTTCCAGACGGGCATCACCAGTGTCGGCCCTGCAAAGTTCTTGTTCACTCTGGCCGCCGCACTTCTCCTGACGCTGATTTTTCGCTCGACGGCAAACCACCTGGCCCGTTTTGTCACCGCCAAGGTCGGACAATGGCGCATTCGCAAAGCACTGGCCAGACGCAGCCCGGACGTCCTGCACGATTTCATTTTGCCCGGCGCTTATGGCGGCCTGGCGAAAATAGACCACGCGATTCTGACGGCGGGCGGAATACTCTGCATTCAAGCTAAACACTATAACGGTATCGTTTTCGGTGGCGAGGACGAAGCGCAATGGACAAACGTCGACAGCGTCAAACGCCAACGTTTCCTGAATCCGCTGATCCAGAATGAAGGCCGAACACGCGCGTTGAAAAAAGTCGTGCCCGATGTCCCTGTTGCGAACCTCGTTATTTTCACGGGGTCTGTGGAATTCACGACACCTCCGCCCAAGAACGTCATTCACGTTGACCAACTCGAAAGCTACATCGCCAAGTTCGTTTTCGGCCCGAGCAAGATTGACGACTGGCATGCTGTTTGGCTTACAGTCAACGCAGCGGCCATGACCGACGAAGACACTCGCAAAGACTTTCAGGCACAGCTGGGCTTCAGCTAAGTCCATACGCGGCGCCGCCGCTGATGATCTATACTCAGCCGCAACATCAAGGCTGAGGCATTCTGAATGGAAACCACCCAGGTTCTGATTTCGTCACCGATAGGCGTGCTTGCGGTTCTATGTATCGTCGCTGCGTTCTTCTTTTTATTGGCGCAAGTTACCGAAGCCAAATTTTTCAATTTTGTCCCGCCGCTGCTGTTTATTTATGCAACGCCAGTATTCCTCAGCAACCTGACTGTGGCCGGTTACAACGTCATTCCGACAAAATCAATTATCTATACCGGCCTGAGCCAATACGCTCTTCCGGTATTCATCGTACTCATGTTGATCAAGGTCAACGTGCCCGCCGTCGTCAAGGTCATGGGCAAAGGCGTACTCGTTATGCTCATGGGCACGATCGGCGTAATGGTTGGTGGCGTAGTTTCTTACGTCATCGTTCATGGCTGGTTACCGGAAGATTCCTGGAAGGGCTTTGGCACCCTCGCCGGAAGCTGGATTGGCGGTACTGCCAATATGCTCGCGACGAAGGAAATGCTGGGAGCCTCTGAATCGCAACTCGGTCTCGCCGTGGTTGCGGACAACGTCATCTATATTGTTTGGTTACCATTGCTTTTGATGTCTCGCGACTACGCCGAACGTTTCAACAAATGGGCGCGTGTTCCGGCAGAGCGACTCGCGGCTATGGACGCCGCGGCCGATTTGCACATGGAAGACGATCAGGTTCCAACCATGCAGCAATACCTGTATCTCGCTGCCGTCGTTTTCGGTGTATCTGCGATTGGCCACGCTATGGCTCCGCCAGTCGCCGCATGGATCGCTGACACAAGTCCGGTGATGGGCGGCATATTTTCGGAGACAACGACACGTATTCTGTTGATCACAACAGTTGCGCTGGTTCTTTCGACGACCGCTGTATCGAAGTTGCCGAGTTCGACCGCGATCGGCACGGCACTGGTTTACGTCTTCGTTGCCGGTATGGGCGCTCGTGCGGAGGTGGCCGGGCTTACTGACGCTCCGGCATTTGTACTCGGTGCCTTCATCTGGATTTTCATCCACGGCCTGTTCATGCTCGCCGGTGCCTGGATATTCAGAGTGGATATCCACAGCGTCGCCATTGCGTCAGCCGCTAATATCGGCGCTGCAGCCTCAGCACCGATTGTCGCCGCGCATCACCGCCCAAATCTGGTACCCGCATCAATACTCCTGGCCTTATTGGGCTACGCGCTGGGTAACTATTTAGCGCCAATGACCGGTCACCTGGCAAGAATAGCTGTCGGTCAGTAGCCATGTGGCTCACCTACGCCAAGCGAACCGCGATAGTCATTATCGCTATCGTAACGCTCGTCAGCGTCACGATTGCATTACTCTGGCAAGATCGCGCCAGCCTTGATGCGATCGGCTGGCCTCCGCCAGCTGTTGCCTCCGCCGCCAATGCCGATGTTGTCACCGTCACCTGGCTTGGTGTGACGACGTTACTGTTTGACGACGGCGAGACTCAAATACTGATCGACGGATTTTTCTCCCGCCCATCCGCGACCGACATCTTATTGGGCCGACCGGTCGCGAACGACGCGCCCAAAATCAACTACGCCATGAATGAATTCCGAATGCGTCGTTTGGCGGCGATTATTCCCGTTCACAGTCATTTCGATCACGCGATGGACGTCGGCGCGATCGCAAATCGCTCGAGCGCGTCCATACTGGGTTCCTATTCCACTGCCCAGATTGCCCGGGGCGCTGGCGTGCCCGATGATCAGATTACCGTTGTAGAAGGCACCACGAGCTTCGAGTTCGGCGCGTTCAAGGTCACGATGCTACCGATTGGCCACGCACCCATCGGGTGGGGCGGTTCCGTGCCGTTCGACGGTGTTATCGCGGAACCTCTGACGATGCCACAACCCGTTTCAGCCTGGCGCATGGGTGGCGGATTCACCGTCGTAATCGAACATCCACAGGGCACGGCTCTTGTTCAGGGCAGCTCCGCGTACAGGAAGTATGCGCTCAAGGATATCGCTGCCGACGTGGTCTTTCTCGGCGTTGCGCAATTGAATTCTCTCGGTCGAGACTACGCCGAGCTTTACTGGCAGCATACGGTGACGGCCACGGGCAGCCACAGCGTTTACCCCATTCATTTCGACGATTTCATGCTGCCATTCGGCGAAGTCGAGTTGCCGCCGAAATTCATCGACAATTTCGAGACGACGGCGACCTGGCTGGGCGACTTTCAACGCCGCTGGGATATTGAGGCATCATTGTTCATGCCCGAGTTTGGCAAGCCCATCGCGATTTTTTCTCAGCCCGCTTCCGAAACCTGATCGACTTCGAAATTCGGCAAATTGGCCGCGCCATTGATCAGCGCTTCTTTGCCCACGCGATCCAGCTGCTTGACATGAAATTCGACTCGCGATGCTATCGAACGATTGCCAACCGTCTTCGAAAACACGACAGTCAATGGGCCACGGCCTCTTAGATACTTGGCACCACGAGGGCTGCTTTCATGCTCGGCGATTCGCCGTTCGACGTCGGTGGCGATTCCCGTGTAATAACTGCCGTCGCCGCAGCGCACGATGTAGACGCTGTACTCCATCACGGCCATTGCTTAGGCGTTGCCGCCGACCAAAGTATCGCCGAACACACGAAAAGCGCCCGCCTCGATACTTTCCATGTTTTCTGTTGTATCCACCCAGGTCAGCACGATGTCCGTCGTACCATCCAACTCCGTCGCAGGCGCATGCAACCTCAACGTGAGAACGTTCCCGGTTAATGACGCTTCTCGAATCAGATCGTGTCCGCCAAATTGCTGTTCGTTGATTTCGATATAGATCGACTCGTCGAATTCTTCGTCAACGGTGCGCATGAGCAACAAGTAGTCTGAAATGTCACCTTCGCCCGTCGTTTTTGCGAAAAACAACATTGTCGTGTTGTCGCGCACGTCGAATGCGACGGTATCGTACTGTCGACTATCGGCCATGAGTTTCCCTCGTTCTTGCGATCATTGTGTCTTTCTCGGTCCAGACTTCACCAAGCCAGGCGTGCAACGCTTTGCGAAACTCCCTGTCACTCTCGTAGTTGCCGGCTACGAGCCAACTTTCAAGCTCGCGCTCACGCACGTCGACTATGACACGAACGTGGTCCCCGCAACACATGTCCCAGAAACTGGTTGCCTCCTCGGGATAGACGAGCGTGACATCGACGATACTGGTAAAAAGCTCGCCCATCGATGAGACGGCGATCGCGAAACCTCCGGCGCGCGGTTGCAACAGGTTTTCGTAGGGTGACTTACGATCCACCCGTTTTTGTTCGGAAAAACGCGTCCCTTCGATAAAGTTGAGAATCGAGGTTGGCGTATTGCGAAATTTCTCGCACGCCGTTCGCGTTGTCTGGAGATCCTTGCCCTTCATATGCGGATTCCTGGCCAGATACGATGGCGAAAAACGCTTCATGAACGGCATATCCATGGCCCACCACGCGATTCCGAGCAGCGGAAACCAGATGAGCTGCTGTTTGATGAAGAACTTCAGGAACGGCACACGACGATTAAAAACAGCCTGCAAGACGACAATGTCGACCCAGGTTTGATGGTTGGCGATAACGAGGTACCAGCCGTCGCGCCGCAATGATTCCACACCGCGACTTTGGATGTCGACTGAGCCGGCGTATCGCATGAGCCAGCCATTGACACTCACCCAGTTCTCACCGATGGCCATCAGAATGCGCGTAATACCGCGTCGCACAGGCGCCAGGGGCAGTAATAACTTGACGACCGACAACACAAGAATCGGGATGAACCAGAAAATAGTGTTAATTGCGATGCCACCAAAAAAGGTGACTCCACGTAGATTACGAAGGAATGCTTTCACGAGGCTTTGGGTCGGCAGCAAAGAGCTGTATTTTAACCTGATTCGCGATACCGTGAGCAGATGACTAATCGATTATTATCGCAAAACACGGCAGGCGGTGAATCGTGAGCGCGGCGGGGCCGTTGAACTGGCGGCCTGCCTTGTTGCTGTTAGTGGGCCTTGGCGTCATCCTCACGGCGGCGATGGTCGATCCAATTGCGCAAGATCCAGCGTACTTTTTGTTCGCTGATCAGCGCCGAATGCTGGGCATCCCGCATTTCATGGATGTGATGTCCAATCTGCCTTTTCTGGTGATTGGCATTATCGGATGGCGAGTCGTTACGGTTCATCCGGAAACAGTAAGCCCCGCGACCCGTCTTGCGTGGAAGATTTTCTTTTTCGGCATAGTGCTAACCGCCTTCGGCTCCGGCTTTTTTCACTGGCGACCCGATAATCAATCGCTGATCTGGGACAGGCTGCCGATGACAATCGGTTTCATGAGCCTGGTTTCTATTATCATCGCCGAGTATTTTTCGCCCGAATATGGCAAGAAATTGCTGTTTCCGTTGCTACTGATTGGCGCGGCCTCAGTGGCCTACTGGGCCTGGACCGAGGCACGGTCGGCGGGCGACCTGCGACCCTACGCGATCGTGCAATTCCTGCCCATGCTGCTGATTCCATTGATAATTCTTTTCTACAATACTCGCAGCGAACTTGCTCGCTATCTTTGGATAATGATCGGCTTCTACGTCGCGGCCAAGGTTTTCGAGCAACTGGACATGCCGCTTTACGGTATTGGCGAACTCATCAGCGGGCATTCGCTCAAGCATCTATTGGCGTCGCTCGCGCCAGCCACCCTGATCGTCTTCCTGATGCGGAGACGGGCTCCCCGTTAGCCCCGTGGACTGCTACATGGATTGTGGTTTTCCTCGGTAGAAACGAGTTCCTCGCAGCGTTACCATGCGTCCGCCAGCTTTGCTGGCTCTATCGAATTATCAGGGAAAGAACACCATGACGGCAGCGAAACGAATTGACGGCAAGGCTAAAGCGGCAGCACTTGCTGAATCGATCACCCGAGATACCGCCTCTTTACTCGAAGAGCACGGCATTAAACCCGGACTGGCGGTCGTCATTATCGGCGAAGACCCGGCCAGCCAGGTCTATGTGAGAAATAAGAAACGTAGAGCCGAATCCTGTGGATTTCATTCCGTCCAACATACCCTGGCCGATGACGCGTCACAGCAAGACGTCCTGCGCTTGATTGACGACCTTAATAGCGATGATGCGATACACGGCATTCTGGTGCAGCTGCCACTTCCCGGGCATCTCGACGAGCATGCGATTACGCAGGCCATCGACCCTTCGAAAGACGTCGATGGATTTCACTTTGTGAACATCGGCAAGCTGACCGCCGGTCATACATCGGATGCTTTCGTTCCCTGTACACCCGCTGGCTGCATGCTGATGATTGAGGACGAACTTGGCGGCGACCTGTCTGGCAAAACCGCCGTCGTTATCGGCCGCTCGAATATTGTCGGCAAGCCGATGGCGTCATTGCTAATGCAAGCCAACGCAACCGTTACCGTAACCCACAGTCGTACGAAAGACTTACCGAAGGTCGTCGCTGGCGCCGACATCATCGTCGCAGCGGTTGGGCGGCCCAACATGGTCAAGGCCGATTGGGTTAAGCCGGGCGCCGTTATCATCGACGTCGGAATCAACCGAGTCGAGAAAACTATCGATGGTGCTTCCAAGATGGGTCTCACCGGCGACGTTGACTATGATGATGTTGCTTCAGTCGCTGCGGCCGTCACGCCTGTACCCGGTGGTGTTGGTCCAATGACCATTATCATGTTGATGGCGAATACGTTGCGCTCCGCTCGCCTGTCAGCAGGACTGGAAGGCTAGTCGACGCGGAGTAACGCCGACTTGGTCGGCCTCCAGCGGCTCCAGAGAAAAAATAAACGTTCGGCAGGACTTCATTTCCTGCAATGGCTCATCATTGCCTAGCGGCCTGAACGTCGATGCGCGCACTGACTTTATCGACGGCCTTTCAAACACACGATGGGTGCTGGTCCTGACGCTTATTCGACGGGTGCGACCCGTACGGTCGATATCGAAACAAACCTGCACCTCACCTTCGACGCGATCGCGCCGCGCTTTGTGTGGATATTGCGGGACGATCGTATTTAACGGGACCCTGTTGGTATCGGCATCGATAACGCGCGCGACGAGCCTTGCATCGTCCGCCGCCATCGCCGGCGCGATAATAATCAGCACGGGTACGACCCACCAACGAATCATTGATCCGGGCTTTCAACTGAGGATGGAGGTACTTTGCGGCGATCGTCAATCGTAATTTTTTCTGCAACAGGATCCACCTCGTCGAGATACATGCCTTTCACTTCCTTGAGCTTCTCTGATTTCGGATTGAGATCCTGCCCTTTCTTGATATCCGCATCTGACTCGGCAAATCGTTGCAGGCGAAGATAGACCAATGCTCGATTGTTATACGTACGCCAGTGGTAGGGATCGCGCTCGATCACCCAGTCGCAGTGAACAAGCGCTGTTTCGGCCTGACCCAGCATCAAGAAGCCAGCACAGAGATTCGCGTGCGCGGTCTTTTCCTCGCGCCGACCCTGAGCGAACTTGAGTCCTTTTAGAGTTAGTGGGACCCCGCTCTCAGCATCACGCGCGATCAGGGCATTTGCGCCGTCGTAGAGATCAATGTTCCTGGGACCGATTACCGTTTTGGAGTCCGGCTCGTTATCAGCACACACCGGCATTGCTGCGAAAACCATCATCGCCAGCATCAGCCGATGTTTGTTCATCGCCTAGTCTCCGAGATCCAGATGTTCGATGAAGAAATCGGTCGTTCGCTGCCACGACAGATCCGCGGCGTCCTTATCGAAACGCGGCGTCGTGTCATTGTGAAAGCCGTGATTGGCATCGGCATATTCGAAGTTACTGTAAGCCAAATCAGCAGACTTCAGCGCCTTCTCGAAAGCCGGCCAACTGGCGTTAACCCGTTCGTCGAGTCCGCCATGGTGCAACATCAACGGTGCTTTGATCGACGCAGCCTCCGCCGGATCGGGATGACGACCGTAGTAGGCCACCGCTGCCGCGAGCGTCGGTATGCGAACCGCCAGCCGCAACGACATTCCGCCGCCAAAACAGAAGCCCACAGAACCAACCTTGCCCGTACAGTCCGGGTGACCCGCGACGAAATCAACGGCTGCAACAAAATCCTCAACCATCTCTGCCCGGTCGCGTTCGCGTTGCATCGCTCGACCATCATCGTCGTTACCGGGATAGCCCCCCAACGGCGCCAGGGCATCCGGTGCAAAAGCGATAAAACCCGCTACCGCGAGTCGGCGCGCCACATCTTCGATGTAGGGGTTCAGACCGCGATTTTCGTGAATTACGACCACGGCGGGCAGTTTGTGCTGGATGACTGCGGGCCGCGCGAAATAGCCGCTCATTACACCTGCGCCTTTCGGCGATGCGTATTTCTTGTAACTGGCCGTGACGGTTTTGTCGTCAGGAGCGACTTGCTGCGCCAGCGAATAGTCGGGACTCAGGCTCGCGAAAATTGCCGCGGCCGTCGTAGCCGATGCGGTGATCTTCGCGGTACCGTCCAGAAACTGCCGGCGACTGATTTTTCCGTGAACGTAACCATCGAAAAGACGCAGGACGCGCCGATCGTATTTGTCATTATTGGCCATGGATGTAGTGCGCCAGATGATCGATTTCTTCCTGCTGGTCGGCGATGATCGCCTGTACCAGATCGCCGATAGAGATCATTCCGATGACAGTGTCGCCATCAAGAACCGGCAGGTGACGAATCTTGCGCTTGGTCATGACGTTCATGCAGCGGTTGACTGTTTCCTGGGGCGTCGTCGTAAAAATATCCTTGGTCATTATCTCTTCCACCGAGGTGGTTTTCGATGAACGCCCTTTGACGATAACCTTGCGCGCATAGTCGCGCTCGGTCACGATGCCGTGCAGCTGGTCGCCAGACATGACCAGAAGCGACCCGATCCGCCGTTCGGCCATCAAAATGATGGCATCGAGGACCGATGCATCAGCCGTAACAGAAATTATATCCCGGCCTTTTGATTCGAGTAGATGCTGTACCAGTTTCATACTGCCTCCCTTTATTGGCACCCGCTCGGCGGGCGCTCACAAAGAGATATTAGCACTTTGGCTGGTTCAGGTTTCCTGATCGACGCTTCCACGTATATCGGAATGGTTCAGGCTGCCGCTGCCATCGTCGACAATAATCAGGTCATTCTCAACATCTGATACGCTGATACTGCCCGAACCATCATCAACCGTCACGGATCCGGCGACGTGTTTGACGCTGATACTGCCAGAGCCATCCACGATAGAAACATCACCGGATGCGGTGACAACATCGATAGAACCGGAGCCATCGTCGATCTTCAGATTTACAACATTCTTAACGTCGATGGATCCCGAGCCGTCGTCGATCGTAACGTCACCGACGACATCAATAACATCAATCGACCCGGAGCCGTCATCAATGTCCACTGACATGCCTTGCGGAACGTTAATCTCGAGCGCGATGTAGCCACTTGAATCCCGTCCCATGAGTCCCTGCTTGAATTCCGCATTGAGCTCAGCCCGGTCACCGTCTTTCTCAAGGAACAACACCATGTGCTTTTCGATGACTTTCCGTGCGTTCTCTTCATCTTCGTCCGGAACCACGATCGTTGCTTTGACAGTAATTTTGTCCAGTCCCTCAATACCGGTTACATCCATACTTCCGGCACCGGCAATAATCGACAATTGAGAAACACCGGATGCATCGAGGTCCAAATCGCGCACCTCCTCGTACTCCGACCAGCCTGCCTGGGCCAAGCTGGCAACGAACATTGCAATGACTATGAAACTGCGCATAAGAATCCCCTCGATTGATTCGCAAAAAACGTCCTTGATATCCCTTAGACGCCCCTCAACGCGTTTTGGTTGCAATCGGCCTTAACGATCATTCGTCGCCATCGGCGACGATGTAGCGCTCCAAACGGGCATTGAGTTCATTCGCGGAATGCCAGGTACCCCGCAGCACAACACCGTGTATTCGCTCGCTGTTGCGAATATCGTCCAAGGGGTTGGCATCCAGCAAAATCAGGTCGGCGTCTTTGCCTTCCGCGACTATCCCGCCGTTGGAGTCGAGAAACTCCGCGACGGCTGCTGTTCCCGTTCGCAGCGCGTCGAAGGGTGTCAAACCCGCCGCGACCAGAGCGCGTAACTCCCGGTGAGCCGAGAACCCCGGTACATTAAACGTCTGCGGCGCGTCCGAGCCGAGCAGCAATCCTGCACCCGCTTTGTGCAGTTCGAGTATTAATCGGCGTCGCAACTCAACAGCACGTGCCGCAGTCTCAGGATTGAACGCTTGATCATTGAGTTGCGCCTCTTTTTGCACCACCCATTGTTTGACAGTCGCTACCGATACGTAGCGAGTTTCCGGCCGGTTCTTAAGTTCAGTAACCGGCGTGTCATCAACCAGCTGTTCGATCAGCACTTCCGTTGGCACGTTCCATGTGCCGGCCGCTTTTGTCGCCGCTGCAATAACCGAAAGATCGTCAGCATTGAGTTCATCAGCCAGCATCACGTCAAAGAAACCACCAAAGCCACCGGAGCCGTCACTGTCGGCGGGCAACAATGCTGCGAAGTAGCCGTCGAGATGATCAATGCTTGCCATTTTTAATTGCAGGGCCTGATCAACACCGGCTGCAACCGGCACATGCCCCGCGTACGGCATTCCGATTTCGTTCGCCGTGCTCGCCAGCGCCCGAAACTCTTCACCACTGAGGCCGGGATGAACTTTGATAAAGTCATAGCCTGCGGCGTGTTGCTCGCGGACCTGACGCTCCGCATTATCTGCCCCCTGTACAGATCGTCCATTGAGCGAGGGACCCGAGGTGACAAGACGCGGCCCGAATACTTCGCCACTCTCGAACTGCTGTCGCAGAAGCAGGTGACCGGGCCTTCCCAACATGCCGCGAATGGTCGTGACGCCATTGGCGATGAACAGCGTGGACATCCGATCAACCTGCTCCGGTGCAGTGCTTGTTACGTGCGCATGCATTTCGGCGAGACCGGGCATCAGAAAACGGTCCGTGCCGTCGACAATGACCGACCCCTTGGGGACAGGCACGGAATCGACATGACCGATCGTGGCGATTTTGTCATCAACGATGACGACGGTTTGCTGCGGGATGACGGTTGCATCGCTCATAGGAACTACGTTTACGTTCACAATGACTGTCGTTTCGGCATACGCACTCGTCACCACCAGCAAATTGATGACCAGCCAGCCGAGAATTCTCGCAATATATCGATTCATCTGCCGATTACTCGCGCTAGCGTTTCTTCGCTAATATTCCCGCCACAAATAATGGCGGCGACATTCTGGTCTTTGAGCGCTTCAGCTTTAGCCAACATCGCTGCGATCGCGACGCCAGCTGCACCTTCAATCGTCTGTCCTTCGGTTTCCATATAGAGGCGCATCGCATCCGCAATCTCATCCTCGTCGACGAGTACCCACTCATCGACCACGGCCTGGTTCAGCGCGAAACTTATCGCTCCGGCTTCGATGCCACCGGCAGTCCCGTCAGACAATGTCGGGTCGCTGGGCAAATCGAGAAGCTCACCGGCTTCGACAGAGTGCGCCATGACCGCTGACGCTGCAGGTTGGCAACCGTAGATTCGAATACTCGGCTTGTGTGCTTTCAAGACGCTACCGACACCACCGATCAAACCACCGCCGCCGACGGCGACAAAAACGGCATCGACGTCGGGTAGTTGTTCAAGAATCTCAACGCCACAGCTTCCCTGGCCAGCGATGACCTGTTCGTCGTTGTAGGGAGAGAGATATAGCATTCCACTATTCTCGGCATATTCTCGTGCATGTTGCTCGGTATCCAGGCCGTCAGTTCCGAAGTAACGAACATCGCCTCCATAGGCTTTGATCTTGTCAGTCTTGGCGTCAGACGTCTGTTCGGGAACAAAAATAACGCCGCTCGCACCGAGTCTTTGCATCGCGCAAGCAACGGCCGCCCCATGATTGCCGCTCGAAGCCGCCACGCAGCCTTTCGCTCTTTGCGCCTCCGTCAATGTCATCAGACGATTGGTCGCGCCACGCAACTTGAACGAGCCGGTCGTTTGCAGGTTTTCGAGCTTGAAGAAGACATTGGCGGCCAACGTTTCGCTGAACATCTCGGACCTCACAAGATCTGTTCGCTCGATGCTACCCCCGATTCGCGCAGCCGCTTCGCGTGCCGCTTCCGCTGTATCCTGGACGAGTTTATTCACAGACTCTTGGCAGCAAACGTGTCACAGCTATCGACATCACCCGTCCGTAGTCCGGTGCGAAACCAGCGCTGACGCTGTGCGGCCGTCCCGTGCGTAAACGATT
>RCNG010000007.1_pt1 | contig 104115 bp, 78 predicted proteins | sample 2041371 | NCBI WGS metagenome assembly RCNG01 (sample SAMN09708227, study PRJNA481090) | Marine sediment metagenome, whole genome shotgun sequencing project. | biome: marine sediment; feature: ocean; material: sediment; isolation source: Sewage treatment plant 1 marine sediment (STP1) ... | reverse complement strand
TGTCTGGGACTTTTTGGGCTGGCCTCTTTCACGGTCGAACAGAGGACCAAGGAGATCGGGATCCGCAAGGTGCTCGGGGCTTCGGGTGCGGAGATCATAGTTTTGCTTACCAGAGAATTTGCCAAGTGGGTCCTGGTCGCCAACCTGATCGCCTGGCCCCTGACCTATATCGCCATGGGCCGGTGGCTGCAGGGATTTGCGTATCGGGCCCCTCTGGATGTCGGAGTTTATCTGGCCTCCGCGGGAACTGCCCTGGGAGTCGCCCTGCTCACGATCAGCTATCAAGCCATCAAGGCCGCCTCGGCCGACCCAGTGGGCGCCCTGAAATACGAGTAGCGGTCCCTTCTGTGTACCACTCAGGGGGCCTGCGCCTGGTCCACTTCGCGAATCGGGACTTATCCCCCAAGTAAAAGCGGCGGTATGCCTGCACAGCGTCCCCTTCGACCCTGTATTCCTCTGGCATGACCTGAGCAAACTCCGTGAGCCCAGGATCGGCTATGGCAGGGGGCTCCAACCCGCGTGCGATCCGGGCAGACCTGTGATCTGCTGGGGCCTTGAAGCGATAGAGATACTCGTCGTTCAGCGCGAGGGCCAGGCGGCGCAGCCAGACCCAATTGGAGAGCGAACGGCCGGCCCACAGGGCGCAGGGATGGTTGCCATGCGTGGATTTATAGGGAGATGCGCCCCCGTTCTGATTCACAACCGTACAGAGCATCTGGGTACTTTCCAGGATCATCTTTATCACATGCTGATCGGCGTGGTACCGTGCACACCTCTGGATGTCCGTGTCGAGTACGAAAATGTTCACCTGTATAGACCCTTCCTCTATTATACTATTGTTTTCAAAATCTCTCTCATGGCATTTTTGCGTCATGAGTTCCCTAGCCTGATCGAAGGCAGAAGCCATGGGGCTGTCATTGAAATATCATCATATCTTCATATTTCCTTAACACATTTGCAGGCAGCTCGATGTATGTTGTCATCATACTATCTAAGATCGAGGGGATGAGATGGGCCCTGTGAAATCTTTTGCACGGACGTTGCATTTTGATGACAAATGGGATCACTCTCCGTTTTATCATTCTGATGTCAGCGAGCTTTTGGGGGCCAAAAAGGTGGGCTTTTTATAAAAGGAGGGGGGGATGGATCAACCTGAGGTTTTGGCGGCCGCTTTCACCATTCAACTGTCTTCTGTAGATATATTTCAAGCCTTGATGCCTTTGTTGGGGATGGGTGCCGTTCTGCTTTTTTTCCTGGTGGTATGCGGGATCTATGGCCTTTGCCGAGGCGAAAAAAAACAGCAAACATAGGAGAATATTTCGCAGCCTTGGTACGCACGACATCCGGCTTCCGCAAACAGGTGGCACTGTATCTGCTGAGAAACACTGTAAGCCCCCAGACATCGGTTTGAATAATTGGGAAACGAGTGCGGTATGGTACAGTGTAGAGAGTGAGGCCTTAGGGGAGATAATGTTGCGAAAGACTCTGGTCTGTGCGGGAAGTTCGATTGCTATCTGGTGTATTCTAGCTTCGATTCCATTCCCGCATGAGATTGCAGAAGGCACACGTTACCTGCCCCTTGAAAATTCGGTCCTCTCGGAGGTAGACAAAGGCCAGCTTTCGGAAGCGCTCAAACTGAAAAACGATTTTGGTGAAATAATCTGGCCTGGATTCTCAGAGGCGGTCATTCCCTTCCTGATCTACAACGAAGAATGGCAGTTCCTGGTCGGCCATCCGGATCCGCCCCTTGACTCATGGGAGAAGGTGAATGAGGACCTCTTCGAGGGCAGCACATATTTCCGCCAGACTCCCGCCCAGCACGTGGCGTTCCTGCTGCATGAGGCCATGCATGCGTTTCAAGCGATGGAGTTTTCCCAACGGTTCGAGCGCGCCCTGTCCGCCTATGGTTGTGAGAAAGATTACCCCTTTGAAGATGAGGCCTTCAGCAATGTCTGGAATGAGGAGGGCCTTATCCTGGCTAAGGCATATGCGCAGAAAGACCTGAAAGAGATGAAGGTCCTCGCTCTGCAGTTCCTGGAGCACAGGGAAAAGAGGCGGGCATCCGCGGGCCTCGCCGCCGAACTGCTTGCGTTCGAGAGGGACCTGGAATGGCTGGAGGGCTTGGGCAAATACGCCGAGATCCGCTTTGCAGAGCTGGCCTCCCGTGAGATACAAGATGAGAAGAAGGCCAAGGGCTACCGTGTTGCCTTTAACCGGGCACGCGCAGATATGAGCTCCCGGCTCCCCCGGTTGGGTGAGCAGTCCGGCGATCTGCGTTTTTACCTGAGCGGAGCGGTCCAGGCCATACTGCTCGACCGGCTGCAGCCGGAGTGGAAAGTGGAGTATAAAAAGTCGGATTCCTCTCTAGAGAAGCTGCTGGCCCAAGCGGTGGGGTGGCCAGACAGGTGAGGGCCGTCCCAACCGACTTCGTGTGATTCAGCTCATATCAGCCCGATGACCGGGGCCAGCACCGTGATCATCAGCCAGATGATCAATATCCCTGCGATGTTCAACCGGAATCCGTAGCGCATCATCTGTGGGAGTGGGATCATCCCCGATCCGTAGATGATGGCATTGGGCGGGGTGGCCACGGGCAGCATGAAGGCGAAGCTGCAGCCGATGGCGGAGCCCAGGACCGGAGGGAGGGGATCGATGCCGGCGGCCTGGGAGATGGCAATGATGATGGGGATGATCATGTTGGCCGAGGCCGTGTTGGAGGTGAGCTCGGTGAGGAACACGCTCAGGGAGATCGCCAGGAGGCTGATCAGGATCGGGCCTGCCGAGTCCCCACCCAGTGTGATGAAGGACCTCCCGATGGCATCGGCAAGCCCCGTCTCGAACATCTGAAATCCCAGGGACAGGCCACCGCCGAAGAGGAGCAGGGTTCCCCAGTCGATCCGCATGGCGTCCTTGAGCCCCAGCGTGAAGATCCCCCTGCGGGGATCCACGGGCAGGGCAAACAGGAGGAGGGCCCCGATGATGGCGGCCACTGCCTCCGGGAACCGGGTGTGCAGCCAGAGATAGAGCCCGGAATCCCGCCCCAGGAAGAGGGACACCACTCCGGGCAGGACCCAGAGGCAGACAGTCACGGAAAACGCCAGCAGCACGTTTTTCTGGGCCCTGGTCAGGCCCTTGGGCTGTGGGGGGGCTTCGATGAGTGTGACCTCCGTATCCGATGTCAGCTCTGTTTCCTTGACGCGTGACCTCATCAGGAAAAAGAGGGCCGCATACATGGGGATTAGCACCAGAGAGCCGGCCAGCATCCACTGGAAGAAATTGATGTGATATCCGGCCAGCTTCTCGAGCATCCCGATGGCGATGAGATTCGGTGGGCTGCCGATGGGAGTACCCACCCCTCCGATGGAGGCGGCATAGGCCAGGGTTAGGAGCAGGATTACCCGGTAGGGCGTACGGCTTCCGTTTCCGCTGCCTTTTTCGATCGCGTCCAGGACGCCCAGGGCGATGGGGAACATCATGGCGGTGGTGGCGGTGTTGCTGAGCCACATCGAGAGCACGAGGGACACGAGACCCATGGCAAAGAGGATGCGGATCTTGCTGCCGGCGATGGACCTGTGCGAGAGCACAGCATAGGCGAGCTTCTGGTCCAGCCCGTGCACACACATGGCCCGCGCCAGCACGAAACTGCCCATGAACAGGAAGATGATGGGATTCGCGAAGGGCGCCAGGGCCTCAGAGGCGGGGGCGACGCCGAGTGCCGTTAACAGGACCGGGATCAGCAGGGCGGTCATGGGGATCGGGATGCACTCGGTCACCCACCAGACCACGACCAGCAGGAAGATCGCCAGGAGCCGGTGGGCGTCGGGAGTTTCATTTAAGACGGGAGCGGCTAGTGCCAGGATAAAGAGGGCTGGGCCCAGCAGGAATCCTACCAGCTTGCGCCTTGCCATGGATCACTTCCCTATGTTTTCGGGCTTCACGGCCCAGAGCATGAGCCCATATCCCCTCTGAAAGAAGAAGAGCCGGTCCAGCCGGGACAGGAGCCAGAGCAGGGGGTAGATCAGAGAATACACTCTGAACATTCCTTTGCGGCGGGTAAATTCCTCGGCTGTGGACGGCCGGATATGACCGTCCCTCAGGTCCGGAGCAGGCTCGGCGGATCCGTAGAGCCGGATATACAGGAAATTGAGAACAAGCTCCATGGCCTCGGTGATGAAGCCGGAGAAGCGTCTGTATTTCACGGCGTACAGGCCGGCTTCCTCCAGCATGCTCTGGAGGTTCTTCGGTGTGTATCCTTCCCGCTTGTGCCCGTAAAACTCAAGCTTCATACCCAACAGGGGGCGGAGCCTGTTCAGGAAAAAGGGAAATCCGGTGCGGGGTGTGGCCAGGAGCAGCTTCCCTCCCTTTTTCAGGATGCGCCGGATCTCGAACAGGCAGGCCTGGTCATCGTCCAGGTGTTCCAGGTAATCGAGGCTCACGACCAGGTCCAGGGACTCGTCCAGGAAAGGCAGTTGGCCCTCTGTGATCTGGAGCAGATTTTTTTCCAGTAGGGTTTGTGAGGTTTTCAGGTTAACGGAATCCAGGTCTGCGCTCACCCAGGTCCCGCCCTTCTGACGCAGGAAATAGCTGAGAATCCCCTGAGCACAGCCCAGGTCGAGCACTCTGTCCGTGGGTGCCACGGAGAGGTGCTTCTTGAGGATCCCAATCTTTTCCTTTTTTTTCAGGGATTTGCCGACCAGGCGGAGCTGCCAGTGTGTGTCCTGCATCGGCGCCATTATATGGATATTTTCCTGAAAAGACAATATGACCTCAGTGGTGACCCTTGACGGGGTTGTATCAAGGCCATAAGATAAAAGTATGAAGGTCGAAACAGTTGTCGTGGGAGCTTTGGAGACCAACTGCTATCTGGTCTATTGCGAGAATACCCTAGAGTGTGCCGTAGTCGATCCGGGCGCAGATCCCGGGAAGATCATCCGCACCATCGCTGAGAAGGAAGTCAAGCCCGTGGTGCTGGTCAACACGCACGGACATGTCGATCATGTCGGGGCCAACAAGGACATCAAGGACCACTATGATGTCCCTTTGCTCATCCATAATGAGGATATGCCCATGCTTCAGAACGTACTCCTCTCCGAGATCGCGTTTCTGTTGGGATCCCAGGCGTCCCCGGATCCGGATTCCTTCCTGAACGAGGGGGATGAGGTCCATTTCGGGGAAGCCAGTCTTCGCGTTCTGCACACTCCCGGCCACTCACGCGGGAGCGTCAGCCTGCAGGGCGAGGGAATACTGCTCTCCGGCGACACGCTGTTTTGCGGCGGGGTGGGGCGGACCGATCTTCCGGGCGGATCCTGGGATGAGCTGGTCCGGTCCATCCAGGAGAAGATATTTACCCTGGATGGAAAGACCCATGTCTATCCCGGACACGGACCCTCCACGTCCGTCCAGCAGGAGAAGGACGCGAATCCTTACTTGAGATGAAAAACCCTCCCTCAAGTCCCGAGGGGATCAGGCAGGCTTTCCTCGAGTATCTGTCTGTGGAGAAGGGCCTCTCCCCCAACACCGTCTCTTCCTATGACCGGGACCTCCGGAAGCTTTTTCTTTTTTTCGAGAAGGAAAAGATTCCGTGGAAAAAGGCCGAGGAGGATCACCTGGTCAGGTTCATCCAGCACCAGAGCCGGGCCGGTCTTTCTGCCCGCTCCATCGCCCGGCTGGTATCGACGATCCGGGCTTTCTACCGCTTCCTGGTCCTGGACGGCGCGGTCAAGGGTGATCCCACGGTCAACCTCACGACTCCCAAGCTGTGGTTCAAGCTTCCCACTTACCTGCAGGTCGAGGAGGTGGAACGCCTGCTGAGCCAGCCATCCGGAGATGACCCGCGCAGCGTGCGGGACCGGGCCATGCTGGAACTGCTCTATGCCTCGGGGCTTCGGGTCTCGGAGCTGATCTTGCTTCGACTGCCCGACCTGAACCTGGAGGATGGCTTCCTCATCTGCAAGGGAAAGGGGGGAAAGGAGCGCATCGTTCCCCTGGGCGGGTCTGCAGCAGAAGCGATCGAGATCTATCTCGGTCAGGCCCGGGCGCATTTCTTGAAGCCCGGGGGCGAGTCACCCTATGTCTTTCTGACCGGGCGAGGAGGGCCCTTTACCCGGCAGGGCTTCTGGAAACGGCTTAAGAAGTATGCCGTGCAGGCGGGACTGGGCCCGAAGATCAGCCCCCACATCCTCCGCCATTCGTTCGCCACCCACTTGCTGGAAAGGGGCGCGGATCTTCGTTCAGTCCAGCTGATGCTGGGCCACAGCCAGATCACGACCACCCAGATCTACACCCATGTCAGCCGCAGCAGGCTGCGCCGAGTTTATGATCGGTTTCACCCTCGCGCCTGAGCGTCCGCCCGGATCTCATCCAGGAAGGCTGCGGCACGACGCAGGTGGGGGATCACGATGGAACCTCCCACCACAAGCGCAACATTGAAAGCCTCGTAGAGCTGGGCATCGGTCACTCCAAGTTCGGCGCAGCTCTGCAGGTGGTAGTTGACACAATCGTTGCAGCGCAGGACCATGGAGGCCACCAGACCGAGGAGCTCCTTGGTCTGGGCAGAGAGGGCACCTTCTTTGTAGGCGTGTTTATCCAGGGCAAAGAAACGCTTGATCTCCAGGTTTCCGCTGTCCAGGATGCGGTCGTTCATCTTTTGCCGGAATTCCTCGAATTCCCGAATGGAATCTCCCATTGATCCTCCTGTGATCGGCTTGGGTTCCTCCATGTTACTTGTTTCCAAGCAGGGCGTAAAGGCGCCTGCGGTGTCGGTGCCAGAAAAACTTGATAACTAAGCCTTTCTGTATTGACAGGGCTCCCGCGGCCTGCTATCTTAACTATTGAGTTTAGTAAGTATACTCATAAGTTTAATCATTATACTGAGGGGTACAATATGGCGACGCGAGATTTGAGGAAGGAACGGGCGCAGCAGAGGATGGCGGAAAACCGGAAATTTATCCTTTCTGCGGCGGAGAAGGTCTTTTCCAAGAACGGCTACAGCCACACCTCTGTAGACGATATCGCCCGTGAAGCCCAGTTTTCCAAGGCTACGCTGTATCGCTACTACCGGAGTAAAAGAGAGATCTTTGCGGGAGTGATCCTGGAGTCTTTCCAGGAGGCATTGCACGGCTTCCTGCAAATCCAAAAGAAGAGCGCAGATGCCGAGACCAAGCTCCGGGAAATAATCCATTTCACGCTGTCGTATTACAAGAAGAAGGAGAGCTTCGCCCGCATCTTCCTGATGGAGAGGAGCGCCATGAAGAAGGCCCTGAACCTGGACATCCACGAACACATGATGCCGACGATCGACCAAGAGGCCTTGCCTCAGGAGTTCAAGCAGGTCATCATGTCTTTCCATCAGGGAATGGCCTCCATCCTTCAAGAAGGCATGGACTCGGGACAGTTCCGGTGCATGGACCCCTCGGAAGCGGGCTATATCCTGGGGGCCCTGCTGCGCGGATTTCATTTCAAAGGTTTTGTCCAGGAGAGGTCCTACACGGTCGAGGAAAGCACGGACATGCTGCATCGCTTCTTCATGCACGGCATCCAGGCTTCAGCCCGACCAAATGAAAAAGGAGAATGCGCATGAAGCGTATAACACAACTCGCACTGACCGGGGCATTGGCTGTCTGCGTCCTCGGTGGTAGCCCCTTCGCACAGGACACGGCTACACAGGAATCTGCGGGCACGCGACCCACACAGCAAACGCTGACTCTGACCCTGGAGGAGAGCATCGAGCTGGCCCTGTCCCAGAATCCCTTTCATCTGGCTACGGCCAAACGGGTGGATGGGGCAAGGGCCCAGAAACGCGAAGCGCGGGCCGGGTTCTTTCCCTCGCTCAACGCTCAGGGTCTGTCCACACTGGATGAGAAGGTATTCGAGCTGGAGTTCCCGTCATTTGATCCGAGTTTACCTCCCCAGCGGGTGGAGATCGATTTCACCAGGGATTATCAGTTCGCTCTCGCCCTCAACATTCCGCTTTTCACCAGCGGCCGCCTGACCTCGGGCTACCGGATGGCCGACTACAACCTCAAGTCCACCCAGGAATCGGAGAGGCAGTCCCGGCATTCGACTATCTTCAGCACCAAGAGTGCCTTCTACGGTGTTCTCCTGATGCAGGAATACGTACGGGTTGCGGAGATGGCCATCGCGGACGCGCAGAAGCTGTACGATTTAGTGAGCAAGCAGCACGAGGTCGGTCTGGCGTCACGCTTCGACCTCCTCCGTTCCGAGGTGCGTGTGGTCAATATGAAGCCCCAGGTGATCTCGGCTAAAAACAACCTGAGGATCATGGAGCTCAACCTGAAAAATATCCTGGGCCTGGACCTGGATACTCCGGTCGAGCTTGATGGAGAGCTGCTTTTCAAGCCTGTCGAGCTGAGCCTCCAGGACCTCCTGGAGACGGCTATGCTCAGCCGGCCTGAGTTGGCTCAGGTCCGATTTCAGAAAGGCGTTGCCGGTGAGAGCTACAAGATCGCGCGCTCCGGGGCGCTCCCAACGGTAGCGCTTTCGGGCCAGTTCAATTGGTGGGCCGACAAGCTGAAGTTCGGAAGCGATGTGTGGCAGGACTACTACACCGTGAATCTGGTCTTCAACATTCCCCTGTTTAACGGGATGGCCAACCTGGCCCGCATGGGGCAGGCCAAGGCCGCCCTCAATGAGATCGAATTCAATGAGCAGGGACTGGTCGACAGACTGCGGTTCGAGGTCCATCAATCGGTCTTAAAGGTGGAGGAAGCGCGCGAGTCGCTCCTCTCGCAGGAAAAGAACGTCGAGCAGGCCGAGGAGAGTAACCGCATCGCCGAGCTGAATTTTGCCGAGGGCTTGATAACGGTATTGGATATCGGGCAGGCACAGACTGCTCTCACGCAGGCCCGCGCAAATTATTCTCAGGCGCTTTTTAACTACATGATGGCGCTGGCAGAGGTAGATAGAGCCACCGGGGTGGAGAAAACTTCGGTGTTTGGAGGGAGTCGATGAATAAGAAAACATTGGGGAAGCTGGGAATTTTCTTTGGAGCTGTATTGATGATACTTGCCTGTCAGCCCGCTGAACAGCAGGAGGACGCTGCCTCCGGGCAGACGTTCGGAGCGGCCCAGGTCAAGGTTTTCAAGGTACGCACACAGAAGATATCGGAAAATCTTGTATACACGGGTGTGATAGAGGCCAAGAAAAAGATCGTCATCAATCCCGATATCGGAGGCAAGATTGCCGGAATCCATGTCGAGGAGGGCGATCGTGTCCGCAAGGGCCAGGTCTTGGCCGAACTCGACACTCGAGCCATCCGCCTCCAGTTGGAGCAGGCAGAAGCACAGCAGGCTGTGGCCGAGGCCAGCTTCAGGGACGCCCGGAACAATCTGGAGCGGTGGGAACGGCTGCGCAAGGAGAGTGCTGTATCCGAGCAGCAGTACGAACAGGTCAAGCTCGCACACGATGCCGCGCAGTCTCAACTGCAGCAGGCCGGAGCAACCGTGAATCTTGCCAAGTACAATCTGGATGTCTCCATCATGGAGGCCCCCTTCGACGGGATCGTAGCAGCGAAAAATGCCGAAGTCGGAGACGTCGTGAACCCTCTGATGGGCGGATTCGGGGCGGCCTCTGGAGTGCTTACCCTGATGGATTTTTCCACGGTGAAGATCTCGGTGGAGGTGTCCCAGAAGGATATCGTACGCATCGCCAAGGGCCAGACAGCCTACGTGAGGGTGACCGCCTATCCCGATAAGGTCTTCGAGGGGCGCGTGAGCGTTGTCAACCTGGCGGCCGATCCCCTGAGCAAAAAATTCGGCGTCGAAGTCCAGGTGAGCAATCCCGATCTGCAGCTTAAACCCAACACCTTCGGCGATGTCGCGCTGGAGGTCAGCTCTCATGAGAACGCACTTGTCATCCCTCAGCAGGCCGTCCTGGAGGATAGCTTCGTCTATGTGGCGGAGAACGGTAAGGCCCTGAAGCGGGAGATCACGATCGGCCTGCAGGACAATGCCCTGCTGGAGGTTATCCAGGGCCTGAGTGAAGGAGAGCTGGTCGTGGTCGAGGGCAACTACGGCCTGGACGAAGGCGCCGAGATCGAGGTCAAAGAGGTCCTCTAATGAAGATACCCGAGTTTTCCGTCAACCGCAGGGTCACAACGGCCATGCTGGCCATGATCCTGGTGGTCCTGGGATCGCTGTCCTTTACGCGCCTGGGACTGGATTTTTTCCCCGACCTGGAGTTCCCGACCGTATCCATCATCACGACCTATACCGGGGTTTCTTCGGAGGACTTGGAGAATACCATCACGCGTCCCCTGGAACAGGTGGTCAATTCTGTCGGAAGGGTCAAAAAGGTCACGTCCACCACCTCGGAGGGCGTTTCCCTGATCATGGTGGAATTCGAGTGGGGGACCAACCTGGATTTTGCCGCCCAGGACATACGGGACCAGATCGGGCTGTACCGCAACTTCATCCCTGAGGAGGCATCCGACCCCCTCACGGTCAAGTTCAATATCGCGATGTGGCCCGTCGTTTTCTGGGGAGTCACATCGGACATGCCTGCCTCGGAACTCAAGGAGCTGGTGGAAGACGAGGTCGCCATGCGTCTGGAACGGATCGAGGGAGTGGCCTCGGCCCAGGTCTTCTCCACCGATGTCCGGGAGATCCTGGTGGATGTGGACCGGGCTGCACTGGAATCGTTGATGCTGTCCCTGGACCAGATCCTCATGGCCCTGCGCCTGGAAAACCTGAACCTGCCCGCCGGGTATCTCACGGAGCGACATTCCGAGTTCCTGGTGCGAACCATGGGGGAATTCGACACCCTCGAGGACATCGAGAACACTCTGGTGGGATCCACCCAGGCAGGCGATCCCGTCTTTCTCCGGGACGTCGCCGAGGTCAAGGACACCATGAAGGATTCCCGCTTCATAGCCCGCGTTCAGCGGGAACCCGGTGTATACCTCTTCGTGAGCAAGCGTTCCGGGGCCAACAGCGTCATCACGGCCGAGGCGGCCAAGGAGGAGCTGGAGAGGATCAAATCCACGCTCCCCCCGGATGTCAATTTCTACATCGCCATGGACCAGTCAGACATGATCCAGCAGGTCGTGCAGCGCACAGGAAACAATGCCCTGATGGGGGGGATCCTGGCGATCTTCTTCATCTTCATCTTCCTGCGCGACTGGAGGCCTACCCTGACCATTGCCCTGGCGATCCCTCTGTCGGTCATCACCACCTTCATCGCGTTCTATGCGGCGGGATACACGCTGAACCTGCTGACCATGGGAGGGCTCGCACTCGGGATCGGGATGCTGGTGGACAACGCCGTGGTCGTGATCGAGAACATTTTCCGTCACCTGGAGGAAGGAGCCTCACGGCTCGAAGCGGCCAAGAAGGGCGCCTCTGAAGTGGGAATGGCGATCACCGCCTCCACCCTGACCACCATCGCCGTGTTCTTCCCCATGATGTTCGCCACCGGGATCACGGGCAAACTCACGCGCGGCCTGGCGCTGGCCATCGCCTTCTCCCTCCTGGCTTCGCTGTTCGTGGCCCTGACCATCATCCCCATGACGGCCTCGCTCCTGTTCAAGGAACAGAGGTATCGGTCTGACAAGGATGGGAAGACGAAACACCGGAGGTTCACGGGCCTGCGCGACCGGTACCGCAGATGGCTTCACTGGGCGCTGCAGAGGCGCGGCCGTGTGCTAGTCGGCGTCGTCCTCGTCCTGATTGCTTCCTTCTCTCTGATGCCTTTCATCGGCATGGAGTTCATGCCCGCGTCGGACCGGGACATGCTGGTCCTCAAGGTCATCATGCCGGTGGGCACGGCCATGGAGGAGACCGACCGGGTTGTCAAAGAGGTCGAGGCGCTGATGGAGCAGCACCCGTATGTGGACATCATCACGGCCCAGGTCGGCTCCCAAGCCGAGGAAAATCCCGCGGATTCGGCCTCGGAATTTTCGACGTCGGGGCCCCATGAGGGCCTGCTCTGGGTGGGACTGATCAGCCAGGACGAGAGGCCGATATCCGATCTCGACATCCTGGAGGAGATCCGCAGCAGCCTGCCCAAACTCAAGGACGTCCGGTTCGAGGCCCTGGACATGGGCCAGATGATGATGGGAGGGACCGCCGCGCCCATCGAGATCAAGATCTTTGGCAAGGAGATCCCTCTCCTCAAGCAGATCGCCGACGATATTGTGGCGAACATCCGGGATGTCGAAGGGCTGCGGGATGTGGCGCACACGTTCTCCGAGGGAAAGCCCGAGTACCAGATCCGCATCGACCGGGGCCGGGCCTCCCGCCTGGGGCTGACCGTAGGCCAGATCGGGAACGCCGTAAAGACCGCATCCCTGGGCCAGGTCGCGACCCGCTATCGGGAGGGTGACGAAGAGACCGATGTCCGTGTGCGATTTAAAGAGCAGTTCCGCAGCGACCTGGAGGGGATCCGCAACATCCCCATCATGACGCCGATGGGCGTCATGGTCCGTCTGGATCAGGTGGCGACCATCGCCCAGGCGGAGGGACCGATCCGGATCACACGCGAGGATCAGGCCCGGATCGTCACGGTCGGCGCCAACATCGCCGAGAGGGACCTGAACAGCATCATGCTGGACGTGATCGACCGGACCTCCGACATTCAGCGGAACCTGCCCAGTGGATACTTCCTCGAATTCGGCGGACAGTTCCAGGAGATGCAGAGCGCGTTCCTGATCATGATCGGGGTTTTCGCCCTGGCGATCCTCCTGGTCTATATGATCATGGCCTCCCAGTTCGAATCCTTCAAATATCCCCTGGTCATCATGTTTACGGTCCCTCTCTCCCTGATCGGCGTGGTCCTGGGGCTTTTGATCGCCAACATGACGGTAAGCCTGGTCTCCCTGATAGGATTTGTCATGCTGGCCGGGATCGCAGTTAACAACGGGATCGTGATGGTGGACTACATCAACCAGCTCAAGGAGAGGGGAGTGGAGAAGAAGGAGGCCATCCTGCAGGCCTGTTCGGTCCGGCTGCGGCCGGTCCTGATCACGGCCCTGACCACGATCATGGGAATGGTCCCCATGGCGATCAGCACCTCTGCCGGCTCGGAGATGCGGGCCCCCATGGCCGTCACCGTCATAGGCGGCCTGGCGGCCACCACCATCCTGACGCTGTTCGTTGTCCCGATCATCTACAGCCTGTTCGACCGGGTTTCCTTCAACCCAAAGAAGGAGAAGGCCTAGGCCTTGAAGCGCAGCAGGGCACCGATGTGCCCATAGCCGTCCAGCTGGGAGGGAGGATTGATGTGTTTGACCTCGCAGCTCGTGTTGAGAGCCGTTGCCACGGCCTCTTCGACAAGATCTACCAGGGGGTTGGTCTCGATCTGACAGGAGGGGCAGACCGCCTCGTCCTCGAAGAGGAACCTGCAGCGCGGGCAGCTGCGGCCTGGAGTTGAGTAGCTGCGCGATACCAGGAGGGTCTGTACCTCGCCTCGGTTGAGTTTCCGCAGCGTATATCCCAGTCCGCACACCGCCAGGCCATCCCTCTCGACCTCGGTCACGAATCTCTGCACGAACTCGTCCTTTTCCCTTCTTTTGAGAAGATCTTTGGCGGCTAGAGCCGCCTCCAATATCCGGGAGGACGAGTCCCCGGGCTTGGCCTTGACCCGTTTCTTGAGTTTTTTCTGGACGTAGGGGTGCAGCAGGGGCTCCACTTCAAGATAGTGTTCGTCGTTGCAGCCCAGGAAAAGCCAGTCAAAGGTGTCGTCCTTCATGATGCGGAAGGTGATTTTTGCGATCTGTTTCAGGAAGTCGTGCACACGGGAGGCGCGGTGACGCTCGATGCGGTTGGAGCTGTAGCCCTCCAAGCCGCCCTCTCGAACTTTGCCGGGCACGTCCCCCGTATAACTCTCCAGGAGCGAGATCTCTCCCATGAAGATCTCGTACCACCTCGCCTCTTTTCCATCGAACGTGAGCAAGCAGGTCCGGTGGTACTCGCTGAGGATGGCTGACAGGGGGCGCAAATAGGGATTGCGGTCAAAGATCAGCAGGTTGCGTGGTGACTTCACAAGGTTGAATTCCTGCCAATAACCGCCTCCACTGCAGGAGAAAAGCCCCAGCCCCACAAAAGGGTAGGAGGGCAGCGTACGGGAGCAGAAGGACTTGATCTCATCGAGATCCCGATTGAGGGATTCCTTCTTGCTCTTGGGGAGGGACAGCTGGTCCAGCCTCAACCTGCCGGCATTGATCAGGTTCTTGAGGGATAGCTGGATCTCTTTTTTGGACATCCGGTTCTTGCTTGTATCCAGGAAGAACGAAGTTGTGAGAAACTCTTTGTTTTGAAATCCCGCCAGTGTCTCCAATTGGTCCCGTCCCAAAAGTTTCATATGTCCTCCTTGTTTAGATCGAAACATGCGCACAGCTGTAGAGTCAAACTCATGCATGTGGGTAGGGGTGAAATAAAATAGGGAAGAATCCTGTCACTTGACTCTATTAAAATACGTCGATCTCAGCATTTGTCAAGGCCATCCAGTCCTCCCCCATATGTGTTCCCACCCTCCCACAGAGCTGTGAGCCCACAGTCTAACAGTCCACGGCGGTTGACTCGGATAGTGGTTGCGCATATAATATCGGTTCAGAATCGAACGCCAATTCCGGTGCGGAAGTGGCGGAACTGGTAGACGCGTAAGCCTCAGGAGTTTATGGCCCAAAAGGCCGTGGGGGTTCGACTCCCCCCTTCCGCACCATCCTTCCAACCTCCCCCGCCTACTCAGCCTGATCTGTCCTCAAGGACGGCAGGTTTTGTGGCCGGATGGGGGCATGTTATAATGATCTAGACGCCATCCGCCGGAGAGGCGGCTGCGGCGCCGGGCCCGTTTGAACAGACTCAGGGAGTCATCGAGTGATATACAAGGCATTTGCGATCATTCTGGCCATAGTATTCGTCGGCATGTCACATGTGGATGCCACCCCTGGGGGCCAGCTGGCGGATCGGTACCGCAGTTGGATCGAGGAGGAGGTGGTTTACATCATCTCTCCCGCGGAAAGGGAGGTCTTCCTTCAGCTCAAAACGGATCGGGAGCGTGAGCTCTTCATCCAGGCCTTCTGGGATCATCGCGATCCCACGCCAGGGGACCGTGACAACGAGGCACGGCGGGAACACTATAGCCGCATCGCGTATGTCGAGCAGTACTTCGGCCGGGATTCCCCCCAGCGGGGGTGGAAAACGGATCAGGGTCGGATGTACATCATGCTGGGAGAGCCCAATGACATCCAGCGCTTCGAAGGCATGGCCCAGGTCCATCCCACGGAGCTTTGGTTCTACCAGGGATTGACTGACCGGGGGCTGCCACCCGCGTTCTATCTGGTCTTCTATCAGGATCGAGGCATCGGGGAGTACCGACTGTACTCGCCCCTGGCTGACGGGCCGCAGGCGCTGCTGACATCCTATGCGGGAGATCCCCTGGACTACCTGGCGGCCTATGATCAGCTTCGGGAGCATGCCCCCGAGCTCTCGGGTGCGTCCCTGAGCCTGCTTCCCGGCGAGGGCGCGCTCCAGCAGGGGCGGCCCTCCCTGTCCTCGGACCTGCTGGTCAACCGGATCGAATCCACTCCGCAGCGCGAGGTGGAGGACCGCTACGCACGAAAATTCCTCGAATACAAAGACATTGTTGAGGTGGAATATTCCACGAACTATATTGAGAGCGAGTCTCTGGTGAAGCTCTGGGAAGACGCATCCGGCCTCCAGTTCGTTCACTATGCGATCGAGCCGGAGCGCCTCTCGGTTCACGCTCAGGGAGACCGTTACAGCACTGTGCTGACATTGAACGGGACGGTCACCGATGAGGACGAAAACGTGATCCATCAGTTCGAGAAGACCATCCCCCTCCAATTTGATGGAGAACAGATCAAAAGCATCCGTTCACGTCCCGTGAGCATCCGGGACATGCTTCCGCTCATTCCCGGCCAGTTCCGCCTGTCGGTGCTGGTCAAGAATGAGGCCTCCAAAGAATTTGCTACACTGGAAAGCCGCCTCTCGATCCCTGATGAGGGCAGCGCGCTGAGGCTAACCTCCCCACTCCTGGGCTACCGCATGCGCGAGAACCGTCCGCCTCAGGGGCAGCTGCGGCCGTTTCAATCGGGACGCTTCCAGGTCTATTTCCAGGCCAATCGACTGTTCACACAGCAAGACATGCTGGTCCTGGCATTCCAGGTCCTGGGGCTGGAGGAGGCGGATAGTACACGGAGTGAGATCCGGTATACCGTGTTCCGGGACCAGGAGCGGATCAGGGAGATCACGCGCCGTCCGGCCGACTACCCGGACCTCCCGGACATAACGGAAGGCATCCCTCTGCAGGACCTCCCGCCGGCACACTACGAGATCCACATCCAATTCCTGGTGGACGGCCGTGAAGTCCTCCGGCGGTCCGAGGAATTCGGCATCACGCATGCCCCCAGTCTCCCCCGTCCCTGGACCTACAGCAAGCTGCTGGCGGCTGCCGGTCACCCGGTCTATGCTTTCATCATCGGTTCGCAGTATTTCCGCAGCGGCAGCCTGGCGCAGGCACGCACACACCTGGAGACGGCTTATGTCACGGAATCCGGAGACCCTCTCTATGCACTTTCACTGGCTCGAGTCTACCTGGCCCAGGAAGAATACGACCGGGTTCCGCCTCTGCTTTCACCCCTTCTCGAACGGGAGGGAGCTGCTTCTTTCGAGGTCTTCTATGCTCTGGGGCGTGCCCTGCAGGGCATGGGAGATCTGGCACGCGCCGCCGAGGTGTATGAGCAGGCCCTGAAAAGTGTGGGCGTGAACACGATTCTCCTGAATGCCCTGGGAGAATGCCAGTACCGGAGAGGGCGAGCGCAGGCGGCCCTGGCTGCCTGGGAAAGATCTCTGGAGATCGATGCTGAACAGCCCGCCATCGCGAGGCTGGTGGAGTCCATCAAGGAGAAGCGATGAGGGCCGCGCGTTTCCTGTGTGGACTGAGCCTGGTTCTGATGAGCGTTGTCTCCTGCTATTACTACCGCCTGGAACAGAAGCTGGATCCAATGAATCGAGACTGGCTCCAGCGTGTGAGCTATGTCATATCGTCCAAAGAGCGGAAGGTCTTCCTGAGCCTTCCCGATGCGGAGAGGGCGGCATTCAGGGAAGAATTCTGGCTGAGCCGGGATCCCGATCCCACAACCGAAGATAATGAGTTCAAGACGGAGTACTTCTTCCGCTTGGAGAGGGCGGACGAACTGTTCTTCGGTGAAGGGAGGGAGGGATACCTTACAGACCGGGGCCGCATCTATGTGCTCTACGGCCCCCCCACGGACCGCTCCAATACGCCGCCTGACGATACCGGGAGGTCCAGTGAGATCTGGTACTATGGGAACGTCCCTGTCGTATTTGTGGACGAATTTCCCACCGGTCGCCTCACCCTGGCCACGTTCGACCTGTCTCCGCTCCGGCATCTGAACATCAAATACATGCACGAGTTCGGCCGGACCCCCGACCAGGCGGAGCTGTTTTCACGCGATTCGGGAGGCGAACTGAGTTTCGATTGGGATGTGAGGATCGAACAGACCGCCGGCACCGATCAGGTGGAAGGAGAGGTGGAGGTCATGGTCCCCCTCCTGTACGTCTGGTTCTCGGCTGAAAGTGGGAAGATGGAGACATCCCTTGACCTGCGCCTGGAGATCAGGAATCCTGCTGATGAGCTCATCTGGGAGCATGATGAGGTCTTCCGGCTCGAATTAGAGGAGGAAGCCCTGCAGGAGGATCCGAGGATGGTATACCGGATGAAGGTCGCAGTCCTCATCGAGGAGGCCGCTCCGCTGCTGCGTCAGGGAACGAGCAGGCTCCTTGCCGTGTTGATCAACCGGACCGGTGGGGCGACGGCCCGCAAGGTTAAGGCGTTCAAGCTGGACTGAAGTCCAGGCGAGTTAGAAGTAGTATCCCAGCGAGAGCCGGAATTCCCGCACACCTTTGAGGTTGACTCCCTGGCCGTAGCTGGGGTTGAGGATGCGCTCGCCCTCGGCGCTGTCTTCTGCCGAGGGAAGCCAGTAGCCCCCGTCGTTCAGATCATAGAGGTGATAGCGGGCTCCCATCGTGTTGAAGACGTCCAGCGCGGCCTTGATCCGGCCGATGCCTGTCCGAAAGTCCTTTTCCAGCCTCAGGTTGAGGTTGCTGTAGGAGTCGTACCTGCGCGTTCCATAGGGTTCGGTGTAGACCTGTGTGGGCAGGACAAAGGCTCCGTTCGCTTCCGCCCAGTCGGAAGGTGCGGTCACGGTCACATCCCGCGCCCAGATGTATCCGCGCAGATAGGAGTAATAAAAACTCAGGTAGAAGTCATAGGGGAAGCGGTAGGTGCCCATGAGGCTTATGGTCAGAGGGATGTCGTAATCCAGCGGCGAATCCTGAGCCTGGTTGACGAAATAGTTGGGGCTGTTGGCTGCGCGTGAGAATGGTGTACCGTACAGGGGCCCCACGCCCAGGTTGCCGACCGTCTTGCTGTAGACCAGCGATCCCATGAGCTGCCAGTTGTGGGACATCCTCTTCCGGAATACAAACTCCAGGCCCTTGTAGTTCCTGTTCAGCTCACTGACGTTGTTCAGGCGGTAGAACAGAGGGGGTGCCGTATCCGAGGGATAGTACAGGGTGAGGTCGGAATTGGCATAGTCATCGGAGCCGGATGGGACCACGGTGTCGAAGGGGATCCACCATCCTTCCGTGTCCTTGGTCGTAGTGTACCACTCGATACCGGTGTCCATATTGTAGAGGACGTCTTCGATGGCCCTCCTTTTTTGCTTGGTGACGTAATTCACTCGGATGGAAAAGTCCTTGAGGGGCTCGCTCTCGATACCCAGCATGTACTCGTCGACGTAGGGCGACTTGACATCCTTCGCGACCGTGTTGAACCAATACTCCGGATGGTAGATGCGATAGTCTTCCGGGAAGGGGAAGAAGGCATCTCCGCTGTTCACTTCCTGATTGCCGTCCACATCGAACCAGTAGAATTCGTGCTTGCGGCCGAAATAAGCGGGGGCCAGGGGCACGACGCTCTGGGCCCTGAGCTGTTCATGGTAGCGGGAATAGGAACCCTTGATCAACATCCTGCCGTTGCCGAGGACATCGATGACCATCCCCAGGCGGGGTGACAGGCTGTTCCAGGCGAGGGCCTTGTCCCATTCTGGAAAGGTGCCGTTGGAGTAGGGATTGATCCCGGTCACGGGCTCGATGAACACCTCCCCCAACTCGAATCCTATGGGATTAGCGCTGAGTGCCTTGAGCCCCTCCCGGATGTCGGCCGTGTTGCGGTCGAACCGGATCCCGAGGTTGAAGCTCACACGCCCGGCGACGGTGACCGTGTCTTGGACAAAAAGGCCCAGCCGCTGTATGTCGATCCCGGTGAGGAGGCTCTTCTGCGCTTGGCCCAACAGGGAAAAGGCCACCCTTCCGGTTCCCACCTCTTCTCCCGAGGAATTTTCGATGAGCCCAAAATAATAGGGATCGCCGTTGTTGTAATATACGATGAGATTGTCCGATTTCCAGGCGTCCCACTCGCTGGACAAACTGTCGTAATCAATGCCCAGCTTGAATTTCTGGTTCCCGCCCAGGACCCGGTCGTTGAAGTGGACCAGGGTGGCACTGCCCATGAACCGGGTCACCTTCTGCATGTTGTTGGCGGAGCCGCTCCCCCAGGAATAACCCGTGGCCTCATCGATATAGCTCGGCTTGTCGGCACCGGCTTCGTTGAGAAGGAGCTTCGAGTCTTGGATGACATAGCTGGCCTTGATGTCAGCAAAAGTCTTACGGTTCATGGCATAATTGAGCCAGCCCGTGAGGAGGATATTCTTGCTGGGGGCGAACCGCGCTGAGGCCTCCTGGGGCAGTCGGAAGGAGGAATAATCGGAATAGGCGGGAGAGCTCCGGTGTACATAGGAGGCGGTCCCGATGAATTTGATCTGTTGCTGATACTTCCCCGTCAACCGGAAAAATGCAGACTTGTCTGAGTATTTGCCCTGGTAGTCGGGGTGATCCACTCCGAGTGGATCCGTCCAGGGCGAGAAGGTAGTATTCTTCTTCTCTGTGGCGTATCTTATGTTGGTGTAGAATCGGAGAAGGTCCCCGTACATAGTGCCGTACAGCGAGAGGGATGTGTCCCAAAGGTAGGCCCGACTGGCCGGGAGGCTCATGTTCTGGGCGGCCAGGTCCTGAGGCGAATCCAGGCTTCCGATGAGGGTTGAATTCGTGTGGTTCAGCAGCAGTTCCCCCCGGACGCCCGGCCCTCCCGAACGGGTCACGATATTGATGTATCCGGCTTCGGTGCTGGGGACCTCTGCCGGGTGTCCCGTCGTCTCCACTTCGATCTCGTACGCGAGGTCATAGTTGACCCTTGGGGCTGAGGAGGAGGCCAGCGGATCAGGCAGCATCAGGCTGTCGGTGATGTAGATAGCATCCCGTTCGGATCCGCCGGTGATGACTGTTGCCTGGGGATAGCCCATCAGATCGGGGAACACACCCGCCGCGGTGCTGATGGCTTCCCTCAGGTCTCGCTGGAAGGGGATGTGTGTCAGTGTGGCATGGTCGATGATGGTGGCGGCTTTCGTTCCCTGCTCATCGATTGTAGGTACGGCCATGTCCAGGGCGATCTCCTCTTCGATCGCGGTCATCTCCATGCGCACGGTGAGGTTGATCGTCCGGCCCGCATGCACGATAATGTCATCGATCTTGGCCGTCTTGAAGCCCGGCATTTCCAGTGTGAGCTGATAGGCCCCGGGCAGGAGGGCCCCGAACTGGAACACACCGGTGTCCGAGGTGATATAGGTCTTGATGCCCATGATCTTGTCTGACCTCAGGTAGATAGATGCCCCGGGGAGAGGCAGCCCCTGCTGGTCAGTGAGCTTGCCGCGCAGGACGCCGGTAGGACCCTGCGCCCAGGAAATCACGGCCATGAAACAGAGCAGGATGAGCATGGATGCATGCCGTATCAGGTGTGTTTTCAATCGCATTTTCCGATATACTCCCAGGAAGAAATATTAACAGGTCTATATTCTTAATACAAGGTCACGCCCGTTTCCGTTTCACTTGGCGGGAGACTAAAAAATGAGATGTCCCGGCCGGAGGGTCGGCATCTCCCTCCGACCGGGGTCGAGTGGCTATGACTTGCTGCCGATTTTCACATATGTCTCGAACCACTCCAGCCAGCGGTTCCACATGTCCATATAAGTCTCTATGCAGCGGGGGCCGTGCGATTCGAACGGATAGATGTAGAGGACGGCGGTCTTGCCCAGGCCGGTCAGCGCCTGGATCAGCCGCTCGGATTGGATCAGGAACGTGCCCGTGTTGTTGTCCTGGGCTCCGTGGTACATGAGCAGCGGCGTGTTGATGTGGTCAGCCTGGAAAAAGGGCGACATCTCCAGATACACATCCTGTGCCTCCCAGATCAACCGGCGCTCGCGCTGGAAGGTCATGGGAGTCAGTGTTCGGTTATAGGCCCCGTCGCCTGCGATGCCCGCCTTGAAGAAGGGGGTGCGGGCCAGGATGTTGGCCGTAGCAAAGGCTCCGTAGCTGTGGCCTCCGTGGCCGAGACGGTCCACATCCACGTAGCCCAGGGCATCCACCTTGCGGATGGCGGCGTACATGGAGTCCACCAGGTGGGCGATGAAGTTGTTGTTGGCGGCGTTCCCCTTGCCGATGATGGGGATATCCGGGACCACGACCGCATAACCCTGGGTGAGCCAGATGTCAGAGGCGTTGCGCGTATTCAGGCGGGGGAACGCGTTGTGATTGCGGCTGCGTGCGGCCGCCCGGGCATAATCCTTGAAAGATGCGTACTCCCGGGGATACGTCCAGAATACAGCGGGGACGCGCTGGCCGTCCCTGTAGTCGGGCGGAAGCGCGATCGTGGCCTGGATCGTCAGTCCGTCCCTCCGGGTGAACTCGAAGGCTTCCCTCCGGCACGCGGCCAGTTGAGGAAACGGGTTTGTGTTGTCTGTCAGCCGGGTCAGGCTGCCGCCCGCCTCCCAGAGATAGCTGTTGGGGAATTCAGTCCGTGATTCTCGGCTGATCACAAGGGCCTTGAGGTCTCTGTCCAGGGGGACCAGCGGCTGTTCGAAACGGTCCGCCATGCCCTCGAAGATCCGCTGTGTCGTGCCGTTCTCGATCTCCACCCGGTCGATGAAGGGCCGGGGTTTGAAGTCCTCCTTGTAGCCAGGTCCCTGAAGATAAACGGCCCGCTCCCTGCTTGACGTCAGAGCATAGGTCACGCCGTTGGATGAGGCCCGGGTGAGGATATCCCCCGGGAGCTTGGCAGGATCATCCGTCTCCACATCCGCAAGCAGGATGTGCTTCCGGGGTGGAGATTGGGTGAGGTCGAAGGCCACGATGTCGGTGCCGGTCTGGCCGTCTTCCCCCCGGCCGGAATGGCGGGCGAAGGCGTACCTTCCGGACTGGGAATAGGAGACCCGGCTGAACCGCTTTAGGCTCGTGACCAGGGCCCTGGCATCCCCCATGTCAAAGGGAGGAGTCAGAAGTACCAGGCGGTCTTTCCTCTCCTCCTGTTCCTCGTCCTGGTCGTCCCCGTCCTTTTCTCCCTTGCTCCGAGGCTCTCTCCAGAGAAGGGACAATCCCTTACCGTCGGGACGCCAGGTCACATCCCGCGGCAGGTCGGCTGTGGGATTTGGTCCTCCGGAGGAGCGGCCCTCCTGCAGCGGGGTCTTGCGGATAGTGGAGAGGACGCGGCCACTGAGGTCCATGACCACAAGCTCTTTGCCGTAGCTCTGGTAGCTCGTGATGTAGGAGAGAGGCTCCACGAGTTTTTCAGCCAGGATGTAGTCTCCATCCGGACTGAGTGCAACGCTCAGATACATGCCGGGTTCACCGATGGGCCGCGGCTCCTTCCCGGGCATGAGGAGCGCGATCTGTGAGGTCGTATAATACAGGAACATCTGTTTGTCGTGGGGAGTGCGGAGCAGGAAGGGATAGGTCGAGGAGGGGGAGGCCTTCTCGCGTGTGCGCCGGATGAGTGGTGCATCAGGGACCGCTGGAGGCAGGGGCTCGGGTCCCCTGTCGAGGGGGACGAGGAGCGTGAGGATCCCACCATCTGGGGTCCACTGAAGCCGCTGCGAGGCGGAGGGGGCCCCGCGGCCGAAGCCGCGGCCGGCCGGGAGGGAGGCCATGACCCAGGCGGGGCTGAGACTCCGTGTCCTCCCGTCCCGGACATCCGCGAGCCAGACCTGTGTTCCTTGTGGAAGGTGGGCCAGGAAAACAAGCTGCTTGCCGTCGGGGGACCACGTCATATCCGAGATGAAGGTGTTCTCGGGGATCTCTGCCTCCCAGCTCGTCTTCCGGCCGAGCGAGAAGAACTTCACGCCGGTCGTACCGTAGGTGGACAGTCTCCACTCCCGGTTTACATCAGGGCAGATTTCGAGCATGCCCAACCTGAGCGTCCGCTGTGTCATGAGCTTCAGCGTGGAGAACTCACCGTTTACCGGGATCATAAAATGTTCCCCATCCGGGCCCAGCGCATTCAGTGTGTCGAAGTGCATGTCTGCGGTCAGGATGTCCTGGACTTCCTGCGGCGGCAGGAGATATTTTTCCTCGAATTTTGGTGTACCCTCCTCAGCCTGCAGGGACGGGGTCAGCAGGATCAATACAGCTGCCAGGACCAGAAGGGCGGCAGCCGGCGAGCTCATGTGGATTCTTCTCTTCATGTCCATCTCCTTTTTAATTACTTAATATTCCGTAGTATCACGGCCCGACCGGCGCTGGTTCACTCGGTGTCATTAACGGATGCTTGGTTGTGTCCGGAATAAACGCTCCCATCCAGCATGCCCGACCGGGAGCTTATGAGCGTGGTGCCCACCAGGTCTCCCGTGACGTTGCATACGGTGTGGCCAATGTCCAGGATCGGCCAGAGGGAGGCGAGGAGGGGGATCAGGGTCAGGGGCATGTTCAGGGTCTGCAGCAGGACGCCGGACATCACGATCCCGCCGCCCTTGATGCCGGCCGTTCCGATGGAAAGCGCCAGGCCCAGGAAAATGAACTGGAAGAGCAGTGCGGGGGTAAGCGGAATGTCGTACAGGTGCGATGCAAACACGGCGATCACCCCGATGGCGGCCGCCATGCCGTTCATGTTGATGGTGGCCCCGAGGGGCAGAGTGAATCCCCAGACCTTTTCCGGGATACCCAGGTTGTCTTCTGCGACCGCCATGGACACCGGCAGCGTGGCGCTGCTCGAGGTCGTGCTCCCGGCCACCAGCATGGCCGGTGCGATGTTGCGGTAGAATCGGAGCGGAGCCAGCCTCCCCAGGAAGATGAGGATAGCCGGGTAGATCACCACCAGGAGGATGAGGAGTGTGGCATAGTCCGCGATCAGGAACCGGCCCACCTCGGCCAGCATTTCGGTCCCCAGCGAGGCCACCATGTTGGCGACCAGGGCCAGGATCCCATAGGGAGCCGTTTTCATGACGAATTCGGTGATGGTGATCATGAGTTCGGCGCCATCGTTGAAAAACTTGACGAGGCCGCGGGCCTTTGTCCCCATGGCCAGCAGCCCCATGCCCACGATGATGGAAAACACGATGATCTGGAGCATGTGCCCCTCTGTCATCGCCTTGATGGGATTGTCCGGGAACCAGGAGACCAGGTTGTCGATCAGGTTGAAGTCGGCGGCCTGGACCGGGGCCTCCTCTCCCATGGTCAGGAGCCCGGTGGCCCCCTGACCGGGCTTGACGATCAGGGCCGTTACGGTGCCCAGCGCTGCCGCGATCAGTGAAGACAGGCCGTAGTACAGGATGATCATGCCGCCCAGCGAGCGAAAGGATCTCAGGTCTTCCAGCCTCGTCATCCCGCTTATCAGTGTGAAGAATGTCAGGGGAACGATGAGCATCTTGAGGAGCCGGATGAAGATGTCTCCGATCGGCTTGATGGCGGCAGCCCGGGGGCCGAGCGCATAGCCCAGGATGACACCCAGGAGGATACAGATAAAGATCTGCAGGTAGAGGGGCCGCCTGAACCACCACCTCATGAGGAGGGGGCTCCTGTGGCGGCTTGACGCGTGCTACAGCAAAAGTCCAAAGGCGATTCCCCTTCTATTTTGTTCCGTTCGCTCCGTAGTAGATGCCGTTGAACAAGAACTTGAATGTCCCGTGAGGCTGTGCGCGGAATGTGATCTCGGGGCCGAACATGAACAACCGTCCGCGTCCAATCCGGGCCTCAAGCACTACCTGCCCGCCCTTCAAATACTCTTGGCCGAGAGCCAGTCCGCTTCGAAGGGGAGGCGTGATGTCATCGAACCAGGCGACCGGGAGGACCGTCTGATCCGAGCTTTTGGCCGTGGAGCGAAAAACAGGGCTGCGGTTGAAGAAGACATCAACCTCTGGAGGCATTCCGTGAGCCAGGGGATGCGTGTTGTCTACCCGTACACGCAGGACAGACCCAGGCACGAAATACTTGGTGGCGGAGAGATTCTTCTCCTTGCCGTCATCCCCTTTTTCGGTTAGCGCGCTTGCGATCGGCAGGCCCAAGTGGGTGGCCAGGCCTGTGGAGCTCCCTATGGTGAGGATGGAGCCCCCTAGTTCCATGAATTCCTTAAGCTGCGGGATGGTCTTTTCGGCGGTGATGCTCCCCAGCATGTGCCTGTATTCCTCGGGTATCGATTCAGGATCGGTGCTGCCATACCGCGAGGTCCGGCTGGATGTGCCGGGACGGGCCGCGGGTATGCCCCCACGGACGAAGATAAGGACATCGAAGCTCTCCTTGAGGTCCCCGGCATCCAGTTCGGGCGCATACACGACCTTGAAATCGAATTCGAACCGCTCCAGGATCCAGCGGATCCAACCAGAATCCATGGAGCCTCCATAGCGGTCCCACAGCCCGATCTGGACAGGCTTGAGATTCATGTTTGTTCCGGGAGGCTGCGAGGCCACGGCTGCGAAGTCGAGGCCGATGTCCCGGGACAGTTCCCGGATCCGGGCTGCGGTCGAAGCGCCGGCAGGGATGTAGAAGGTGCCGGCCGGGAAGCGCAGATCGTCGTGAGAGATGGCCTGAGTGAGCCAGCTGACCTTCTCTCCGGCCTTGAGCAGGCGGTTGACGGCCGTAAAGGCGTCGTTGACCTGATGGCTCAGGAGGTAGCCGGCGGGTCGGGCGCTGCCTTCGATGCGGCCCGCCTCCGGGATGAACATGTCCTCGAGTTCCTCAAAGGGCCCGTCGAATGCGTCGAGGATGCGATCGAATTCCACGCCCATCTGATAGGCCAACGTGTAGCCGGCGCTGTCATAGGGAGCGCGGAGGGGACCGCCGGGATAGGCACGGTCCTCGGGATATACCTGCGGCTCGAACATGTCGATGACGTGGGGGCGGAAGGCCTGAGCGGTCTTGACCACCAGCGAGCCCCGTGGGTAGTCATTGCCTTCTACCGAAAAATCCTTTGTGGCATGCAATACGGATACACCGTTCTTGATCAGGGCATTGGCGAACTTGCCGGCCGTGAGGAAGTCGGGCTGGTCTGCGGACAGGATGTAGCCGCGGGGATCGCGGCTCGCGGGAGCATGGAGCACATCATGGAAGAGCTCGACCGGGTATCCCCGGGAGCGGCCGCTCCCGGTCATCTCGGCCTTTCTCTCCTTGAGGGCTGCCTTGACCGCCTCGATCCGGCGTGGGTTGATGGTCCAGGAATCCCGGCTTCCGCGCTCGATGGAGTTTTTTCCCATGCGGTAGATGTTGAACAGGAAGTCTTCCTTGAGCTTGGCCGCCAGGTCCAGGATGGCCCGGTTGGCGGTCTGGGAGTAGTCTATGGATTGGCGGAGGTGCCACTCCTGCGGCTCGATGGGATAGGGATAAGATCCGCTGCGCAGGTGTTTATCCGGGATGAAGGGCACCTCCATTGGGGTGGGGCTTCCGATCATCTCGGTCAGGATGCCGATCATGTTGTGGAAATACGGCGTGCAGCGCAGGCAGCCGTTCCACCAGGTCTGGTATCCGGCCCCCTCCCGCATGACTGCGCCGGGTTTGTCCTCGGCGGCGAAGCGGCTGTGCATGGCGTTTCCCACGGTGGTGATCCCCATGACAAGGAGCGGATCGAAGTTGTAGCTGTGCGGCTCCCGGAAGGGAGGCGCGAACAGCACGGCTCCGGCCGGCCCGGTCTGGTGGTGGTTGTACACGATCTGAGGGTACCATTCCCGGTAGAGGATGCGGGCGACGACTTCACTCTCCTTCTGGCTGACCAGCATGAAATCCCGGTTGTTATCGTGGCCCACGTACTTCTGGTACAGCCGGGGCAGCCCGCGGTAGGATCTCTTCTCCGGATCGGATTCCTTCATGTACCACTCGCTCACCATATCCATGCCGTCGGGATTCGTGAAGGTTGCCAGGAGGATGACGTTGTCCAGGATGCGCAGCGTCTCCCGGTCGCTTCTGCTGGCCATCTGAAAGGCCAGCTCGATCTCCTGCTGCGCGCCGACCACTTCGGTGGCGTGCAGCCCCCCGTCGATCCAGACCACAGCGCGGCCTTCCTGTGCCAGAGCTTGGGCCTTGTCATCTGTCAGGCCCTCGGCTAAAGCGAGTTTTCGTGCGATCTCCTGGAAGCGGTCCAGGTTCTTGTGATTCTCAGGGGACGTGATGATGGCCATGACCATGGTCCGGCCTTCCTCCGTGGTCCCGATCTCCTGCAGTACGATGCGATCGGACTCTCCTGCCAGTTTTTCCCAATAGGCTTTAGCCTGTGTGTAGGAAGCCAGGAAATAGTCGTCGCCTATGTTGTAACCGAAAAATTCCTTGGGGGTCGTGATCCCGGCCTGGCCCGATAGGGGGACTCCGCTCAGGCCTACCATCAACAGGGTCAGGCAAAATAGGGACAGTATCAGGGTTCGATGTGAGAGCCGCATATGTTCCTCCGTTTCTCTTCGTGTATTTGAGCGTCCGCTGCTCTGCCGCTCCTCCCGTAGCACTCTCACCGCGGGAGCTGGATCACAGCGTACGGACTACAACCTGGATCTTGTCGACCGCTTCCCTAAGGTTTTCCAGCGAGTTGGCATAGGAGATGCGGATATGGCCTCTCCCTCTGGCGCCGAAATGCTCACCGGCCACAGTGGCCACGCCGGCCTCTTCCAACAGCCGTTGGGAAAGCTCGTTTCCGGAAAGCCCGGTTCCCTGTATCGAAGGGAAGAGGTAGAAGCTGCCCGCGGGCTTCGTGCATGAGAAGCCTGGGAGCCTGTTCACGGCATCCGCGATGAAATCGCGGCGCTTCCGGAATTCCTCCACCATGGCCAGTGAGGGGCCCTGATCGCCCTGAAGCGCCGTCACTCCGCCCCACTGGGAAAATGTGTTCGTGGAAGTGATCATGTACTGATGGTAACGCAGCATCGGGTCGATGAGCGTCTGCGGCCCCATTGCGAAGCCCAGCCTCCAACCGGTCATGGAATAGAACTTTGAGAGGCCGTTCAAGATGATCGTGCGCTCTCGCAGCCCGTCGACCGATGCCGCACAAGTATGGAGGGCAGGAGGGTAGATGATCTTCTCATAGATCTCGTCGCTCACCACCACGAGGTCGTGCTCCACGGCCAGGCGAGCGAGCCGTGCGAGTACATCCGGCCCGATCACTCCTCCCGTGGGATTGGAGGGGCTGGCCAGGACCAGCATGCGCGTGCGCGGCGTGATCAGGCTTGCGACCTCCTCGGGATCGGGCTGGAAGCCCGCTCCAGCGAACAGAGAGTAGCTGATAGGCTCTGCCAGGGCCGTGAAGGCATCCGGGGCATAGTTGACCCAGCGGGGATCCGGGATGAGGACCTGGTCTCCTGGATCGAGGAGAGCATTGACAGCCAGGAAGATGCCCTCGGCGACTCCGTTGGTGATCACGATCTCCGCGCCCGGGTCATAGGACAGCCCGTATTCGGACCTGTATTTGTCAGCGACCGCACGGCGCAGCTCGATGATGCCCGCGTTGGCCGCATAGTGGTGCTTTCCTTCTCGGAGTGCCCGGATGGCGGCTTCGACGATGTGAGGCGGTGTGTCGAAATCGGGCCGACCGATCTCCAGGTGGATGATCTTGCGCCCTGTCCGCTCCAGTTCGCGGGCCCGGTCGAACATCACACGGATCTGCTGTTTGGGTAGGCGGCGAGCTGAGATGGACTGCATGGATACGGCCTTCCGGCAGCGGCAGCGGTGTAAGGGCCGCCACTGGCTTCGGAATTCAGACAATGATACATATCACAGGCGGTGGGGGATGTCAAAATCGAAGGAGCCGGATCAGCCTTTGCTTCCGATGGCGGCATAGTTTACCGGTGAAAACAGCAGCTGGTTGAGCTTGTCCAGATTTTTGTTCAGCAGGGCGGAAGCTTCGTTCTCGGATGGGAGGGTCTGCAGGGCCTGCTCGTCCAGGGTGGAGGAGTAGCGGATCTCTACCTGGTCGAAACCGGCGCTTCCCAGCAGGAATTCCAGCGCCCGGGGGTGGATCGGCTGTTGGTGGGTCATGTCCAGGAAGTACACGTGGACCAGCGCGAAAACCGATGTCGGGTTGAGGGTTTCGAGGACCAGGTGTGTGGAAGGAGCGAGTTTTGCGAACGCTAGGTCGACCAGGCGCCTGAGGTAGTCGGGCCGCAGGTGCTCCACAACCTGCGAGGAGAAGATGCCGCCCAGGCTGCCGTCCGGGTAAGCAGCCAGGGACTCCAGGATGTCTCCTCTGCGGCACTCGAGTCCCCGCTCCCGGCAGGCTGCGATCATCTGTTCGTTGAGGTCAATGCCTTCGCACGGGATATTGTTCTGTGAGAGCAGCTCCAGAAACTCTCCCCGCCCGCATCCCAGGTCCAGGACGGTCCGGTCTGTCTGGAAGAAGGGCAGGAAGCCCTCCTGCTGGGCCTTGACATCCTGGTCGGATCCCCGGTGCCGGTTTTCGAATCCGGCGTAGGGGATGTCTTCCAGGGGGGCGGCCAGAGATCGGACTGCGGCGGGAGTGGGGAGCTCTTGCTCCTCTAGGGTTGCGAGCAGCCTCTGCAGCTGCTCCCGCAGCTGGACGTAGTTCTTCATGAGCAGCACGGCGTCATCGCAGCCGGCCCTCAGCTTGTCGATGCGCCACTCCAGGCTTTTGAAGATCATGTTCACATGGTTGCTGCCCAGGGCATCCCATTCCCTGTCCCTGGCCTCCATGAGCTCGTCCTGGGTCCGGGCCAGGTCCAGCTGTGCGGCGATGGTATCCTGGCTGAGCTCAAGCTGGCTCTGCATGGCCGACTGGAGCCTTTGCAGAGCGGCCGCCAGTTCTGTGATGCTGTCCGGTGGGGGAGACTCATCGACCTTTCCCGGACGCCCGAACATAGGGGTTTTTCTGCGGGAGTCGGGGGCGTTTTGACCCTTTTGAGGGGATTCTTTCAGGAGAGAGGGGGACGGATATTCCTTCAGCGTGTCGTGAAGGGCAGCAAGGGCCTGGCTTTTATCCTTGAGCAGTTGGAGCTTTTGTGACAGCTCCTTTTCTTTTTCCAGTCTTTTATGGGAAAAGCTTTCCAGCGTGCGCTTCATACAATCCCGGGAGGAGCGAAGCTAATCCTTGTCCGCAGATTTATCTTCGTCGCCGTCCTGTTCTTTTTCATCTTTTGACATGGATTTTTTGAAGTTCGTGATGCCCTGGCCCAATGATTTTCCAAGCTCGGGCAGGCGGCGGGCACCAAAGATGATCACGACGATCGCCAGGATCAGGAGCATTTCCGGCAAGCCGAGTGGTCCGAATAAAAACATGAATACCTCCACAAATACCTTTCCCACGGTACTCGAGTCCCTGCTAAAAGTCAAGATTCCTCTTATCCCCGGGCCCGGTCGTGCTATACTATGCTGTTTACTATGAAAGATATACGGAACTTTTCGATCATCGCCCACATCGACCATGGCAAGTCGACCCTGGCCGACCGCCTGCTGGTGAAGACGGGGGCGGTCTCTGAGCGGGAGTTTCGTGACCAGGTCCTGGACACCATGGAGCTCGAGCGGGAGCGGGGCATCACCATCAAGGCCCAGACGGCACGACTCCGGTATGCCTCACCCGATGGGCGGGAGTACATACTCAACCTGATCGACACGCCGGGTCATGTCGATTTCTCCTATGAGGTTTCCCGCAGCCTCGCCGCCTGTGAGGGGGCGCTCCTGGTCATCGATGCCTCTCAGGGGATAGAGGCCCAGACCCTGGCGAACACCTACCTGGCTCTCCAGAACGACCTGGTGCTCATTCCGGTCCTCAATAAGATTGATCTCCCGCAGGCCGAGCCCGAATCCGTGATGGAACAGGTGGAACACATCATCGGGATCGATGCAGAGGACTCGCTCCTGGTCAGCGCCAAACTGGGGACAGGTGTGGATCAAGTGCTCGAGCGCATCGTGGACCAAATCCCGGCACCGCAGGGCGATCCCGGGGCTCCGCTCAAGGCCCTGCTCTTCGATTCCTGGTTCGATACCTACCGCGGTGTGGTTATCCTGGCCCGCGTCTATGACGGGGAGCTTACGGTCGGGGACCGGATCGAGCTGATGTCGCTGAACGCTGCCTATGAGGTCGAGGAAGTGGGATTCCTGACCCCCAAACTCCAGAAGAGCGACCGCATCATGGCTGGAGAGGTGGGCTATGTGATGGCAGGGATCAAAGAGCTGGGCCATGCCCGCATCGGAGACACCATCACGCATGTCCGCCGCCAGACACCCACCCCGCTCCCTGGATTCAAGGAGGCCAAGCCCATGGTATTCTGCGGCATGTATCCGACGGCCGCCTCCGGAGTGGCAACGTTACGCAAGGCATTGGAAAAGCTGCGGCTGACCGATTTCTCCTTCCGCTTCGATCCCGAAAACTCACCGGCCCTGGGGATGGGCTTCCGCTGCGGCTTCCTGGGACTCCTGCACCGGGAGATCATCCAGGAGCGCCTGGAGCGGGAGTTCGATCTGAGTGTGCTCACGACGGCGCCCAACGTGAGCTTCAGGGTGACCCGGATGGACGGCTCTGTGATCGAGATCGAAAGCCCCGCCCAGCTGCCACCCGCTTCCGAGTTCCAGTCCATCGCCGAGCCTGTCCTTGAGGCCATGATCCTGACTCCCGACCGCTATCTGGGCGCGGTGCTTAAGCTCCTGGAGAAACGGCGGGGAGAGCAGAAGAAGATGGAATACATCTCCAGCCAGCGCATCTTCCTCACCTACCTCCTTCCCTTAAACGAGATTGTGTTCGATTTCTATGACCAGCTGAAGTCCCTTTCTCAAGGTTATGCATCCCTGGACTACGAGTTTGCCGGCTTTCGGGAGGCGGACCTGGTCCGGCTCGACATCATCATCAACCGGGAGCCCGTCGATGCGCTGTCCCTGATCGTGCACCGGGAAAAAGCCTATGCCCTGGGCCGAAACCTGGTCCAGAAGCTGAAGGAAACCATCCCCCGCCAGCAGTATGAGGTGTCCCTGCAGGCTGCCCTGGGCAAGCGCGTGATCGCGCGCGAGTCTGTCAAGGCCTATCGGAAGGATGTGCTGGCGAAGCTCTACGGCGGAGATTACACAAGGAAGATGAAACTCCTCGAAAAACAGAAGGCCGGCAAGAGGCGCATGAAAAAAGTAGGCCAGGTGGAGATCCCGCAGGAAGCCTTCATGGTGCTCCTCAAGATCAAGTGAGCCGCCTGAATGCGGCCCCTGAGCCCCTCCGCCCGATTCTGATCTCCCCAACTTCTTTACTCCCGGGGTGCGAATCGTTATAGTGAAGCAGAGGTCTATCATGAAGCCGACGATCGAGTGGAAACAGGACCGGGTCGTGATGATCGATCAGCGCCGACTCCCCGGGGAAGAGGTGTATGTGGAGTGCCGGGATCACGAGCGGGTGGCCCGGGCCATCGAGACCATGGTCATCCGGGGCGCCCCCGCCATCGGCGTGGCGGCCGCTTACGGAATCGTGCTGGGGGTCCTCAACTGGCCGGATGGGAGCGAATGGGATGACGGATTTGCCCAGATCTACCGGAGGCTGGAGGAGACCCGTCCCACGGCACGCAACCTGTTCTGGGCCCTGGAGCAGATGAAGGCCACCTTCGAAGCTCACCGGGACTCCGGGCTCGAGGGGCTCCAGAAGGCCCTGCTGGACCGGGCGCAGGCCATCGACAGGGAAGACGTAGAGATGTGCCGGAGGATCGGTGAATGGGGCAAAACGTTCGTTCAGGCTGGGCAGACCATCCTGACCCACTGCAATGCCGGGGGGCTGGCCACGGCCGGCTATGGGACGGCCCTTGGTGTGGTGCGTGCCGCATTTGCGGAACATCCGGATATCCAGGTCTATGCCGACGAGACCCGCCCACTCCTCCAGGGTGCCCGCCTGACCTGCTGGGAGCTGGAAAAGGACGGTATCCCGGTAGTGCTGATCACGGATAACATGGCGGGCTTTCTCATGCAGCGGGGCGAGATCTCGCTGGTGGTGACCGGGGCCGACCGGATCGCAAGCAACGGGGACACGGCCAACAAGATCGGCACCTATACCGCGGCGGTCCTGGCCCGGGAAAACGGCATCCCCTTTTACATCGCCGCGCCCATGAACACGATCGACTTCTCCCTGACCGGGGGAGGCCAGATCCCCATCGAGGAGCGCCACCCGGACGAGGTGCGCCGAGTCGGAGACTGCCTCATCTCACCCCCCCAGGTCCGAGTGAAGAATCCGGCCTTTGATGTAACGCCCGCCCGCTTCATCACGGCAATCATCACGGAACGCGGAATCGCCTTCCCGCCTTTCGAGGATTCACTGGAGGCCCTGCGGGGCTCCGAATAGGACACAGCCATGCGGATCCTGGGAATAGAGACATCTTGCGATGAGACCTCCGCGAGCGTGGTGGATCAGGACCTCCGCCTGCACAGCAATGTGGTGCTCTCTCAGGATGAGGTCCATGCGCCGTATGGGGGGATCGTTCCGGAACTGGCGTCCCGGCAACACATCCGTTCCATCGCGTTCGTGGTGAACGAAAGCCTGGAGAGGGCCGGTTTGGCTGTCGGTGAGGTGGATGCTTTTGCCGTGACCCAGGGACCAGGGCTGATCGGCTCCCTCTTGGTCGGGCTCTCCTTTGCCAAGGGGCTGGCCTATGCTCAAGACAGGCCCCTGGTCCCGGTCGATCACCTGGAATCCCATGTTTATTCTGCCTTTATCGAGAACCGCGGCATCACCTATCCTATCCTGGCCCTCCTGGTCTCGGGGGGACACACCTCGCTCTATGTTGTGGAGGAACCCCTGCAATTCCGGGTGATCGCCAAGACGCGGGACGATGCCGCCGGCGAAGCCCTGGATAAGATCGCCAAGTTCCTGGAGTTGGGCTATCCCGGCGGCCCCATCATCGACCGGATGGCGGGGGAGGGCGATCCGGATCGCTTCGCCTTTGCACGGCCGCACATGTCCGACGGCAGTCTGGACTTCAGCTTCAGCGGATTCAAGACCGCAGGTTTACGTCTGATCCGGAAGCTGGGCCTCACCCGGTCGCACGCTGATTTCCTGGATTTTATCGCCAGCTTCGAGGCGGCCGTGATCAGGACCCTGCTGCACAACCTGGAGCGGGCCCTCAACGATTTCGATCCGAACTCCCTGATCCTGTGTGGAGGAGTCGCGCGGAACACAAAGCTGCGGGCCCAGTTCCTGGATCTGGCGTCCCGACAGGGTGTCCCCGGCTACGTCCCTTCCCCCGAGCTGTGTACGGACAACGCGGCCATGGTGGCCGCCCTGGCTCATGAGAAGCTGGCCCAGGGGTTCCCCCGGGAACTTGACCTGACCCTCAACGCCTACCCGCGGCGGTGAACACAGTGGCTGCGTCGGTGGGATCAGCTCTGCTCCCGGAATAGAGGGGCTATTTCAGGAAGGTCCGGGCACCCGCGAAGCGGGGCCGGAAATAGGAGGAGTTCAGGGAGTCCACCCGGATGCGTTTGTCCTTCCCCGGAGCGTGGATAAAACTCTCTCCCCCGGTATAGATCCCCACGTGGGTCACGCGTTGACTGTTGGAGGTGCGGAAAAAGACCAGGTCGCCGCGGCCCAACTGTCCCTCTGAAACGTGCGTGCCCGTGAAAAACTGGGCATGGGATGTGCGGGGCAGGTTCAGGCCCACCAGGTTGTAGACGGCCATGGTCAGACCGCTGCAGTCGAAACCGTTCTCGGGGGTTGTGCCCCCCCATTGATAGGGTATGCCCAAGAAGCTCTCCGCCCGGATCACGATCTCGTTTCGCAGATAGCCCGTCCCGAGCTCCGGCTCCTTCGCTACAGCCAAGGTCTCTGGACTGACGATATAGAACTCTGCGATGACTCCTCGGGCCCGGGCCCGCTCCGCCATTTCCTCTGCCGAGCTCCTGTCTGAAAAATCCCCGAAACGCACCTTGTAAAGCCCGGATTCGTGTTTGAAGTAGTAGACATTGAGCCCGAATTCCGTCAGGGACCGGGCGAGGCGGACGGCATTGCCCAGGTCCCGGAATGCCCCGACCTGGATGGTGAATCCAGCACGGGAACGTTCCGTTTCAGGAGCCGGGGCCTCGGTGGTCACACGAGGTTGGCGGGCGCAGGCTCCGGCCAGGAGCAGGATCAGTATGATGGCCCCCCAGCTCAGGATCGTGGCGCTGTGACCGGAGAGCCGTGTGGATGGACGGGTAGAGCGGACTTCGTCTTCCCGGCCATACCCTGTGTCGATCATGGCTCCTTCACATCTCGCGTGTATGTTTTCAACACTTGATTAGTCGCAGCTCAACCGGCCGGGTTGGCATTCTCCTGCCGGCTTCATATCCCCCAGGACCTCTGCAGGATTTCTCGATTGTCGCTGAGAAGGGAGATGTAAACACATTCCAGTTCCACCATTTCTCGGTCTGATTTATGCAGCCATTCGGAGAGCCAGGCGAACCGCAGGGCCAGGACAAAATCGAAGAGATGCTCCGCACCCTGTTGAGGTATGAAGCCAGCCTGATAGAGCCGCTTCAGGAAAGTTAACACGAGGTCGCCGGTCAATCCCTGGGGCAGCTCCATTCCGATGCAGCCGATCAGATTGGCGGTATCGTAGAGGTCGCGCTTGCGGCCCAGGAATTCCCAGTCGATGACAGCGGCGATGCCATTCTCCGACCAGACAACGTTCAGGGGATGATAGTCTCCGTGGCAGAAAGAAACGGGCAGTTCTTCATGAACCGGAAAAAAGCCCGCCTGGAGGCGGACGAAAACCGGTTCCACACGCCGGAGGATGTCCGGATCGTGCTGCCCGAGGCTTTCCTTGAATTCTCCGATGAAAGATGGCAGAGAAAAGGGCTGTTCGTGAGAGAATCCTGGGATATCCCCGGAGGCGTTCCTCAGGGAACACAGGAAATCGGCCAGGACACGGCCCCTCCACCCGTCGAACACATAGTCGGGCCGATCGAGCTCGATGCCTTCCACAAAGGGAATGACCTGCCAATCTCCCTCGGGTAGGTTTGCGATGGAGTCCCGGTTCAGGCTGGGCAGGTAGGCCTGCAGGCAGGGGACACCGTGCCGATGGAGGTGGTCCAGTGTCTCCGCGATGAGGCGTTTATGCGGGACCATTTCGGGAGAGAAGCGTTCCACGATATAGAGCCGGCCGCTCATGTCCTCCAAGACCATGCGATAGGCACAGCGTTCCGGGCTGCCGGCGATATCGATGTCGGGTCGCGGCCGCCGCAAGCTGAGGCCCCAGGCCTGGGTGACGGCCTCCAGGACCTCCCTTGTGATCTCCGCTTCGGGGTGAGTCAGGCTTTCTGCGGCCATCTCAATTTCGCGGTGTTACCACAAGCTCGAAGGGTATCCCTTCGGGGGACTCCGGGGGAGCGTCCTGGAGCGTGATCCGGAGCAGAAAGAGGTTGGTGTTCCGATAACGGTATAGAGGTGGGTCCGCGTACTGGAGGGATTCCCGGCGATCGGACACGCGCCCGGAGAACAGGGGCACATCGAAGAGATCCAGTTTGGCCGCGGTCTCCCCCTTCCCCGGTCCGAAGGTGAGCTTGAGGGAGCGGAGCGGCCTCCAGGATGTAAAATACAGGTCATAGGAGCGGTTCCAGCCGGTCAGCTCGAAGGTCCCCGGGCCGGTCATGCGGATGTTGTGATCCTGGGTATAGAATGCGAGCCTCTCGCCGGAGCTGAAGGCCGCGTTCTGGGAGGACAGCAACACAGGGCGGGGAAAGAGGCAGAAGGCCGCGAAAAAGAGTATGAGGCAGATCCAGACACAGGCTGTCTGAAAGGAACGGCCCTGTGGGACCCTGAGGTCTCCCTTGACAGCATATCCAACGGCGAAGGCGAGGATCAGGCCCAGCCATACATAGTTGGGGATGTGCGCCAGATTGTCGAGCTTCAGGAACGAAGGAAGGAGGTCGGGGAGGTAGAAGTGGAGGTTGCTGAGAGAGATAAACAATTCGGATCCCCGGAAGGCGTATTTGTGTGTGGTGGGCTGATAGAGGAACGAGGGATTCCGGAGCAGCAGGAATACCAACGCGAAGCTCAGGATCACGGATCCTCTGAACAGCAGAGTGTACACCCTCTTGCGGTTGTGGAGGAGGAAATATCCTATTGCGACAACCGCCATCCAGGAGAGGGGAGTCAGCACTCGGGCCTGCGGGCTGGACCCCTGCCTGTGGGCGAAAAAGGCATAGTTAAAGAGAAAGGGACCGGCCAGGAGGACGAAGGTGATCAGGCTGGCACGGGCACGTCGAAACATCTCGATGAAACCGGCCAGGGCGAACAGGTACCAGGGGGCGTAGAGGAGCAGCCCGTCCCTCTGATCCAGGAAGTAGTCCAAGAAGGAATCGATGCGCAGCATGAGGGGCGTGTCCCGCATGACGTCCTGGAAATTCTGAATCTTGTCCGGGGTCAGGACGCCCTCGTAGATGGCAATGGGATTGAATGTCCCGTAGAGATGATAGACGTAGAAGTAGAATGCGGCCAGGCCGGCCAGGGGGAAGGCCAGGAACAGGAGGATCCGACTCCCTGCTTTGTGGTTGCGGAGGAATAAATAGGCGGCGATGAGCAGCAGGGGCCAGAAGATCATGTTGTATTTGAGCCCGAAGAAGGGGAACAGGGCCAGCAGGAATCCGCTGAGGGCATACTCGAAGCGGGTGGGAGGATCGGGGCCCGTGGCCTTGCGGAAGATGTAGACGGAAAACAGCGTGATAGGGATGGCCGGATAGACATGGAACGCGAAAAAGAAAACGGGCACGGTGAAGGAATAGAGGAACCATAGGAGCAGAGACAGTTTTTCATTCCGCCAGAGCTGAGTGAAAAGCAGATAGACCTGGATCCCCAAAAGTGCCGCCCAAAGGGTCAGGCTGCTCCGGATCAGGAAAATGAGTACACGTCCCTTGAAAAGCTGGCTCAAGGCATACCAGGGGAGGACGAGGGCCGATACCCCTGGCTGGTTGATCGGGTAGATGTGGCCTTCTCCCTTGTGGCCGAAGCGGGCGTAAGCCCGGAGCCTCACATTGGGATAGAGCTCGGGGGGATAGAAATGGACATGGTCCCCCTCTCCGTATTGATCGGAGAGGTTGATGTCCATATCCTGGTACAGGCTGTCTGTTGTCAGGAGGTAGTAGGGCTCGTCTCCAGAAAATGCACGCCCCCCGGAGACCAGGATGGCGGCACCCAGATTATAGGTCAGGAAGGCCGCAAGGAAGAGCACCCAGAGCCGCTTTTTCTGCGACATGCGCGAGAACCGCTCAACAACACCTTCGCAGATTTGACGGCCCTTGAGATGGCGGTGATACTGGAGCCCCTTGAGGACCAGAAAGCCCGCCAGCATGGCTGCGGTCAACAGGCGGAGGCGGTCGAGGAAGTCGGCTGCCGTGAGGTAGTGATTCAACATCAATGGGATGAACAGGCCCATTGCGGCCGGAGTGAGACAGGCCAGGTTCTCCTTCTGCAGGGTTTCGAGCTTTACATGTAGGAGACTTTGTTCGGCCCGCGGCAGCACGAGCCAGAACAGGATCAGCGCAGAGGCAGCCGCTATGAACCAGACCAGGACGAAGGTGGCCTGAGGTTGAAAACCGTGCTCGAGGATAGAGTAGCCCATCCCCGCGTCTTTATAGGCATACAGGCAGAAACTCAAACCCAAGGCGAGGAGTCCCAGGAGGGAGAAGGAGAGGTATCGCTCGGCCGTTTTCATGCGTTTTAAATTGCCGCATACACAGTAACGCACTTCCTCCCCAAACTCAAGCCAGGGGAGAGCCTTAACGGGAGTGATCCATGACATTTTGAACGCAAGTATGGTAATATAGCCCTACCCGGGACCGAATATAAGCATGGATATTTCCGTTGTCCTCATCACCTACAATGAAGCCGACCGGCTGGAGGCCGCGCTCAAGAGCGTGGAGGGGATCGCCGATGAGATCGTGATCGTTGACAGTCACAGCACAGACGATACGGCCCAGGTCGCCAAAAAATATACCGACCGTTTCTTCCTTCGGGAGTGGACGAACTACGCCGATCAAAAGAACCATGCCAATTCCCGAGCATCCTTTCCCTGGATCCTCTCTCTCGATGCGGACGAGCGGCTCTCCCAGGAACTCCGGCAGGAACTCCTCGAGTTGAAGCGGGAGGAGCCTTCTACAGCCGCATTCTCCATGCCCCGGAAGGCCTATTATCTGGGTCGGTGGATCCGTCACTCCGGCTGGTTCCCAGACCGCAAGATCCGGCTGTTCAGGAACGATTCGGCCCGCTGGGAGGGAGAGTTCGTGCACGAGAGCCTGGAGGTCGAGGGCGGCGTGCAGCGGCTGAAGGGCGTGCTGCAGCATTTCACCTACCGTGACCTTCGTGACCATGTCCACCGAGTGGACACCTACGCCGGGCTGGGGGCGCAGAGGTTGTACTCCCAACAGAAGAAATGCCGCTGGTACCACCTGGCGGTCCTGCCAAGTTTCGGGTTCCTCCGGACCTATGTGTGGAAGGCCGGTTTCCTGGATGGACCGGCCGGATTCGTCATCGCTGTCATGCAGGGGTACGGCGTTTTCCTCCGGTATGCCAAGCTGCGCGAGATATGGAAGAAGGGAGAGAGGATTGAGCCTTTTCCTCATTGATGCCGGCCGGCAGAAGCCTGGCGCCTCTGCATCTTATTACGCCGCGCAGGAACTGGAACGACTGGGGATGCTGTTTCGCTACTATGTCCCAGAGCCCTCTCCGCTTCACAGTGCGGCCAGGGACGCGGAACTTCCCGTCGAGACGCTGCGCACGCGGTCCGAGAAAGACATGCTGGGGATGTGGCGGCTGGCGCGCGCCATGAAGCGTTCAGACTGCAGCCTGGTGCATTCCCATGATCTGGCTTCTCTGCCCCTGGCCGCCGCCGCCGCCGCCCGGGCAAAGGTCCCGCTGCTGGTCGCCACATGGGATGATTCCGAATCTGGAAGTGCCGTTCTCTCGTCCCGAAACAGGTTTCTCCGCGCTCTCGACTTGATCATCGTCCGCGAAGAGGCTGCCAGAGACACGTTGACCGATCAGGGATTCGCTTCCGAGGCGATCCGGATCATCCCTCAGGGTCGGGATTTTTCCCCCTTCACCCAGCCAGGGGAGCAGGATTTTCTGTGCCGGGAGCTCGGTCTGGATCCGGATATCCGGTTGATCGGTGTAAAAACCCGGTTCAAAGGCGCACGAACGTGGTCCTTCCTGAAGAGGCTGCAGCAGGCCCTGGGAGGAGCCCCCTCCGGGATACGTGTGGTCGTTCTGGGGGAGGGCGACCTGGAGATGAAGAAAGGGGGCAAAGGAGCAGCCCCGCCGGAGGATGTCCTCTACTATTTGGGTGGGGACGCATTTTCCCCGAGAGTGATCGCCTCGATCGACCTCATGGTGATCCTCAATTCGGGAGTCGATGACAGGGAGCGGCTCCAGGCAGTCATGGCCGCCGGGGTGCCACTGGTCGCGGCCTCGAAACGAGGGCTGCCTCGAGAGCTTGTGCATGAGAAGACCGGCCTCCGGTTTTCTCCTGAAGATCCCCTGGCGCTGGTGCCATCTCTAACCGGATTCATAAAAAACAGGGAGCTGGGCAGACGGCTGGCGAGAGAGGGACAGCTGGCCGTACTGGGAAAACATTCGGTGCAGGCCATGGCCCGCCGGCTCATCAAGGAATATGAGCGGATCGCACGTCGGAAGGGGGTGTCGTTTTTTCGGCGGCCCGTATCCGAGGAACCATCGTAAAAAAAAAGATGGTAGAAGGAAAAAACGGATAAAAGTGAGAGGATAACCATTGGGTGTTGAGCGGATCGAACTGATTCAGGTAGAGATCCCTTACCTCCATTTCTTTGAGACCAGTTTTGGCAGGGAGCACAGCAAATCCTGCCTGCTGGTGAAGGCCTTCTCCGAGGGAGTCGTAGGATATGGCGAGGTGGTCGCGGAGAGGTCTCCCCTTTACAGCTATGAGACCACAGCAACCGCCTGGCTGATGCTCGAAGAGGTATTCATACCAGACATCCTGGCTGCGGATTCCGAGGATCCAGCTTCCTTCTACAGGCGCACCCGCAGTCTCAAGGGCCACCCCATGGCTCGGGCAGGGCTGGAACTGGCCCTGTGGGACCTGGCATCCAAGAAACGGGGAGTCAGCCTGTCCCGACTGTACGGCGGGGACAAGTCGGAAGTCGTGTCCGGAGTCAGCGTCGGCATCCAGGATTCTCCCGAGCAGCTCCTGCGTCGGATCCAGGATTTTCTGGATGAAGGGTACCCCCGCATCAAGATCAAGATCAAACCCGATTGGGATGTCCGGATCTGTGAAACGGTCAGGTCCCGGTTTCCAGACATTCTCCTGCAGGTGGATGCCAATGCTGCCTACACGCTCGCATCCCTGCCCCTCTTGAAAGAATTGGACCGCTTCCAGCTCCAGATGCTGGAACAGCCCTTCTCGGATCAAGACCTTTGGGACCACAGCAGGCTCCAGCGGGAGATGCAGACTCCGATCTGCCTGGATGAGAGCGCAAAATCCCTGGATTGGGTCAGGCAGGCCCACACCCTGGAGAGCTGCCGCATCATCAACATCAAGGTGGGGCGCGTGGGCGGGATCGTGGAGGCCCGGAAGATCCATAATTTCTGCCGGGAGCAGGGAGTGCCGGTCTGGTGCGGCGGCATGCTGGAGACCGGGATCGGGAGGGCGCACAATGTTCACTTGGCCTCCCTGCCCGGATTCACGCTGTCCAATGACATATCCGCCAGTTCCCGCTACTATGCACAGGATCTGGTGGAGCCGGAATTTGCGCTCACGGATGAGGGGACAATCCGCGTGCCCGAGGGACTGGGCATCGGAGTGGAGCCCCGGGAAGATCGCATCGCCGCCTGCACTCTCAGGCGCGAAGTGTTTTTGGCCTGATCGCTAAATCCGATTGCACAGATAATAATACTCGTATATAATGGAATTCAAATATAGAAATCTAGGGTTTCGATAATAATTTTCATTTCAATCAGAGGAGTGCACGGATGGCAAGAATCGGCGGAAAAGACAGGACTTGGCTGGAAGAGAAGTTCGGTGATCGCGCCAACTTCAATCCCAAGGAGAGGATGCTTTACGGCCACGACATCGCGGCCATGCCCAGCCTGTTCAAACCCCTTGTCGGCAATACGGTTCCAGACGCGGTGGTCCAGCCCGAGAGCGAAGACGAGCTCGTGGAGCTCATCCGCTGGTCGGCACAGAATAACATCCCGGTCGTACCGCGGGGGAAAGGCTCCTCCGGTTATGGCGGGATCATCCCCACGAAGAAGGGCCTCGTGATCGATTTCTTCCGGATGAAGGACGTCATCGAGATCGATCGGGATAAGGAAACCGTGACGGTCCAGCCCGGGATCACCTGGGAACAGCTGGACAAAAAGCTCAAGCCCCATGACCTGAGCATCCGCCTCTATCCCACGAGTTATCCCTCTTCCTCGGCGGGCGGCTGGCTGGCCCAGGGGGGAGCCGGGATCGGTTCCTACGAATATGGCTGGTTCGTCGAGAACGTCGTCAGTGCGCGTGTTGTCCTCCCCAGCGGAGAAACTCGGGATATGACCGACGATGAGCTGCAATTGATCTCCGATGCCGAGGGCACGACCGGCATCATCAGTCAGATGACGATCCGGATCCAGAAGCTTACCGAGCTGGGCGTGACCGCCATCGCCTGCCCGGATGCGGCCGCCCTTGGAAGGATCTTCCAGGATCTGATCGACAGGGAAGTGCCGGTCTGGTCGGTGGTGTTCATCAATCCCCGCATGGCCGAGATGAAGAACCGCTCCCCGGTCATGACCCACATGGGCCATCCCGTGGAGCACAAGGTCATCCTGCCCGCAGCCTACATCGCAACCCTGGCCTACCGGGAGGCGGACCGGGAAGTGGTGATGGGCCATCTGTCCGAGATCGTCAAACGCTGTGAGGGTGAGATCCTGAAGCAGGAGATCGCCGACCACGAGTGGGAGAACCGGTTCAAGCTGATGGTGGTGAAGCGCCTGGGGCCCTCCTTGGTCCCGGCGGAAGTGGTCGTCCCCCTGGACAAGATGGCGGATGTGCTGGAAGAGATCGAGGACAAGATCAACCAGCCCGTGGTCAAGGAGGGGGTCATCATCAAGAAGGGGCAGGACGGCAAACCCGAGGCTGTTCTCCTGGGTTTTATCCCCAGCGACCAGCGCAAGTTCTCGTACAACTTCGTGTTCGGGCTGGTCCTGACCATCATAAAGATCGCCAAGAAACATGGAGGCCGCCCCTATTCCACCGGGCTGTACTTCACGCGTGAGATCAACAAGATCCTGGGCCGGGAGAGGGCCGACCGCCTCAAGGCCTTCCAGAAGAAGGTCGATCCCAAGAACATCCTCAACCCGGACAAGGTGATGAAGACCAACTTGGTGAGCCGCGCGCTCGGAATCGCCAAGGTGTTCGAGCCGCTGGTCAGGCCCTTCGGCAACTCGGTGAGCACGCGCGTCGGCGAGCACTTCGACAAGCCCGTGCGCGGCATCCCGCCGGATGTCGCCTGGTATGCCTACGGTTGTTCGCAGTGTGGTTACTGCCTGGACGAGTGCGACCAGTTCTTCGGGCGCGGCTGGGAGAGCCAGTCCCCGCGCGGAAAATGGTACTGGCTGCGAGAGTACATGGAAGGCCGGCAGGAGTGGGATCAGTTCATGGTGGACACCTTCCTGGTGTGCACGACCTGTGAGTTCTGCAATCACCGCTGTTCCGCCGCTTTGCCCATCGAGCCGTCCTGGATGAAGCTGCGCGGCAAGCTTATCCACGAGGACAAGAAGATGACCTTTCCTCCCTTTGAGATGATGGCGGAGGCCACACGGACCGAGGGCAACATCTGGGCAGGATACCGCAAGGACCGTACCGAGTGGTTCCCCGAGGAATTGAAGGAAAAACACGGCCCGGGCGTCCCGAGCAAGAACGTTTACTTTGCCGGATGCACGGTGTCCTATGTGGAGCACGACATCGGGCAGGCCACGACCACCCTGCTGGATGCGGCGGGAGTGGATTTTACATATTTGGGAAACGTCGAGAACTGCTGCGGCACTCCCATGCTGGTGGCGGGCAAGTGGGAGCTCTTCGAGGACATCATGCGCAAGAACATCGCCGCGGTCAAGGCCATCGGGGCAGACACGGTGATCGCCTCTTGCCCGGCCTGTGACATGATGTGGCGGCACACCTACCGCCAATGGGCAGAGAAGCTGGGTATCGAGTACGACATCCAGTGCAAGCACTACAGCGAGCTGGTGTCCGACAAGATCAAGTCCGGGGAATTCGAGTTTACGCACCCCGTCAACAAGAAGGTGACCTGGCACGACTCCTGCCACATCGGCCGTGTCTCCGGGATCTATGAAGAGCCTCGCGAGCTGATCAAGGCCGTACCCGGAGTGGAGTTCGAAGAGATGGCGCACAACCGCGACGAGGGCCACTGCTGCGGCAGCGTCCTGACGCTGATCAAGGACCCTCCCGTCGCCGCAGACATCGGAAAATCCCGGCTGGACGAGGCCGTGGATATCAACGCCGAGGAAGTCATGTCGCTCTGCCCCTGCTGCCAGTTCCAGTTGCGCGTCTCACAGGAGAAGAAGGATATCCCTATCAAGATCACAGACCTGGCCGCGTTTGCCTGCCGGGGCCTGGGCAAGGAGTTCAAAGATCCCCATCCTGAGGTCCAGCGCCAGTGGGCCGTTTTCGAGGCCATGATCGCGCTCATGACGCCCCAGGGTTTTGCAGAGCTCATGAGCACCATGTGGCCCGAGATGCTGGATGCCATGCCGATGGGCATGGGCAAGATGATGCGGGCCATCGGCAAGATGGGCTTCTTGGGGGATGCCATGTTCGCGCTGATGAAGCCCGTGTTCCCCATCCTCTTCCCCAAGCTCCTGCCCGGCATGATGCCCAAGATCATGCCCACGATGCTGGCCCGCGTGGCGGACAAGATCCCCATGCCGGACTATATGGCCGAACAGATGCCGGACATGATGCCCAAGGTCATGGACAACCTCATGCCCCACATGATCCCTGATGTTGTGCCGCTGGCGGTCCCCAAGATGATCGATTTCCTGCGCGGCCGCACCGCCGCCTGAATGACTCTCATAAAAGCTGATTGATCCGTCATCGTGAGCGGACCGAAGTGTCCGCTGCTTGTCAGATAAAAAAAAAGGGCTCCCTTGGGAGCCCTTTTCTATATTCCTATCCCTTATTTCTTGCGGATGTAGATGTCGCCATTGAAGGTCTTGAAGGTGAACATCGGTCCGCCTCCGTTGATCGCACCATAGATGGTCTTGTCGAACCGGATCCGGTATCTTGCCCGTTCCCTTCGATCCCCACGGCCCTCATCCTCGTCTTGCTCCTGATCTTCCTCCTGCGCCTGGGAGGGCTGAGACTTGATCTGGACATCGAAGTCGCTGTAGATGTCTCCCTGTTCTGAACTCATCTTGACGTCGGCCTTGAGGGAACCGGGCAGGGTTATATCCACATCGCCGTTCCAGGTCGAGAAGGACATGGGCTTGTCGGGCGTGAGGTTCAAGAACGAGACCTTGAGCTCGCCGTTGAAGGTGTTGGCCACGACACTGCCGGTGATGTCGGTCAGGGTGATCGCCCCGTTGTGGTTGTTGACCTCGACCTCACCGGTGACCTTTTCCACGGTGATGTCGCCGTTGTTGTAACATCCCAGCTTGAGTGTGGTCTTGAACGGTACCTGGATGAAGATGTCGATTGCGGTTTTCATGGACTGGGAGCCGATGCTCATCACGTTGTCTTCTTCTGTTATGGACAGTCCCGAGGCCGAGGAGCGGATGAGGCGCATCCCTTTGGCCTTTTCATTGACCTCTTCGCCTTCCTGTTCCTGGAGTGCTGTGCTGCGCACGTGGGCCTCCACGATGACCTCCTTGCCGGAGTACCCCGTGACCGTGATCCCTCCCCGGAAGACGGTGACCTTGACCGTCCCGGGTGCGGAGGGGTCGCTGAACGGGACGGTCGCCCGGTCCACCTTTCCTTCCTGCGCCAGGGCAAGGGCGCTGAATGCCATTAGCAGGCTGAAACCGAGAATGAGGCTGATTCGGTTGTGTTTTTTCATTTAAATTCTCCTTTTGTTCTGAGCTAGCGTTTATGGATCAGGATATCCCCGTTCAGGGTATCCATGGTCATTTCGGGTCCGCCGCTGCCGGTCTGTACGCCCACGAAGCGGTTGCCCTTGTACACGTATTTGCCACCCTTCCGCTCCCCCTGAGGTGCGGATTTCAGGGGCAGGTACTTGACCGGATAATCGGTGAGCATGTCGCCGTGGAAGGTCTTGAGCTGGAAATCGGCAGATAGGTTGTCTGTGAAGTACACATCCACATCCCCGTTTACGGTTTTGAAGGAGCAGTCCTCTCGGGGGTTGCGTGTGAACACGACTTTGACCGCACCGTTGACCGTGTGGGCCCGGCCGCTGCCGGTGATCTCCGTGATGGTCACCTTGCCGTTGACGTTGCGGACATCGAAGTCTCCCTCGACGCCGTTCACGACGATGTCTCCTTCGGTCACTGTCTTGAGGGAGATGTTCACCCGCTGCGGGACCTTGATCGCGAAGTCATACTGCACCTGATAGCCGGGATTGCGCCATTCGTTCCTGCCGTCCTCGTCCCTGTCCCGGAAAGGACCGTCCACGTACAGGTTGATGGTGCGGCCTTCGGTCGATATGTCAAGCATGACCTCCTTCCGAGCCCGCTCCAGGGTCTCCTGGCTTTTGGCCTTGATGGTCTTGTGGACCGTAAGCTTGACGTCGTTTCCTGTGTATCCTTCGACCGTGATGGATCCGAAGATGTTGTCTACCACGATCTCTCCGGTTCCGCTGCGATCGGCAAATGTGAGAGTCTTCTGGATATCTTCAGTCTTCTGGATCTGGTATTTTTCCGCTGCGGCCGGCTGGATGAGGATCAGCCCGGCCAGGATCAGCAGCCAGCTTATTTTCTTCATCGATACATCTCCTTTACAAGAGCTTTTCCAGGCCCTGGTTGGCCCGCAGCTTGACCTCCGGGTCCAGCCGGTCGGTCTCGATCAGGGCCCTCAGGGCCTCGGCGGCCCTGCGTTCCTGCATGTTGACGAGCAGATCGATGAGGGCCACCTGCACGAGCGGTGAAGTCTGTTTTGCCAGGGAGTCGCTCACGCGTTCCCCCACGCCCGGCTGGCGGTGAAAGAGGTAGAGGGAATCGACCACGGCCAGCCTCACGTTGATGTTGGGATCGGTGTCCAGGGTCTGGAGCAGGCTCTCCAGCAGCCTCGCATCCGGCTGATCCAGGCGGGAGCTGAGGTTCACTCCCCGCAGCCGTTCGCTGGCCGATCCGTGGTCCAGGAGGGACATGGCCAGTGTTGTCTGCATGGTCTGCACCTCCAGCCTTAGAGGCGCGATGTCTGCGGTCGTGTAGGACGCCGGCCTCAGCCAGAGACCGGCAGTCAGGCCGACGGCCATGATCAGCAGTGCTGCCCCGAACTGGACCACTGGGTTTCGGGGCCACCAGGCCTCCAGCCACCGGCCGAAGGACCGGACCAGGCCGGCTACCGGTTTATCCTGCTCCATCCCCTGCTTATAGGCCTCGAGCATGATATAGAACCGTGAACGCAGGCCTTCGCTGGGATGTTCTTCTGCCAGGACACCGAGCTTGGTCCAGATCTCGCTCAGGCTCTCCAGCTCGCCGCGGCAGTCGGAGCAGTCCGTCAGGTGGGCCTGGACCATGATGGTGTTCTTGTCTTCGAGATCCCCGATTAGGTAATCGGGGAACATATCTTTTATCGTAGGGCAATTCATGTGACTACCTCCCCGGAAAGATCGCAGTAGATCTTGCGCAGGTCCTTGATGGCCCGGTGCACGTGGGCCTTGACCGTGCCGATGTGACAATCGAGAAGCTCGGCGATCTCCCTGTATTTGAGGTTCTGGAACCGGCTCAGGATCAGGATCTCCCGCTTCTTCAAAGGAAGACGGGAGAGGGCCTCCTGGACAAGAGCGATATCGTAGGCCTGTTCGACGCTTTCTGAAGGCGTCAGCTCCCGGCTGGGCGCCTCGTCCCACTGCTCATCGAGCGGAAGCTCCTCTTTCCTTTTCCGCAGATAATCGATGTGCGTGTTGCGGGCGATCTGGTACATCCAGAGCGGGAATTTACTGGTTCCTCTGTAGGTGGCCCGGTATTTCAGGATCCGGCAGAAGACCTCCTGGACCAGGTCCTCGCTCACGCTCCGGTTTCCTGTCAAGCGCAGCAGGAAGTTGAAGAGCCGGATATGATGGCGTTCGAACAGGACGGCCAGCTTTTCCACTCGGCCGTCTCTGACTTGTTCCATCAGTTCGTTGTCGGTCACAGGATGGTCCTCCGTTGTCCTCTCGTTTTGAGATTCAATACTATAGACTGTTCTTTAAAAAAAAGGTTACATCATGCCGACAAAAATTGCACGCCGCCTGCGTCCTCAACAGGCCCGAATTGACTTGCCGGGAGGCCGGTGTTATAAGGATTATACCTAATTTATATGAAGTGAGAGAAGGACGAAGCATGGCTGGACTGACCTATAAAAAAGCCGGGGTGGATATCGACAAGGCCGATGCCTTCATCCACAGGATCGGGCCGCTCCTCTCCGGGACGGGACGGGCCGAGGTGCTAGGCAAGGTCGGGGGATTCAGCGGGATGTTCCAGCCGCGCCTGGGCAGGATGCGGGAGCCCGTGCTGGTCTCCTCCACGGACGGCGTGGGGACCAAGCTGCTGTTGGCAGAGGCGCTCGGGAAGTTCGATACGGTCGGCATCGACCTGGTTGCCATGTGTGTCAACGATGTGTTGGTCACCGGGGCGGAACCGCTCTTCTTCCTGGACTACATCGCCTGTGGTCGGCTGGACAACGACAAGATGATCTCTGTTGTGAAGGGCATCGCCCGAGGCTGCCGTCAGGCCGGCTGCGCCCTCCTGGGGGGGGAAACTGCGGAGCTCCCGGGGATGTATCCCGGGGGAGAGTTCGACCTGGCCGGTTTCTGCGTGGGGATGGTAGACCGGGCCCGCATTATCGACGGCCAGGGATGTCGCCCGGGAGACGTGCTCATCGGCCTGGCCTCCAGCGGACTCCACAGCAACGGATTCTCCCTAGCCCGCAAGGTCTTCCGCGCCTCCGAGCTCAAATCGGATGCGGGCCTCACTCTGCTCAAGCCCACGAAGATCTATGTCAAGCCGGTCCGGGAATTGCTCAAGAAAGTCCGCGTGAAAGCCATGGCCCACATCACGGGCGGCGGCTTCACCGACAACATCCCCCGCGTTCTGCCGCGAGAGTTGGGGGCGGCCATCCAGCGGGGGAGCTGGACAGTGCCACGGATCTTCCGCACGATCCAGGAGCGTGGGAAGATCGCAGATCAGGAGATGTTCCGGACGTTCAACATGGGAGTGGGAATGGTCCTGGTCGTGAGCCGCAGGAGTGTCGCCCCCGCCCTGGAGCGGCTCCGGGAACAGAGGCAGAAGGCCTGGGCTATCGGCGAGTTGACCGCAGGGGGCCCCGGAGTCCGGATCTCGACCTAGTGCGAGTCCCCCTTGAGTGATACTCCCTCCTCCCTGGATGGCTTCCGCTTCCGGGACCTGCATCCCGCGCTGTTCATGGGGACCATGAGCGACCGCTATGCGGGATGGCTCGGCCAGATCTACACCCCCGAGAGGTATCGGGGCCGCATCACAAGCCGCACCAAGACACTGCGCGGACGCAGGTTCATAGAAGAGGTCCTGCCGGTGGAGAGTGTCTCCGAGTATTTTGCACATTTCCCGGTACTGGAGCTCGACTTCACGTTCTACAGGCCTCTCCTGGATCCCGAGGGCGAGCCCACACAGAATTTCCACGTGCTGCGGAGCTATAGCCAGCATATGTCTGAAAAGGACCGAGTGTTCGTGAAGGTTCCCCAGGCCGTGTGCGCGCGCAAGCTCTGGAAGGGGGGAGAGTTCGTGCCCAATCCCAGCTACCTGGATGCCGAACTCTACACAAAGAGGTTCTACGAGCCGGCCCGCGAGATCCTTGAGGGGGCCTTGCACGGCCTGATCTTCGAACAGGAATACCAGCGCCGGGACGACCAGGCCACACCTGAAGGGACAGCAGAGGAGTGGGATCGCTTTTTCTCCGCAGTACCCCCCGACCCCCGCCGTCATCTCGAGATCCGCACCGGCCGGCTCCTCGACAAATCCCTCTTCGAAGTGCTCAGGAGGCACGGAGTGGGTCAGGTCCTTTCCCACTGGACCTGGCTGCCGTCCCTTCGCAGCCAGCTGGAGATGTCAGGGGGAGGATTGCCGAGCGAGGATGGAGCCCAGGTCATCCGGTTGGCCACTCCCCGGGGGAAGACCTATGAGGAGACCTATTCCTCCGCGTTTCCTTTCGATGCTTTGGTCGAGGGCATGCTGCATGACAGCACCGTGGAGGAGACCGTGGAGATCATTCGCGGAGTCGTCCAGCGGGGGAGCCGCCTCTACCTGTTCATCAACAACCGGGCCGGCGGCAACGCCCCCCTGATCGCACAGAGGATCGCCAGGGAGTTCATGGACGCTGAGGGTGGCCTTCCCCGTCCCTGTCCCGCTTGATCAGGGATTCCCACTCAAACAGGCCCGGATCCCAGCGATACCCAGCCAGAGCCTTCGCCGTCTGGGGGGAGATCTCCCGGAGCCGCGATCCGATCGATTTCTGCCGGGCCGTCCCGATCTCGACCATGGAGACCACCTCGACCGTGACCCGGGTCTCTGGATACCGGTCCCGTGTCTCGGGCAAGAACAGGAAATCCAGCATCCGAGCGTTGGGATTCAGGAAGGCGGCGGGCTGGACACCCTGGTCCTCGAAGGCGCGGCGCCAGAGATCCAGGGAATATCCGTAGTGTGTGCAGTTGAGGCTGATCAGGACAGGAGCGGCGGAATCCGGCAGATTTGCGAGTGCTTCGCTAGTGTAGGCGTTGATGAGCATCTCGGTCTCATCGCTGTCGGCGCCCCTTTCGATGTAGGGAACCAGGTCCGGGCAGGCCTGCAGGAAGATCCTATCCGGCAGAAATCCCTTGCGCTGGAGCTCCCGCTTGTAGGTCCCGTCTGCGACAGTAGTCTGGGTCCCGAAGATGAGGACCCGGGAGTCCGGGTGCTCCTTGAGTCCCTGCGCCATCAGGTCGACTCCCGCTCCCACGATCCCTGCCACCTCGGTGTCGGAGTCCCGGGTAAAATCCGTATCAGGATAGAGGACCGACAGCGTGTTGCACCCGATGAGGATCTGGTCGGGCTCATATTTTGTTGCCATGCTGCGGAGCGCGCTGTCGAACACACGGATCTTTTCGGAGCGGGACTCGAGGCCGTTGTACCCGCCCTGCTCCGAGAAGAGTGCGTTGAAGAACACCAGCCGGACGCTGCGGAAGTTTTTGAATTCACGCAGCCGCATCTCTGCGTCAGCGAGGATGGACAGCCCGCCCAAACCCGAGTCCGTGACCACGATGGTCACATCTTCCTTGCGGAAGAGATCCCCAAGCTGGTCCAGGCCTGCAAAACCCGGAGTTTCCATGCAGGCAGAGCTTAACAGTATGAAAATGAGGAGGCCGGCAAAAGTGTGGGTGACTTTGGATCTCATGGCGAGCTCGAGCCGTTCTGTGTCTATTTCCTCTCGATAAGACTGGCGAATATACCACCTGACCCAGGTGCATGTCAATTTCCTATGCAACCTTCTTGGTTTGTTGAGGTTTTAGCATATGAGAGACCATCATGGGGAGGGGGACGATGGCAAATATCTTAAGGCTCATCTGCGGCACTGCCGCCCTGGCGGCATTGCTTGGCCTGGCATTTTGGGGGATGCAGACGGAGGAGGATCCTCCTCCGCTCACTCAGATCGAGGATTTCTACTCGGATTACAATTTCGTCAGCTCCCTGACCACGATCGGAGAAAGAACCAGTTTGGCGGCTGGTTTGAAAACATACACACTGCCGGAAGATATGGACAGCAAGAGGCTGCGGGAGGTCTTCCAGCGGATGATCCGCGTGTCTCAGCGCATCCACGTGGTAGATCGGGGGATGCTGCATCCCCGGGATCGGTCCTGGGATCCCCTGAAGCAGCTCTTCCGCGCGCAGTTCTTCGATGTCCAGACCATGCGGACCACCAAAGACGGCGTAGCAGTGTCGGTTACGACTCACGCTGTCGAGCCCCAGGAGGTCCTGCGCTTCATCCAGGTCTATGAGGATCCCCCCGAAGGCTGGAAGCATCCATCGGAGGAGGAGTTATTGGCGCGTTTGGGTCGAGGTAATATCCGGTCTCGGGAGATCCACCTCTGGCAAGTCAAGGGAGGCCGCTGGATGAAGCTCGACAGCCACTTCACATATTTGGACCAGAAAAAACGATAGCGCTATCCCCTCGGCCGGCACGCCCCTGTGAGAGCCGGGCAAGATCCATGTATCAGCGCATCTTCAAGAGAGTGATCTCGTAGACCAATGTCGTGTTGGGCGAGATGATGAAGCGTTTCTCTCCCTCCTCCTGCCTGGCGTAGAATCCCGAGGTCCCGTAGGCCTGGTCCGCGGGGACGATCAGGAGCCGCTTTTCCCCGGTGCGCATGGTCTTGAGAGCTTCCTTGAGGGCAGGGATGACTCGGGTTTTTCCGGGTTCATACATGAAGGGCTGGGCCTGATCTCCGGGCTGGGGCGTCCCATCGGAAGAGCTGCAGAAGTGAATCCCGGTCAGGGTTTGTCCGGTGTAGGACAACTCCAGCACAGCGTCGGGCGCCGGCTGGGCTCCTGAGCCGGGTTCCAGGAGGAGGAAGCGAACGCCCTGGGCAGCCTCTTCCGCGTCCGGCCAGCTCCTGCGGATCTGCGCCTCTTCTTCCTGCTTCTTCAGGGTGGCTGCCTCTGCAACGGTCTGTTCGGCCTCTTCCACCATGTTGCGGAACGACTCCTCCCTCACTTTGAAACTGCGGGCGGCCCTCCCGACGCGTACGATGCGGACCTCATGGATGATATCCCCCTGGACAATACCTTCCACGACCTCCATCCCCTGGATCACATGCCCGAAGACCGTGTAGTCGCCGTCCAGGTAGGAGCGGTCTCCTAAGGTGATGTAAAATTGGCTTCCGTTGGTATGGGGCCCTCCGTTGGCCATGCCCAGCATCCCGGCCCGGCCGTGACCGAGGCCCGGAGCGATCTCGTTGGGGATGGTGTATCCGAGCTCGCCCGGCCCTTCCCCGGGAGGGCTCCCGACCTGGATCACATGACCGGGCACAACGCGGTGGAAGACTGTCCCGTCAAAATAGGGGGTCCCCACAGGTAGGGCCTGGTTTTCGATCCACCCCTCTGCCAGCCCCACGAAATTGGCCGTTGTCACGGGTGTCTTCTCGAACTCAAGCTGCAGCACGATTTTCCCCTTACCGGTTTCAAGCTCGGCATACAATCCTTCTGGATAGGGTGCAGAGGAACAACTGTTCAGGCTGAAGGCCAGCCCCGCGAGTATACCCATGAGTCCGAATCTTCGCCTGAGCTCCATGCTGCACCTCCCGGTGTGTATCTTTCTGCGGTTATGGCCCATTCTAGCCCAGCCGGAACCGAATGTGAACTCCCACTTGGAGCTTGGGTAGACGAATAGAGCGCCGGTCGCGATCTTGATGCGCCCTTTCTTGCAATACCGGGGCGGGTTTATGATAATAGGACTCCTTCCATGAGAGAATTGCCTAAGGAGTGATCATGAAACGTTTCAAAAGCCTGACGATACTTGTGCTGGCCTGCCTGGTCGTGTCCTCCCTGCCGCTCCGCGGACAGGACGAGGACCTGTTTCCAGGCGGCAGCTATGACGCCGCGGTCCCCACACCCAATGAAGTGACGGGGCACCGCTTCGGGGCTCTCCACACCTTCTACTGGGAGATGGAGGCCTTCCTCCGAGCGGCCGAGAGCGCCTCGGACCGCGTGATCATTGAGCCTTACGGCCGGACCTACCAGGGCCGGACGCTCTATACCGTGATCATCAGCCATCCCGACAACCTGGCCAGGCTGGAAGAGATCCGTGAGGCCAATCTCAAACTCACAGACCCGCGATCCCTGTCTCAAACCGAGCTGGACGAGATCGCCGGGTGGATGCCGTCCCTGGTGTGGCTGGGATACAACATCCACGGCAACGAAGCTTCGGCCATGGAGGCCGCCATCCGCACCATCTACCAACTGGCCGCCGGCACGGACCAGGTGACCACCGACATCCTCCGCAATGTCGTCTGCATCGTGGACCCCTGCCAGAATCCGGACGGGCACGAGCGCTTCGTCCACCAAATGCGTTCTGTGGTCACGCTCGATTCCCACCCCCAGCCCCAGGACGTGGAGCACGGACGTGCCTGGCCCGGAGGCCGTACCAACCACTACCTGTTCGACCTCAACCGGGACTTCTTCCTCAAGACGCAGGTCGAATCCCAACAGAAGGCCGAGGTCTACCACCGCTGGATGCCGCACGTGTTCGCCGACCTGCACGAGATGGGCTCCGATTCCACCTATTTCTTCTCGCCGCCCATGACTCCCTATAACGAGTATGTGAAACCGGTGCTCATGAAATGGTGGAACCTGATCGCCAAGGCCAATGCCGCGGCCTTCGACCACTTCGGATGGGGCTATTACACACGGGAGAGCTTCGACGCCTTCTATCCCGGGTACGGAACCTCCTATCCCTCCATCAACGGTGCAGTAGGCATGACCTATGAGCAGGCCTCGGCCCGCGGCGTAAGCATCACCCGGAACGACGACACCGTCCTGACTCTCAAGGAGGCCTCCTGGCATCACTTCACGACCTCCATGGCGACCCTCCGGGTGGTGTCCGAGGGGCGGGAGGAGAAGGTCCGGGATTTCCACGAGTTCTTCCGGATCGGCCTCGAGGAAGCCAGGTCCGATCCCATGAAGGAGATCCTGATCTCACCCCGGAACGATCCGCACATCGCGGCCAAGCTGATCGGGAACCTGCTGCAGGAAAGAGTCGAGATCCGCCGGGCCGCCCGGGAATTTTCCCTGTCCCGGGCGACCTCCTACCTGACCAAACAGGCGGGATCGGTCACATTCCCGGCCGGCACCTACCTCATCTCCTTGGATCAGCCCCAGAAGACCCTGATCAAGGCCCTGCTGGCCCCGGAATCACCCCTTGGAGATGAATTTATCGCCGAGGAAAAACGCCGGCAGGAGGAGGGAGAGCGGAGCCATTTTTACGATGTGACGGCCTGGTCTCTTCCTCTCACGTATGGCGTGGACGCCTACTGGAGCGGGGATCCGGCCCGGGTGGAAGCCGAGGCTGTAACTGAAGTGCCCGTCTTCACCGGGGCCGTGCACGACGGCCCGGCCCGCCAGGTCTATCTCATCCCCTATGACACGCTGGCCTCCTCCAAGCTCCTCATCCGCCTCATGGCCGAGGAGTACCGCGTGCGCATGGCTCGGCAGGAGTTTACCCTGGAGGGGCGCACCTGGCCCCGGGGGACCCTCGTGATCCGCGTCAACCGCAATCCCGAGGGCCTGCACGCCCGGCTCGAAGAGCTCAGCGCGGAGTTCGGCGTGGATGCCTACGCGTTGCACCACGGGCTGGTGGAGGGCGGCATCGACCTCGGTTCCAACAACATTGTCACGCTGAAGAATCCGCGGGTGGCACTCCTGACCGAAGACCCGGTGTCATCCGGCTCTTACGGCGCCCTCCACTATCTGTTCGAGCGGGAGTTCGGGCTGCCCTTCACGCGTGTCAGTGCTCGGAACCTCGGCGGGCTGCATGTGTACGACGTGATCGTGCTGCCCAGCGGGAATTACGGCAGCGCCCTGTCCCAGGCACAACAGGACTCCTTCAAGGAATGGATCCGCTCCGGTGGAACCGTGGTGGCGGTCTCGGGCGCCAGCTCCTGGCTGAGAGCCGCCAAGATCTCCCAGACCAAGCTTCTCAACGGCCAGCCCGATCCGGCGGATAATACCAAGCGGATCCGGCCCCAGCGCACTCCGGGGGCCATTGTGAAGGTGAACCTCAATCCGCTCAGCTTCCTGAGCTATGGCGTGCCTGGATCGGTGGCGGCCCAGGTCCGCTCCAGCACCATCTGCCAGCCCTTCGAAGACAGCCCGGCCAGGAACGTCGGCGTCTATGCCGGCCAGGAAGAGCTGCGCCTCTCCGGCTACATCTGGCCTGACACAGAAAGGTATCTGGCCGGCATGGGCTGGTTATTCCTGGAATCCTTTGGACGGGGGAAGGTCGTGTCCTTCGTAGAGGATCCCAATTTCCGCGCTTCTTACGACGGCTTGAACAAGCTCTTCCTCAATGCCATCCTGCTGGGCCCCAGCATGATGGATTCCCGCCTCTACGAGTGATATCACTGAGAGGGGAGGGGGCGACCAGCTGCGTGATCGGGGCAGGCTCGTCCTGATCATTCGAAATAGTGTTCGAGGAGCCCGGCCACATAGCGCTTCAGGACCTGGGGATCCTTGAGCTTGACCTGGGCAAAGGGCTCGAACATCTCGGGGAACATCCCCGGCAGGACCAGTGCGGAGAACATCTGGATGATGGCCATCCTGAGATCCTGGTCTGTTACTTTGACCCGGACACCCTTTTCTGTCAGCTTGGAGTGGACGTCCTCCAAAAAATCTTGAAACAGGCGCACGAAGGGCGTTGAAAAGTCGTTCTCCACGAGCGGGGCATAGAGGTGGGCCTTGGGGATTCCCGGGTATTTGAGCATGCTCCCCATCAGCCCCTGGAAAAAGGCCTGCAACCGGGCCGGAACCTCGAGGGTCTCCACATCCAGGAGGTCAGAGGGAAAGTCGGCCATCTCCTTCAGTGTCCCGTTCAAGGCCTCCTCCACCAGCTTGTCCTTGCTGCCGTAATAATAATTGATGGCTGCGATGTTGACGCCGGCTTCCTGGGCGATCTTCCGGGTCGTGAGGGCCCGGACGCCCTCCTTCCCGATGATCCTGACGGTGGCCATATAGATCCGTTCCCTGCCTGACATTTCTTTGTTGCTCATTCGGCTTGATCCTGCAATTTGTTTAAAACGCTTGTTTAAGTTTATTGAATTTTAAAAATATATGCAATTGACCTTGACATGTTTCTGTGAACACCCTATGTTAAACGCGTGATTAAAACAAGCGATTGAAATGAATGTTTTAAATTGGGCCGAAATTGATTGAAAGGAAAAAGAGATGAAGACACTGAGATCGATGTCGATCCTGATGTGCTTTGTGTTTGCGCTGCTCCACATCACGATCCCTCTACATGCGGAAGCGGGTGTTGATCGGCAGGTCAAGACCGGTACCCTCAAAGGACAGGTCTTGGACGAAGAGGTCCGCTCCGCCATCGCCCATGCCTTGATCAAGGTGAAGGGGACAGAGCTCGAGGCCTTGACCGACTATGAGGGCAATTTCGAGATCCCAGGCCTGCCTGTCGGTTCGTATGTCCTGGAGGTCAGCTGCCAGTACTATCTGACCAAACTCCATCCGGACGTGGTGATCAAGTCGGAGCGCATCACATTCGTGGAGATATCCCTCAAGCTGAGCATGGAGATGCAGGAGCACGAGGAGGTCACCGTGACCGCCGGTTATTTCTCCGACACCAAACAGAAGTCCACCAGTATGAGTAGCTTCACCAATGAGGAGATCAGGCGGGCCGCCGGTTCCGGCGGCGATGTGAGCCGCATCGTCTCCGGGCTCCCCAGCATCGCCCGGGTCAACGACCAGGTGAACGGACTGGTGGTCCGGGGCGGGAATCCGGTGGAAAACGGCTTCTATCTCGACAACATCGCCATCCCCAACATCAACCACTATCCGGTCCAGGGCTCCTCGAGCGGGGCGTTGGCGCTCCTGAACGTCGACTTCATCAAGGACGTGAATTTTTATTCGGGGGGATTTTCTCCCGCCTACGGGAACCGGCTCTCTTCGGTCATGGACATCAAATTCCGGAACGGGAACCCGGACGAGTATGATTTCCAGGCCGATTTCAGCATGGCTGGCTTCGGCCTGATCGCCGAGGGCCCGCTGCCGGGCGCCAAGAACTCCTGGATGATCTCTGGACGGCACAGCTACCTGGACCTCATCGCTAAGTACTTTAACGTAGGCGTGGCCCCTTCCTGGAGCGACATCCAGGGGAAGGCGACACTCGACCTCTCCGCCAGCAGCAGCCTCACCCTGCTGGGAGTCTGGGGGGACGACAAGAGCGGCTGGGATCGCGGCAAATCCCTGGAGTTAGGGGATTCGAGCTACGGCTATCACGACGCCGTGAACAGCGCGCTGGGCTTCAACTGGTTCAAGGCCTGGGGGTCCAATGGCTACTCGAATACGTCGCTTTCCCGTTCCCATATCAAGTACGACATCAACTTCAGCGACACCGCCTCAGATGCCCTGATCTTCCAGAACGACAGCTGGGAGCAGGCCTACACCCTCCGTAACGTCAACTATCTCCGCATCTCGGATAGACACAGGTTCAACTTCGGGGTGGAGGTCCAGTACCTCGATACACACAACGATTATGCGCTGGGTGCCGGTATCGACGTCGCGGGCAATCCCTATCCGGATATCCACGTCGATGTCCGGCAGGATTCGGGCCGCTATGCCGGCTTCCTCAACTACACGCTGAATCCTGCCAACCGGCTGAGCCTGAACCTGGGCATGCGGCTGGATCATCTCTCGTTTAACCGCAACACAAATGTCTCTCCGCGCGCCTCACTGTCCTACAGAGTTTCCGGGCGCACCTCCCTGAATGCCGCAGCAGGTGTCTTCTTTCAAAACCTGCCCAACCTCCTGCTCCTTCAGAACGAGGCCCACCGCAGCCTCAAAGATCCCATGGCCCTGCACTACGTGCTGGGCCTCAACCACATGCTCACCGAGAGCACACGCTTCACGATCGAGGGCTATTATAAGGATTACCGCTATATGCCCCTCGACTCACAGCAGCCCGGCCTGTTCATCCTGGACGAGATCTACTACAACGGATTCTACACGTACCACGAGCGGTTGGAGGATGTGGGAAGGGCCCACTCCTACGGCGTGGAGGTCATGATCCAGAAGAAGCTGGCGGATCGGCTCTACGGCCTGGTCAGTGCCTCCTATTTCCGTACGTTCTACCGGGACCAGGGAGGGGATTGGCGTCCGCGTGGGTATGACAACAGGTTCATCGTCGCCGTCGAAGGAGGATACCGGCCTGGCCGTTTCTGGGAGTTCAGCTGCAAGTGGAACTATGCCGGCGGAGTGCCCTACACGCCCTTCGACCTGGAGGCCTCTGAGGCCGCAAACAGCGGCATATTCGACCTGGCCCGGATCAACGGCGAGCGGCTGGAGCCCTACCATTCATTGAATCTGAGGGCGGACAAGCGCTTCCACTTCGGGCGCTCGAATCTGACCCTGTACTTCAGCGTATGGAACGTGTACAACCGGAAAAACACCGCGTTCATCTTCTGGAACACGCTGGAAAACCAGCCGGACGTCGAGAATCAGTGGGGGTTGCTTCCCATCCTCGGCCTCGAATTCGAATTCTAGCCTGAATCATCTATAAGAATTGCTGATATATGATATAAAAACACGGTTAAAATGATCGGCAATTCTTACCCTCCGGGCGGGCCAATTTCATCCCCTTTGTATCGTTGAGGCATGTTCGCGGTAGCACACTACAGCTTCACCTGCCTCGCCTCACAAATGGGTGAACTTGGCCCGTGGATGATCCAGCGGCGTTATTTTATTATCGTTGGAAGACGACCTTGCCACCGACGATGGTGATGTCCACCTTGGACTGCATGATCTGGTCGTGCGAGATGGTCATCAGGTCCTGATCGAAGATGACCATGTCGGCCAGGTAGCCCTCCATGAGCTTACCCTTGCGGTCCTCCATGAACTCGGCATAGGCAGCGCCCAGCGTGTAGAGCTCGATGGCTTCCTCCATGCTGAGCTTCTGGTCTGGGAACCAGCCCTCGCCCTCTTCCCCGGCCCGGTCTTTGCGGCTTACGGCCGCGTAGAGGCCCTCCAGCGGGTCGATGGGCTCGACCGGCCAGTCCGTGCCGAAGGCGAGCTTGGCGCCGGCATCCAGGAGGCGACGCCAGGCATACGCACCGCGGCAGCGCTCCAGTCCGATGCGCTTCTCGGCGAACCGCTTGTCGGTGATGCAGTGCGTGGGCTGCATGGAGGCGATCACCCCCAGCTCGGCGAATCGCGGGATGTCTTCATCGATCAGGATCTGGGCGTGCTCGCTGCGGTGGCGGGCATCGCGCTCGCCGTTCACCTCGCGGGCCTTCTGCACCGCGTTCAGGACGAAGTTGTTGCCCTTGGTGCCGATGGCATGGGTGCCGGTCTGGAATCCGTGCGCGTCCGCAGCCACGATGCGTCGCTCGAAATCCTCATACGGCATCATGGGCAGGCCGCTGGTATCGGGATCGTCCTCGAAGGGCTCGAACATGAGGGCCGTGCCCGAACCCAGGGTGCCGTCGATGAAGATCTTGAGGTAACCAAAGCGGATCCAGTCGTCGCTCTGGGGGTACTCCTGCCGCAGATCCTCCAACCGGGCATATCCCTCTTCCCTGTTCGGCAGGGACATGTTCACGGTGAAGCGGGCGGTCAGGCGGCCCTCGTTCCTGTAGCGCAGGAACTGCTCGAAGCCTCCGTTCAGCTGCTGGACACTGGTCACTCCCGTCTCCCGGGCGGCCTTGAGCGCCAGTTCCAGGGCCTGGTCCGACCTCTCCCTCCTCTCCTCTGAAGTCAGTGTCACGGACGAGGAGACCTTGAGCAGCCCCGAGGCCCCTTCCTTAAAGATGCCGGTTGGCTCTCCGGTCTCGGGATCCCGCATGATGGCCCCGTTGGGAGGATCGGGAGTGTCCTTGGTGACGCCGGATTCGCGGATGACATAGCTGTTGACCCAGACCGAGTGGCCGTCCGCCCGGCTCAAGACCACGGGATTGTCTGGGGCCACGGCGTCCAGGATCTCCTTGGTGGGCCATTTCTTATCTGGAAAGGTCTCGTGTTCCCAGCCGCGGCCCCGAATGAGCTCGCCCGCCTTGGAATGTTCCACGGCGTCGGCCACCATCTGTTTGATCGTGTCCGTTTCGTGGACATAGCGGAAGTCCAGCTGCATCAGGGAGGTCCCTCCCCCCGTGAAGTGGATGTGGGCGTCGTTGAGCCCGGGGATCAGCAGCCGCCCCCCCGCATCGATGACCTCGGTCGTGCCTTCCTCGATGTATTGCTCGATCTTCGCGTTCGAGGTCACGGCCAGGATGACCTCTCCCTTTACGGCGATGGCCTCGCCGCGGGGATTGTCCTTGTCGATGGTCACGATCTTGGCGTTCTTTATCACCAGGTCGGCCGGTGGGCCTTCATATCCGGCAGTGCAGCCGAACAGCCCGACCAGGGCGATGAGTGAACCTAAAACCAAAGGAATCCGTTTGCGCATGGGTTTCTCCCTCAATGAAGTGGTGTCAAGGCGGGGACAACCTTATTATACCCACACTATTTTTTCAAGTTCTTGCGATTTCGGAGCGGTTCGTGTCAAAGGCCGGGATTTGGGATAGAATGAAGGGGTGATTCCTGTAAACCAAAACCATGATGGTCTCGTCTAAGAGGGGGAAAACAAAAAAACCAATGGAAGCCCATGTACTTGCCGAACGTGTTTGCCAGGGAGATCTTTCCGCCTTCCAGGGGCTGGTCGATCAGTTCAAAAAGAAGGTCTATTTCCTGGCTTACGACATCGTGGGCGACCATCACGAGGCCGAGGATGTCTCGCAGGAGGTCTTCATCAAGGTCTACCGCTCGCTGGGAAGTTTCCGGAGGGATGCCAAGATGAGTTCCTGGATCTACCAGATCGCGGTCAACAGCGCCATCGATCTCCTGCGCAAGCGCAAGGCCAAACCCAGCGTTAACCTGGAGGAGTTTGATCACATCGAGCTGCAGGATGCGCCCCGCGGCGCGGCCACAGCACCGGTGGATCCCGAGAGCAGTGCCGAGGCCGCCCTGCTGCAGGGCCGCATCGAAAAAGCATTGCACTCCTTGACGCCGCGGGAACGCGTGGTGTTTGCCATGCGGCACTACAACGATTTCAAGATCAATGAGATCGCCGATGTGCTCAAGGTCTCCTCGGGGACGGTGAAGAGCCTGCTCTTCAGAGCACTGCAGAAACTACGCCGGGAGCTCGCACTGTATCGAGGCGGCGGCTCCTGGGAGGTCAATCATGAATGAATGTGATAAATGCCGGAAGATGTTTGCCGATGCCCTGTCGTCCAGCCTGGAAAACAGCCCTAGAGGTGAGTTCGAGGCCCATCTCGGTCAGTGCGACCTCTGCCGCGAGGAGTACGGAGAATTCAAGGCCACGCTCCTGGATATGAAAGAGAGGGAACGCAGCGAGCCGGATTCGGCTTTCTGGGAGGGCTACTGGGACAGTCTCGAGAGCCGCATGCACAGGGAAAAGGTCCTCTACCAACCGCGGCCTTCCGGGCAGCGCCGTCCTTCCTGGGACTGGCTCCGGTTCCGTGTGCCGAACTGGGCATTCCAGGCTGGGGCAGCGGTGCTGCTGGTAGCAGTGGGGGTCCTGATCGGCAGGATGTGGCTGCTTCCCCCTTCAGCGGGAGTACAGACGGCCGCGCTCGCCGGAGAGGCCACAGCCCCGACTTCCATGGAGCTCGCCTCCCGCACTCAGAACTATGTGCAGCGGTCCAAGCTGGTGCTCATGGCCATCGTCAATTTCGACAGGGAGTCCGAGGACCCCTATACCCTGGACCTCCCCTACAAGCAGCAGCTCTCGCGCGAGCTGGTGCAGGAAGCCGACTGGCTCAAGCAGGGGCTTGCCGATGCCCGGGAACGGCGGCTCCAGGAGCTCGTGGCAGATCTCGAGGATATCCTCCTGCAGATAGCCAACCTGGAGGCGGGGGGGGGGGTGGACGCCATTGAGCTGGTACAGACCGGCGTGCAGAGCCGCGGCCTATTCTTGAAAATGCATCTGGCGGAGGTCAACCGGCCCTGGGATGACCTGGGGGCCCGGACTGTTACTCCGCCGAAAACCGATAAGACCAAGATTTTTTAAGGAGCAGACGATGAAAAAAAGATCAAAACTAGTAGCGTTCGCGACGGTTATTCTATGGCTGACTGCGGGATGGATGTCCCCGGGAGTTAGGGCAGAGGAAGACCAGGACAAGGATGCGGTCGCCTACCGGGCCGCCTATAGATTGTACATGGAAGAGAACTGGAACGAGGCGGCCCGGGCGCTTGACGCCTTCGTGCAGGAATTTCCCGGGAGTGCCTATGTGGACGATGCGCAGTATTTCCGCTGCAGCGTGCGGGAAAAGAGGGAGGAAGCCCCGGAAGAGGTGTTTGCCTGCTACCAGAACTTCATCAAGGCCTACCCGGACAGCAGCTACGTGGACAATGCAAAATCCAACATGATCCGCATCGGCAACCAGCTGGCCAAGCAGGGCAAGACCCAGTACAAGACACTGATCCAGGGTTTCTATGAGGAGTCGGAAGAGGACATCAAGCTCGCAGCCCTGTACGCGCTGGAAGACATGGGAGATGAGGCGGCAATGGATGCCATCTTCGCGCTCTACGACGATTCCTCAGACAACAGGGTTCGGGCCCGCATCATCAACATTCTGGAGGACTTCGAATCGTCGCAGGCGCTTGAAAAGCTCAAGGAGATAGCCCGCAAGGAGAGCGATCCGGAGCTTCGCCGCCGGGCGGTCTATGCCATTGCCGATTGGGATGACGAGGCGCCTATCGATTTTCTGTTGGAGATCGCGCGCTCCGATTCCGATCCCAGGACCAAGCGGGCGGCCCTTTATGCTTTGGGAGATGCGGAAGATCCCGCCGCCATCCCGGTCCTGCGTGATATCGCCATCAACGAGGACGACGAGGAACTGGCGAAGGCTGCGATCCACGCGCTGGAGGACATCGACAGCCCCAAGGTCCTGCCAGCGGTCCTGGATGTCCTGAAGACCTCGAAACATCCCGAGGTGCGCAAGCAGGCTCTGTACACTCTGGAAGACCTGGACGGCGCCGAGGTGGAGCCCATCCTCCTGGAGATCATCCAGAAGGAAAATGACCCCGAGATGAAGCAGGCGGCCTTGTACGTGCTGGCCGACATTGGCACAGAGAGGTCTGCGGACATGCTGATCGAGATCATGCGGACCAGCGACGATCCTAAGATGAAGAAGGTCGCTCTGTACGCTCTGGAAGACGTGGGCAGCGAAAAGGCGGCCCGGGTCGTCTACGAGACGGCCCTGAGCGGCGAGGACGAGGAGCTGGCCCGCGCGGCCGTGCACACGCTGGAAGACATCGTGGATGAGGACCAGCCCGACATGTTCCTTGAGATCTACCGCAAGGCCAAGTTCCCATCGGTCCGGCGCTCGGCCCTCCACGTGCTCGAAGACATGGGCGACGAGATGTCGGTCAAGGTCCTGGGCGAGATCCTCAAGACCGAGAAGGAGCCGGACCTGAGGCGGTCGCTCGTCTATTCGTTGGGGGAGACCGGGAGCGATGAAGCGGTCCCCATCCTCCTCGACATCGCCCTGAACGATACGGACAACCGGATCCGGGCCTCGGCCGTGTCCGCTCTGGGGGAGATAGGGACGCCCAAGGCGCGTGAGGCGCTGCTCAAGGTCCTGGAAAAGAAGTGAAGCCGTGCCAGAGGCTTAAAATGAATCATCGATCGAGAATCCTGTCCCTTTTAGTACTTGCGGCCCTCTCTCTTTCCATGGCGGCGTTCGGTGAGAGTGGAGAGGTCTATCGTCATCCCGATCCCCAGGAGAGCCTGGCGTCGCGCTGGGCCTGGGCCCAGGATCAGGCCGGGCGCCTGTCTGCAAACGATGGTTTCTGGGTCGGGTATTCCCTCAAATTCCTCATGCGGGAGTTCACCTATTATATTTCCGAGGGATCCTCCAGCTTCACCACAACGAGTTTGCACCGCAGGATCCCGATCGGTGTGACGCTGCAGGAGTGGATACACGGTCGGCCCAGCGCTGAGAGGACCTCCGATGAGGAGGCCTTGAAGGAACTGGCCCGGCAGGCCCTGGAAGAGGGGGACGTGCCCTATTCTCAGCAGAAGAAAGTCTGGAAGGATGTGGCCCTGCTGTTCCGGTTCGATCCCAGGGATCCCCAGCATCCGGCCCAAATCCGCTACAGCAGCCTGGATGTCCCCTTCGATGTGGACGGCCTCCCGCTGTTCTGGCTGGAACCGGCCGAAGATGAAGAGAGTTTCGATCTCGTCCGCGGGATGTTCGATCGGGAGGAGGATCTCAAGCGGAAGAAACGGCTGCTGGGCGCAATCGGATTTCATTCCGATTCCGAGCGTGTGGTTTCCTTCCTGGCGGGTGTGCTGCAGAGCCGGGCTCCCGACGAGCTGCGCGCTCGGGCGACCTCGGAACTCGAGGACCATCCCATCCCCCGGTCCCTCGAACTCTTAAAAGAGACCGCTTTTGAAGACCGCTCCCTGGATGTCCGCAAGCGTGCCGTGAGCGCCTTGGAGGACTTGGAGATGGAGGGTGCCGTGGATGTCCTGATCGAGCTGGCGCGGCGCAGCGACCATCCCGACATCCGCAAACGCGCAATCTCCACCCTGGGCGACCTGGCCTCTCTCAAGGCCGCCGAGGCCCTCGTGGAAATTGCCTACAACGATCCTGAGGCCGACATTCAGCGGCGCGCTGTCTATGCCCTGGAAGACCTGCCCAATAACGAGGGGGTCCCATACCTGATCGAGATCGCCCAGACGCACTCCCATCCCCGGGTGCGCAAGAGCGCCATCCACTGTTTGGGGGACTCAGGCGACCCACGCGCCCTGGAGGCCCTCATCGCCATCCTTAAAAAATAGCTGGAGGACGTCTCCCCAGGGGTACCCCAGCTCCTATTTTCCCTGTCCATTCCTGCAAGTTTGCGATATTTTCTATCAAGGTGTCCCTTTGGGGAACGCCTCCCAGTGAAATCTCGTATCTAGATAAGAGGAGGCTGCTATCATGATCAGGTCCAAAGCCCTTTGGGGCACTGCAATCTTAACTCTGTTCCTGTTGAACGCCTGCGTCCGCGTGGGGGATTTTCAGGAGGAAACTCGCAACTTTCCCCTTGAGGGTCACTCTGCGGCAGAGGTTTTCCTCAACATGGGCACCGGAGAACTCAGGGTCCAGGCAGGTGCCCGTGAGCTTCTCGAAGGGATCTTTTCGTTCAATGTGGAAGACTGGCGGCCGGAATTCGAACACACGACCCGGGGAGACTCGGTCCAGCTCACGGTGAGACAGGGCGATGTGAAAGGGATCCCGATGGGGAAGAGCAAGAACAGATGGGACATCTATCTGAATGAAAGCATTCCCCTCGACCTGAAGATCGACTTCGGAGCGGGAGAGGGCCGGCTGGACCTGCGGGGGCTGATCCTGAATTCGCTGGAGATCGACATGGGCGTCGGGGATCTGAACGTGGACCTCTCCGGGAAGCTTGACCGGGACCTGCATGTCCTCATCGACGGGGGGGTGGGATCGGCCACGGTGTACCTGCCGGAAGACATCGGGGTCAAGGTCTACATCGATAAGGGCATCGGATCCGTCGATGCCAGAGGATTCACCAAGCGGGGTGATGTGTATACCAATGCCGTCTATGACGACTCAGCGGTCACCCTCAGTGTGGACATAGATACCGGAATAGGAAATATCGATCTCAAGCTGAAAGGGCGCCCTCCCACACCTGCCCGTTGATCCGCCGGCACTGCTTTTGCCTGCCGTCCTCCCTGTGAACCCGGAGCTTGACTATCTCCACGGGGACCAAGTACAATTCCTCCTGCATTTAAATGACGATGGCATTTCATCCGCATTATTTTCAAATACTCAGGAGGTAACCCCATGGCTTTATTCCGGCACACACCCTTAACGAAAATGACCCTGATTCTGGGGCTTCTGGCCTGGGCTCTGGTACTCCCACCGGCGCTCTCTGCCGGCGCGCAGAAGAAACTGGAGAACACGGATCCGGCCCAGCGCCTGAAATGGCACGAACAGCACCAGGCCATGAAGGAGGCCTCTCCCTTCAACAGTCTCAAGTGGCGCCTGATAGGACCGGACATCATCTCGGGGCGCTGTACAGACATCGCCGTCCCCGGCAGCAGCAAACATACCATCTACGTGGGCGCTGCCACTGGCGGTGTCTGGGTGACCCACAACTCCGGGATCACCTGGGAGCCCATCATGGATGAGGCGCCCACCCAGTCCATCGGCGACCTGGCCATCGCACCCTCGGATCCGAACATCATATGGGTGGGGACCGGCGAGGCCAACATCTTCCGCGCCTCGACAGCCGGCGTGGGACTGTACAAGTCTACGGACGCCGGTAAGACCTGGCAGCACATGGGACTGACCAATACCTACACCATTGGCCGCATCCTCATCCATCCGGAGAATCCGGACATCGTCTATGTGGCCTCTCCCGGACACGAGTGGACCCACAATCCCGATAGAGGGGTGTTCAAGACAACGGACGGCGGCAGGACCTGGGACAAGGTGTTCTACATCAACGAGAAGATCGGGGCCATCGACCTGGTCATGGACCCCACAGATCCCGACACTCTGTACACGTCCATGTGGAACCGGATCCGCCTGCGCTGGTCCGATCCGCAGCCCGGACCCGGGGACGGGATTTTCAAGACCACCGACGGCGGCAAGACCTGGCAGCAGAAGACGGACGGCCTGCCCAACCTGGAGAAGACCGGCCGCATCGGGCTCAGCCTGTGCACCAGCCAGCCCAATGTGATCTACGCCTTCGTGGACAACCACAATCTCGGCCGCATGCCCCAAGAGGGGGAGCGGGACGCCTACGGCCGGACCAAGACCGGGCGTGTTATCAAGGGCGCCGAGGTCTACCGCACCGACGACAAGGCGGAGACCTGGGTGAAGGTCAGTCCCGACGACCGCTATATGGAAGGATTCGGCGGGACCTACGGCTGGGTGTTCGGACAGATCCGGGTCGATCCTTCGGACCCGGATACGGTCTATATCATGGGCCTCCGCCTGTCCCAGTCCAAGGACGGCGGCAAGACCTGGAAAACATTGTACTATAACGGCCTGCACGGGGACCATCACGGCCTCTGGATCGATCCGGAGAACTCGGACTATCTCATCAACGTCAACGACGGGGGCGTCAACGTCTCCTACGATCAGGGAGTGACCTGGCGGGATTTCCACGCCATCCATCCGATTGTCCAGTTCTACAACGTGGCCTATGACATGGCAAAACCTTTCAATGTGTACGGTTCGGTCCAGGACCACGGCACCTACAAGGGCAGTGTCGCCCACGGCCGTCCGCGCAGCCGCAGGGAGCCCCGGCCCATCACCTATTGGGAGGCGGCTCCGGGTGGGGAAGGAACCCACGTGGCGGTCGATCCCCGCAATCCCAACCTCACCTACTCATCCAGCTTCTACGGCCGGCTCATGCGTTCCGAATACAAGGATGGGATGTGGCAGAGCAAGAACATCCTGCCCGAGGTCCCCGAGGGTGAGCCCCCGCTCCGGGGACAGTGGATGGCGGCCACCGTCCTCTCGCCCCACAATCCGGACGTGGTCTACCACGGCATGCAGTACCTGTACCGCTCCATGAATCAAGGCGAGGACTGGGAGCGGATCAGCCCCGACCTCAGCTACGACGATCCGGACCAGCAGGGCAAACTCCCCTTCGCCATCCCTTTTGCCTCCATCACGGCCATCTCCGAGTCACCCTTTAAGTTCGGATTGATCTACGTGGGCACCGACGACGGGCGCGTCCACATCACGCGCAACGGCGGCGACGCCTGGACCGAGATCACGCAGAGCCTGCCCTACAACAAGCATGTATCCCGCGTCGTGGCCTCCCAATATGACAAGGCCACGGTCTATCTCACGCTCAGCGGCCGACGGGATGACGATGCCAACGATTATGTCTATAAGTCTACGGATTACGGCAAGACCTGGGTCGATATCTCCGGAAACATCCCCGGCGGCCCGGTGAACGTGATCCGCGAGGATCCCAAGAGGGAAGATGTCCTCTACGTGGGGACCGATCTGGGAGTTTATGTCACGACAGACGGGGGCGCGAACTGGCATATCCTGGCCAATGGACTGCCCAATTGCCTCGTATGGGACCTCATCATCCACCCGCGCGACAACACCCTGGTCATCGCCACCAACGGCCGCGGAATGTATGTTCTAGACAGTGTCGAGGCAATTCAAAAACACGAATGAGCGATAGGTGAGCGGCATTCGCTTGAGCCGTCAAGCGGAACCGTTCCCAATCGATTTTGAGATCAGATCTCCGATGCTGGCGGGGAAAATGGGGGGCCTTACTTTGTTCAGCTCCCATCCCAGAAGGAACTTCAGAGAATTGGCACACATCCGTCCCTGACATGGGCCCATGCCGCAGCGTGTATAGAGCTTGGCCGAACACTGATCCTCCAGGCGCTTAAGCTGTCCGTAGGTGATGTCTTCACACCGACAGATGATGGTATTTTCGTCTGGCATGTATTTCAGCTGGTCCCTCAGGGAAAAAGACCGGTTCAAAAGGCGGCTAAATTTTCTCTGCTTATTGATCCTGATGACGTAGGCTCCGGCCCGGGTTTCGTTTCCTGAGGCTGCCAGGCCGGCGATCTCGCCTTCGGTGATGGCCAACTCCACTCCTCCGATGCCAGTGATCTCTCCGGCACAGAAGATGTTCTCCACAGAGGTTCTCTGGAAACGGTCCACCGAAGTGAGATTATTTTCTTGACTGCATCCTGCCAGTTCCGCCAGGGAACTGCTGGGAACCAGTCCGTAGCCGCAGGCAACCAGGTCACACGCAAAAGTGCGCCGGCGACTGCCATTGGTCAGCGTGATTTCTCTGACCTGGGAGCCTCCCCGGGCTTCCACTATCCAGGTCCTGAGAAAAAATGGGGACGGAAGATATTGCCTGGCATAGCCCACTCCTTCCCATAGTTTTGCGGGATTTAACAGTGTGGTCCCCATGCCGAATTTTACTAAACTCCACCAGGTGGTTTGCTCGGCGATCCCAATGATCTTAGCCCCGGCCTTGGCTAGATTTCCTGCCACCGCGAACAACAGCGGCCCGGATCCTGCCACCAGAATCCGGAGGCCCTTGACAGGCATGCCACCTTTGACCAGGGCCAAAGCCCCGCCCGCCCCCATGACATTGGGCAGGGTCCATCCGGGAAAAGGAATCAGCAGTTCCTGGGCGCCGAGCGCCAGGATCAATTGATCAAAGGAGACTTCTTCCAAACCTCCGGCTTCACTATGTACCTTAAGGATTGGATCTTGAATGTCGATTACACTGCAGCCGAATCGCAAATTAATGTGAGGATGTTCTAAACGCTTGAGCCAGACCCGAATCTTTGGAGGAACCGGGGAAGCTCCGGTATGACGCCAGATCTGTCCCCCGGCCCTCGGATTGGCATCCAGCAGGGTGACCTCGGCCCCGGATCGGGCGGATTGCCAGGAGGCTGCCATACCCGCCGGGCCTGCACCGACCACCACTACCTTAGTCATTGGGTCCGGATCTCCATACCTTGTCGGCACAGCCGGGAACACGCCCGCTGATGCGGCTGGTCATCGATGGTCACCCGGCATTCGAAGCAGATGCCCATTCCGCAGACCGGGGAGCGTGGCTGACCGCTCAAGGATGTTCGAAATATTATTTCACCGGCTAAAAAAACTGCGGTTGCCACGGTGGTTCCTTCCGGTACCACCATCTGCCGGCCATTCACGGTGACAGCGATCTCTTTCATTCCGGAGGATTCTCCAATATACGTGTGGCACGGTAGGGAGTCGGATCTATGGCAGGTTTTCTTCCCAGAATCTCATCGGCCAGCAATCTGGCTGTGCCTAAGGAGCTGGTGATGCCCAGACCCTCGTGCCCGGCGGCGATATAGAGCCCTGCTACCTGGGGCCACTGTCCGATCAGCGGAAGCTTGTCGGGCGTGGCTGGACGAAATCCTGTCCAGGAACGCAAGGCCATCAGGTCTTTAAGTTTTGGCATGTAGTGACAGGCCCGTGCCAGCATCCGTCCGAGAACAGAGCGGTTGACCCCATCATCCCAGCCCGCAAATTCACGGGATGATCCCACGAGATACTGACCAGATAAGCGCGGCTGAATGTTGAATGCCACGGATTCTTTTTCCATTTTGTGCGCGCTTTTTAGATACTCTAGTTCAACGAGTTGGTGTCGGCAGAATCCCGGATAGCGGTCTGTGATGACCAGATGGCCCTTGCGGGGTTGGATCGGCAGCTCCGGCGTGATCTGAGGCGCGGCCGCACCGCAGGCATTGATCACAATGTCGGACTCAAGAGTGGCCCCGTCTTCCAACTGGATCTGGTGGGGGAGGATCCGGGTCACCCTGCTGTTTTCCCTCAGCTCGATCCCTTCCAGAAGCAGACGGGAGCTGTAGGGAGGATAGATAACACAGTCGTCCACAACCCGCAGTCCGCCTTTAAGGTTCTCTCTTAGATTCGGTTCCAGGGAATAAAGACTCGGGGCGTCCAGAACCTGGACAGAGATACCGTGATCCAGATAATTCCGGGCCTTGCTTTGGACCGCCTCCATCTCCTCTTCATCGGCCGCAACCCATATGGTTCCGCAGGGATTGTACTCTACTGCCTCAGCATTTTCCTCGGCAAGATTTTTCCATAGATCCCGCGACAAAGATGTCAGGTGAAGCTGGGCATCGCTGTCGTCCATTACGACCACATGCCCCATGCTCCCCCCAGTAGTGCCGCAGCCTACTTTAAAGGCATCCAGTGCTACGACATTCATGCCGGCCTGGTGAAGCTCGCGGGCACAGGCGGCGCCCACAATTCCCGCACCGATCACGATCGCATCGTATTTGGGTGTCATTCAATTCCCCAGCAGAATTCATCGTTGGGGTCGAAGTAGAGTGTGGATCTTGATACCACATGCGCGCTGGAACGGATGTGGGGAATGATTCGATCGCCTTGCTTTTCCAGCCATCCTTCGAAGATGGAGCCGGTTATGCTTTCCTGGGTCCAGAGCTTGCTCAGTTCAAGTTTGCCTTTGGCATGCAGACAGGCCATTTTTGCACTGGTCCCGGTTCCGCAGCAGGAACGGTCATAGGCGTTGCCAGGGCAGAGCACGAAGTTCTTGGAATCAGCCCCCTGGACGGTCGGAGGTCCAAAAAACTCAATATGGTCCACCATTTTGTGATCAGCACCGGTGATGCCGGCTTCATGCAGAGCCTGTCGGATGGCCTTGGAACTTGACATCAGGAAATCCAGATTATTGAACCTGAGTTCTCCCAATGGAGTCTCGACCAGGAAAAACCAGTTGCCGCCATAGGCGATATCTCCCCGTATCCGGCCGAGGTTGGGAACATCGATCTCTACACCTTCCCGGTACACATAGGAGGGCACATTGGTTATGGTGATCTTTCCATTCTCCCCGATCTCGGCCGAAGCCCTACCGACAGGTGTGTCGAACATTAGGTGTTTTTCGGTAATCCTCCCCAGGAAGCGCAGGGTTTCCGCCAGGCCGATGAGGCCGTGTCCGCACATGTCCAGATAACCGACATCATTGAAGAATATGATGCCAGCTTCGGATCCGGCATGGACAGGAGGGGTTATCAGACCGCCGATAATGGCATTGTGGCCTTTGGGCTCACAAACCACGGCCTGCCGCAGGTGGTCATGGTGTTGGATAAGATACTCCCGGCGTTCGGACATGTTCTGTCCGGGAGGTTGTGGCCATCCCGAGAGGACTATGCGAGTGGGTTCACCACCGGTGTGGGAGTCGATCACCTCTATTTCTTTGGGTTGGGGATCCATTAATTCACTTATTGATTCGACGGATTATGCTAGCCTCAATCAGCTCGTTTGTCAAATTGAGCCGCCTGGTCTGCTGAGGCGATATGTCCTTCTCCCTGGGTTAGAGGATTCAATTTTTCCAGGCAAAGCAGTAGTAATCGCAGATAAGGCCTAATTCATTGACGCGTTACGTGAAACATCCTAATATAATCTGGCAGGGCGAGGCGCTGCGCCAGGCGGATATGCTCGCAATCGACGACCTCGACCAGCTGGAGGACCACCGCCGCATGGGATATTTTCAGGATACACCCGACCCCTATGCAGACCTGGGGCAGATCGTGGCCGGGAAGAAGCCGGCACGGGAAAACGATAGCGAGCGCATCATCAGCCTGAACCTGGGACTGGCCCTGGACGACATGGCCACCGCCATCCGCATCTGTCACCGTGCGCTCGAGACCGGGATAGGGACGGAGCTGTCGCTCTAGGCCCCGGACGCCTGCATGCCTACCTGGTTCCTGCTCGCACTGCTCTCCGGCCTGCTCATGGCCGTGGTCAATATCCTGGACAAGCTCGTCCTGGACTTGTGGTCCCGGCATCCCATGGTGCCCGTGCTGCTCTTGGGCGTCATCAACCTTGTTCCGGCCCTGGTGCTGCTGCTGGTCAAGGGCTGGCCAGCCATGTCCCTCAAACAGGGGCTCCTCATCCTGGCCGCCGGAGGCGCCCTCCTCCTCATGACCTTGTTCTACTTCAGCGCCGCTGCGCGGGAGGAGATCTCGCGTGTGGTGCCGCTCATGTTCTTCAGCCCCCTTTTTGTGGCTACCCTGGCCTGGGTCTTTTTGGGAGAGACGTTCGCCGTCCGCCAGTATTTGGGTGTGGCCACTTTGATCGCAGGCGCGGTACTGGTCTCTTCCCGTCTCCCCCTGAATCTCCGGCCGGGACATGCATTCTGGTTGATGCTTCTGGCTGCCCTCTCCCTATCAGTGTATTTTGTGCTGATGAAGTACCTGCTGCGCTCTTTCGACTACTGGAACGTTTTCTGCCTGACCCGTCTCAGCTCGACACTCCTTATGCTGCCACTTTTTTTCCTGTATTTCTCTGAGCTGCGGGACACGCTGCGCGAATATGGCATCCGGGTCGTAGGCGTCATGGCCTTGGACCAGACCATCGCCTTGGCCGCCAACCTGTTCGTCATCATCGCCGCGGCCTCCGGGCCCATCACCCTGGTCAACGCCCTCATCTCCACACAGCCTTTTTTCGTGCTGCTGTTCGCACTGATCCTGAGCTGGCTCGTGCCGCGGCTCTACAGTGAGGAAACCCGGCGCGGGACCATTGTTCAGAAGATAGCAGCCCTCGCCCTCATGTTCGCCGGGGTGCTGCTCTTAAGCTGAGCGCCGTCTCCCAATGAGCCTGTACAGCTGGGCGGGAAGAGAGATGAGGAAGGGTCTGCCCAAACTAGACCGGATCACCAGTTTTGGATGCGATTGACGAAGCCGCAGAAAAATTCTAACATGGTTTTCGGCCGTTCCAGTGGATGTGGCCCAATGAATACCTCAATACCGAGACTACGGGAGGAAAGATGCCTTACGACCTTCGCAACCGACACTTCTTGAAACTACTGGATTTTACTCCCCAGGAGATCCGCTTCCTGCTGGACCTGTCCGCTGACCTGAAAAAGGCCAAGTATGCCGGGAACGAGCAGCACCGGCTCACGGGTAAGAATATCGCCCTGATCTTCGAGAAGTCCTCAACCCGGACACGCTGTGCTTTTGAGGTGGCGAGCTTCGACCAGGGCGCCTCGGTGACCTACCTGGGGCCCTCAGGCTCCCAGATCGGCAACAAGGAAACCATGAAGGACACGGCCCGCGTCCTGGGCCGCATGTATGACGGCATCGAGTACCGGGGTTTCGGCCAGGATATAGTGGAGGAACTGGCGGCTTTTGCTGGTGTCCCCGTCTGGAACGGGCTGACCAATGAGTTTCATCCCACACAGGTCCTGGCGGATTTCCAGACCATGTTGGAACATTCGGATAGGCCCCTCGGGGAGATCTCCTTCGCCTACCTCGGGGATGCCCGCAACAACATGGGCAATTCCCTGATGGTCGGGGCGGCCAAGATGGGCATGGATTTCCGGGCCGTGGCCCCGAAACAAGTACAGCCATCCGAGGATCTGGTGACTGAAGCCCGCGCGATCGCGGCGGAGACGGGAGCCCGGATCACCCTGACCGAAGATGTGAGACCGGGGGTTGAGGGCTGCGATTTCCTGTACACTGACGTCTGGGTTTCCATGGGCGAGCCGGATTCGGTATGGGAGGAACGGATCAACCTCCTCATGCCCTATCAGGTGAACGCCGAGGCCATGGCCGCCTCCGGGAATCCCGATGTCAAGTTCATGCACTGCCTCCCGGCCTTCCACAACCGCGAGACCACTATCGGCCGGGAGATCTATGAGAAATTCGGGCTGGAGAGCATGGAAGTGACCGAGGACGTTTTCGAGTCTCCGGCATCCATCGTTTTCGACGAGGCGGAAAACCGGGTCCACACGGCCAAGGCCGTCATGGTCGCTACCCTAGGCGACTGACACCCACTCCGCTGCTCGCGGCTGTATTCCCCTTAGACCGTGGGCTCCCAGCCGGGCTGGTATTCGCGTTCCCACATAGACATGGTCTCCTTGTTCCCCAGGATCCGCCCGTTTCCTGGATCGATCTGGAGAGAACGCTCCATCTTCTGGGTGATGTTACCCAGGTGGCAGAGCAGGACGCTCTTGTGTCCCTCATCGATGGGGGAGTTCTGTTTTGCGCCCTTGCGTACAACATCCAGGAAGTTGGTGATGTGGAAACCGGTCAGGTTGCCGCCTGCGCCGGTGATGTCCAGCGTGGCATTGACCTCACCCGCGGTCTTTTTCTCGAGCAGGTGATTCTCGTTGTCGTAGAATTCGTAGCCGTTCCGGTCCACAACAAGTGTGCCTTTTTCTCCGTAAAGGACCGAGCCGCGGCCCCTCCTCTCCACGGGCCGGCCGTTGCAGCTGCGGCCCTCCCAAAAAATGGCTTTGCGTCCTTCGAATTCCCAGCCGATGTATTGAGTGTCATAGAATTCCCAGTCGTCGTCGTAGTGGAATCGGCCTCCGGTGGATGTGACCTTGGTGGGGAAGCCCGCGTCCAGGAACCAGCGGCAGATGTCGACCTCGTGGGCTGCGTTGTTGCAGGACTCTCCTGTGCCCCAATGCCAGAACCAATGCCAGTTGTAGTGCACTAGGTTGTCCCGGTAATCGGTGCGGGGTGCCGGGCCCTGCCACAGCTCCCAGTCCAGCCAGTCGGGAACTGGGGCTGGTTGGCCGCGGCCGATGGGGCCGCGTGTGTTGGCATAGAACGCCTTCCCCATGTAGAGGCGGCCAATGAGGCCCTCCCGAACCTTACGCAAGGCTTCCAGTGTGTGCGGGGACGAGCGTTGCTGGTTGCCCATCTGCACCACACGGCCGTATTTTTTCTGTGCCGCGATCAGGAGCTCGCCCTCGTGGGGATTGTAGCCGCAGGGCTTTTCCACATAGACGTGCTTCCCGGCCTCAAGCGCCAGGATCGAGGCGGGGGCATGCCAGTGGTCCGGCGCCGCGATCACCAGGGCATCGATATCGGGGCTGTCCAGGGCCCTCCGGAAGTCGGTTATGCCCTGTGGTTTCGTGCCGGCAACCTCCTCCACCGCGGACACGGTCTTGCCTACGGCCCGGGAATCCACGTCACAGATGAAGCCGACCTCGCTGGCGGGATTCCGCGCAAACTCCGTGGCAAGGGAGTGTCCCCGGCTGTTGACCCCCATGACGGCGACGCGTATCCTATCATTGGCCCCCAGGGCATGGGCTGAGATGGAGGGAGCGAGCAGGATCCCCGCCGCCCCCGCCGCCGTCGTCTTGATAAATTCCCGTCGAGTTGTCGCTTTGGTTTCGTTCACGCGTCCTCCCCCAGATAGGTATTTTCCACAGCCCCAGTATAGGACTTTCCGGCGGGAACTGAAAGTATTTTTGGTCAGGAAGAGAGGATGCTCAGCTCCCTGCCCACACGGACAAAGGCCTCCACGGCTTTCTCCAGGTCCTCTGCTTCGTGGGCTGCTGACAATTGAACCCGGATACGGGCCTGTCCCTCGGGCACAACAGGATAGGAGAAGGCGACCACGTAGATCCCCTCATCGAGGAGGCGGGAGGCCATGTCCTGTGCCTTCCGGGCATCATAGATCATGACCGCGCAGATCGCTGACTGAGTCGGCCTGATCTCGAATCCAGAGGCCTGCATCTCTTTGAGGAAGGTGTGGGTATTTTGCTGCAGCTTGTTTGGCAGGTCCGAACATTCCCCGAGCATATCAAAGGCACGGATGGCCGCCGCCACCACCAGGGGAGGCAGAGAGTTGGAGAAGAGATAGGGCCGGCTGCGCTGGCGGAGCAGGTCGATGAGCTCTTGGTGCCCGGTGGTGAACCCGCCCATGGCCCCGCCGAAGGCCTTGCCCAGGGTGCCCGTGATGATGTCGACGCATCCCATGACCCCGAAGATCTCAGTGACACCGCGCCCACACGCACCCACCACTCCAGCGGAGTGGCTCTCGTCCACCATGACCTGGGCATCGTATTGTTTTGCCAGGGCCAGTATCTCATCGAGGGGTGCCGCGTTGCCGTCCATGGAGAACACACCGTCCGTGGCAATGAGCCGGAAGCGGCGGTCCTGCGTCCGCATGAGCTTGTCCTCCAGATCGGCCATATCGCCATTCCTGTAGATATGCCGGGCGGCCTTGCAGAGCCGGATCCCGTCTATGATGGAGGCATGATTCAAGGCATCGGATATGATGGCGTCCTCTTTTCCCAGGAAGGGCTCGAACAGCCCGCCGTTGGCATCGAAGCAGGATGCATACAGGATGGTGTCGTCCATCCCGAAAAATTTGCTGATCTTCCGTTCGAGGGCTTTGTGGAGGTCCTGGGTGCCGCAGATGAAGCGCACCGAGGACATGCCGTATCCACGTTCGTCCAGTGCGGCTTTGGCCGCGGCGATCAACTCGGGATGATTGGACAGTCCCAGGTAGTTGTTTGAGCAGAGGTTCAAGACATCCCGGCCGTCAAGGAGGGTGATGTTTCGGTCCTGCGGTGAGACGATGATCCGCTCATCTTTGTAGAGACCCGAATCCTGGATTTCCTTCAGTGTGGATCGGAGATGATCCTGCAAACGGCTTGACATACTGCCCTCCTGGACCGGAGCGCCGCCCGGTCAAATAATAGACCCATTATAGGCCAAGCTCCCTCCAAAGTCATGGCGGCGGGATCGGGCGGTCGAATATCAACTCGAGGGCCGGGAGGGGCTCCTGCGGCGGAACAGGTCCCTCAAGCCCTGGGACAGAAGCGCAGCCTGTAGCCCCGGATTCATAGCTTTCCTAAAAATGGTGGCATAGGACTGGTTGCCGGTGAACATGTTCCAGAGGATGGAGCGGAGCATCCGGGTGGGTCGGGAGCCCTTCTTCTGGCCAGCCAGGTCGAGGTGAGTGCTCTGCAGGGCGGGGGCAGTGGTCAACATGTCGTTGAGGAAGAACAGGAGGCGTCCGTATCGGTTGTCCCGTATGATGATTTTTTTAGCAGGCCGGTGATAGTGGGCGGCGAACGATCTTGCGTCGATACCGTGATATACGGCCGTGCGTGCCGCCAGCTCAGCGGTCACAAAGGCGGACTCGATGCCATTCTTATAGTAGCGCGTGCAGCTGGCATCCCCGATCATTACCATCCTGTGAGTGAACGGATTCCGGGCAGCCGCGGTGACGATGCGCGGAAAACATGTGCACTGCGGAGTCTGCTCGGGTGTGATGATTTGCGACCGCATGAATTCTAGAAATTCGGGGAGGTCCTCCTGAGTGATGTCCTTCCTGCCGACAAAGGTGAGGCTGAGGAAGTCGCCCTTGGGGACAATGGTGACATAACGTATGCGCTTCGAATGCGGCATGAAGACGTGGATGAGGTTTCCGAACTTCCGAGTGATCTCATCTTGGTCTAGCTGAACCTCGGCCTGGTAGGTCCGGAGTGTAGCGGGAGGAACATATCCGAAGCCCAGGCTTTGGATCTTGAGGGCCAGCTGTGTATTGACGCCGAATGCGCCGACGACCAGGTCGAAATCCTGCACCTGAACATCTTCATCCAGCCCTATCTGGAGGCGGGCCGGGCCTCCTGTCTGCCCAGTCCATCCTATGTCGTTGACAGGCTGGAGCACGACCGAAGCTCCGTAATCCTGCGCAAGGGTCAGAAGGAAGTCGTCGAAGCTTATGGTTCCGAAATACTTGGAATAGCGAGGCCCGTTCCCCCGGAACACGGTGGCGATGCTGTCAGCTTTCTCGCCTTCTCCTGTCAAGAGGAGCCGCTTGTGATCCATGTGAAGACAGTAGCCGTCCACCCGGTGGACGACCCTCTGCTCAGGGAGGGGAATGCCTTCGCTGCGCAGCCGTTGGCTCAGGGTCTCGGAGATGACTCCGGCGCAGAGGTTGCATCCCCTGGGTCCTTTAAGCTGGAAATCCTTGGCGTCGAAGATGGTGACATCCGGTTGGATTCCCCGATGTTGGGCGTATTTCTGGAGGAAATATGCAAAAAACGAGCCGGCCGGGCCGCCGCCGATGATGGCCACGCGAGAGCCGTCCTGCAGGTCCAGATTTGTCATCCGGTGGATTATTATACACCAAACACGATAAATACGATAGGTAATCTCTATTTAGAAACTTGAAAATATCACTGGATCTTCCAGGAAGATTCCACTGCCCAGAATCTTAATCTGGTCTAGAGCAGCGACTATTTGTCTGCCAGCGCATGAGCGGCCCAGAGCATGCCGCGCTGGACGATCTCCCGGGCCTGAGGCACCTCGAAATCCTTGGCCACATGGCCCAGCGAGGTGTAGAAGACCCGGCCCTTTCCATAGGTCTTTTTCCACACCACCGGCATGACCACGCTCTCGATCCAGGGTGCGTGTTCGCCCGAGAAGGTCGTGGTGGCCAGCACATCGTTGATGGGATCCACGTGCATGTAGTACTGTTCCGAATGCATCTTGAAGTCGCTGAGTCCTCTGGTGATGGGATCTTCGTGGTCCGTGATGTTCACCTCGTAATCGATCACTCCGCCTGGATGCGCCACCCACTGCCCGCCCACCATGAACTGATATTCCGTGTTGTTGCGGAAGGAATCGGCCAGCCCCCCGTGCCATCCGGCCAGTCCCACGCCGCTCCGGACAGCATCCAGGAGCGCCCTCTCCTGCTCGTTGGTTATCTGAGACATGGTGAAGGCCTGGACGATGAGGTCCAGCCCCATGAGCTTTTCTGCGTCCAGGTAGGCATCCAGTGTGTCAGAGACCTCGACCGAGAATCCCTGTTTTTCCAGCCAGGGAGCGAAGATCTCCACACACTGTTTGGGTTCGTGTCCGTCCCATCCTCCCCAGACGATGAGGACCTTCTTGGGTTCGGGATCCGGCTCCCCCAGGTAGAGCGGCTGGGCCGCCAGGGCCCCAACGAGCAGAACTGCAGACACGAGGAGTATAAATTTATTGATCACTGGATTGTGGTTGCGTGACATGGCCTTCTCCTTTCTGTTGTGTTTCATCATAAAGAATCATCTAGCAGGGTGCAAGTCTCCCGCCCGCTCACACCGGGATGCCGGCAAACGCTGCGTCCATGCGCTCGAGTGCCTCAGTGAGCAGGCTACGGGGACAGGCGATGTTCAGCCTCAGGAATCCCTCGCCTCCGGGGCCGAATTTGGACCCTTCGTCCAGCCACACGCCGTGGCGGAGGAGTACATCCTTGAGGTGCTTGTCGTCCGGATGGAGGTCCCGGCAGTCGAGCCAGGCCAGATAGGTCCCTTCCAGGGGGAAGATCCGCAGGCTCGGCATTCGATCGGAGGCAAAATCCCGCAGCAAGGCAAAGTTGCCCCAGAGGTACTCCAGGAGCCGGGCCAGCCATGCCTCGCCGTCGGCCGAATAGGCGGCCTCCAGGGCTGCCACACCGAACACATTGGCCAGCTCGATCCCCGCGCTGTGCACGGCAAGTTGAAACCGTTTCCTCAGGTCTTTGTCGGGGATGATGGTGTTGGCGGTCTGCAGCCCCGCGATGTTGAATGTCTTGTTGGGGGAGGTGCAGGTGACGATGCGGTCCCCCATATCCGGGAGCAGAGCCGCCAGTGTCGTGTGCGTCAGTCCGGGATCCACCAGGTCGGCGTGGATCTCGTCTGTGACGATTATGAGATCACGTTCCGCACAGACGTCTGCCAGGGCCTCGAGCTCCGCCGGGGTCCAGACCCGCCCCGTAGGATTGTGGGGGCTGCACAGGATGAGCATTCGGGTGCGGTCATCGATGATCGAGCGGAGATGATCCAGGTCCATGGCACAGCGGCCGTTTTCGGTGAGGAGGGGATTGTGAACCAGCTCCCGGCCGTTGTTTTCCACGGCCAGGAAGAACGGGTAATAGACCGGGGGCTGCACGACAACGCGGTCACCCGGCTCGGTAAATGCCTGCACCGCGAAATTCAGTGCCGGGACGACACCGGGTGTGAATACGATCCACTTCTTCCGGATCTCCCATTTGAATCTCCGTTCCATCCAGGAGATCACGGATCGGTAATAGGATTCCGGGAGGAGCGTGTAGCCGTAGACTCCGTGAGCAGCCCTTTCCTGCACCGCCCGGCGGACCGGTTCCGGAGCCTCGAAATCCATGTCCGCCACCCAGAGGGGGATGATGTCCCGTTCCCGGCAGTGCCGCCGAAATTCCCATTTGAAGGCGTGTGTGCCGCTGCGGTCGATGACGGTGTCGAATTCACTGGGCATGGGGTGACCTCTGTCTTGCATCGAATATCCGACAACGTCTGCGGGAAGAGGCGCGCGCCCTGCCCGGATGTCGGTCAGGGCGGTATTATAGCGCCTATACGGAGCGGTGACCAGGATCCCGGTCCAGAGAGAAGGGCTCCCCGTGGGATCGGGGACTCTCTCCAGTGTGATCTGTGGGACTGCCGTCGGACCCGCGAGCCGTTATTTGTGGTTGCCGCGCAGCTCCTCGGCCTCCCGTTTGATTTCCGACAGGTCCCGCTGCATCTCGCTCCATCCATACCAGAGGGCGTAGTCTGGATTGGCATGGAACGTGCCCTGGAAGGTGCGCATCCGGTGTTTGAGGAACATCACGAAGAGCGTCTGTTCGACCGTGGTGGGAGCGTCGTGGAACGTGAGCAGGTCGGGGTAGGCGTAGGCGTAATTTTCCGGCTTGGGGATTATGCCGTCCTTGTAGAGTCCTGCCACGACCAGGATGGCCTCGGCCATGAGCCTATCGGCCGCCTTGATCATGTCGTCGCCCTTCTGGAGCTCGGCCATGGCGAAGTTGAGCGAATGACACTCGTTGCAGGTCTGGAGCATCTTGTCCCGCTGAACCTGCCAGTCCTCCTGGGTCAGCCGGGCGAGGTTGGCCGCCTTCACCACATCCAGTCGGGCCGTCGGCTTGCCCTCGGGGTCGAGCACTCCCAGTGCCATGAGGATGGTGGCCTGGTCTGCTGCCCACTGTTTGTCCTCGGGCAAGGGCAGGCGGACCGCCAGGAAGCCCCAGCCCGTCATGACGCCGTGGTCCCCCTCCTGCATGTGGCAGGTCTGGCAGGTGGGTGCGGCGACCTGCTCGGGCAGGGTGCCGTTCTGCTTCAGGAGATAGCGCACGCCATGTTTGGATGACGAATACATCTCCCACTGCGGGTGGTCAAAGCCCATGTGGCAGGTCTGGCAGGCCTGGGGCTGCTGGGCCTCCAGCTTGGAGAACACATGGCGCGTGTGGCAGGCATCACAGGACGCGACACCGAAGCCGGCACCATTTTCCTTGAGCTGGATCAGTTCCTCTTCACTCTTCAGCCCGATCTTGTGGCATCCGCCGCAGCCCTTCATTCCCTCCATGAGCGCCATGGGCTGCCAGTGTGCGGTGGGCATGGCCTTCATGGCCGCCCAGGCAGCAGCATGTTTGCCCTTCTTGAACTGGGCTACCTTCTCTTCATGGCACTGCGCACAGGTCGCAGGCGTGGGGATCTCCGCCTTGGCCACGTCATAGGAATCCTTGTGGCCTTCCCCGTGGCAGGTCGTGCAGTCGATGTCGTTCTGGCTGTGCTTGCTCAGCTGCCAGTCTGACACGATGTTGGGGGTAGCCTCCTTATGGCAGTTGATGCAATCCTGCGCCGCTGCCGGGAGGGCCAGGGCCGCCACACAAATAACAAAAGCAAAGGTCTTCAATTTCAAAATCCACCTCCCATGTTTGGATCTATCCATACCCGGAATGAGCATATGAATACTATAAAATCAATAGGGAAGATGCAATAAAAAAATCAATTTTCTATAGAATCGATCTCGTTCGGGACGCGGGCCGGAATTGACATAGGCCGGGGCATGGGGTAAGAATAGCGTCGCACATGTCCAAAAACAATAAGAACCTCAAACCCAAGCTCCCGCAGGTCGGCACCACCATCTTCGCCGTGATGAGCCGGCTCGCGCACGAGCACGGGGCGCTTAACCTGTCTCAGGGATTCCCGGATTTCCCGGTTTCTCCGGAGCTGATCGACCGCGTCACCCACCACATGAAGGCCGGACACAACCAGTATGCGCCCATGACGGGCGTGCAGCCGCTGCGCGAGCAGATCTGCCGCAAGGCCGAGAAGCTCTATGGCGCGCGCTACCACCCCGAGAGAGAGGTCAATGTCACGGCCGGTGCCACACAGGCCCTCTACACCGCCATCGCCGCAGTGGTCCATGAGGGGGACGAGGTCATCCTCTTCAGCCCGGCCTATGACAGCTATGCCCCTGCAGTGGAGGTCCACGGCGGGGTCCCGGTCTTTTCGCACCTGAAGCCCCCCGGCTATACGATCGATTGGGACGAGGTGCGCAGCCTCATCAACGGGAAGACACGGATGATCGTGGTCAATACCCCTCACAATCCCACGGGCAGTATCCTCACGGACCGGGACATGAGGGAGCTGGATGAGCTCACACGAGACACCGACATCCTGGTCATCAGCGACGAGGTGTATGAGCACATCATATTCGATGGGCGGCCGCACCAGAGCGCCATGCTCTATCCGGGGCTGCGGGAGCGGAGCTTCGTGGTGTTTTCGTTCGGCAAGACCTTCCACAGCACCGGCTGGAAGATGGGGTACTGCCTGGCTCCGGATGAGCTCATGCGGGAGTTCCGCTCCGTCCATCAGTTCCTGGTCTACTGCTGCAACACGCCGATCCAGTATGCCATCGCGGATTTCCTGGCAGACGAAACCAACTACACGGGAATAAGCCCCATGTATCAGGCGAAGCGGGATCTCTTCCTAGATCATTTGAGAGACTCTCGCTTCAAGCTCACTCCCACCTCCGGTTCCTACTTCCAGCTGATGGACTACAGCGACATCACGGATGAGGGGGACATGGACTTTGCCGTGCGCCTGACCGAGGAACACAAGGTCGCCTCCATCCCGGTCTCGGTGTTCTACCCGGACCGGCTGGACAACCGGGTCCTGCGTTTCTGCTTCGCCAAGCGGGAGGAGACGCTGGAGCAAGCCGCGGAGATCCTATGCAGGATTTAAGCGTCACCCTGGTTCAGACCGTCCTCCACTGGGAGGACAAGGCCCGGAACATCGGCATGTTCCGCCGCCTTCTGGATGGGATCGAGGGGCATACGGACCTGGTCGTTCTGCCGGAGATGTTCAACACGGGGTTTTCCATGAACGCCAAGGCATTGGCCGAGGACACGGATGGGCCGGCCCTGCGCTGGCTGTCGGAGACCTCCGCTGACCTGGATTGCGTGATCACGGGTTCCATCATTTTTGCTTCCGGCGGGAAATACTTCAACCGGCTGATCTGGATGCGGCCGGACGGGACCTTCGCACACTACGACAAGCGGCACCTCTTCCGCATGGCTGGTGAGCACGAATCATTCGCTGCGGGATCGCACCGCCTGGTGGTCGAGCTCAAGGGCTGGCGGTTCTGTCCGCTCATCTGCTACGACCTGCGCTTCCCGGTCTGGAGCAGGAGCCGGGGCGACTACGATGCCCTGATCTTCATCGCGAACTGGCCCGAGCCCCGCAGTCTGGCCTGGAAAAGCCTGCTCCCGGCGCGCGCCATCGAAAACCAGGCCTATGTCGTCGGGGTAAACCGAATCGGAACGGATGGCAACGGCCGAACCTATTCCGGGGACTCCGGGGTCTATGATCCCAAGGGAGAGCTCCTGACCGTTCCCCGTCCCCACGAGAAAAGCATCGAGACCATCTCCTTGTCCTGCGGGGACTTGGCGGATTTCCGCGAGAAATTCCAGGTGGCCCTGGACGCCGATTCCTTTAAAATTGTCTAAGGACGTCCCCTAAAAGTTGACAAGCGGCGCTGCCGGACTCAGAATAGAAAGTAGGGAACATCACACCATTCGAAGGAGGACGGGATGAAGACTTTCATCCTCATGACGAAGCTGTCTCCGGATGTCGCCAAGCTGGTCCGCGACCGGGCCGAGCTTGGAAGAGCCTGGCTGGAAGAGGTCAAGCTGAAATGCCCGGAGGTCAAGTTTGTGGCCCACTATGCCTTGCTTGGAGACTACGACTTCCTGGACATCTACGAGGCACCCGACGAGGAGACGGCGGCCAAGGTCTCTCTGATCAGCCTCTCCAACGGGGCCTTCGCTGCAGAGAGCTGGACCGCCATTCCCTACAAGCGGTTTGTTGAGCTGACCAAAGAGATCGGCTGAGCTGCTTTCCGCTCGGTCCCCAAGGGCAATTCCGGGCCCTTTTCTGCTCTCCCTTTGCAGGGATCGCTCTGAACCCCGCTCCGGACTATTTTAACTCTATCGTCTTTGAGATCCTGCCGGCCCAGCGGGACTCATAGTCCAGGGTCACGCTGCCCTTCCCTGTGATGAGAAACTGATATTCCACGATCCCGAAGCCAGGGACCACCAGGAACTGGACCTCGGGCCGAAACTCTTTGTAGACCACAAGATCTCGATATTTATCTGTTAGCGTGCCGCCGGCCACCACTCGGGCGTTCTGGCCCGACACCTTCAGCGTGTCCTTGGGATAGAGGTTCTTCTTCTGGGCATAGGTGCTCATGGTGGGTATGGCCTTGGAGTTGATCAGCCGGGTCCTTACCTGGTAGAGGTTCTTTTCCAGCTTCTTTACCTCGAAGGCCTCCAGCGTGATCTGAGGTGTATGCTTGGCCGCGAACAGGATAGCCATGGCGTTGCGGTGTACCAGGTCCTTGAGCATGAAGGGGGCCGACATGCGGGAGCTGAACTTGACCCAGCCGCCGATCTCGATCTCGCCGTAGGTGGGATGCGTGTAGGGGGCCCAGGACTTGTAGAGCTCCCCCATGGCCAGGTTGTCGTTGAACTTGAGGCGCTCCCGGGCTGAGGTATTGCTCTCGTTCATCACGGCGCTCAGCCCTGTCTGGCCCGGCGCGGCCCGCTTCTCCTCCTCGCGGGTCTTGAAGGTCTCTGTCTGGGACTGGTAGAGTTCGATGACATATCCATAGACGCCGAATGTGCCGACCATCCATTCCACGAAATCCCCGTAGGTGCCGTACAGGTCCTTCCAGCCGATCATGTAGTCGTATCCAGGGACCATGCGCTCGGCTTGTTTCCCCAGGTAGTCGTAGACGGCGATGTCTTGGGGCGGGTATTCCCCCAGGCTTTTCTGGCTGGGACCGCGCAGGTACATGCCCCCGGTGTTGTGCATGGCATAGGCCACGCAGATGTTGGGCCGCTGCATGATGTATTCGGAGATGTCCTTGAGGCCCACTCCAGAAAAGGGATAGTCCCCGGAACCCATCTGCACGTAGCCGGGCATCCAGTCGAATCCCCAGTTGCGGTTCCCGTCCACGAATCCTTCGGAGTCCTCGTTGACACGTCCGTCCCCGTCGTTGTCCAATCCCTCGGGGCCCAGCACGGCCCACTCGCCCTTCTCACCGGGCTTGACCGGGATCATCAGGCGGGGGTCCTCGGGGTCCGTCTTGAACCGGCCGAAGGGATCCTTCTTGCGCATGGTGGTGATGTTGCCGTCGCCGTCCAGGTCATCGGGGGAGTCCTCGTCCATGAGCCCGTCACGGTCGTCGTCCTTGGGGCGCCGCAGGCCCCGGTTGGAACTCGGATCATTGGCGTCGTTAAAGAAGTGCCAGCGGCCGTCCACATTGACAACGGGGATCACGTAGAAACAGTTACGGTCCACCATGGCGGTGACCTCCTCGTTCTCCCCGTATTTGGTCAGGAGGTAGTTGAGCATGTAGAGAGCCACCTCTCCAGCCTGGATCTCGTTGCCGTGGATGTTGCCGTCTGCGTAGATCGCGGGTTTGTCCAGCTCCTTCCCGGTCTTGGGATTGTTGACGGTCATGGCGTAGATGGCCCGTCCCTCATCGCTCTTGCCGACCAGGTCCAACCGGGTGAGGTCCGGGAAGGCCTGGTGCAGCGCCTCGAGGGCTCCTACCACTTCTTCATAGCTGTAGTACTTGTCAAAGGTGAGGGGGACCGAGACCTTGTCCTCGGCCGCCCCCATTGTCTGTATCCCTGAGACTAGAATGACCAGGGCCAGTATCGCGATCGATGTCCGTTTCTTCATCGGGAGCCTCCCAGTGTCACGGTCTTGGTGTCTTCCCAGGCGATCCGTGTAAAGGCCTTGACCTTGATCGTCTTGGCCCCGCCGGACCGTATGATCCAGCTGACTTTCCCGCTCCTGTGTCCCTCGATGGTCTGGATCTGCATCCGGGGCTTCCCCTCGACGATGCTGTGCCCCTGGCCCTCCAGGGACACGATCACCGGCAGGATCCGGGTATTGCGCTTACCCATGGCCGTGGGATAGGGGAAGTAGCCGGTGTTTTCCACCCAGACCTCGATCCGGTAGACGTCGCTCCCCAGGGGTTCGACCTTGGTCTCGGCGATCTGGATGCGCGCCATCTTGCCCGCGATCTCAACCACCCAGGGGACCTGCCCCTTGAGCAGGGCCTCGATCTTCCCGGGAGGAGGCGTGTTGTCGGCAAAGGGGGCGGCCCCTCCGATCTCGACCTCACCCAGCGTGGGGTGCGAGAATGGCTTCCAGGGGACGAAGCCCTTGCCCTCGAGCTCGGCGTCGTTGAATGCCAGCAGGGCCTTTTCCTTGGGATCGGCCCCTTCCTTACTCTTGGGTTTGGGCATCTGGCGCAGCATGGTCGCCATACGCTTGGTGTCCATCATGCCACCCTTCAGGGCCTCTATCACCTGTGCGGCCTTGAAATTGTCCGGTGCGCCCACGGATTTCAGGAACTCTCCGATCTTTTCCTCTCCCAGGGCGATGAACTCCTCGTTCGACATCTCCTCCAGCGTGTCGGGAGTGATGTCAGGTTCGTCCTCCTTCTCTTCCTTGACTTCGGGGAGGGTCCAGAAGTCCATACTGAAAGAGGGGAGGCCCAGGTGGTAGTAGGCCCACAGCTCGAAGGATCCATCCTTGGCCGCTGCCGCGTCCTGGCGCTTGGCATCCAGTTCGTTTTCCTTCAGGAACTCCTTGTATTTCTCGGAGAGCTCGGTGTAGAACTTGAGGTCCTCGGGCAGCGGATTGACCACCGCTCCCAGACCCAGGAAGCTGGCCAGCATGGCTTCGGTCACCTCCATCCCAGCGGGAACCAGGGGCTGCACCAGATCCATGATCTCCTGCATGGAGTATGTCCGGGTGGTGTCGATCCCGAGCATCTCTCCCAGGCTGTCGGGGACCTTGATCTTGCTCATGTCCGCCGATCCCTGGCGTCCTCCGCGCGGCGGTGTCATGCAGAAGTTGGTGTCACCGAGGCAGAAGGTCAGCCCGATCTCGCGGTGTTCATTGATGAACTTGATGAGGTGGAAACTCTCTTCCTCACTCCCGGCCCAGCCCCCTCCGGTCTTGGTGTGGAACGGGAACAGGTGCGGGTAGTTTGTGCCGACGTTCACGCCGCCGGGGCCGTCCTCGTTGTACTCTCCGTCAGCGTCGTTGTCGATTCCTTCGGTATAGAGCTTGAAGACTCCCTTCTCGCCCTTGCTGTTGTCCGCTCTCTTCATGAGCCGCGCCTCTCCCTCGATGGGCATCCAGGCACCCTCTGGATGCTTGACGCGCATCATCGTGATGAGGCCGTTGCCGTCCAGGTCGTCGACCCCGTCCTCATCAGTCCGGTCGTCCATGTCGTCGTTGTAGGGCCGGCCGTTCCTCGGATCGAGTTTCTGGGGCTTGGCAAAGTAGCCTGCGGCTGCATCCGGATTCCCGCAGGGCAGCACATACCAGGTCTTGTCCTTCCGGGCCTCAGGATTGCCCAGGAGTTCTTGGATCAGGAAGAGGGCGGCTTCCGTGGCGATGGGAACCGTTCCTTCCATGTTGGCGGTCACCATGACTGCAGGCAGGGCCTTGCTCTCCCGGCCGGTCTCGGGACCGATCTCGAGCAGGGCCATAGCTCTGCTCCCGGGGCTTGCGGCCAGCCGGTGCAGCTTCGTGACCTGAGGATTTGCACGGGCAAAATCCGCTAGGGCTTTTTCCACTTCCGCAGGCGTATGATAACGGTCGAAGTCGACCGCGGCCTGTGCGGCCAGCACGGACGCACACAACAGGCACACACCCAGGGCAACCAGGTTTAGTTTTCTTTTCATGTTCTCCTCTTCGTGGTGAGTTTTATTTCTGTATTTATTTGTTTGTTTATCCATGCATTTATTTCGTATACGAAGATCCCGTCCCGCTAGTTCCTCCGATAGGATCGATCTTCAGCGAAAAGATACGAGGAAACCAACCAGGCACGGATAGGCTATTATATGCAAAACACACCGCAATTGCGAGCACTGGTTCCTTGTCTTCGGTTGAGAGGGAGATATTCGGCCTGCCCTCATATTGACTTTTATGGCAGAGCTCAATACCATTGAATCAGCATGGAATTCCTGGATCAATCAGGGGGAGATAATGAATAAGGTCGTGAAGATCCTGATCATATTCCTGGTGGCCGACATCGTTGTCATCGGGGGGTATTTCGGTTTCAAGGCTCTTTCCGGGGGAGGCAAGGACTCGCCCGCATCCACCTACGAATGGCAGAGGATCGACGAGAACTACTCTCCGCAGGATTATATCGAGGAGTTCATCAAAAGTGATGCCGAGGAGCGGGGCATGCTCCCGGTCCTGCTCAGGAATTATGGCCAGGACCTCAAGGTGCTCAAGAGGTTCCGGGGAAAGAATTTCGCCGGGCCAGGGGAGACGCAGCTCAAGCTGAGGTTCCGGGATCTCGAGGATTGGCAGCTCGTCGAGATCAAGTACACGGCGGAGAATGGACGCGAGACACAGCGCGCCATCCTGTATGTCATGGAAGGTGGGGACTGGACGGTCGGGGACAACGGGGTCATTACCCAGTAGGTCCGCCCGGATGATCTATCTCGGAGGGAAAAGGGAGGATAACATGAGAGCCCGGCAATTCCTGTTGATCCCACTGTGTTTCGTGGTTCTGCTGGCTGCCTGCCGGCAGGTCCCGCAGGAGAAGTCCGATGAAACGGGCGGGCAAGATGCCGCCATCTCTGCGGATGGCCTCCCCATCCACTATGAAAGCCAGGGGCAGGGTGATTATACCCTGGTCTTTGTCCACGGGTGGTGCACGGACATGTCCTACTGGGAGGCCCAGATCCCGTCCTTCCGGGTCTATTATCGGGTAGTCACCCTGGATCTGGCTGGGCATGGCCGCTCGGGAAAGGATCGCGATGTCTGGAGCATTGAGGCGTTCGGCCAGGACGTGGCGGCCGTGGTCGAGAAGCTCGACCTGAACAACGTCATCTTGATCGGGCATTCCCTGGGCGGGGCTGTCATCCTGGAGGCGGCACGCCTGCTTCCCGGGCGGGTCATCGGGCTGGCGGGTGCGGATACGTTCAGCGACATCTACTTGGGGCCCTACGAAGAAGAACAGGTCGAAGCCGTTCTGGAGCCTTTCCTCACGGATTTCCAGGAAGGCATGCGCCGCTATGTGCTGGAGAACTATTTTCGTTTCTCCAGCTCCGGGGACCTGAAGAAGCGGGTCGTCCTGGGCATGGCTCAGGTGGAGGCCGGCATGGCGATCGGCGCCCTGGAGCACCTCCTCCGCTATGATGGGACCGAGACCCTGCAGCAGCTTTCCCTCCCCGTCCGCTCCATCAACGCAGACCGCCCCCTGGTCTATTTCCGCGTGATCAGGAGCAATACGGAGAGCTTCTCCAACCGGTTCCTGAGCAACGTAGGACATTTCCTGATGATCGAGGACTCCCAGACATTCAACCGGGTGCTGTCCGAATTTCTCGGACAGATCATTCAGGCATCCTACCAGTAAGGATTAGGAGGGCGAGGCGTGACCGAAGGCCTGACTCAGAGATCCCATACCCTGTGGTTTCTTCTGCGGGTCCTGCCTGTCCTCCTGGTCCTGTTCCTGGCCCTGGTATTTCTTGTCCCTGCGGTCTTCAGGTCCTTCCTTCCGGATCAGGGAGGGCTGTTGGTGACGCGGTCCAAGCTCCAGAACCTCAAGGTGACCATGGCCCAGCTTTCGGTCCTGTCGATCGAGGGCGGCGTCACATTCCCCGAGACAGACACCGAGCTGTGGGATCTCCTCGAAGAGGAATTCGGGCAGAGCGTGAACCGGGAAGAGGGCAATCCCGAAAATCCCCTGGTCGACGGATGGGGGGACCTCATGCGCTTCAAGGCGGACGAGGATTACTATGAGATCCGGTCCTCGGGGGCCGATGGGATCATGGACACCCCCGATGACATCTACCTGTTGGGGGATGCCGCCGGAGAGTACCTCTTCGACGGTGAGGGCCGGACATCGCTGTCCCGGCAGGATTTCCTGATCCACAAGGACCCTCTGCCGTTCCAGGATCCCAAGGGGTACTATGAGATCCACCTCCCCGGGGAATATACCGTCATCCGCTCTGCATCAGGGACACGTACGGAGGTGGTCTTCTCCTACGCCCGGGACATGCGGGTCACCGTCATAGCCGAACCCTACCCTGCGGGCTGGCAGGCCCAGGTGGCGCTGGACCAGAGGATGGAGATGCTGCGCAGGGAAGAGGATGAGATGTATGGGGGATTCATGGTGATCGGGTACGATCTGGTCTCCATTGCCGGCGCCTCAGGATATTCCCTGATCCTGGAAAAGCGGCCTGTCCTGGTCAAGGAAGTGAGGCTCGTCAGCTCCAAAGCCCTGGGGATGACCATCACTCTCGTGACCAGCGGAGCCGAGGCCTCTCCCATCATGGGCATCCTGGACCGGGCGGTCAGGGACACACTCGTTATCAATTAGCCGTCCATTTCCGGCCAGGCCGGGACCGGAAGGCCGTTTCAGCCGTTCGACTCGTTCCCGTGCTATCAGGATCCAGAGGCCTTTTGTCGCCAGCGTTCTATTTGAGTAAGCCGTATTTTTGCTTGAGGCGCAGGATGCGCCGGTATGAGGCATCGATCCGGCTGAGCGGGATCCTCCCCTCTTTTACCGCCGCCACCAGGATGCCGTGGGCCTTCGCCGCCGCTTGTTCATCGTAGGCCTGAGAATTGTTGGCGATGGCCAGGATGTCACAGCCTGCCAGGACAGCCTTGATCAGGGCTTCTTCCCAACCGAAATTCTGAGCAATGGCTCCCATCTGCATGTCGTCCGAGACGATGAGCCCTTCGAATCCCAGGTCCCTTCTGAGGATTGACTGCAGAAAGCGGGGAGACAGGGTGGCGGGATTTTCGGGGTCGAGCCTGCGGTTCATGATGTGTGCCGTCATGATCACATCCACCTCTCCGGCCCGGATCAGTTCACGATAGGGCCGGAGCTCTGCGTCCTGATAGGTCGAGGTCACATCCACGAGTCCGAGGTGGCTGTCCTGCCGTGAGCTGCCGTGCCCGGGAAAGTGCTTGAGGGTCGAGATGACGCCCTGACTACGGTGAGCCTCGATGAAGGCTGCGGCCCGGGCGATGACGACCTCGGGGTCCCGCGAGAAAGAGCGTTCCAGGGAGCCGATGACCGGATTGTCGGGATTGAGGTTGAGGTCCACAACGGGAGCCAGGTTGAGGTTAAAGCCCAGTCCGGCGAGCTGACGGGCCAGCCCGCGATAGCTGGACCGGGCTTCCCGCACCTCCGCCTTCCCCAACTTCTGGGCGCTGGGCACATCCAGGAATCCGTACTCGGGTTTCAGGCGGTTGATCCGTCCTCCCTCCGCGTCGACGGCGACCAGCAGGGGGATCTCGGCCGCGGACTGCAGGTTTCGGATCAGCTCCCGCACCTGTTCCGGGGAAACGATGTTGCGGGGATGGCTGCGAGAGGGGACATCATAGTCGAAGAGGACCACACCGCCCAGATGGATCCCGCGTATGCTGCGGAGGATCGCAGAATCCTCTCCCACCGTGGTGCCCCGGAAACCCACCATCAGCATCTGTCCCAGCTTCTCTTCCAACGCGGCAGGCCCTGCAGGATTTTGTGTTCCTCCCACGAGGAAGGCGCCGAGGAGGAGACCCAGCACCAGCCGGGCGGTGAGCTGCCAGAGAGTTTTCATCTCGAACGGATATATAGCACAGCCCCTGTGGCACCGTCAAAGCCGGCATCCCAGAGCCTTTCCTCCGTAAGTTTCGTATCGGTGCTGGTAGGCTTGCCTTTTTCTATGGTGCGGCTTAAGATATTCCCGTCGGTGTAACGACGTTAAAGAGGAGAGAGTCCGTGGATCCCAACCAACCCGCAAAATCAAGCGCAACCAAGAAATGGCTCATCGGCTGCGGCATCGGCTGCGGCGCCGTCATCGTAATCGCGGCGCTCCTTATTACGGGGGGTGTCCTGTATGTGCGCAACCTGGTGGAGGGCTTCAAGGATTCCGAGGCCATGCTGGAGGTCCTGACGGAGAAGTACGGCCGGATCACCGAGTATTCCCCCCAGCCCGACGGACGTATCCCGGGGGAACGCATCGAGGCCTTCCTGGGAGCACGCGAGGCCATGGCCTCGGTGCGGGACGAGATCGAGCGCTCGATCCGCATCCTTGAGGATGAGGATGAGGGAGAGGAGATCGATGTCGAAGCCTCCGGGAACGTATTCCAGAAGCTGAAGATGGTATTCGGCCTCATTCCCCAGTTGGCGGACTATTTCAAGTCCCGCAATCAGGCCCTGCTCGACACGGGCATGGGCATGGGCGAATACTACTACATCTATTCCCTCGTCTACTTTGCCTGGCTGGACAAATCCCTGTCGGACGGGCCATCCTTCCCCATTACCGGAGAGGAAGGCGATTTCGAGTACCGCTATGAAGACGAAGGCGATGAGGAGGCCCAGGAGATGCGCCAGGACATCTCCCTCCGCCGCCTGCACCGCATGGTGCTCCCCATGCTGAGGAACCAGTACCTGAAGCTCAAGGAGGAGGCGGATCCTGATATCTCGAAGGAATGGGAGGAGGCCCTGGCCGCCGAACTGGAAGCCATGGAGTCCGACCGCTACCGCCTGGCCTGGCAGGATGGACTGCCGGAAGTTATCGTCTCATCGCTGAGGCCCTTCCGTGAGCGCCTGGAAAAGAGCTACAGCCGGCTGCTGAACACCATCGAGATCTCCATGGAACAGCGGTGACCGAATAGGGGACGCAGCGCCCGATCTGAGCGCGCCTACGCACCTAAAAACGCCCCTTCCGACAGTTCCGATAATATTTCTACATTGTTGCTTGACATACAATCTGTGGAGGTCTATATTCATTATGCTTCCATATATAGTACAATTCTCAAATATCCCGCGACTAGGAGGACTGATGACTGACAGGGATGGTTTTTCTTCGAACGCACTGCAGATCCTGCAGGCCCGCTATTTCATGAAGACCGAATCCGGTGAGTTTCTCGACAAATCGCCGGCCGACCTTTTTGCCCGGGTGGCCGATTTTGTTGCCACCGCGGAGAAGGCCAAGAAGGAACAGCAAGCCTGGTCGCGCCGCTTCCTCAATCTGATGGTGGCACGGGATTTCCTGCCCAACAGCCCGACCTTGACGGGCGCGGGCCGGGACATGTGCCTGAGCGCCTGTTTTGTGCTCCCCGTGGAAGATTCCATGCCCTCCATATTTGATGCGGTCAAAAACACCGCCCTGGTCCATAAGGAGGGTGGTGGGACCGGATTCGACTTCAGCCAGCTGCGCCCCCAGGGCAGTTTCGTGCGCAAGACCCAGGGGGTGGCTTCGGGGCCGCTGTCCTTTCTTAAGGTCATCGACGCGGCGACCGAGGCGGTCAAGCAGGGCGGCACGCGCCGCGGCGCCAACATGGGGGTTCTGCGCGTGGATCATCCGGATATCGAAGAATTCATCTCCATGAAGAAGGATGGAGAGAGCGTCACCAACTTCAACATCTCGGTGGCGATCACCGATGATTTCATGAAGGCCCTGAAAAACGGGGGCTCTTACGACATAGTCGATCCCTACCTGGGTAAAAAGGTGGGCAAGAAGAACGCCCGACAGGTCTTTGATGCCATCGTGCATTCGGCCTGGTTGGTGGGAGACCCGGGACTGCTCTTCATCGACCGCATCAATCAGCTCAATCCCACCAAGGGGCTGGGGCTCATCCGGGCCACCAATCCCTGCGGCGAACAGCCCCTCCACTCCTACGAGTCCTGCAACCTGGGCTCCCTTAACCTGTCCAATTTCTACAACGTTCGGAAGAAAGACCGTATCGACTGGGACCGCCTGTCCAAGGCCATCGGCACGGCAGTGCGCTTCCTGGACAATGTCATCGAGGTCAACCGCTATCCCCTGCCTAAGATCGACGAGACCACCAAGGCCAACCGGCGCATAGGGCTCGGAGTGATGGGCTGGGCCGACCTGCTCATTAAAATGAAGATCCGCTACGATACCCCCGAGGCCCTCGAGTTGGCGGAGAAGGTCGCAGCCTTTATTAAGGACGCGGCCGTGGAAGAATCCCAAAAACTGGCGGAAGAAAGGGGCAGCTTTCCCAACATCGGGAAGTCGGTCTACAAGGGTAAGGCTATGCGGAATGCCACGGTCTTTACCATCGCCCCCACCGGTACCATCTCGCGCCTGGCAGGATGTTCCTCCAGCATCGAGCCGGTCTTTGCGTTGGAATTCACCTCCAAGATCATCGACGGGGAGCTCAAGGATATCCATCCCCTGTTCGCGGAATGGCGCGAGGCGAATCCGGACAAGCCGGTGCCCGACTACTTTGTCACGGCCCACGACATCGCGCCTGAATGGCACATCCGCATGCAGGCCGCGTTCCAGAAACACGTGGACAACTCGGTCTCCAAGACCATCAACTTTCCCAACACCGCCACCGAAGCCGACGTGGAGAAGGCCTACCTCATGGCCTACAAGCTCAAGACCAAGGGGATCACCATCTACCGCGACGGCTGTCGGGCCGAGCAGGTCCTGTACAAGACCGTTCCGGGAGTGAGCCGCCATCCCCTGGACAGGCCCGATTCCCTGCCCTCGGTCACGGACAAGATCAAGACAGGATTCGGCAACCTCTACGTGACGATCTCCTACCTGGACCAGAAGCCGTTCGAGGTGTTCACCAGCATCGGCAAGAGCGGCTACACCACCATGGCGGATGCCGAGGCCCTGGGGAGGTTGATCTCCCTGGCCCTGCGCAGCGGTGTGGATCCCATAGATGTCATCAGCCAGCTCAAGGGCATCGGCGGATCCGAGCCGATCTTTACGGATGGCGGGCTGGTGCAGTCGCTGCCGGATGCGATCGCCAAGGTCCTGGAGCGGCATTTCGGGGAGTCTCCGAAAAACTCCAAGGACCTCTACCAGGTCATCTGCAAGGTCTGCAGCGCCTCGCTGCCGGATGAGAAATGCCCCACCTGCCCGAACTGCGGTTGGAACAGGTGCAGCGGGTCGTAGGGAGAGGAAGATGAATGAATTGGGGAAGCTGTGGAAGAGGGGGAAGGACTTCCTGGGGACACGGTATCCCATCATCGCCGGCGCCATGACCTGGATCTCGGACAGCCACTTCACGGCCGCGGTCTCCGAAGCCGGGGCCTTCGGATCTCTGGCTGCCGGGAACATGCCGCCCGAGCTGCTGCACGAGGAGATCCAAAGGGTCCGCAAGGCCACCGACAAGCCCTTTGCCGTGAACCTCATAACCATCGCCCCGAACTACAAGGAGCACCTCCGCGTGGCCGCGGAGAGCAAGGTCCCGTTCATCGTCTTCGCCGGCAGCTTCCCGCGCCGCCCTGAGATCCGGGCCGCAAAGGAGAGCGGCGCCCGAGTGATGGCCTTCGCCTCGACCGAGTCCATGGCACGCCATCTGATCGACAACGGCGTAGACGCCCTCATCCTCGAGGGGAGCGAGGCCGGTGGCCATGTGGGCCATGTGTCGCTCGGGATCCTGCTGCAGCAGGTGCTGTTCCGCGTTAAGGATGTCCCCATTTTCACCGCCGGAGGCATTGCCACGGGTGCGTACATCGCCCACCTGCTGCTCATGGGCGCGGCCGGGGTTCAGCTGGGTACGTTTTTCGTGTGCACAGAGGAGTGCCGGACCCACCCGCGCTTCAAGGAGGCCTTCATCCGGGCTCGGGCGAGGGACGCGGTCTCCACCCCCCAGATCAGCTCGGAGCTCAGGGTTGTGGCCGTTCGCGCCCTGCGCAACAAGGGGCTGGACGAGTTCAACCAGCTTCAGATGGAGCTCATTGAGAAAAGAAAATCCCAAGAGCTCTCCCATGCCGAGGCCCAGTACGAGGTGGAGAAATTCTGGGTAGGGGCCCTGCGCAAGGCTGTCCAGGATGGAGACACCGAACACGGCTCGGTCATGGCCGGCCAGAGCATAGGGCTGGTGGACCGCATCCTTCCCCTGGAGGATGCCCTTGACAGCCTGATCCGGGAAACTGAGGACCAGCTGGAGTCAGTCACAAGGCGGCTGGAAATCCTCACTACGGATTGATTTCCCCTTCCTAGGGAACGGAAGCATCGGGTCCTGCACCCAAACAATCAGCCGATTAAATCCTGCCTGTACTTTCCTTGATCTGAGTAGCATCCCTTGCCTCAATGTAAATCTTTCCCTCGTTAAGGTTTCGATTGAAATAAGGGGGCCATATTGATACCATTTTATGACCGATAAAGACTGGAAAGGAGTGTGTCATGCTAACCGAGAATATGATCGATGCCCTGAACGAACACATGAACAAGGAGATGTACAGCGCCTATCTGTACATGTCCATGTCCGCCTACAGCGATTCCGCCGGCCTCAAGGGATTCGCCAACTGGTTCATGGTCCAATATCACGAGGAGATGTTCCATGCCATGAAGGTCTTCGAATACATCCAGGCGCAGGGAGGCAGGGTGAAACTGCTGCAGCTCGACGAGCCCCCCTCAGATTGGGAATCCCCGCTGGACCGGGAACTGGGAGGCCGCCCCGCGGGGGTGCCCCTGGACTATGCCCGGGGCGTCAAGTCCGCATCGGAAGGAGATTGATCATGCGTATCAAATATCTGACTATATCACTCGTGCTGATCGCAGGCCTCATGGTAACGAGCCCCGATCTCCGGGCCCAGGGAAACTTCGACGCGGAGCTGCTCAAGGATTTCGCCTACCGCAACATCGGGCCGACCCGGCAGGGCGGCCGCGTCGTGGATTTCGCCGTGCATCCCTCCAATCCCTCAATTTTCTATGTGGCCACCGCATCGGGCGGGCTCTGGAAGACCGCGAACAACGGGACCACTTTCGCCCCTATCTTCGATGACCAGAGCGTGATATCTCTCGGCGACGTGGCGATCGCGCCCTCCGCCCCTGAGATTGTTTGGGTGGGGACCGGCGAGGCCAACAACTCGCGCAGCGCATACTGGGGAGATGGAGTATACAAGTCGACGGACGGTGGCCAGACTTGGAAACACATGGGCCTCGAGGAATCCCACCACGTGGGGCGCATCCTGATCCATCCCCAGAATCCGGACATCGTGTATGTGGCGGCCCTCGGGCACCTCTACACCTTCAACGAGGAGCGGGGCCTCTACAAGACCACGGACGGGGGGAAAACCTGGGACAAAGTGCTCTACGTCAGCGAACGGGTGGGTGTCGTGGACGCGGCCTGGAATCCGGAAAACCCGGATACGATCTACGCCGCCTCCTACGACAAGGAGCGGCTCCCCTGGACCTTCGAGGAGTCCGGTCCGGGCAGCGCGGTCTACAGGTCCCGGGATGCCGGCCAGACCTGGCAGAAACTCGGGGGCGGCCTGCCTTCCGGTAAGATCGGCCGGATCGGGCTGGATGTTTTCCTCCGGAACCCGAAGATCGTTTACGCCGAGATCGAGAACGCCAATCCCCGGCCCGAAACCAAGACCGCGGCCAAGAAGGCCACCAGCGCCCGCCAGCGCCAACCCAGGACAATGGGCGGAGAGATCTACCGCTCCGAGGACGGGGGGGACACCTGGACCAAGATGAATGCGGACCGGGAGAGCGTCGGCGGACAGCCCGGCTACTACTACGGTCAGATCCGTGTGGATCCCAATGACGATCAGACGATCTATGTCTTGAGCGTCAACATGTTCCGCTCGCGGGACGGGGGCAAGAGCTGGGGCAAGGGGACCGAGCGCAACGCCGCCCCCATGACCCACTCCGATCACCACGCACTCTGGATCGATCCCGCCAACTCCCAGCACATGCTCCTGGGAAACGATGGCGGCCTCTACATCACCCATGACAAGGGCGCGACCTGGGACCACTACCAGAACCTGCCCCTGGCCCAGTACTACGGCATCGGCGTGGACATGGACGATCCCTACAATGTGTACGGCGGCCTCCAGGACAACGGCTCCTGGAAGGGCCCCAGCAATGGTCCCTCGGGCAGCGTTACGGCCAGAGACTGGATTTCCACCGGAGGAGGGGATGGCATGTACAACCAAGTCGATCCCCAGAACAGCCGCTGGCTCTACAACGAATCCCAGTTCGGCTCCCTCCAGCGCCTGGACCAGAAGACCTGGACCTCCAAGAGCATCCGCCCCCGGCCGGAAAAGGGGCAGCCGCCCCTGCGCTTCAACTGGTGCGCTCCCATTCAGCTTTCGCCCCACAACAGCAGCATCGTTTACTTCGCGGGCAACGTGCTCCTCCGCTCCATGGACCGGGGAGACAACTGGCAGGCCATTAGCCCCGACCTGACCCTGAACGACCCGGTCAAGACAGCGGGCAAGGGCAACATCCAGTACTGCACCATCGTGACCGTCTCAGAGTCGCCGTTGCTCCCCGGGTTCATCTGGGTGGGCACTGACGACGGCAAGGTGCACCTCACGGAAAACGGCGGCGCGGCCTGGACCGAGCTGACCGCAAACCTGGTCGCAGCGGGCGCCCCTCGGGACTATTGGGTGAGCCGTGTGTTCGCGTCTCCCCACGATGTGTCCACGGCCTACGTTTCCAAGACCGGGCTGCGGAGGGACGACTTCCGGTCCTTCCTCTTCAAGACCACGGACAAGGGGAAGACCTGGACAGACATCAGCGGCAACCTACCCGACGAATCCATCAATGTTGTGGTCCAGGACCGGAAGAATCCCGGGCTGCTCTTCGTGGGCACGGACATGGGGGTTCACTCTTCCCTCGACGACGGCAAGGCTTGGGTGAGCCTGCGCGGCAACATGCCCGTCAATCCCGTGCACGACCTTCTGGTCCATCCCCGGCAGCACGACCTCGTCGTGGGCACCCACGGCCGCGGCATCTTTATTACGGACGTTTCCCTTCTCCAGGAACTGAACGCAGAGATCCTGGCCAAAGATGTTCACCTCTTTGCCGTGAAACCCAAGGTGCGGAGGAACACCACGGCCTCCATGTTCGATGCATTCTCCGGGCACCGGTTCTTCACCGCGTCCAACGAGCCCGCGGGGCTTGTGATCCATTATTATCTGAAGGACGAGGCGGCCGAAAAGCCCAAGATCACGATCAGTGATTCCACCGGCAAGAGCCTGCGCAGCCTGACCGGGGTCACAGCCCGGGGCATTCACAGCGTGACCTGGAACATGCGGGCGCCCCGCTCGCGCGGCCGTCAGGCCCAGGCGGAGGCCCCGGCCGGACCGTCTCTGGGATACACGGAGTACCTGGTGACCCTGGAACTGGGGGACACCAAGCTCACGCAGAAGGCCGTCGTCCGGGACGGACATTAAAGCAAAGAGGAGATTAGAGGAACAGAAAAGAATAGGGGACACAAAAAAAAAGGGGACAGGTCCATTTAACGTACTAAATGGACCTGTCCCCTTTTTTCTGTCCCTTTTTTCTCCCCTTTTCCTAGTCGGCGAAATATCCCGCCCTGTGCGTGATCTTGTAGCTCTGTCCCTTCACCTTGACCTGGATGTTCTTGAACTTTCCGTCCGCCTCATAGCCCTGGGGTGAGTAGTAGAGCAGGTAGTAGTTCTCCGAGGCATCGGAGGCCTTCTGGAAGAGGAACTCGGGATTGGAGGAACTCGTAACGAGTCCTCCCGTGGCTTGGGCCATCTCGGTGAAGGCGCTGAAGATGTCTTCTGACTGTTCCTGCATGTAGATGCCGGGGATGATTTCTGCCGGCTGAGTGAAGTAGAGGAAGTGGATGCCGATGGAGGAGTCGGCGAAGGCCTGCTTGACCTTGTCGACGTCGAAGGAGATGTCGCGGCGGTAGAATTCCATGTAGGAGTAAAGGTTCGCCGCGATCTGGGGCGAGTCCTGGTTCGCCGAGACCAGGGCCTCAAGGGTCCGGGGCTCGAGCTTGGGGAGGTATTCCCGCTGGTAGAACAGGAACACGGTCTTCTGGCCGGATTTTTCCTTCAGGTATTCCGCGAAGTCCAAAAGTTTCTTCTGTTCGATGCGGCGGAGGTTTTCCAAAGAGCTCATGAGCGGAGCAAGAAACTGAACCCTCTCATCCAGCTCCATACCCTGGTAGGCCGCTCCACTGTTCCCTTCAACGTCCAGGCCTCCCTGCAGCGATCCGGACAGAGACCGCACCAGCCCCTCCAGGTCCTGCATGGCATTGCGGTATTCCGAATTTCCGATCCAGGTGTCTTCCCGGATCTTTTCCTTGAGCTGCTGGACAGCGACCGCCCGGGGGAGCTTCTGCGTGGTTTCGTCCTTCATGCGGTAGGTCTTCCGGGATGTGACGATGTTCAGCTCGTCGCCCGGGAGGTAGACATTGGCCATGAAGTAGTCGATCGCCTCCTCCAGCTTGGCGTTGTACTCGGTGATCTCGAAGAAAAGGAAAAAGGTGCGGGCCGTCTGGGGCGCGAACTGCTTGATCTCGTCCTTGCGCTCGATCTCTGTCCTCTTTATGAGATAGACGGCGTCGATCTTCTGGGACTTTCCGTCCTCGAAGATCTCGAAATCCTCGAGGGTCAGGTCGCTGACGAAGGTGTCGCCCTGGAACACGCGCACCGGCACTTCGATGTTGAGGGTAGTGACCTCGTGCTGCAGGTCCTGGGCGCCGATGGCCCAGGCCAGGCAGACGATGGCCAGCACGGGGATGATCTTTTTCATGGTCTTCTCTATTTTGACGTTGTTGCTGTGGGATTCTTCCCTAAGCGGGATCTCGAAACGAGATGAAATTCCGAGTTAACAAATAGGAATTATACCATAAAGGGGGGCCGGATGTATACAGGTGCGGCCTCCGGTGGCTAGTGCAGGCCTTCCAGTTCGAAGAAAGGCTCCAGCTTCATGTTCTTGACGATCTCCCAGAAGCGGGGGTCGGAACGGAGAGGTTTGAAATAGGTGAAGCGGATGTACCAGGGAAGCCAGTGTGAATCGGTCTCGAAGTTTTCGTAGGCGTATTCCAGCGTTTCCATGGCGGACTCGAGATCGCCCGACAGGCAGTAGAAGGTGGCGGACATGCGGGCCTCGTAGCTGCCGGAGATGGGCCTTTCTTCCTCTTTGAACCGCTCCAGGATCAGGCGGACATAGCCGATGAGGGAGTTGCGGTCGACCAGTCCATCGGGAAGGGCCTGGGAGCGCAGGGCCGCACGGTCCTCGTAGTTCAACCTCTTGAGCCACTCCGACAGGGATCGTTCCGCTCCCGGATAGTCCCCACTCAGGAACTGGGCGGCAAAGAGATAAAACATGGTGTTGGGGTAGCCGGGATTGACCTTTTCCGCCTGAATCAACCCGGTGACGGCCTCTTCGTAATTCCCGTAGTTCAGAAACCAGACACCCAGTTCGATGCTTTGGACCGGCGTCAGCTCGGTCGCCCGCAGGTAGCATTCCCATTCACGCTCTTTCTGCCCCAGGATGCCCAGAATGCAGCCAAGCAACTGAAAACCATAGGCATTCTCCGGATCGAGCTCGACGACTCTTTCCCAAGCATCGGCGGCCTCTTCCCATTCCTTGAGGGTCCAGTAGGTCCAAGCGAGGGCATCGTAACTGTCGGCGTCCAGGGGATCGATGTCGATGGCCCGGCGGTGGTGTTCGATGGCCTTGTCGAACTGGTTCATTCTGCTGTAGACTTCGCCCAGCAGGGAATGGGCGGCCCGCTGAAAGGCCGGCTCCCGGCCCATCGCCTCCTCCAGGATCTCGATCGCCCGTTCGTAGCGGTCAGCCCTCTGAAGAATATTGGCCACATTCTGAATGGTAAACAGGGAGGTAGGATCCAGGGACAGGGCCTTCTCCGCCGATTCCAGTGCCTCCTGGTGGTCGCCGCGAATAGAGTGGAGCCACGCGTACTGCATGTAGGGGGCTGAGTCTTCCGGGTCGAGGGCGATGGCCCGGTCCAGGATCTCCTGTGACCGGTCCAGTTCTCCTATTACGCGATATCTTACAGCCAGGTTGCCGGCGATGGCTGGTGACATGGGATCCAGCTTGAGGGCCTGCTGGTAGCGGTCGATGGACTCTTGAAAGCGGCGGGAAGCAGTGAAATTGAATCCCGACCAGAAGTAGGCCAGGAGGTAATTGGGATTGAGTTCGATGGCCCGCTTAAAGTGTTCTTCCGCCTCCGGGTACTTTCCATCTTCTGTGAGCGCGCCGCCCATGGACGTATGCGTCTCGGCCAGGGAGTCGTCCAGGCTCAGGGCTTTTTCGGCCGCCTCCCTGGCCAGGGGGATGGTCCGGTACCACGACGTCCCGGCATACTGAGGCATAACCCTGTAGGTGTCGGCCAGGCCCGACCACGCCAGGGCGTATTCGGGATCGATATCGATGGCCTTCTTGAAATAATCCAGGGCCCGGTCCAGGCTCCGGGGGGTGCGCTGGTACCAGAAGTGGCGGCCCCGCAGGTAGT
>RCNG010000006.1_pt1 | contig 107817 bp, 94 predicted proteins | sample 2041371 | NCBI WGS metagenome assembly RCNG01 (sample SAMN09708227, study PRJNA481090) | Marine sediment metagenome, whole genome shotgun sequencing project. | biome: marine sediment; feature: ocean; material: sediment; isolation source: Sewage treatment plant 1 marine sediment (STP1) ... | reverse complement strand
CCCTCCCTGAAACGGTCGCGCAGGCCCTGTTGAAAACGGATTCGTTTGGTCGCCGCCGACAACGTGCTGTTACTGACGCCCTCCGGCCACAGCGCAAGCACCCGTGCTTCCTCCTTACTCAACGCGTCACGCTTGCCCGAGGCAAGGGTTTTCAGGACCGCTCGAATCTTCTTGCGCTGCGCCTCGACGCGCCTTTGCCGTTCCCGTCGGGACAGGCTCGACGGCATCTCGATGCGATCGTAGACGACAGCCAGATTGCGGTTGTCGTGCAGAATGCCTTCATCGGTGGAATAGCGCGTGAAGATCGACACCCAGAAATCGACGTCAGGCTTCAACTCGGGGGGCTCAGGGAAAATATCGTCGGCTACCACAGTACTCGCGATGAGCAGCAGGAGCGGCACCAGGTACAGGCGAATACTTGTCTTTTGCATTATTTCAAGTTTCAATCGTAAATTATTGATTAGTTCACGGAAAAGTACGGCGTTTTGTCGTAACGTAGACCATACCTATGCACAGCATCGACCGCCAATCTGACATTTGTACGGGCATTTGCCAATACCTGGCATGCCTGTTGCTGCTATTGCCGGCCAGTCACGCAACGGCGGGTGAAGCGGCTATCGAGCCGTCCGATAACGGCACGGACGTACTTGAAGATACGACATTCGATACCGACTCACGTTCCAGCGAAACGTCGGCCGCTGCAGAAAAACTGGTTGAGGCCGTGCCTGCTCACGAGCACCTTGTACCTTTGGCAGATGCGGTAACCACCGCAGAGGGTACGGCGACAGAGCTGCACCTTCTCGACGCGGTGATCATGCCGGGCACCGCGCACCGCCTCGCCTGGTCGGCGACAGAGCTGTTTGAAGGCGTGCCAGTCTCGACACCGGTGCTGGTCGTGAACGGCGCACTCCCGGGGCCGACCCTTTGCCTTACTGCTGCCGTACACGGCGACGAGCTTAACGGCATAGAGATGGTCCGCCGCGTCATGCACGAAATCGCGCCCAGCAAATTGTCCGGCGCGATTATCGGCGTGCCTATCGTCAACGTACAGGGTTTTCGCAGAGGGTCCCGCTACCTTCCCGACAGGCGCGATCTGAATCGCTACTTCCCCGGCAACCCGAATGGCAGCGCCGCCGCCCGCATCGCCAATTCATTTTTCAACGATATTATTGCGCACTGCGATGCGCTCGTCGATTTGCACACCGGCTCCTTCGAACGCGCCAATCTGCCGCAGATCCGCGCCGACTTGAGAAACCCGGACGTCCTCACGCTTACGCAGGGTTTCGGCTCGATGGTCGTATTGCACAGCTCACCAACGGTTGGGACCTTGCGACATGCGGCAACCCTGGCTGGAATCCCGGCAGTGACCGTGGAGGCCGGCGGACCGTCTCAGCTTGAGCTGGCGGAGGTGAAACACGGCGTAAAGGGCATCGAGACCTTACTCAGTACGCTCGGCATGATCAGGAAGAAGCGCTTCTGGGGTGACCCGGAGCCGGTCTACTATCGTTCGTCCTGGGTGCGCGCGGACAATGGCGGCATCCTGCTTGCCGATGTCAGCCTTGGCAGCACGGTTCGCAAGGGCGACCTGCTGGGCACCATCACGGATCCGATGAGCAACCAGCGCACGGAGCTTTTCTCTCCCTACGCCGGCCGCATCATCGGCCTGGCGCGCAACCAGGTCGTCATGCCCGGGTTCGCCGCTTTTCATGTCGGCATCCAGACCGACGACATTGTCAGTGAAGAGCCCGCTCCGAAAATCCCACAAAAACCAGGCACCGGTGGTTACGTAGACGGTATGTCCGAGTAAACTGCGTCCTTCATGAGCGCAGTACGCAAACCCCTGTCAAGCTACTGGCACCCGCAACATTGGCCCGTCTGGTTCGGCATGGGCGTGTTGCGACTGATCTGCCTGTTACCGCATCGCTTCGCCCTTGCGACGGGACGCGCCATTGGCCGCCTCGCACACGCCGTCGGCGGCTCCCGGCGCGCCGTTGTGCGGCGCAATATCGAATTGTGCTTTCCGGAGTTAACGCCTGCCGAGCATGACGCGTTGGTCTTCGATCATTTCAAGGCGCTCGGTATGACCGTGATTGAAATGGGGCTGGGCCGCTGGGCCACGGACAGGCACCTGGCGTCGATTACCAAGCTCACCGGTATCGAACACGTGCAGGAAGCGCTGAAGTCCGGCAAAGGCGTGATACTGCTGAGCGCGCATTTCACGACGCTGGAGATCATGGGCCGCGTGCTGGCGCTGAACATGCCACCATTCGACGCGGTGTTCCGCCGCAACCGCAGCGAATTCATGACAGAACTACAGCGCACCGGTCGTGAACGCTCGGCGGAATCAACTATCGAGAAACGAGACATCAAGCAGATGATCAGAACCCTGCGCGCCAACCGCTCAGTCTGGTACGCGCCGGATCAAAGCTACAACCGCAAAGGCTCGGAAGTCATCGCATTCTTCGGCGTTCCGTCTATGCATACGACCGCAACCTCTACGCTTGCGCGCCTGGGAAAAGCCGCTGTGGTGCCGTTTTTTCCGCGGCGGCGCAGGGACTCGACGTATGAACTGACGCTGTACCCCGCATTCGATAATTTTCCGAGCGACGATCCGGTTGCGGATACCAGGCGCTACGTCGACCTCCTGGAACAGCACGTACGCAGCTGCCCCGAGCAATATTTCTGGGTGCACCGCAAGTTCAAAGACCTGCCGGATGGCTATCCCGACTACTACGCCGATCTTGAGGCGTCGAAATAGCCCTCCAGAAGCTGTTCCCAGCTCCGGGCGCGAAAATTCAGCTTCGGGTCGAGGCCGACAATCTTGTGCAGCGAGCGATGCAGACGACCCAGCGTCTGCTGCTGCCATGTGCCAAGTGGCCGCAACGCTCCCTTGTCAAAGTCCAGCATCCAGAGCTTGCCGGAGTCGTCGATTTGCAGGTTATAGGCGTTCATATCGGCGTGGTAGACGCCTGCCACATGGAAGTCGTGAATTGCAGCGCCAACCGACTGCCAGAACGCATCGTCGGGTTCGTTCTCTGCGATGTACTGCGACAACGGCATCACGTCGGGTATGCGCACCGTAATGATATCAGCCGTGTAGAACGTCCCATGTTGACAGTAGCGCGCCGCCGCCGGACGGGGCACGTTGAAGTTATTGGAGGACAGCTTGTCCAGCAATCGCCATTCGCGGAAAGACCGCGTCTTATCGGGCCCCGAGTAAATGAAGGTGTCTTTTACAAGCTTGCCGATCAATCCACCTCGCATGAAGTGGCGCAGTACGAACTGCCGCGGCACGTTGCCGACGAACATCGTATTACCGCGGCCGCTGGAGCGTAGCGCACCGGTCAGCGCTTCAGCATGCGGCCAGGCACCGGGGGTGAAGAGCTCCTCCGATATCTGGTTGATAATTGCCTTATCGTATAGGATGGCGCCGGTCGCTGTTTTTTCGACGGTTTCTGTCAAACCTCCCACCCTCTATGTCACTAGTCTGATTTGATGATGCCTGAATTAGCCGTCCATTCGAAGCCAGAGTCAATCTGCGTACTGCGACTTTCAGCGATTGGCGACACCTGCCACGCACTTGCCGTCGTCCGGCGCCTGCAGGACAACTGGCCAGACAGCAGGATCACCTGGATCATCGGCAAGACTGAGGCGTCGCTGATGGCCGGCATCACCGACATTGAATTCATTGTCTTTGACAAGTCCCGTGGCCGTCGCGCCTATAAGGATGTCAGCGCACAGCTTACGGGGCGACGCTTTGACGTTGCGTTGTGCATGCACGCCTCCCTGCGAGCCAACTTAGTTTGCCGCCGTATTCCGGCGAACATCCGACTGGGCTTCGACAAGGCGCGGGCGCGCGACTTTCAGTGGCTGTTCACCAACCGCCGCATACCGGCAGCCCACGGGGAACATGCGCTCGAGGCCATGATGGCGTTTGCAACGGCGATTGGCGCCGGGACCCGTGACCTGCGCTGGGATATTCCGTTGCCGGAGAGCGCCAGCGAGTTCCCTGGCCAGTTTCTTGATTCCGGTCGGCCGCTCGTTGTGCTCAGCCCGTGCAGCAGCCAGCGCAGTCGCAATTTTCGCAACTGGAGCGTCGACAACTACGCTGAAATAATTCAGCACCTGAGGCAGAGTTACGACTGCAACGTGCTGCTGACCGGCGGCAACTCGGAGACCGAGCAGCGCTACGGCACGACGCTTGCCGGCACGGGCGCCGTGAACCTGATGGGCAAGACCTCGCTGCAAGAGCTGCTCGCGCTGATCGGCGTCGCACGCCTGGTAATTTGTCCGGATTCTGGTCCGGCACACATGGCAGCGGCGGTGAATACGCCCGTCATCGCCCTTTTTGCGACCTCCAATCCCGACCGCACAGGTCCGTACCTGTCGCGTCACCTGACCGTCAATCGCTATCCTGACGCCGTCAGAAAACACCTCAAACGCGAGCCTGACGCGCTTCGATGGGGGCAGCGTGTGCGCGATCCGGCAGCAATGGATCTAATCACAATCGCCGACGTTAGCAGCAAAATCGACGATTTTTTTGCGAAATAGTTAAGTATTGTCGACTTTATCGCCGAACGCGCCGGCATTGTCGCTGGCGTGGCGAATGCGCTCCAGGATTGCCTCCGGCTGCAATTCATTGAGACACCGCAAGTGCCCCAGCGGGCAAACCCGCTCGAAACACGGGCTGCACTCGAGGTCCAGATGGTGCACGTCGCAATGCTCCGTCAACGGCGGCGTGAAGTGTGGCGACGATGAACCATAGATGCCATGCACGTGGGTGCCGACAGCGGCCGCAATGTGCATGAGCCCCGAATCGTTACTGACCGCCTGCTCGGCGAAGCCGAGTAGATCGATCACATCGGCGAGCGACGTCTTGCCGCAGAGATTGATCGCCGCGCTGTTCGCCGCAATGACCTCGCCGGCGCCGTGATCCTTCTCAGAGCCCAGCACCCAGACCGCATACCCGGCCTCGTCGAGATTCCCGGCAAGCATCGCAAAATAATCGAGTGGCCAGCACTTCGCCGGACCGTACTCGGCACCCGGCATTATCGCCACGACTGGCATGGTGCTTTCAAGCTGCAGCGTTGCCAACAGCCCGCGCTGGCGATCCTTGTCCACGGTCAACCGCGGATAGTGCAATTCGGGGGGCGGTTGCGCATCACTTGCTGCGTCGCCAACGCCCAGGGCAAGGAATCGTTTCACCGTCTGATCCAGAACAGCCAGGTCGAAGGCCCTGACATCATTGATGAGCCCGAATCTGGATTCGCCTCGAAAGCCGGTTCGCCGGGGAATTTTCGCGAGCCATGGAATCAACGCCGACTTGAAGGATCGCGGCATGACTAACGCTCGCGCGTAGCCTTCGTCTCGCAGAGACAGCGCGATACGCCTGCGTTTGGCGAGGCCGATCTCACCGTGACCGGTCTCGGCCGCAATCCCGCGGCGGATCTCAGGCATGCGAGCAACGATGGGCAACGACCAGGATGGCGCCAATACATCCAGCGGCCACTCCGGGTCCCGGGCTTTCAGCAGCTTGAACAGCGCCTGCGCCATGACCATGTCGCCCACCCAGGAGGGTCCCACTATCAGCGTTGCGGGGTTCAGGGTTTTTGCCGATCGCCGAGTTGATCCAGGTAGTCCTTTACCCCGTTTTCGACAGGCCGAAACTCGACGTCACACCCCGACGCGCGCAGCTCCTTCAGGTCAGCCTGCGTATAGCTTTGATACGCGCCCTCCAGGTGCTCGGGAAATGGTATGTAGCGGATCTTCCCCTTGCCGTGCCAGTTGATAACGGCGCTGGCGACATCGTTGAAAGTCTGTGCCCGCCCGGTACCGGTATTGTAAATACCCGACACACCAGGGTTCTGCAGGAACCAGAGGTTGACGGCGCAGACATCGTCGACGTAGACAAAGTCGCGCAGCTGCTCACCATCCCCGTAGCCTTCCGTGCCCGAGAACAGCCGTACCTCGCCATCGTCCTGAACCTGGTTGTTGAAGTGGAACGCGACGCTGGCCATCGCGCCCTTGTGCTGCTCGCGCGGGCCGTAGATATTGAAGTAGCGCAAGCCGACGACCTGGCTATCCGGATTTGCCGCGACGCGCCGCACGTAGCGATCGAACTGCAGCTTCGAGTATCCGTAGACATTCAGCGGGTTCTCGAAAAGCGGGTCCTCGACGAAACTTTTCGAGCCGCCGTAAACGGCGGCCGACGACGCATAGATAAAGGGCGTACCGTCTTCGAGGCAATGATGCAGCAACCGCTTGGAGTACTCGTAGTTGTTCTTCATCATGTATCGACCGTTCCACTCGGTTGTTTCGGAACAGGCGCCCTGGTGAAACAGCCCCTTAATCTCGCTGCGGAACGCTTTGTCCGAACTAAGCCTTTGCAGCAAGTCGTCCTTGTCGAGATAGTCGGCAATCGGCAGGTCCGCGATATTGACGAACTTGTGACCGTCTTCGAGATCATCGACGACAACAATATCGTCGTAGCCGTGATCGACGAGCGTACGCACGAGGTTACTACCTATAAAGCCGGCGCCGCCGGTAACGATATGCATGATGCTGATTCCCTGCGGGATGCGTTGGTCCCGCGGTTAGTCGTCCGCCGCGGTCATTTGGTACTGGGCGCCGCAATACGGGCACTTCGCCTCGCCCGTCTCTTCAATAGGAAGGAACACCTTGGGGTGCGAATTCCACAGGTACATGCCGGGCATCGGACAACTCAATGGCAGGTCCTTGGAACGAACGCCGTATTTGTGTTGCGCGTTGGCCGGGATGAGATTCTGGTCAACAGTTCCTGCTCTGGCAGCCACGAGCTTCCTCTATAGAGTGTGTTTCGTTGGCCACAAATTATATGCGCTGCGTCGCGCCGCGACCATGCTCAATCGAGCCATTGCCGCCAGATAGCCTCGACGAATTCGCGTTCCTGACGGAATTCCGCGGCGCCGGCGAGCGGTGGCTGATCGTCGATTGCCAGATGATGCTGTCGCAGGCGGTAGCTGCGGTAGCAATCCTGCAGGCGTCTACCCACATCGGACGCAAGCGTAGCGCTGTCAACGAGCGCATCAAGTTGCCGGATATTGTCTGTGAATTCGATCAAGCCAGGATCCGTTTCCGCCCTGCTGAGCACCAGGAACTGGACAAGAAACTCGATATCTCCGACGCCCCCGAGGCCGTTCTTTAGATCGAACTGCCGCTTGCTGCTTTGATCCAGCTCCTTGCGCATCCGCTGGCGCATAGAGATCACGTCCTGGCGCAGCGAATCCCGTTTCACTCGGTTGATCAGCGTATCTTTGCGAATGCGCTCAAACTCCTGGGAAACCCCGGGACTTCCGGCCACGGGTCGCGCTCGCAGCAAGGCCTGGTGTTCCCACGTCCAGGCATTGTCTTCCTGGTAGCGTTCGAAGGCCTCCGTACTCGTTACCAACAGGCCCGAATTCCCGTCGGGGCGCAATCGCGTGTCAATCTCGTACAGCTTCCCGGTCCCCGTCTGTGTCGTCAGGAAAAGTACCAGCCGGCGGATGAGGCGGGCAAAAAACATTGTGTTATCGAGGGGTTTCTCACCGTCCGTTGCAGCTGAATCCCCATTCGAATCGTGCAGGAAGACGATATCGAGATCAGACCCGTAGGACAGCTCGAGCCCGCCGAGCTTTCCATAGCCAATAATGCCGAAGCCAGCCTCTTTCCTTATGCCATCGACGACGTAGCACGGCACGCCGTGCCGTTCAGTCATGTCCCGCCAGGCAACTTTAAGCGCCTCTTCCAGCACCGTTTCTGCGAGCCAGGTCAGGCCGTCACTGACCTTCATTATGGGCAGGCTGCCTGTAAAATCGGCGACCGCAATACGGAACTTCGTTGCTCTTTGATAGCCGACGATCGACTGCATGCGCGCTTCACTGTCGCTCGCTATTATGGCTGACATGCGCGCCGCGAGCTCGGCTTCGAGGTCCACCTTGGATACAGTGCTCGAGTACAGCTGCGGATCCAGCAACTCATCCAGCAACGCCGGCTGTCTCTCAATCTGATCTGCGATATATCGGCTTCGGGCACAAAACTCGACGAGCCGCGTCATCGCGCCGGGGTTCTCGTTCAGCAGGGCGAGGTAGGCACTACGACGTAATATGGCTGCCGTCACATCGAGCGCGCGATGCAAGGCGGAAAGAGGCTCCGTAGTCTCCAGGATCTTCAGCAGCAGCGTCGGCACGAATCGACCTAGCCGCTCCGCGGCAATCGCGTCGATCTGCTGTGTCGCCGGCGAGGCAGCGAAAGCCACGATGCGGGATGCCAGCTTCGCCGTGTCCGTAACGCCTTCGCGCTGCAGCAACTCCTGCCACTGCTGCTCGTCGGCCGCCGACTCCCATGCGCGCGCCAGCTGCTGTCGCAACGGCTTTTCGTCAACATCGTCAGCCAGGGCGACGCGATCAAATTCCTGCGAGATTGCGGCGCGATGTCGCGCGAGATCCTTCTCAAGGTGACCCCAATCCGGATAGCCCATGGCGAGGCACAGTCGCGCGCGATCCACATTGCTCCTGGGCAGATCGTGTGTCTGCTGATCGCGAATTGCCTGAATGAAATTCTCGACGCGACGCAGAAAACGGTACGCCAGCCGGAGTTTTTCTGCGCTGTCTTCCGCTAAGCCGCGGCGACTGATCAGCTTGGGCAAGACCTTTTGTAATTCGCGGCTCTGCAGTGCGATATCGCTACCACCGCGGACGAGCTGAAAGGACTGCACGATGAACTCGGCCTCGCGAATTCCGCCGGGCCCCAGTTTGACGTTGTCGGTGAGCTCGCGACGCGCAACCTCTGTTGCGATCATCGCTCGCATCTCTCGCAAGGACTCGAATACCCCGTAGTCGAGATATCGTCGATAAACGAATGGCCGTATTAAGCCGTTGTGGAGTTCCTCACTGACGCTCTGCGAAGGCTGCGTGCCAACGATGCGCGCTTTGACATAGGCATAGCGCTCCCACCCTCGTCCGTGTTGCAACAGGTAAGACTCGAGTGCAGCAAAACTGACGACCGGCGGCCCGCTGTCGCCAAAAGGGCGCAGCCTCGTATCGATACGAAAGGCGAATCCATCGGCGGTACGCTCATCGATCAGTGCGATAATCTGCCTCGTCAGGCGCGCAAAGTACTCTTGCGCACTGACCGCACGCGGACCGTCGGTTTTGCCTTCGTGCGGGAACAGAAAAATCAGGTCGATATCGGACGAAAAATTGAGTTCGCGGCCGCCCAGCTTGCCCATGCCAAGGATGATCAACGGTACGACTTGCCCTTCGTCGTCGCGCAGACGGCCGTAACGCGCCTGAAGTGACCGCTCCGCGTGGCGGGTTGCCACGTCGAGCATCAGGTCCGCGAGCAGTGACAGCTGCAGCAGTGTTTCATCCAGGTCTGCCAGCGCGAATATCTCTCGCCACAGAATACGCAGCAGACTGCGATTTCGAAAACGGCGAAGCTCCGACTTCAGTGCTTCGATATCGTCGGCGAAAGCCGCCTTCCCGAACTGTGCTCCGAGGTCCGTTGCCTCGCTGAACGTGTCCACATGTTCGGCGAACCACTGCCATTCCCTGAGTAACACTGCGCCGGCGAACTCGCTGCAGGCAACGACACGCAGCAGTGATTCGGTGTGTTCTTTGGCCATCGAGACAGCGCCATGCTGTTCTTCCAGCCGCTCAAGCCATTTCAGGACGTGATCCTGCAGATCCGGCGGAAGGCCTCCTATCGTGGCGACAGCATGGTTCTTCAGCGTAGCTTCCATGACCTGCAGTCTATCGAAAAACAGACCCGACTCCGGCACTATTGATGGCATGCCCGACAAACACCTGCTCATTGTCTACCACTCCCAATCCGGCTCGACCGAGCGTATGGCGCAGGCCGTAATCGGCGGTGCGTCGCACCCGGATATTTCCGGTGTCGAAGTGCGCATCAGAGCGGCGCTCGAGGCGGACGCAGACGATTTGTTGTGGGCAGATGGCTTTATTCTCGGCACGCCGGAAAACTTCGGCTATATGAGCGGCGCGATGAAGTATTTTCTCGACCGTGTCTTCTACCCTTGTGAAGGCAAGATCAACGGTCGACCCTGGGCGCTGTTCGTGCGCGCCGGAAACGACGGGTCGGGCGCAATAGCCAGCATTCGCCGCATACTCACTGGCCTCGCCGTTCGCGAGGTCCAGGAACCGGTTCTTATCAGCGGCGACTTCGACGAGGCGAGGCTCGCCGAATGCGAAGAACTGGGCCTGACCATGGCGGCCGGGATCGAGGCGGGCGTTTTCTAAGCCGTTACAGTGCCTTGGATTGGCTGACTTCCGCAAAACCCGACAGTACTTCGTCAAGGAGTTCGGGCTTGCCGATCAGGTGACCCTGGGCAAAATCGACACCCAGCTTGGTTATCAGCTGTCGCGTCAGGTCCGACTCGACGTACTCGGCAACCGTCTGCAACCCCATAACCTCGGCAACCTGCGTGATAGCCGCGACCATGGCCTCGGATATACGGTTGTCAGTGATATCCCGGATGAATCCACCGTCAATCTTCAGCGTATCAACATTGAAGTTTTTCAGATAGGCGAATGAGCTCAGTCCGGCGCCGAAGTCGTCCAACGCAATTGTGCAGCCGCGTCCCTTCAAACTGTCGATGAAAGTCTGCGCTTTCGCAAGGTTGGATACCGCCGCGGATTCGGTGATTTCGAAGCACAGGGATTCCGCCTTGATGCCGGAGTGCTGTAGCTCCTCTTCGATAAAGCTGAAGATGTCATCATCGCCCAGTGTCTGCCCCGAGAGATTGACAGAAAAGATCGCACCACTGTCTTGTATGGCATCCTTGAATTCCACAAGCGCTGCGATGGTCGACGAGATAACCCAGCGATCGATTCGAGGCATGATGTGATAGCGCTCAGCCGCGGACAGTAGCGCGTCCGTCGGTACGGCGTTGCCGTCCGAATCCGCCATACGTAGCAGGATTTCAAAGCGCGGATTACTCGAACAGCCGTTCAGGCTCACGATAGGTTGTGCTCGCAGTTCGAAGCCTTCACCGTCAAGTGCCTGCTGTATTTCCGACACCAGCTGCATGTCATCGTAGCGCCGGATAATGCTCTGATTGCCATCGTCAAACACTTCAATGCGATCGCGTCCATGGTCCTTCGCCGACTCGCAAGCCATTCGCGCGGTCGTCAATGCGCTACCGTCGTCACCGTTGGCATGCGAAAACTCGGCGATACCTATACTCATCGTAACCTGCAGTGACTTGTCGCCCTGCAGGTAGCGCAACGCGGATTTCTTCTCGCGAATGTCGTTAGCGAACTGCAGCGCTTTCTCAGAGTCAGCGTGCGTCAGGAGGATGCAGAATTCATCGCCGGCAAGGCGAGACAGTACTGCGCTGTGCGGCAGGTCCTCCTCGAGAACCCGGGCAAACCGAATCAAGACCTCATCGCCCGCTTTGGTACCGAAACTGTCGTTAACCAGCTGCAGATTATCGAGATCGAAATAGATCAGCTGGTGCGTGTCCGACGCGGATGACAGGCCCTTCCAGGATTCCTTCAGTTGCGCCTCGAATCCGGAGCGGTTCACGAGCCCGGTCATCGAATCGAAGGACTGCTCGATAACGTACTCAACCTTGCGGGCGATATGCGACATGAAACGTCGGTCACTGTTTGAGACGTCCTGCTTGTCGACGCGCCCGAGCTGCGCGAAAACGCCCTCCAGGTTGCCGTGCTTGTCGCAGACAGGAGTCAACAAGGCCTGGTAGCCCTGCTCGGACTCATTCTTTGACCCTTGCAGGGCCGGAATTTCGAATACGCGCGGCTGCCGATCGCCTTCAAGCTTTGGCATGAGCACATCGGTCAGGTAGCGATCCAGCACCTTGCGATTGACGTTCTTCCAGCTGGAGTGCGTCGCACTGATGCGGATGCGCTTCGCAGGGATCAATAATACGCTGTAATTGATGCCGAGATACCGACCACTTTGGCCAACAAGTTCCGCCAGGCTGGAGTGACTCCGAGACGCGTGGTGAATCTTCTCGTCTACATCGTAGATGTGCTGCAGCTCTCTTTCGACCTGCTGCACCCGGCCGTCTTTCCGAAGCAGATTCCCTGCAATACAGATGTTCTCGCCAATAAGCTCCAGGGCAGGCTCGAGAATAGTCTTGAGCAAGGCCGGATTGAACGACGAAGACTGTCCGACATTCTTTGAAAATACGGAGAGCAGAACGCCGTTGATTTCACGAGCATCGTCGTAGACCGGCAGCATCAGGACAGTCCTCGCTGAAGGCAGCGTTTTCTTCAGAACCTCGGCGCTACCTTTCAGTCCCGCAATGGCACGCTCGGGCAGCTCAGCCACGAAATTATCGACTTCAAAGTCGTCTGCGTCTGCGCTGTTCCAGACGCGTCGTCGTGCCCGGTCATAGAAACAAAATGCCTGTGCTCTCGGCGCCAGCGACTGCAGCAGGGCAACCGCCCTGCCTGCATCCGTTGCGAGGTTCTGGGTAGACTTTTCGTCCGGCACGAGCGCTCCAATCCATGATGCGCGATCATCAGTGCCTTACGATGCCAGCGACGGCGGTGCGACGCTGTGACTTAAGTCTCAGCTGTAACTTGTTACCCTTGTCAATTCAGGCGTTTACGTGCGATTAAGCCCAATAGCGCAGCATTCGATGCGGCTTGGGCAGAAGCCCCGGATCACTGCTCGGCCAGCCATTCGTCGTCGGACCCCTCGTTAACACCTTCAAACAACGGCGTACTCAGGTACCGCTCGCCGGTGTCCGGCAGCATGGCGAGAACCACGGATCCTTCCGGTGCCTGCCTCGCTATCGTCAATGCGGCCGCCAGTGTGGCACCGCCGGAAATGCCTGTGAAGATGCCCTCCTTCGCGGCAAGCTCACGCGATACGGCGATCGACTCATCATCAGTGACCGGCACCAGGTCGTCGAAGACTTCTCGGTTGAGCACTTCCGGTATGAAATCGGGAGTCCAGCCCTGGATTTTGTGCGGGCTCCATTCCTCACCGGCAAGCAGCTGCGCTGCTGCAGGCTCGGTTGCCACGATCTTCACGCCGGGTCTCGCGACTTTGAGGACCTCCCCGACACCCGTCATCGTTCCGCCGGTGCCGTATCCGGTAACCCAGTAATCGAGCCGCCTGCCCGCGAAGTCCCGCAGAATTTCCGGTCCGGTTGTCTGCCGGTGATATTCCGGGTTTGCCGGGTTCTGGAACTGGCGCGCGAGAAACCAGCCGTGCTTTTCTGCAAGCTCTTCCGTCTTCCTGACCATCCCCGAGCCGCGCTCTGCCGCCGGCGTCAAGATCACTTTCGCACCGAGCCCACGCATAATCTTTCGCCGCTCGATCGAGAAGGAATCCGCCATAACCGCCACGAAAGGGTGGCCCTTGGCCGCACAGACCATCGCAAGTGCAATGCCCGTATTGCCCGAGGTCGCCTCGATTACGGTCTGCCCGGGGTTCAGGGCGCCGCGGGCTTCCGCGTCGGCAATGATTGCATGCGCCAGTCGGTCCTTGACGGAGGCCATTGGATTAAACGATTCCACCTTGACGTACATTTCAACGCCAGCGGGCGCCATACGATTCAGACGCACAATCGGCGTATTGCCGATGGTCTCCAGGATGTTGTTATAGATCATTTTTTCGTCCCCTGTTTTTCGTCCCGCATCGCCACTTGCAACGAAGCGCGGTCCTCTCTGAGTATCCTGCTTTCAGCCCACAATAGCCTACTTCGTTCTTTATCTGTTATATCTTACCGGCTGGCGGCGCCATGCCGTTGCAACTGAATGACATATCCTTAGTCCGATACTGAGTATTCATCCGGCAACCCAATCGATGAAACTGCAACAACTAAAATACCTGCTTGCGATCGCGGACAACGGCCTGAACATTACGGCGGCCGCCGAGCGCCTTTACACGTCACAACCCGGCGTTAGTAAACAATTGAAGCTCCTCGAGGAAGAGCTCGGGCTGCAGCTTTTCACACGCAAGGGGAAAAGTCTGGACGGGGTGACGCCCGCCGGGGAGCAGGTAATCAGGCGCGCACGCCTGATCATGCAGGAAGTCGAGAACATCCGCAGCCTTGCATCGGAGTACTTCGAGCAAGAGGAAGGCTCGCTCGCCATAGCAACGACACATACCCAGGCACGCTACGTTCTACCGGATATCGTCGGCAAGTTTCGCGAGCGATTCCCGAAAGTCAGCCTGAATCTTCACCAGGGAACGTCGGAACAAATATCGGACATGGTTGCGGCAAACAACATCGACTTCGCAATTGCGACGGGCTCGAAGGAGCTCTTTTCAGAACTGCTGCTCGTGCCAAGCTATCATTGGGATCGTTCAATCATTGTCCCGAAAGGACACGAGCTAACACATCTGGATCGGAAGCTAACGCTGAGTGATCTCGCAAAGTACCCGTTGGTGACTTACGTGTTCAGCTTCGGAGGACAAAGCTCTTTCAAACGTGCCTTCTCAGACGAGCGACTCGAACCCAATGTCGTCTTCACTGCCCGCGATGCCGATGTCATTAAGACCTACGTGCGTATGGGCATGGGTGTCGGCGTTGTCGCCAGCATGGCCGCCGATTGTTCAGACAGAAAGGACCTTCAGGCCCTCGACGCTGCCGGACTTTTCCCGCGCAGCACGACGTGGATAGGCTTCCGGAAGGATGCCGTTTTACGTCGTTACATGACGGAATTCGTGCAGCTGTTTGCCCCGCACGTGACGGCGAAGCATATCGAGGAAATTCGACGTTCCGCCTCGCAGGACACGATCGACCGACTGTTCCGCGACGCAACCTTGCCACTTCGCGGTGGCTGTGACGACGGCGCCAACGCGGCCGCTTAGTGAAGCCGTTGGTACAAACTCAATAAATACGCACGCCGCCGTGACGCTTCCTGCTGCTGTGATCAAGCCACCACAGGCCCGTGAGAAATCCGCCAATCAGGCAGACGCCAATAGCCGCGCCAACCCAGCTTAAGGGCAGGCTGCCCTTGTAGCGCTCCTTCATCCCCTGGATGCTGGCATTCTCTGCCTGCAGCGCAGCAACCTCCGACTCAGCGCCTGCCAGTTTTTCAGTCAGGGTAGCCGCTTCACCTTTCAGACCATCAATCGTCGCAGCGGGGCCCGCGAACGCGCGTTTTGTTTCTTCCAGTTCGGCTGCCAGTGCGTCTCGCTCTGCGGCCGTCTCCGCGACAATGAGTTTGGCGGGTTTCTCGTCGACGAGGTAGGCGGCCTTAACGTAGCCACTCGTTCCGTCGGGAAGCTGCACGTTGGCATAGTTGCGATCCCGCGAAATGATCTCGAGCTGCTGGCCACTCTCGAGCATTCGAAAAGCGCGGTCACTGGTGTCTTCGGCCTGGTGCAGGCCAAGCCGCAGGTTGTCGGTGATGTACGCAGTCTCAGCAGCAGCCACGATCGGCAGCAGCGCAAGGACTCCTATTAGCAAACGCATCTTCAATCTCCGTTACTGGCCGCGAGTGTACTACACAGAATACCTGTGCGAAGTGAGCTAGTGGGCTGCCTGGTAAATTCATACGCTTTCAGCGTGGACTGCCGGTTCGCTGGCAAGGCATGTCGCGCCGGTAATGACGAGCCCTTGCCAAGCGACGTAACGCCGACCAGCGGGCCGGCAGTGCACGCCCACCGGGAGCGAACAGACTGCGCCATTACGGCGTTGCGAGCCGCGGCCATAGCGGTGCTATGCCCACAACTCGCGCCTTGTACTGACACTGACTGTTCACTCTGAAAGCGTATGAATTTACCAAGCAGCCCACTAGTGTTCGTAAAGCCAGCGCAGCAGCGCTTCCTGGACTTCCTCACCCGGTCCGCGATGCACGTCGGTGTGGTTCTGCATGGCGACAACGGCCAGGCGCCGCCCCGATCTCGTCTGCAAATAGCCGGCAATGGCGGTCACATGGTCCATTGACCCGGTCTTCAGGTGCGCCTTGCCAATTAGCGGTGAGCCCTTGAAGCGACGCCGCAGCGTACCGTCCAGGCCGGAAATCGACATCGAGGCCAGGTATTCGGGCATATACGGCTGCCGCCAGGCGAACTGCAACAACGAGAACATATCCGCCGCGGCTATGCGCGAATCTCGTGAAAGTCCTGCGCCGTTTTCGATCGCGCACTTGCACGACTCCAGGTCGTTGTCGGTCAGCCATTGGGCGATAACATCCCTGCCGCCACCCTCGGTACCGGGCGGCCCGTTCACTTCCGCCGACAATGTATGGACGAGCTGTCGCGCCATGACGTTGTTGCTGTGCTTGTTGACGCGCGCAATCACTTCATTAAGCGGCAGTGAGTCAAAGGACAAGAATGGCTCCGCGTCTTCGGGAACACTTGTGCTGACGTCCACGTTGCGCCAGCCGCCGTCGAATCGACCGCCGAGCTCGCTCCATAGCAACTTGAAAAGACCGTAGACATACTCGTTATGGGAAAGCGCTGTGCGATCCAGCGCGTATCGCCGGCAGCCGTCGGGAAATTTGCCCGAGAAAGTGACTTCATCGACGGCTTCATTGGTCGTAATCGTGATGCCGCGCTGATATCCACGGCAACTACGCGCCGCAAGTCCGAGTCGGTTACGGATGCGCAGATTATCCAGCGATGGATCGAGCTGTACCTGTACGCCGCCGGATTCCGGATCGGGTTCGAACCAATACCGCACAACCTTGAAGTTCATCAGCAGTGCATTGGGCGCAACGTTGTACGCACGCAAAGGCTGGCCATCGAAGGCCGCGGGATCATGATCGCCGACGTCGAAGTAGCTGTCATCAATCAGCAGGTCACCGGTAATTTCGCGTATTCCCATGCGCTGAATCGCGCGTAGCAGCTGCCAGACACGTTCTGTGACGAGAAAGGGGTCGCCGTAGCCCTTGAGCAAAAGGTCACCGTCAAGCCGATCACCCGTTACCTCTCCTCGCAGGAAGACATCTGTTTTCCAGCGATACGAAGGTCCGAGAATATCGAGCGCCACCAACGTCGTGAGCAGTTTGATTGTCGATGCGGGGTTCCGCTCTTCGCCCTCTCGCCAGCGCAGCAAAACCTCGCCGGTCTCGACATCTGCAGCGTAAATGCTAAGCGACTCATAGGGCAGCTGGCGGAGGTTCATGACACTCTGAACGCCGACCGGCAGATCCGAGTCTTCAGAGCGTGCTATACCCACCAGCATTGCTGCCAGAAGGAGCGCGAAGAGGACTTGTTTCATGCGACCGGTATCTCGTCGCATAGCCTCAGTTCGCATCGTCGACCTCGAGGGTCGGCAAGTGTCGTGCGAGGGCGCGGCTCGCAGTGCGATGTATAGCCCAGGTCAGAATCACGATCGCAGTGATACCGGCGGCGGCAATCCAGTAACCGAGATCCGACGGCGTCGCCTCGCCGGAAAGAATCTGGCCGAGGTCACGTGCCAGTGTACCGAGGTAAACGTACAGTCCGACGGCCGGCAGCATTCCCAGCGTCGTTGCAACAAGATGCGTCCGCGCCGTTACCGACGTCACGCCATAGGAATAATTGAGTATGTTGAAAGGGATCACGAGCGAGAGCCGGGTGAGCACAATGATGAGGAAAGCCTCTTCCCGAAGACCCTTCTCAATCGCCTGCATGCGCGGATTACCTGCGACTTTTTCCTCGACCCAATGCCGGGCCCCGAGCCTCGCAACCAGGAACGCACACTGCGCGCCAACCGCGATACCCACTGCGGCAAATACGATCCCGGGCAGGAGCCCGAACAGGAAACCGGCAATCATCATCGATCCGGACCCCGGGACAAACAACACGGTCGCAATTACGACGCCCAATATGTACAGAACCGGGCCGGCGATCGGATGCAGTTTCGACCACTCGACGATGACTGCGATCCAGTCGGCAAACGGCAATGTATACAGGCTGTACGCCAGCGCCACGAATACGGCCGTCAGCGCAACTCTGTTGATTAATGTTCGATTCAAGAAACTTGCTCTCTCAATTATCAGGATACGGGTCGCTTGATTTTATAGCTGCGGATCCGATCTGCCAGCGTAGTCGGTCGCACGCCCAGCAATTCGGCGGCACCGCCAGCACCGGAAACCCGCCAGTTCGTCTGCTTCAATGCTTTGATCAGGTTTGCTTTCTGCAGTTCCTTAATTTGCTGCTCGGTGAGAACCTCTTCCTGGTGGGCTTCAGTCTCGCCCAACTCCGCGGCTTCGCGCCTCAGCGTTGGCATCGACAAATCCAGGCGCAGCACCTTGCCCTGCGACAGAATAACCGCGCGCTCTATGACGTTCTTGAGCTCGCGCACATTGCCCGGCCAATCATAGGATCGAAGTATCGCGGACTGTGCACGCGTCAGTGTCAGTATGTCTCGCCCGAAGTCCTTGCAGGTCTGTTCCAGAAAGTGCTGCGCCAGCTGCACCATGTCATCGCCACGCTCTCGCAGAGGCGGTACGTCGATCGGAAATACACTCAAGCGGTAAAACAGGTCTTCGCGAAACCGACCGTCGACAATCAACTCTTCCAGGTTCCGATTGGTCGCCGCAATAACCCGGACATCTACGGATCGAGTTACATCGTCGCCGACGCGCTCGAACTCGCTTTCCTGCAGGACTCGCAGCAGTTTTCCCTGCGATTCGAGTGGAATCTCCCCGACCTCATCGAGAAATATAGTGCCTCCATCAGCTAGCTGGAAACGCCCGATACGATCCCGGTTTGCCCCCGTAAAAGCACCCTTCATGTGCCCAAAGAACTCGCTTTCAAACAGCTCCTTCGGGATAGAGGCACAGTTGACCTTGACCAAAGGCCCCGACGCACGCGGAGAACGCATGTGAATTGCGTGTGCGACAAGCTCCTTGCCGACACCAGACTCCCCCTGCAGGAGCACGCTCGCGGGGGTTTCCGCGACAGCCTCCACGCGTTTCAGCATACGGCGCAGGGATGCGCTTGTACCCACGATGTGTCCGAAGTTCATGGCAACGTTGACTTCCTCGCGCAGGTAATCCCGTTCCCTCTCCAGTTCGTCACGCAAGCTTGCGTTTTCCGCCAGCGTGCGGCGCAGTTCTCGTTCGGCTTTGTTGCGCTCTGTGACGTCTTTTGACGCAACCAGCATGTGTTCCACTGCGCCGTGATCGGTGCGCTCCGAAATAGCAGACATGACCAGGTCGATGACCTTGCCGTTCTTCGTAACCATCTGTCGCTTGAGGTTGTTAAAAGACCCCTCTCCGATCAGCTCTGTCAGGCGTCCGTCCGCGTACAACTTTCGATCCGCATTGCTGAAGAAATCTGTAATCGGACGCCCTACGACTTCCTCTCGCTCGAACCCCAGCTTGTGCAGCCAGTGATCGGTGACCGTTACGATCAGGCCGTCTTTGTCGACGGTATGCAACATCGCCGGCGTCGATCGATAGAGCTTGCGATACTTGAAATTCGCCCTTCCCTGGTCCGAAATTTCGGCATACATCGCCACAGTTCGCACGAACGCGCCTTCACGGTCGAATTCGACGATCGCATTGGTAAGGCAGTCGACGACCTCACCCGATTTCGCCACAAAGCTGACCGGCTTGTTCTCGAGCTTTCCAGTGCGCCGCAGCGCCGGTCTCAGTTCATGCAGAACGCGCTCTATGGTCTCGGGCGTCGTGAATTCTTCCGGGCCGTGTCCGACCATCTCCTCGCGGTCGTAGCCGAGGCGCGTAAGCAGAGCATCATTGACGTCAAGATAAAGGCCATCCTCGGCGATCGAGGTCGCCATGCCGGGCGCTTTGCGAAACAGCCATTGATAGTCGTCGGGAGTCATTACCGGCGCATGATATACGAAATTCCGTAAACTGGCTTACGTTTTTTCGTAATTAACGAAATTCCGTAACCCACCGAATACGCGTAACTCTTTGTATTTATTCTCTTTTCAAAACTGGCACGAGTTATGCAGTAAGGGAAGCTAGAGAAGGGGCCTTTTTGCCCCATTTGACCAACCAGGCACAGCGGATGCTGTGCCATATCGCTTAGGGACAAGACAATGAGTACCAGGAATTTAGAGAACAAACTTGCTTATGTTGGGGCGCTTATCGTCCTGACGGCGGTGCTTGCAGCCGCCAGTTCGGCGTTTGCTGCAGAACCCACAAACACCGCCAGCACGAATGCGGCCGACCACGCCGCAGCGGCCGAGGCCATCAACGGCGCGAAGAAGGCTATGCGTGAATCCGCCGACGCAGCGGCAGAAGCGCTGAAGCTCGAAAACGGTTTCGCCCTTGAAAATCAGCTGGCAGACATTAACTCTACGCTGATCGCGGCAAACAAGTAGGCCGCAGAAGAACCCCCTCCGGCGGCGTGCCGGCCAGGCTCTCTCCCCCTTTGACCTGGCTTACGTCCCGGAAACCGCTGGATAGGAATCCGGCAAAAACGGACCATGAAGGTCCGGCGGCACCCCCCTGCCGTTGACTACAGGGCGCCGGGGTCCGATCCGTGTCGGGTCGGCCCACTGGTTCAATCACTGAATTCAGTTCCCCGGCGCTTTTTTTTAATCCGAAGTACGATCTCGATGCGCCTCCGCCCGGTTGCCCCGGTTATTGGAATTGCGACTGCTGATGGCTTCGCGCAATCGCCGCAGCCAGTGGCGAGCCCAGGCAAATTCGATGCTGAGTATCGCAAGCCCGACCGGGATAACGACGAGCGCCGGGCCAGGCGTCACTATCATGACGACGCCCAGCAAGAGCACGGTAGTCCCAACGACAGCCACAACAACGCGCCGTGCCGCTTTGTACGTGATATGAATTGCTCTCTTCATCAGGGGACCTGCTCCGCTCTGCTTGCTTTTGCAGCGTTCTGCCGTAGCCTAGGCACGATGATAAAGCTCTTGCGACTGCCGTGCCTGCTTGTGGCCGCGCTATATCCCATGGCCGTCTTCTCGACCGACGGTGACGCCTTGACAGTACAGGTAAAGGAATCGACCGCAAAACTGGAGCCCGGCGACGCAAAGCAGCGAGAGGTTCGATTGCCCGCGCTCGACGTTGCCATAATTGCCTCACTTGAATGCCCGGCCAGCAGCAAGGCTGCCTCGCTGGTAATCAGCGTCTCTGACACCCATCAATACTACGGCCCTGAAGTGCTTGCAGATTCCGTCTCGCTCGAGGCGGCCTTCAGCGTACCGGCCAGCCAGCTGGCACCGGTTGTCATTTCGGAATTCTGCGTCAAAGGCACACCTGCAGAGAATCAGGGCCTGAGGCTGCACGGCGTTGCAACCGCGCAGATCTCAATGCGTTGTCGCGACGACAACGACTCGACCTCGCTGCACTTCGCCAGCGTACCGATACCCGTCAGGCTTTACTGCCGCCCGGATGCCGAGCCGGAAGCTTCATCAGCCGACAGGTGACGCTCAAAAAACTCGAGCGTTAGCCGCCAGGCATCGCTGGCCGCAGCTTCATTGTAGTTATCACCCGTGGGGTTCGCGAACGCGTGGCCAACGCCCGGGTAGACGTGAATTTTATAATTCTTGCGAAGCCGCGACAACGCAGCCCCGAAAGCTTCGACCGATGCGACCTTGATGCCCTTGTCCTCACCGGCGAACAAGCCGAGTATCGGGCTATTGACGGGGCGGAGCTTATCCTCGTCATCAGTTACCTGCCCATAGTAAATGACAGCTGCATCCAGCTCGTCGGGAAAAAGCTGTGCAGTATTGAGCGACCAGCCGCCGCCAAAACACCAACCAACCGAACCTATCTTCGGCGCACCCGCTGTCGCACTGACAAATTCGTAGGCGCTCCGGATATTGGCATTCGCAAACTCGGGATCCTCGACCACATTGAGCATAAATTGGCGCGCTTCCGCAGCATTCTTCGCGACCTTGCCGCCGTAAAGATCAACAGCAAGAACGATGTATCCCTCCGCGGCAAGCCTGTCTGCCATGGCGCGAATGTTGTCGTTGAGCCCCCACCATTCATGAATCATGATCACCGCTGGCAGCGGCTCAAACATATCCGCCGGCGCCACGAAGTAGCCGTACACCAGCTCGTCATCTATTTCCGCGTAGGGCAGATTCTCAGAGATGACCGGGCGCGCAGGCGCGATCCGGGCCGCAGCGCTGGGCGCTGTTCTGTCATTGGCATGCTCTCGCGACATCGCATCGACATTGTCACGCGCGGCGGCTTTATCGGCCGAAGCAGAAGGCTGATCTGGTGACTCACAGGCACCCAGCAGTAGCGCCATGAGGCAAAGGGCCGCGGTGGTCAGCGCATTACGAGTTCCGGCTTTCAACATTTGCACATCCTGCAGTATTCTCTTGTCACCTGGAAACAGCACAGGCTGGTCCCGTTCGGCCAGTAGTGTAATCGAAAACAAGGATAGGGAACCAATATGAGCCTGCTTGGCGAGTCACTTATATACCTGCTGGCAGCGGTCATCAGTGTACCAATCAGTCGTCGGCTGGGATTTGGCTCGGTGCTGGGCTACCTGGCAGCCGGCATTATCATCGGACCGTTTGGCCTCAGACTTGTCGACGACGCCGAACACATCCTTCATTTCGCTGAGCTGGGTGTGGTCTTCCTGCTGTTTATCGTGGGACTCGAACTCAAGCCGGCGAGACTCTGGGTGATGCGCAACATGGTCTTTGGGCTCGGCGCAGCACAGGTCGCGTTGAGCGGTGCCGTTATAGCAGCGATTGCCTGGGCCTTTGGCTTCGCCGCAAACGCGGCAATCGTTGTCGGCCTGATTCTCGCCCTGTCTTCCACCGCTTTTGTCCTGCAACTGCTAGCCGAAAAGAAACAGCTTGGCGCCAGCCACGGGCGAGCCGCTTTTTCAGTTCTTCTGTTTCAGGATCTGGCCGTTATCCCGTTGATCGCGCTGCTGCCGCTACTCGGAGCCAACGCATCAGCCGACAATGGCGTCAACTATGTCCAGATCGGCATCATGGCTGGCACGATTGCCGCGTTGATCATCGGTGGCAGGCTGTTGCTGAGGCCGATACTACGCATGGCGGCAAGCGCCGATATTCCTGAAATCCTGACGGCGACAGCGCTGCTGGTCGTCATTGGCAGCGCCCTGTTGATGCAGGTCGCGGGCATGTCGATGGTGCTGGGCGCCTTTATCGCAGGCATGCTGCTCGCAGACTCCGAGTACCGGCACCAACTGGAAGCCGATATCGAGCCCTTCAAGGGCCTGCTGCTCGGCCTGTTCTTTATCGCCGTCGGAATGATGGTCAACATCGGTCTTCTGTTCGAAATGCCAGGCCGCATCCTGCTGATCGTGGCATTGCTGATGGCGAGCAAAGCGCTGGTGCTGTACCCGCTGGCTCGCCGCTTTGGCATGTGCGACTGGCGGGCAGCACTGAAACTCGCCGCCGTCCTTGCGCAAGGCGGCGAATTCGCCTTCGTGCTGTTCGGCATCGCCAGGACCGAACAGGTTCTGGAGGCCGGCGCCATCGACGAACTCGTGCTTGCCGTCGCCGTCTCCATGATGCTGACGCCGCTGCTCTATGCACTCGCCGAACGGCTGGGTCGGGGGATGGAAACCGAAACCGAGCCCGAATATGAAGTCCCGGAAGTCGATCACCGCGACGTGTTGATCGCGGGCTTCGGGCGTGTAGGCCAGATTGTCGGACGATTGCTACGCGTCACCGGCAGGCCCTTCACAGCGCTGGAAAGTGACCCTGAGCAGCTGGACATCGTCCGTCGCTATGGGGCGACCGTCCATTTTGGCGATGCTTCACGCCTGGACCTGCTGCGCGCCGCCGGCGCGGAGCATGCGCAAGTCTTCGTTCTCGCTATCTCGGACCTTGAACAATCAATGCGCGTTGCAGCGGCCGTAACAACGCACTTCCCGCACCTGAAGATAATTGCCAGGGCACGCAATCGGCGCCATGCCCACAAGTTAATGGACCTGGGAGTTAAACATATCTTCCGCGAGACGCTGCTCTCCAGCCTCGCAATGTCAGGGCTGGTGCTCCGCGACCTCGGTCATTCGGATGCAGATGCAAAACGCCTGATAGATACTTTCTGCGAGCGCGACACCAAGCTGCTCTTCGAGCAACACGCGATTCACGACTCGGAAGAAAAACTAATTCAGTCGGTCAAGGACTCGGCGGACGAACTGGAGTCGTTGCTGAGGGTGGACGCACGCTCCTGACTACCAGTCGTCGTCGTCGTCTTCCCATTCCTTGAGCTTGCTCTTGTCGACTTGCTGCCACTGCTTGTCGCTTAGTCGCACATACTGCACAACCCTGACCAGCGTATAGACGATGATAAAGGCGATCATGACAAGCAAAAAAGTGAGACCATCCGGCATGACGTTTGTACCCGTCCTTCCTGAACGGCCAGTCTAACACCGCGGCGCAACTCAATAATGTCCGATAACAAGACGCAAGGCTCCTTACTTCGGTGCTGTGTGTCTCTGCTCAATGAAGCCTTGCGCGATAATGAGGAAGACCTCACGACAGGACTGGTGCGGCGTGCAGCGACGCTGCTCGCGATCCCGATGATGTTCGCGATGGCCATGGAATTAATCTTCGCCGTCGTGTCGGAGTTACTACTCACGATACGCAGCATACTGGTGTTTCGACGTGGAAGCTGGAAGCACAATGTCGCCTGAGCCGAAGCTCATCGAGATCAAGAACGCGACCATCTGGCGCGGCGAAACCTGTGTCTTCAGGAAGCTTGATCTCTCCATAGCGCAGCATGAGAGGGTCGCCATTCTCGGGCCGAACGGATCCGGGAAAACGACGTTGCTGAAGACAATCAACCGCGAGCTGTATCCGGTCGCCGCACCGAACTCGTCGATACGCATCCTGGGCCTCGAGGACTGGAACGTCTGGCAATTGCGAAAGCAGATCGGCGTCGTGTCCCACGATCTGCAGCAGCGCTATGCCCCGGCCACATCGGCTATTGAGGTCGTCATGTCCGGCTTCTTCGCCAGTATCGGTGTACACGGAACGCTCGCGGCCAGTGTTACACGCGAGCAACGGCAGGCCGCAGAAGCGACGATGCACGAGCTTGGCCTGGATGCGCTGAAGGATACCCAGCTCGCGAGGATGTCGACCGGGCAGCAACGACGCTGCCTGCTTGCACGCGCCCTGGTGCACGACCCCGCTACCCTGATTCTGGATGAGCCCACGGCCGGGCTGGATTTTGCCGCGAGCTTTGACTACCTGGAAAGGCTGCGAAGGCTGGCGACAGACGGGCGCAATATTGTCATCGTGACGCATCACCTCAACGAGATCCCGCCCGAGGTCGATCGCGTCGTACTGCTGCAGGACGGCCGTATCGTGGCCGACGGCACCAAGGAATCGGTCTTAAAGGACGAAATACTGAGCCGGGTTTATGAAACGCAGGTCCGTGTGGCGGAAATCGACGGCTACTATCTCGCCTATCCGGGCCGAAGCGGCAAAAACGTGACCTGATACGATGCGTCAGGCTGACAACGGGTCTAATCTCGCACTTATGTTCAAAACGGCCAGAATAGTCGTCACCAGTACGCCGCTGATGGTACTGCCATCCTTTGCCGCCGACGGTGATATCCAGACAGGCATAACCAGCGCAGGTCCGGCAGTCTTCATTTTTGCGGTTGCCGGCGCACTGCTGCTCACACTGCTGTTCCGCTCGACCGCCAGCCAGGTCACAGGACTCATTACGTCGCGGCTAGGGCGGTGGCGACTACAGAGCGCCCTCCGCAAGCTCAGCCCGGATGTACTGCACGACTTTATCCTGCCTGGCGCCTACGGCGGCCTCGCCAAGGTCGATCATGCCGTAATGACGGCGGGCGGCATTCTCTGTATTCAGAGCAAACACTACAACGGCGTTGTTTTCGGAGCCGAAGACGAAGCGCAGTGGACCAACGTTGATGGCACACGGCGGCGGCGCTTCCTGAATCCCCTGATCCAGAACGAGGGCCGCAGTCGCGCACTGCAGAAAGTCGTGCCCGACGTGCCGGTCGCAAACCTGGTGGTTTTCACAGGCTCCGTGGAATTCACATCCGCGCCTCCCAAGAACGTTATCCACATTCGCAATCTCGAGAGCTTCATCGCCAAGTTCGTATTCGGGCCAAGCAAGGTCGAAGACTGGAACTCTGTCTGGCTGACGGTGAAATCAGCCGCCCTGACAGACGCTGGCACACGGAAGGACCTGCAGTCCCAGGTGTTGTTTACCTGACACGACACGCGGTGTCTTAGCCGATGATTTATACTCGGCTTCGATCACCTGGCCTGAGGCATGTCGCATGCAAAGCTCTGACGTTCTGATTTCATCACCTATCGGTGTACTGGCGGTGCTTTGCATCGTAGCGGCATTCTTCTTCCTGGTAGCCCAGGTCAGCGGCGCAAAACTCTTTAATTACGTCCCGCCGTTGCTGTTCATCTATGCGACGCCGGTGTTTCTCAACAACTTCGGCGTCATTCCCAGCAGTTCGGTTATCTACACCGGACTCAGTCAGTTCGCGCTGCCGGTCTTCATTGTTTTGATGCTGATCAAGGTCAACGTGCCCGCGGTCATCAAGGTGATGGGCAAAGGTGTGCTGGTGATGCTGATGGGCACTGCGGGCGTCATGGTCGGCGGTGTTGTTGCCTACCTGGCAGTGCATCAATGGCTTAGTGACGACGCATGGAAGGGCTTCGGCACGCTTGCGGGTAGCTGGATCGGTGGCACGGCGAACATGCTCGCGACGAAAGAAATGCTGGGCGCGTCTGATGCGCAGTTGGGGTTAGCCGTCATCGCCGACAACGTAGTGTACGTCGTTTGGCTGCCGCTGCTGTTGATGTCGCGCGACTATGCCGAGAAATTCAATAAGTGGGCTCGTGTGCCCGAAGAACGGCTTGCGGCGATGGACGCCGCGGCGGAATTGCACCGCGAAGACGACGAGGCACCGACGATGCAGCAATACCTGTACCTGGCGGCCGTTGTGTTCGGTGTTTCGGCGATCGGACACGCGCTAGCACCCGAACTCGCCGGCTGGATCGCGGCGAGTTCGCCAAAGATGGCGGGCGTCTTTTCGGAGACGACTACGCGGATTCTGTTGGTCACGACGCTTGCACTGCTCCTGTCCACAACCGGCGCTTCGAAGCTACCTAATTCGACGGCGATCGGTACGGCGCTCGTTTACGTATTCGTCGCCGGCATGGGCGCGCGAGCCTCCATTGCCGGCCTGACTGAAGCGCCGGCGTTTGTGCTCGGTGCTTTCATCTGGATAAGCATTCACGGCCTGTTCTGCCTGGCCGGCGCCTGGATCTTTCGCGTTGACATACACAGCGTCGCGATCGCGTCTGCCGCCAACATCGGTGCGGCCGCATCGGCGCCCATCGTGGCTGCGCACCATCGACCCAACCTGGTGCCAGCCTCGATACTCATGGCGCTACTCGGCTACGCGCTGGGTAATTATCTCGCGCCGTTGACGGGTCAACTCGCGAGAATCGCCGCGGGGCAATAGCCATGTGGCAACAACGCGCGAAACTTGCCACTTTCATCGCTATCGCGGTCGTTGCTCTTGGGCTCTGCCTGTCGGCATGGCTTTGGCACGAGCGCCCTGCTCTCACAGAGGTTAACTGGCCCGCGCCCGTATTCGCATCCGCATCGCTCCCCGATACGGTAACCGCAACATGGCTCGGCATATCGACACTGCTGTTCGACGATGGCGAAACACAAATCCTGATTGACGGTTTCTTTTCGCGGCCAACACTCCTGGATGCCATGCTGGATCGCCCGGTTGACAATGACGCAGCGACGATTAATTACGCGCTCGACGAGTTTCGCATGCGCCGGCTTGCAGCAATTATCCCGGCGCATTCGCATTTTGATCATGCGATGGATGTCGGAGCTATTGCGAACCGTACGAGCGCATCGATAATTGGCTCCGCATCGACTGCAGAGATTGCGCGCGGCGCAGGCGTTCCGGAAGACCAGATAACGCTGGTAACTGAGAATCAACGCTATGAATTCGGCCGCTTCACCGTCACATTACTTCGCTCACACCACGCACCCGTTGGCTGGCGCGGAGCCATTCCGATTCCAGGTACGATCGATGCGCCGTTAGCTTTACCGGCACCTGTCAGCGCCTGGCGCGAGGGCGGCAGCTACACGATTGTTATCGAACATCCGGAAGGAACGACCGTCGTACAGGCTAGCGCCGGATTTGCCAATGACCTCCTCAACGGCGTCTCCGCTGAGGTTGTCATGCTGGGTGTCGGGGGCCTCGAGAGCCTTGGACGTGACTACGCCGAGCGCTACTGGCAGGCACTTGTAACGACCACGGGCGCGCAAAGCGTCTACCCCATTCACTTCGATGATTTCACACAACCCTTCGGCGAGATCGAAGTGGCGCCGAGCTTCCTGGGTGATTTCACGACTACGACCGACTGGATGGACGCTTTTCGCGACCGGTGGGATACGGGAACGAAACTGTTCTTGCCCGAATTCGGCAAACCGATCGTCCTCTACCCATCGCCACCGCCGGAGGCCTGATCGGAACGGGGCGAATCCAGCAAGTCACAAAGCGACTGCCTGCCCTCAATAATCGCCTCTTTCTGCGCCCTGCTCAGGCGCTTGACGCGATACTCCAGCGCCGATGCCGTTGCCCGGTTTCCCACGGCTTCGGAAAACTCCAGAAGCAGCGGCCCTTTTCCACGCAGGTACTTCGCGCCGCGAGCACTTTTTTCGTGTTCTGAGATTCGCCGGGCGACATCCGCCGCGATGCCGGTGTACAGGGTATCGTCGGCGCAACGAACGATATACAGACTGAAAACCGCGCCGCTCACCGCTGCGATGTGTCAGGCGTTGCCGCCGACCAGCGTATCGCCGAACACACGGAAAGCGCCGGCTTCCATGCTCTCCTGGTTTTCGGTCGTCTCCGCATAGGTCAGTACGATCTCCGCGGCACCACCCAGCGACTCGGCCGGCTCATGCAGGCGCAGCGTCAGCACGTTGCCTGTCAGCGCGGCTTCGCGAATCAGGTGGTGACCGCCAAACTGATGTTCGTTGATCTCGATGTAGAGGGACTCGTCGAAATCTTCCTCAACCGTGCGCATCAGCAACAGGTAGTCCCGAATATCGCCCTCATCGGTCGTTTTCGCAAAGAACAGCATCGTCGTATTGTCGCGAACGTCAAAGGCTACGGTGTCGTACTGGCGGGTAGCAGTCATGAGACTCTCGATTCATCCAGCATCTGTTGTAACAGTTCGTCCTTCTCTTGCCAAATCTCGCCGAGCCAGCGGTGCACGCGGCGCCGAAACTCCCGATCGTTCTCGTAGTCGCCGGATCGCAACCATTCGTCAATCGGCCTCTTCCTTACGTCAATAGTGACCGGCACGTGGCTGCCGCAGCACATTTCCCAGAATTGTGCCGGCCCTGCCGGATATAGCATCGTGACATCCAGAATTGCGTCGAAGAGACTGCCCATGGATCCCATGGCGATCGCGAATCCGCCGGCTCGCGGCGGCAGGAGATGTAGATACGGCGACTTCCGCGCCTCGCGCTTCGCCTCACTGAAGCGGGTACCTTCGACAAAATTTATGACGGATGTGGGTATATCGCGGAATTTTTCACAGGCGCGCCGTGTCGTCTCCAGATCCTTACCTTTCATGTGCGGGTTCTTCGCAAGGTAGGACGGCGAATAACGCTTCATGAATGGCATGTCCATCGCCCACCAGGCCAGCCCCAGGAACGGAAACCAGATCAGCTGCTGTTTGATGAAGAACTTCAGGAACGGTATGCGTCGATTGAAGACCTTTTGCAGCACCAGGATATCGACCCAGGTCTGGTGATTTACCATGACCAGGTACCAGCCGTCCTTCCGCAGGCCCTCGAGACCGCGCGCCTGCCAGTCTATTGATGCGGCGGTATGTAGCATCGCGGAATTGACCGTAATCCAGTTTTCGCCCAGCGCCATCAGCACGCGCGTGACAATGCGCCGCAGGCCGGCGATCGGCAGCAGAAGCTTGACGATACCGAGCAGGAAGATCGGAATGAACCAGAAAATCGTATTTATCGCAAAGCCGGATAACACGATTATTCCGCGCAGTTGGCGTAAGAGTCGGGTCACGAATCATGCAATTGAGTGGAACGAAACCGTATTCTAGCTCGAAATTGACACGCGCGTTACGCTATCCGCCATGTTCGATCGGCTCTTCCGCCGGGGCTTCTTTACGGACTCGTTTGACGGCGTTACCATGCGGCGCGCATACCGATCATTCATTGGAATCAATCGCCATGACCACAGCAAAACGAATCGACGGCAAAGCCAAGGCGGAGCAACTGGCGCAGGCCATTACGGAACAGACCGCAGCCCTTTTGGCGGACCATGGCATCAAACCCGGGCTCGCCGTGGTCATTATTGGAGAAGATCCGGCCAGCCAGGTTTATGTGCGCAACAAGAAGCGCCGGGCCGAGGCCTGCGGATTCCATTCGGTCCAGCACACGCTTGCCGACGACGTCGCCCAGGACGCTGTGCTGACACTCATCGATGAACTCAACAACGACGATGCCATTCACGGCATCCTCGTACAGCTACCGCTGCCTGGCCACCTCGACGAACAGACCATCACGCAGTCGATTGCGCCGACCAAGGACGTGGATGGATTTCACTTCATCAACATCGGCAAACTGACGGCCGGTCACACAGGCGATGCCTTCGTGCCCTGCACGCCGGCAGGCTGCGTCCTGATGATCGAGGACGAGCTCGGCTCCGACCTCTCCGGACTGAACGCAGTGATCATCGGCCGCTCGAATATCGTCGGCAAACCGATGGCCAGCCTGCTGATGCAACGCAATGCGACGATCACGGTCGCCCACAGCCGCACGAAGGACTTGCCGGCGGTTGTGCGCAATGCGGACATCGTTGTCGCCGCCGTCGGTCGGCCTGACATGGTCAAGGCCGATTGGGTTAAGCCAGGGGCAGTCATCATCGACGTCGGCATCAATCGCGTCGAGAAAACAATCAATGGCGAAACAAAGTCCCGCCTGACCGGCGATGTTGACTATGACGACGTTTGTACTGTTGCTCGCGCTGTCACGCCGGTGCCGGGCGGCGTCGGTCCGATGACGATCACAATGCTGATGTTCAACACCCTGCGTTCCGCGCGCCTGTCGGCCGGGCTCGAAGGCTAGTCGTCAGCGCCTCATTGAAGGCGCCTGTGCCCGTAACTAAGACAGGACAATCTGCGGTGGCGATCGCCACCGCAGACTCTGCTCAGAATCCGGCGCTCAGCATCAGCCACGCTTTGGTCGTGTCCGTGTACGCTATCGAATCCGCATTAAACATCGCCAGTTTCAGCAACAGCTTATAGCGCTGGCCCAGCCCGCGGCCGGCCGACAGGTCGATTTCACTGCCGTAGTCGCCGCCGCCAGTGTCTGCCGAAAAGTCGTGGTAAACCAGCTGAAAACTCCATGGCTTGTGCTTGTACGCTGCCTTCATGTACAGATCTTCGAGCCCAGTCCCCGGCGTACCGAGAAACTGGTCGGCCCAGCCGTTAAACGCATGCAATGTCGCCAAAGGCGTGCGGAAACCCTGCCCATTATCGCTGCCGAGAGACTCGAAGCCGATTCCCAATGAAAGGGCGTCGAGTGTCCAGGTTCCCTGCAGACGAAAGTAGTCGGCATCAAAGCTCACCGGCGCATTGCCCGCATCGGACTGGCTGGCTATGTCGGCGAGCACGGCTGCGCGCCCTTCACCCAGCGCAAATGCACCATTCAGGCGGGCGCCAAAGGTACTCGTTGAGAACGCCGACGCATCGTCATTGTCTATGAGGTAGGCATAGCCAACCACATCCCAGCCATCGGTTAGCCCGACCTTGGCGTTTAGCAGGTGCGTATCCTGATCGTGGTCGCCGGCCGGAACTTCCGAACCGAAGATGCGATTCACATTTCCCACATAGCTGTAGAACAGCCTGGTCTTCTCGAAGCCCGAGTATTGAACCGAAAGCCCGTCGTAGGTCTGCTCGTTCTGCCGCCAGCCGACACCACCGACGAATCGCTGGTCGTCCAGCAGGATTCGCTGGCGCCCAACTCGCGTTCGCCAGTCTTCGTTCGGCGCGTATTGCAGGTACAACTGGTTCAGGTCCGAGCCATTCGGGTCGGCGACGACAGGGTACTGGCTGCGGTTTGCGCTGCTGGTACCCGAGCCACTGTTGAAGTCGTCAACGAGAACCTCCATGACCTGGTCAAACTCCGCAAACCCCGACCAACCGCGCCAGGCACCCGTCTTGTAGTTCAGGCGCAGGCGCAGCGTCGACGCGTTCGCGTCCTCAGCGAAGGAATCCTGATCGACGAACTCGTAACGATAACGCAGGTCCACGTTGGCATCGCCCGCGGCTATCGCCGAGCCAATGTCCTCGTGCGTACTGTCATCTGCCATAGCCGATGCCGCCAGCGACATTGCCAATGTCGCGGACAGCGCCGCTGCAGAAAATCTACTCCAGATTCTGCCGTTCATAGTTAGTAGACATCCTCTACCGTGTTAAAGATGTTGAATTTACCGGTTGGCGTGATGACCTCAGGGCCCTTGATGACGTGCTTCAGTTTCCGCGTCTTGTCGTCGACGACAACGATCGCGGACTCTTCTTCCTGGCCGCTCCAGACAGAGAACCAGACCTCATCGCCAGTCTTGTTGTACTCAGGCTGTACGACACGCTTCGGACCCTCACCCAGTCCGGCCCATGCCGCGATTGGCAGCACTTCATAGCCGGCCTCAAAGTTGTTGATATCAAAGACGGCGATGCTCTGGCTGATAGACTCATCAGGATTCAGCGGCGCGTCAACCCAGAGGTTCGTCGATTTCGGGTGCGACTTGACAAACAATGAACCGCCGCCCTGGCCGTCGAGTACGCGTACAACTTTCCAGGCACTTTTTGGATGGCCCTCCGGATCGGTGCCGATGAAGGTGATGTTGGAATTGCCAAGTGCACTGGTAACCCAGACAGGACCAAACTTGGGATCCATGAGGTTCGCACCGCGACCCGGATGCGGGATCTTCTCGACGTCAATAAGCGCTTCGAGATTACGATCACGTGAATCTACCACGGCGATTTTGTTGGACTGGTTCGCCGCCGTCATGAAATAGCGTTTGCTACGATCCCAGCCGCCATCATGCAGGAAGCGCGCGGCACCGATATCGGTGACGGTCAGGTTATCAATGTCCGCGTAGTTGACCAGCAGTATGTGCCCCGTCTCCTTAACGTTGACGATGAACTCGGGGTGCTCGTGGGACGCAACGATAGCCGCTACTCGAGGTTCCGGATGGTATTCCTGGGTGTCTACCGTCATACCGCGCGTCGAAACGACCTTCATCGGCTCGAGCGTGTCGCCATCCATGATCACATATTGTGGCGGCCAGTAGGCTCCGGCAATGGCGTACTTGTCTTCATAGCCCTTGTACTTCGACGTTTCGACCGAGCGCGCTTCCAGCCCGATCTTGATTTCGGCAACGATTTGCGGCGGATCCATCCACAGATCGATCATGTCGATTTTGGCATCCCGGCCAATGGTGTAGACGAAGCGACTGGACGCCGACGGACGTGAGATATGTACCGCGTAACCGGTTTTGAGGATACTGACGATCTCCTTGGTATCACCGTCGATAAGCGCAACCTGTCCACTGTCGCGCAGCGTTACCGAGAAGAAATTCTCGTAGTCGCGATCGTGCATGGGCTTTTTAGGCCGGTCTTTCGGCGCGACCATAACCTTCCATGTGGCTTTCATGTCCTCGAGGCTAAACTCCGGTGGCGCGGGCGGTTCCTGCTGCAGGAAGCGCGCCATCATGTCAATTTCATACTCGCTGAGTTCGCCCGAGGTGCCCCAGTTCGGCATGCCCGCCGGCGAACCGTAGGTAATGAGCGCCTTAAGATAATCGGTACCTTTCGGCCGCGTGATATCCGGCGTCAGCGGCTTGCCGGTTGCACCTTTGCGCAGCACGCCATGGCATCCCGCACAACGCTCGAAATACAGGCGCGTCGATGTAGAATACTCTTCAGCACTCAGCGTTGGGCCTTCCGGACTCTGCAGGGCCTTGGCCTGTTCCGGCGCGATGGGAGACGGTGTCCCCTGGTAGCGCATCTCACCTTCGCTCGCGCCCGGGTGACGTTCACCTGCAGAGCGATCTTCAAGACCGGTATCGCTGCGCACTTTGGAAATCTCGGCGACGCCGAAGGCAGATGCTTCGTTGCCCCAGGAGTTCGTCGCGTAGGTCAGTATCGCGGCGATCTCCGCGTCACTGAGATGGCCCATGCCCGGCATCACGCCGTTGTAAGCCTGTCCGTTGACCTTGATTTCACCAGTCCGGCCCTGCACAACGGTTGCGATCGCCCGGGACCGATCTTTCATCAGGTAATCGGACTTGGCTAGCGGAGGAAACGCACCGGCAAGGCCCTGGCCGGTCGGCTGGTGACAGGCAGCACAATGCGTGTTGTACAAACCCTGGCCGTCGCCCATTAATTGGGCCATGCCACCGGTCGCCGTCTCGGCGGCGTGCACCGCCGCATCCTGCGCCAGCAATTGTCCCGGAATAATCAGGCAGCTGGCCAGCGCGAGTGTGCGCCAGAGAGAAGCCGAATTCGAAGTGCCTAGCGTGATCATCTTTTGTCTCCTATAAGTGCCTGACGTGAAACTGCTTACCAGTCCCATTGCAGGCCAATTGAATAATTTCTGCCGCTCTGTGCAAGCGTCGGCAACAACACATCGTCGGGTGCCAAGCCGCGTACCTCGGACCAGCGCCAGTAAACTCGGTCGGTGACGTTGCCGACGGCCGCCCGGACAGTCAGGTTTTCGCCAACCCGGCGCGCTACGAACAGGTCGAGTACTCCGTATCCGGGGGGCTCGAACAGCTCGCCTGAGGTTTCGTCGAGCTCGGACCAGCCCTCGGCCGCGGTGAACAGCGCGCGAACCTGGGTACGCTCATCGACCGATTGCCAATAAGCACCGATCACCGCCTCGGCAGGCCCGACAGAGTTGAGCGGCTGGCCGTTCTCGCGATTCTCGCCTTCGGCCCAATAGGCCGATGTTTGCAGGGTCAGGCCGGGTATTAGCTCAGATAGGTCCTGCGACCAGCTTCCCTCGACGCCGCGAATGTACGCTTCGCCGATGTTTATTGACTGGAACAGAAGACGTCCGCTCTGCGGGTCGACACCAATGCGTACCTTGGTTTCGATGAAGTCGGTGTAGCTTGTGCGGAAAGCACCGAGCTGCAGTCTTGAACGCTCGCCTTGCCAGCGCACGCCCAGTTCCCAACCGTCAGACGTTTCTGACCTGAGCTCCGGATTGGGAATCGCACGAATATTAAACAGCGGTATATCCAGCCCGATGTTGGCGTCTTCGAATGGTGGCGCTCGAAATCCGTGCGCGTACTGCATATACAAATCGATATCGTCGCCGAGGTGATAAATGGCTCCGAGTTTCGGTGACACGTCGGATTCCGAGAGGGCGACAACCGGTGATACTGGATTGTCAGCCTCGTAGATCGGGTCACTAGTAGGCGAAAGCCGGTTTTCGTCGAGGCGAAGGGCCAGCATCAGCGTAAGCGGACCCCGCGATAGCTGGTCGGACAGGTAGGCACCAGTCTCCCGCTCGTCAGTGACGGGGAAGTCGCGAAGCGGAAAGCTCTCTCCGAGGATGTCTGTCGTTTCACTGCCATCAACGAGGCTGGTCGACAGGCCGTCACGAAGCTCCTCGGTTTTCGACTCCGCGTATTCGAGCCCGAAGCCGAAACGATGTGACCATCCCGCCAGTTCCTCGTCTCGCCATAGATTGAGCTCGGCGCCTTGCAGGCGCTGATCGAAGAAGAAGTCGCGATCAATCGAGGCGGGCGATCGGGCCAGTGCCCGCTCGTCGAGCGTGTGTTGAGCGATGCTCGCATCGGCATGAAATACGCGGAACAGGCCTTCGCTGATAAGGCCTCCATCGAATCGATATTCCGCGCTGACGATGTTGATTTCGTGTCGGTCGTCACCTTCCAGGCGCGTGGTGGAAGCAAAGCGACCGGTCCCAAGAATGGACGTTATTTCAGTCTTCGTATCGCGGCTCTGGCGCACGGCGCTAATTTGCCAATCGTGTCCAAAGCGATCCTCGCCGACCAGTTTTACGAGCGCCGCATCACGCCGATAGTCCTGCCTGTCCTCGGCAACGTCGAGCGCGGCAGACTGTCGCTCCGAGCCGTCCCGGAATCCACCCGCGACCACGAGCGAAGCCCGTGCACCCCTGAGTACGATGCTCGCTTCCATATTCTGGCTGTCGTCCATGCCCCGATACAACAGCGACGCCCGTCCCGCCATTGCTCCAGCGCGACCGTAATCGGCAGGGTTCAGCGTCCGCATCGCAACCACACCGCCGAGCGCCGAGCTGCCGTATAGAGCCGACGCCGGACCGCGCAGGACTTCGATCTGACCGATCAACCCGGTGTCCGCGAAATCCCGGGTCGCATTTGAAAAATTACCAATATCGAAGTGATCCGACAGCGGTACACCATCGAGCTCCATGGCAATTCTGTTGCCACCGATGCCACGAATGGTAACACCCTCGGTTCCGAATCGAGACCCGGACCCTTGGTGCGCAACGCCCGGAACGAAGCGAAAAGCATCCGCCAGCGAAGTACTCATCGTTGCCTGTAAGTCGGCCGCATTGAGCACGGTAATCTCAGCGGCGACATCGCGAATATTCGTGGCCCGCTTCGTCGCAACTACGACGATCTCGTCCAGCGCAACGTTAGCGGCGCCGCTGTCCGTCGACGCTGTAGCGGCAATGGCCGGCAAAGCGGCCACCAGCATCAAGAGAACAGCGGTCATGCTGCGCATCAAATCGTTTCCTGCCCAATATAGAAGGATACCGGCCACTCAGTCCGGTGCCCCCTTGTTAGCGAAATCGTGGCCCACATCCGACACTCTATTGTCGGCACCCAATAGTGCCAGCCCGCTGCCTGGCTTGACGATACGGGGAACCCGCAGCAAATTGTCGATTAGTTTGGGCATCCGCCGAATAACATCAATACGAGGCCCGATTCCATGGCGGCAAAGTAGGCCCAAAGGCGGCAATGTGCCTTGACATAGATCAAGGACGAGCGGCCGCCATTCTCTAGACTGTCAGCCGTCCTCAGGAGGCAATTGCATGGGGGAGCCGCTGCATCCGCAGGACACGTTCATTAGCCGCTCCAGGACGCCTGCCGTGCAAGCATTGTTCACCGGCACAGGGTTGATTCTCGATTGGACACACAAGAAGCGATGGGCTGCACGGGGGTGCTAGACTCTCCATTCATGGATGCTGACTCTCCCCTTTATGCGACGCTGAGAAGGCACTACCTTTTTTCGGGACTCGAGCAGGGCGATTTCGACACGCTGGTGTCAGTCGTCTCGGCCAAAGCCCTCGAAAAAGGCGAAGTGCTTTTTCATCGCGGCGATCAAACGGACAACTTTTACTTTCTCGACGCCGGACTCGTCGAGCTGAACCTGGTCGCACCGACCGGCGAGAAAAAGGTTCTGGAGGTTGTCAGCCCGGGGCGCACATTTGCGGAAGCCATCGCATTCATGCAGGAGCAGAAGTACCCGGTTACGGCTGAAGCGCTCGCTGAAAGCAGGCTATGCGAGATACCTATCCGGTCGTATATCGACCTTGTTTATGCGAACCCCGACGCATGCATGCGGCTCTTGAGCGATGTCTGCCGACACCTGCATGCGCGTGTCCGGGAAATCGAAAACCTGACCGTACAGAACGCACGCAGTCGGCTTACGAGCTACTTGCTTGATCACGTCGTGGAGACGAACGTTGACGAGGCAACCGTACGGCTCGAACTGCCTCGCCATGTCATTGCCTCGCGGCTGTCTATTCAGCCTGAGACCTTGTCGCGCTTGTTACGCAACATGGTTGATGAGGGCATATTGACGATCGAAGACCGCGTGATCTTCGTACACAGCCTGACGCGACTGCGCCCTTACAACTAGTCGACCTGCCGAACTGCGAGTCATCAATCAGGATGATTGCCGCGATCCTGAATTCACGTGCCGTCATTTTGAAGCAGGGATTTACCCCATCAGTCCCGTTACAGCAGTGCCTGTCGGTTCCGACTCAATGCAAGCAACCTCAGCAAGCCGAGCAGCAGGATAGCGGCCAGCCAGTTATGTGCAACGGCGACGCCAATAGGCAGGTCCGTCACTATCGCTGCAACGCCAACGGAAAACTCGGCGGCGACCAGAATCAGTACGGTGACAGCACCGGCCAACAGCCCGGCGCGCAGCGCCACAATACCGGCAACCAGAGCCGTGAGCAGCGTGGCAACAGCGAAGAGCCGGTGGAACTTGTGAATATCAGCGCGTTCAGAGCCACCCAGCGCGAATCCGGTCGGGCCGATTTCATGTTGTCGCGTCAGGTCGAATGCCGTCCAGAGATCGCCACCGGGCAACCAGCTGCCATGACAATCGGGCACGGTCTGGCAAGCTGAAGCCGCGAAGTTGGCGCTCGTCAGTCCGCCCAGCATGATCTGCAGGCATACCAGTAGCACGGCTGCAACCACCCAGCGTCGTACCATCAGCGGCGCGTTGGCAGCTGGGTGAGCACTGCGGAAAATCATCCAGCCGAGCAAACCGAGCATGGCGAAACCACCACCGAGGTTGCCCATGACAACGGCCGGGCTGTGCAGGCCGCCGGAGTAGATGCCCAGCCAGGCGAGAAACACCGTCAGGGCGAGCAACGCGAAAGACAGCAGGCGATCGCGTCGTTGCCTTACTGACAGCAGCGCCATACCGAGAATGAGCAAACCGAGCACGCTGGCAATCAACCGGTGAGCAGGTGTTGCCCATGACATGGGCTGTTGTGCCTCGAGTGCGAGCCGTTCATAGGTGCTGCCGATGCTCGGTGCACCCTCTGCTGGTGCGCCGATCAGGCCGTAACACGCAGGCCAGTCGGCGCATCCTATCCCCGAGTTGTCCAGCCGGAGATAGGCGCTTACGGATACCAGGGCCAACACGAACAGCAATGAGACGATCGCGAGCGCCCTCACCGGACTACTCTTTCACTTCGGGCAGGCCTTCAGCCGACCCACGCACGAGCCGGACGAACTTGGGTGTTTTTTTCCAGTCGACGCGGTCGTGACCGAACTCGAAGTTCCAGGCCCATGCCGCGTCCCACTGAAAGCTATAGTCGTTCGCCGACCAATACTCGGCCGGCTGCGACCAGATGAAAACAGATGTGTCCTGGGTCGGCGGATTGACCGCTTTGCGCAGGTCGCTAATTGAAAACAACTCATCCTTTGCGGGCAGGCGCCAGTCCTGATACCCGCAATAGCCGGCCTCGTTGACCGCCAACACATAGTGCCAGGTGTCGCAGTTGCTGCCGGCACACTCGCCGCCGTTCTCGGTGCCACGATAGTCGAGTTCGCCGTGAGCCTCGTTCGGGTCCCACCAGCTGTAAGTGTTGCGGTAGTCGTGCAGACCCGCGACGTCCGCTTTGCCTTGCCAGAGCAGGCCGGTGGCAATGTCGAAAATACAGGCCTCATTATCGGCACGAACCAGGTTGAATCGGTTTTCATTCGACGGCGCACTGCTCTGGGAGTCCTGATCGCAGGCAGACCCAAGCAGCAAAACCGATATCGCGCAGATCACGTATTTGCAGTGTTTCTTCATGGGCGGGCAGCTTACCCGATTTCGAAAGCGCCGGGTCCCTCGAATGCGGTTTCGGAAACTACGTATATTCCCTAGTACAGGAGATGCTGGCAGAGGACTATTGTAGACAGGGCCTGCATGGCGGGCATCTTGAAGCAGCTCATGAACATATCCTGCGGATGCAGCGGCGCCCGCATTCAATTCCCTCCTGAGGATGGGTGACATTCTAGAGATTGACAGCCACTCATCCTTGATCTATGTCAAGGCGCATTGCCGCCCTTGGGCCTACTTTGCAACCATGGACTCGGGCCTCACATCGATGAAATTCGGTGGGTGCCCAACTTAGGTTGTCGCGACACTGGGGTTGTCGCATCTATGGCTGGTCGTTTTCGCGACGTGGGCAGGGGGTTTGATTAACTAACTATCGTGTAAGGAATAAAGTTGCTATGAATGAACATACTTCATCGGGGGAGAAGCGCGTCACTATCCCCATCATGCAACGGGTTCTCGACAACCCGTTCATTCTTCTCTTCATCGGAATCGTATTTCCGACCGTTTTCTACATTATCTGGGGAATCATGGAAATCGTGAATATCCCCATCGCGCCGTGACCATCACACCTGACCCGACGTTAGAGGTAACACTATGAGTGCCATTCAACCTCCTGCCGAGATAGTCTGGTGGAAGCAGCCACTGGACAAAGTTGAGGGGACCTGGATCACGATTGCGCTGGTATGGTCCCTTTTCATGTTTTTCATGATGCCGTTTTGGCATATCTACGGAAAACAGAATCTCTCATCCGAAGCCTACAAGACCACGCCGCAGGCGTATCTCGCAAAGACACAAGCGATGGTCGACGAGTATACAGTCCGCACCGAGACGAACCTCAATCTCCCGGTGGTAAGGCCGCCTCCCGGCTCGGACGTTTATCTGGCCGGACGTTTGTGGCAGTGGTATCCGCTGCTTGAACTCGAAAAAGGGCAGACCTACCGCCTGCACATTTCCTCGCTTGACTGGCAGCACGGCTTTTCGTTACAGCCCGTCAATATTAATACGCAAATCCTGCCGGGCTATGAAATGGTCATGACGATCACACCTGATACTTCCGGTGAGCAGACAATCATCTGTAACGAATTCTGCGGAATCGGGCACCACACCATGGTGGGCAAGATCTACGTGACGGAGAGCGGACAATGAGTAAAGAGCTTTTCAGAACCTGTCCTGAGTCAGGACTGCAGTTTCATAAGCCGGCCGAAATGCTGATGAAAGCGCATGCGGTCATTGCGGTCGTCATCCTGCTGATCGGCGGCATTGCTGCGCTGCTTGTGACGCTGACACGCTGGCCGGCGATTCACCTGCTTCCTGCGGATCGTTTTTACCAGTTGTTGACGACGCACGGCGTCAATATGCTGATCTTCTGGATGATCTCCTTTGAGATTGCCATCCTGTATTTCTGTTCCTCGACCCTGCTCAGATGTCGACTCGCAACACCGAAGATCGCATGGGTCGGGTTTCTTCTGATGCTCGCTGGCATCATCGTCAACAACGCGGCTGTCGCCAGCGGCACGGCTTCGGTAATGATGACGTCCTATGTACCGATGCCCGCCAATCCGAACTTCTATCTCGGACTGATCCTGTTTGCCGTTGGCGCGTTGATTGGTTGCTTCGTATTCCTGGGCACGCTCGTCATTGCCAAGGATGAGAAAACCTATGAGGGTTCGATTCCGCTCGTCACGTTCGGCGCGCTGACCGCCTGCATAATCGCAGTCTTTACGATTGCTTCGGGCGCGATTGTCCTCATTCCAACCTGGCTTTGGTCGCTCGGCTACATCAACCACATTGATGCTGCTATGTATCGCATCGTCTGGTGGGCCCTGGGCCACTCTTCGCAACAGATCAACGTCGCGGCACATGTTGCCGTCTGGTACGCGATCGCCGCAATCGTATTCGGCGCGCGCCCGCTGTCTGAGAAAGTCAGCCGCGGCGCGTTCTTCCTCTACATCGCGTTTCTGCAGCTCGCGAGCGCGCATCACTTGCTCGTCGATCCTGGCCTGTCCGCAGAATGGAAGATCTTCAACACGAGTTACGCGATGTACCTGGCCGTACTGGCATCTATGGTCCACGGCCTGACGGTCCCGGGCTCTATCGAAGTCGCACAGCGCGCCAAGGGCTTTACCAACGGCCTGTTCGAGTGGCTGCGCAAGGCGCCGTGGAGCAACCCGATATTTTCAGGCATGTTTATCTCGCTCATCGGCTTCGGTTTCATCGGCGGCATCTCGGGTGTGGTTATGGGCACCGAGCAGATCAACATCATCATCCACAACACGATCTACGTGCCGGGCCATTTCCACGCGACCGTTGTAGTCGGTTCGACACTGGCATTTATGTCGCTGACGTACTTCCTGATTCCAACCCTGTTCCGTAAACAGGTTGCATTTGCGGGTCTTGCCAAGTGGCAGCCTTATCTTTTCGGAATCGGAATGTCGGTATTTACGCTGGCGATGATGGGTGCTGGTACGCTGGGTGTGGAACGTCGCCATTGGGATATGGCATTTACCAACTCGGCGCTTGGATTCGACTACCCCGCAAGTGCCTTTACGCTGATGGGTATTATGGGAATATCGGGTGTTGCCGCGATATTCGGTGGCGCAATTTACATACTCGTGACGGTCGGGTCGGTTTTCTTCGGAAAACCGGTCGAGTCGGAATCAAGCTTTGGCATCGCGACCTCGCGCCTGATGCGCGCCGAGCCCATAGTTGTGCCCGAAGGTGGTCACGAAGCGGCAGGCAAATGGGGCTTTGCAGCCCCCGGTACCTTCGTGCTGGCGTTGTTCTTCCTGATGACTTTCGTATTGTATTACGCGGTTAACTGGAAGTACCTGGCGTCGGTCTGGCCGATGTCATAACCCCGAACGATTGACCGCGCCTTGATTACAGGGCGGGCAGTGTGCCCGCCCTTTCTTTTTGGGATACATTCCATTTCATGAGCAGAATCGACGCTTTTGTGCTGGCAGGCTTGTTGCTGTCGTTTACGGCGCATGCGGAAGAGGATGGTCGCTATGATCCGGATCGCGCGTTGCAGATTTCGCAGGCTGCTGTCGGGAAAACGATTGGCGATTACGAACTGTTTGATCACCTCGGGGCACCTGTTCGGTTGCGCGAGGATCATGCGGGGCGACCGCTCGTCATCAGCATGATTTTTACGTCTTGTCATCACGTTTGTCCGGCGACGACCAAACACCTCGCAACAGCGGTAGAGGTGGCTCGCGAAGCGTTGGGCACTGATAGTTTCGATGTTGTCACTATCGGTTTCGACACAGCTCACGATACGCCGGAGGCGATGGGCGCGTTTGCGCGCAGGCAGGGTGTCAACGAGCCTCGCTGGCGATTCCTCAGCGCAGATAAATCGACCATTGGGCAAATCAGTAATGATCTCGGCTTCATTTTCTTTCCGACCGCACGGGGGTTTGACCACCTGAATCAGTCGACCATCGTTACTCGCGACGGGGTCATTTACAGCCAGGTGTATGGTGTGACGTTTGAGATACCGTGGCTGGTTGAACCGCTCAAAGAACTCGTATTCAACCGCCCCAGCAGTGCCGGGCATCTCGTCGCCGGGCTCGTTGATCGCGTCAAGTTGTTTTGCACCGTTTACGACCCGACAACGGGGCGCTATCGCTTCGACAATTCCCTGTTCGTTCGTGCGGCTGCCGGACTGATATTTATATTGGGCCTGATGTTCTATTTGTTTCGCGAAATTATTCTCGCTCGAAGAGCGCGCAAACAGGAATGATCGATCGCTTACACCGTATTGGCCGCGGCGCGTTCCAGCTGCTGCAAAAACCGCTATCGCGGGCGTTCGACAGCGAGCAGAATCCGCTGAATTACCTCGGTGCGTTGACTATTTACTTCTGCTGGATCGTCCTGATCAGTGGCATCTGGCTGTTGATCTTCTTTCGCACCAGCGTCTCGGCGGCATTTGGCTCTGTCGAATACCTGACGAATGAGCAGTGGTATCTCGGCGGGATCATGCGCAGCCTGCATCGGTACGCGTCTGATGCGGCGATTATCACGATACTTCTGCACGTCATTAAAGAGTTCGTTTTCAACCGTTACCGGCTGAATCGCTGGTTCAACTGGGTCACCGGCGTTCCGCTGGTCTGGATAATCTTCCCGCTCGGCATAACAGGATACTGGCTGGTCTGGGATGAGCTCGCACAGTATGTCGCGATCAGTTCCGCCGAACTACTGGATAGCATTCCGATATTTACGGATTCGATGGCCGGCAACTTCATGAGCGACGACGTCCTTTCGGATCGTTTCTTCACGCTTATGGCATTTCTGCATCTGATCGGTCTGCCCATTTTTCTCGTGTTCGGCATCTGGCTGCACATCTTTCGTCTGAACGGACCGCGCATCAATCCGCCGCGCCGCATGATGGCTGCCGCGTTGTTGGCGATGCTCGTGTTGTCGGTTATTTATCCCGCCATCAGCCACGAGAAAGCAAACCTGGCGATTGCGCCGCAAGCACTGCGCCTCGACTGGTTCTATCTGCACGTGTTCCCGCTGATCCAGCGTTGGTCTCCCGGTTGGGTTTGGACCATGCTTGTCGGCATCAGCATTCTGCTGACCATCGCCCCGTGGGCACCGCCGGCGAGGAAGACGACAGCGGCGGTAGTCAATCTCGATAACTGCAATGGCTGCAAGCGTTGTGTCGACGATTGCCCCTTCGGGGCCGTCGAAATGGTGCCACGCAGCGATGGTTCGAATTATAGCCATGAGGCGGCGGTGGATTCCGATTTGTGTATCAGCTGCGGCATCTGTGTTGGCGCATGTCCGACGGCCACTCCATTCCGTTCGCGCAGCGCCCTGGTACCTGGAATCGATCTTCCCAATCGGTCGGCCGCTGATATTCGTCAGGACATCGTCGACCAGGCTGTGGCTGCGTCCAACGAGCCGCGCGTCATGGTTTTCGGTTGCCGGGACGACCGCCAGACAGAGGTCGTACGCAAGGCTGGCGGCAACGTCGTTACAGTTCGCTGCATGGCGCACCTGCAGCCGTCGTACCTTGATTTCGTGTTGAGCCGGGACAAGGCGGACGGCGTCATGCTGCTGGGGTGTGAGGACGGCAACTGCAACTATCGTCTGGGCGCTGAATGGACAGAGGCGCGAATCGCGCGCAAACGTGACCCGCTACTTCGCAAACGAACGGATACATCGAGGATCGCGATGGGCTGGTTGGCTCCGTGGTCAAATATTTCCGATCCGGCGAAGAGGCTCGATGCTTTCAGGGCTTCGTTGCCGAACAAGGACGACGAGGTATGAAGTTGCTCGGCGAAGTCCTCGCGTGGGCCTGTTTTGTCGCTGTCGTGGGCCTGTTGTCGGTCTGGCCACGCTACGACACGATCGAGGAGGACCAGGCCATTGTCACCGTGACATTCTCTCACGCGGCCAGTCGTATTGGTGAATGCCGTACGTTGACCCAGGAAGACCTCAACAAGTTACCGCCGAATATGCGCAAACCAACGGAGTGCCCGCGCGAGCGCCATACGGTGCGCATCGAATTACGGTCGGGCGAAAGCTTGCTGTACGCGGAGGTGCTGGCACCCAGCGGTATCTGGTCTGATGGCAAATCCAACATCTATCGTCGCGTCATTGTGCCGGCGCGGACGCATGACCTGTTCATCGGCATGAACGACAGCGGGGGCGAGCAGGGTTTCGATTTTGAAAAGTCGAAGCGCACCGAAATCTCGCCGGGCCAAAATCTCGTAGTGCGTTTCGACGAACAGCTACACCAATTTACGATCCAGTGAGGAAGACATGAGCTTGTTGGAGTGGAAACCCGAATACTCGGTGGGTATTGCATCGATGGATGATGAGCATCGTGAAATGATCGAGCTCATAAACGATGTTTACGAAAAACTAAGCAGTACGCCGGACGCAGAGACGATCGAGTCCTGCCTCGAGGAGATATTCCATACTATCTCGCTGCATTTTGCGCTTGAGGAACGGATCATGCGCGAGAGTCGCTATAGCGAATACGAAGACCATAAGGATCATCATGAGGACTTGCTCGACGAAATTCGCGACCTCATGGACAGCTTCGCGGCGGATTCCGACGAAGGTGCCCGGCAACTACAGCTGCGCCTTTCAGACTGGTTCGGTAAACACTTCGCGAGCTTCGATGCGCGTCTGCATGGAAAGTTGGGGCCGCACTAGCCCCCCGTGATCGAAAAGGCATTTAGCGCCTGGAACGAGACCAGCAACAGGACGAGAATAATTACGAAGAAAATCGCCTGCCGCTGCTTGAGCACCTCACCGCGCTTCGCCTCGATTATGCGAACGATCCAGTCCGCCAGAAAATACATGACGATCGCGTTCAGTGTGAATATGAGTATCTCTGTCATCGTTCACCACCCACTATGACTCCTGCCGCGCGCGCAGTGATCTCCACGCTACGATCAGGAACAACAGTCCGCCTATTACCGAGACAAGGCCGCCGAGCCCCATGAGCCCCATTCCGGCCGTCTGTCCGAACCCGTCGAGACCCTGCGCAACGCCCGCGGTCTTTCGTTGCACACCGTAGCCGCCGCTCCAGGCAAGCCCGACGATATGCATGAGCTGGCCACCGCCATAGACATACGGCTGCCAGGTTGCCATGCGTTCCGGAAGTGGCCCAAATCCCAGGCGTGGCAATAGGTAATAGGTCAGGCCCATGAACGCAATCGTAACGCCAACCGTAGCGCCGTGATAGTGCGCCGGAATCACGATATCGAGACCAGCAATCATGAATCCGAGAACGCCGCCAACAGCGAAGAGTCCCAGTGAACTAATGAGTGCGGCGCGCAAGTATCGACCTTCGCCTTCCGGCCTCCTCGCACGCCAAAGACTAGCCGTCACCGCAAGGCCGAGTGGCAGACAGGAAAGTCCACCGTATTTCATGAGCTCGGTAAACGCGAGGCGGTGTCCTGCGGAAGTTACTTCATGCGCAAGGTACAAGAACGGCACCGTAACGACGGGCAGCGCGAGAAAAATAAGAAACACGAGTGTCAGGCGCGGCGTGAGTTCGAAACGCACGCCGCTCGCGCATGCCAGGACGATCCACGCAACCATCATCAGCAGCGTGTAACTAAACTGGATGACATGCCCGCCGCCCCAGAAAAGGAACTCGAAATAGATCTGCCCATCCATACCCGCAGGCAAGCCGCGCCATGAAGCAAATACGGCGATAAGTGACAGGCCGGTCAGCAGCGTCGACAACGAAATGCCAAAATGTAGTGCACCGGTGCCATCGAGTTTTGTCGTAATACGAGGCCGGCTCAGGAGTGTGCGTATCAGGTGACTGAGGATACCCGCTGCGAATAAGCCGAGCCCCGTGTAGAACAACGGGTGCTGCAGTATCGGTACGTAATTGTTCATCAGCGGGGCGCCTGCACCTAAGAACGGGCAGACGATGACCACCAGCGTGCCGAGTGCCGCTAGCCAGAACGACAAACGATCCCACATCACGTGTTCCGTTCTCGCGCTCAGGCTCCAGAGTGCGGCCGACATTGCGAGCAGCCAGATCAGCACCGACAGGGTGACGTGCACGACCAGGGCTACACGGAAGAAATCAGTGAGCGGGATCAGTTCCTGCACGATCGGCGTGCGCGCCATAACGAGCAGGATCGAGAAAACGCCTGCTGCGACCAGCGAAACAAGGCCCAGAATCAGCCATGCCGACGTGTTGCGGCGCGCAGCTGCGTTGCGGACTTGCAGGTGAAACGTCGTGTCTGACATCGACCGGGATCATACGCGATAATCTGCGCCCAGGGGGATAAGGTTACCGAAGGCGAAACTCTCAAATGATGCCTCGTTCGCGCAAAGATTCAGCGTCCTGCCCGGAACGGTGAGGTCCTGTTTCATCGAGGCGACGCGGCGAACAGCTCTTTTTCCTCGATAGCGGACTGGTCGAGCTGAACCTGATAGCAGCGTCTGGCGGAAAAAGGTTCTTGAGATTGTGCGCCCCGGGAGGACCTTCGCGGAAGCGATTTCGTCCATGCAGGAAAAAAATACCCGGTAACGGCTGACGCGGGTGAACTGACGATCGAAGATCGTGTGATCTTTGCGCACAGTCTCGGCCGACTGCGACCTTAAGACTAGTCGCCGTGCCAACGGCCGTAGATAAGTGGGCGCAGACCCCCAAACGTCAGACGACAATTAATCGCTGACCTCGGTGTTTGCTCCTGGCGCCGCCAGGTTCGCGCGCATTCTTGCGGTATCGCGTTCGACTTCATCCACGAGAGCTTTGAAACCCGGGTGGCTGCGCATCGAATCAAACACGCTGTCATCGAGAACGTATTGCCAGACAAGCCTCCAACCTAGAGCAACAGCGCTGCGCAGCGACGCGAGAGCCTGCTCGTTCTGGCCCAAGGCCGCGTACAACGCCGCTTCGTTTAAGTGTTGGTAGTCTGGCCAGAAATTCGGATCCAGCGCTTCGTACCACTCCAGCGTATTGCCTGCCAACAGCTTGCCGCGCTTAGCCTGGTCGGCGTTTATCAGGAGCCAGGCGAAATCGACCGCCGAATCTGAAGCAGGCCCCGCCTCAAATTGCGCGTCCGCGCTCAGCAGGTTCGGGTAAGTCTGCTCGTAGAGACTTATCACCTCATCCATTTTCTCGACGGAGCCTGACCAAATCGCCTCGTCACGCATATAGCGCAACAAGAAGGTCTTGATATAAAACCTGTCGTCCGTGTTCTTGATGATGGCATCGCGCGAGACACGAGCCGCAAGTTCGATATCTCCGTTTACATGGTGGAAATAGGCCTCAGTGAATTTGGAGTTGACGGCGTCCGGCGCCATCGCAAGAATACGATCCAGCAGCACTTTGGCTTTCGCGGTTTCACCGAGGGACAGAAGGATACGGGCAGTAACGGCGAGCAGCTCGTGATCATCCGGGTCGATTTCACTGGCTTTCTTCCACCAGGGCAGGGCCTTGTCCAACTGCCCGATCTCCCGGTACACGTAGCCCGCCCCGTAGTAGCCCATCGGGTTTTGTGGATCGACCTCCCGTATTCTCGCGTAGACGACGAGTGCTTTTTCCTTTGCGCCAATCGACCTGTAGTATTCCGCCACCTCCCAACCGATGCGGAGTGCCAGCGGATCTATCTGCATGGCTCGCTCCAGCAGCCCGATGCCGCGATTGCCTCTGCCGGTGTCCACAAGAAACCGCCCGTAAGCCACCAATGTGTCCACTGCGCTGGGATTCAGTTCGAGCGCCTGCTCGAAGGCGGCGGTAGCGGCTTCGAAATCACGTTCAAGATACCGCAAGGCGCCAAGGGCAGAATGCGCCTCACTCAAACCAGGATTCAACGCCAGCGCACGCTCGATGGCGGGCTCTGCACCGGCTTTCGTTTCGCTGATAGTCGCGCCGCCCTGGTCCGCCATAAAGGTCCACGCCTGTGCGACACCGGCATGAGCGGCCGCATAATTCGGATCCAGTGCGATGGCCTGAATAAACAGGTCACGGCCCTGTTCGACTGAACGAAAACTGGACTGCTCGACGAGCTGCCTGCCCCTCAGGAAGGCAGTAAACGCTTCTGTGTTGCTGGTCGAGTTAATAACCGACTTGATCGTATCCTCGCCAATCAGCGTGACCTTGAGTGCCCTGACGACTTCCGTAGCGATCTCATCCTGGACCGCGAAAATGTCGTCCATATCGTGGTCGTAAGTCTCGGACCAGAGATGAAAGCCGTCGCTCGCGTTGATCAGCTGTGCGGTTACCCGGACCCGGTTTCCCGCCCGTCGCACACTACCCTCCAGGATATTAGCGACGCCAAGCTGCTCGCCAATCACGCGCAGATCATCGTTCTTCCCTTTGAACGAGAACGACGACGTTCTGCCCGCAACTTTGAACACTTTCAGTTTAGCCAGGACGTTGAGCAGCTCCTCGGACAGACCATCGGCGAAGTACTCGTTGTCACCATCAGGACTCATGTCGGCGAATGGCAGTACCGCGATAGACGTCGCAGCCAGGTCGGGCAATCCGGACGCAACTTCTTCAGTTGCAGGCAGCGTTTCGCTCGCTGCTTGACCGTCTGTTATCGGATCGCTTGCAGTTTGTCGAAGCACGAATTTGTCAATCGCGAAATAAGCCAGCGCTATGACGAGTACGCCCGTAATAATGCGGTTGAGTCGGTGGCCCGTGTCCCCGGTGATCGACTGCGATCGGTCCACTTCGTGGTCGCGCTTGATACCGTCTGGCGTCAGTTCGAATGCCCAGGCGAAGATTATGGCCAGCGGAAGGCCAATAACGATGATCGCCGCTATCAGCGTAACGGTCCAGTCGGGTAACTTCAGCGCCGGGAACATGACGTCCACGACCTGCATGATCAGCCAGCTGGCGATTATGTAGACGGCCGTAACACGAAAAACGTTGCGACGCTTGAGCTCGGCGAATAGGCCTTTATTTTTTTTCTTGTCCGTCATGTAAGCGCTGTCTGGCCTGCCGTGTCCTCAAGCTAACGGAGTTTAGCTCGATTCTCTATTCGAATCGTAAGAAAACCCGCCGGGATGCGACGAGCCGCTGGCGGATAATCCATCATCCAAACACTTCAGGCCATTGCGAAACGATAAGCCGCGGTCAAAGCCTATGACCCAATGCGAGCGCTGTGCAGAGCCCCTAGATAAAGCCCTGTTCTCGCAACGCCTCGATATCGCGCTCCGAATAACCGGCATCAAGCAGCACATCGTCGGTATGTTGCCCGGGCTCAGGGGGGGGTGACGCTATCTCGGATGCCGTTTCACTAAACCTCGGCGCTGGCGCCGGCTGTTGCACGCCATTCACGGTAGTAAAGACACCACGCTCGCGATTGTGCGGATGATCAGGCGCCTCCGCGAAATCAAGAACCGGCGCGAAACAGGCATCGCTGCCCTCGAGCAACTCACACCAATGCTGGCGAGTGCGCGTCCTGAAGATTTCTGCGAAACGCCGCTTTAATTCGGGCCAGCGTTGCGGGTCATACTGCGCGGCGAATTCAGGATCATCTTCGAGGCCAAGTTTCTCGAGCAGTAGCGCATAAAACTCCGGTTCGAGCGCGCCTACAGAAATATAGTGCCCATCCGCACATTCATAGCAGTCGTACCAGTGACTGCCACCATCCAGCAGGTTACTTTCCCGATTGCGACTCCAGCGCCCACTGTTGAAGACCGCGTAGACCAGCGACGTTGCGAGCGCAGATCCGTCCGTCATCGCCGCATCGATGACCTGCCCTTTGCCACTGGATTGCGCGCTGATTATCGCGGCCAGCATGCCGACAGCGAGCATCATGGCGCCGCCGCAGACATCGCCAACTACCGTAGCAGGCGATGTGGGCGGCGAATCAGCCCGGCCCGAGAAGTGCAGCGCGCCCGACAGCGCGACGTAATTCAGGTCGTGACCCGCCGCCTGTGCCAGCGGGCCATACTGGCCCCAACCGGTCATGCGTCCGTAAACCAGCTTCGGATTCACTGCGAAACAGGCCTCAGGCCCGAGACCCAGGCGCTCCATGACGCCAGGCCTGAAGCCCTCTATCAGTCCGTCCGCGTCTTGCAGAAGACGCAGTAAGACGTCTACAGCACCCGGCTGTTTGAGATCCAGGGCAACCGAGCGTTTGCCGCGATTGGCGATCGTAAACTCCGGCGCGAGAGTCGCCCCGGACTCCGGCGCGGCGCCGGCTTTCCTGTCGATGAGAATAAGCTCTGCGCCCATATCCGCAAACAGCATTCCGCAGAACGGTCCCGCCCCCATTCCGGCGATTTCGATAATGCGTTTTCCCTGCAGTGGTCCCATCAGGCACTCCCGTGTGTCGCTACCGTTCTAACTCACGCGCACCGTGTAAACAATGCCTGCAGCGCTCAGGCAACGTAGAATACCGGCTATTGAGGCTTGAGAAGATTCAATGGCAAAGCACGGCGAAGACTTTCGCACCATCTGGCTCGCGCCTGATGATCCAGACGTTGTGCAGATCATCGATCAGCGACTGCTGCCGCACGAATACCGCGTGCACGACCTTCGTTCGTGGGAGGACGGGCTCATCGCTATTTCCGATATGTACGTGCGCGGTGCGCCGTTAATCGGAGCGACCGCCGCATGGAGCCTCTACCTCGCCGCACGAGCGGGCGGCGCTGCGGAAATTCACACTGCCGCCGCGGCGCTGCTCGAATCCCGGCCGACCGCGGTCAATTTGCGCTGGGCCATCGAACGAATTCTCGCAATCGTCGATCGCGATGAGACGGTGAGCGACCTCGTGGAAAAGATACGGGCGGATGCACAAGCGATTTGTGACGAGGACGTCGAAATCAGTCGCGGCATCGGCACTCACGGGCTCGCTTTGCTCGAGGACATTGCGGCGCGCAAGAACGGCGCAACCGTAAATATCCTTACACACTGTAATGCGGGTGCACTGGCAACGATCAACTGGGGCACGGCGACAGCACCTATCTATTTCGCGCATCAGCGCGGTATCGACGTTCACGTTTGGGTCGATGAGACGCGCCCGAGAAACCAGGGCTCGCAGCTAACCGCCTGGGAGCTGGCTGCGAACGGCGTGCCGCATACGCTCATTGTCGACAATGCTGGCGGCCACCTGATGCAACACGGTGATGTGGATATCGTCATTACCGGGACGGATCGGACAACGCGCTGCGGGGATGTTGCTAACAAGATTGGCACCTACCTGAAGGCGCTGGCTGCTACTGACAATGACATCCCGTTTTACGTCGCCCTACCATCGACGACCATAGACTGGCATTGCCGCGACGGTCTCACGGAAATCCCTATCGAACAGCGTGATCCGGCAGAAGTCCGCGATATATACGGTATGCACGATGGCAAGCCGGTGCATGTGTGCACCACCGCCAACGACACGCCGATCAGTAACTATGCCTTCGACGTTACGCCGGCCCGTCTCGTGACGGGCCTGATCACCGAACGCGGTATCTGCAAAGCCTCTGAAGCGGGTCTGCTCGGGCTGTTTCCTGAAATGGATAAGTCGTGACGATCGACGAAGGCTACATTAAGTACCAGAGCTTCTGGACCAAGGCGCCGGTGCCCGCGGCCGCGGCGGCGGCCACAGCAGAACTTGAAACCTGGCGAAAACCACTGTTTGCGGCCGGCCTCATCGGTCAATACGAGGAACTCGGCATCGGCTACGGCAACATCAGCGTCCGTTGTGGCGAGCCCGGCCAGTTCCTTATCAGCGGCACACAGACAGGTCACATCGCTATAACCGACAAGACACATTATTCGCTGGTCACCACATACAACACCTATGCCAACATAGTAAATTCCGTCGGCCCGGCCCAGGCGTCGTCGGAAGCAATGACGCATGCGGCGATTTACGGCCTTGATCTCAATATCGGCGCGATCGTGCACGTGCACAGTCAGGACCTGTGGCAGAGCTTATTGAACAGGCTGCCGACAACGGGCGCCGACGTGGCTTATGGCACACCAGAGATGGCAAATGAATTCCGCAGGCTTTACCGGGACACGGCATTCCGTGAAACAGGGCTGGCCGTAATGGCCGGGCATGACGAAGGTATCTTGAGCTTTGGCGCCACGATGGAAGAAGCGGCAAGCAAAATACTGGATCTTCTTGCGTCGGCGCAACACGCCTAGTTGCCAGCCTCCACGACCACCGGCTCCAGCGTGAACCGAAAGGTTCGGCAGGACTTGATACCGGACATCACGGCATCGTCGGACAAAGGCTCGTACGTCGAAGCGCGCACCGCGCGAATAGCGGGCTTTTCAAAAATCCTGTGCGTGCTCTTTCGCACGGCAATGCGCCGCGTCCGACCGGCACGCGTGATATCAAAACAAACCTGGACCTCGCCTTCAATGCGATCTCGACGCGCCACCTTCGGGTAGTCGGGTATCAATGTGAAGTGAGGCGTTCGATCGGTATTGGCGTCGATAGCGGGCGCGTCCGACACATCGGCTGCGTTGAGGACGCCGGCCGCCGCGAAGCACAGCACTGCAGCCGCAACGATTTGCGCTGATCGTTTACTTCGCCACATTGTTCGGCGGCTCCGGACCAGGCTCATCATTGATCGCACGCCGTTCGTCGATTTCGATATTGGGTGTGACGGGCTGCGTCTCATCAAGATACATGCCCTTCACGGTTTTGAGTTTCTTCGACCCCGGCCTTATCGTCTGTCCCTTCTGAATATCCTCTTCTGCTTCGTCAAAACGCTCAAGGCGCATATAGACGAGCGCGCGATTGTTGTAGGTGCGCCAGTGCATCGGGTCCAGTTCCAGCACCCAGTTGCAGTGCTCGAGCGCGGTTTCCGGCTGATTAAGGAGCAGATATCCTGCGCAGAGATTGGAGTGTCCGATCTTTTCCTGCCTGGTACCGTTCGCCGTTTTCAGGCCGAGCAGCGTCAGGCGCACGCCGTCTTTGCCGTTGCCGGCGATGAGAGCGTCGGCGCCGTCGGCAAGGTAGATATTGTCAGGGCCGATTACGGTCATGGACTCTTCATTCGAAGTTGCCGGGACCGAGGCCAGCAGGAACGTGACCAGCAGGATATGGCAGAACTTACCGCGCTTTTTCATCGTCCGCTTATTCCGATTTTGAAAATTACCCTTTCTTCAGGCCTACAGTTCCATTTTCGTAGCGAAGAAATCGAGCGTACGTTGCCACGCAAGCTCAGCCGCTTTCTCGTCGTACCGCGGCGTCGTGTCATTATGGAATCCGTGTTCAACGTCGGCGTAGTTGTAGTTGACGAAATCTCGCCCTGCTTGCTTCAGGCCTGTTTCAAAATCCGGCCAACCGGCGTTCACGCGCTCGTCCAGGCCGGCATGATGCAGCATCAGCGGTGCGTTTATGGATGCAGCTTCTTCAGCAGCCGGGTGTCGCCCATAAAAGGCGACGCCCGCGGCGAGCCCGGGTAACCGGACGGCGAGACGCAAAACCATTCCGCCACCAAAACAGAAACCGACGGCGCCCACTTTGCCCGTGCAATCCGGATGTTTCGTAAGGAAAGCGACAGCAGCACTGAAATCCTCGACCATCTCTTCGCTATCGCGCTGCCGTTGCAGCGCGCGCCCTGCGTCGTCATCACCGGGGTAACCGCCGAGTGGCGTCAGTGCGTCCGGTGCGAACGCAAGCAACCCTGACACCGCCAAACGCCTGGCTACATCCTCGATATAGGGATTGAGACCGCGGTTCTCATGAATCACAACGACAGCCGGTAGCTTGTGCTGGATCACCGCAGGACGCACGAAATAACCACGCATCACGCCGGCACCCTTGGGAGATGCGTACTTCTTGTAGCTGGCCAGAATGGATTTGTCATCCGGGTCAACCTGCTGCGCCAGGGCATAGTCCGGAGTCAGGCTGCCCAATAGCGCTGCCGCGGTAACGCCGGACGCCGTGAAAGCGGCGGCCCGGTCGAGGAATTCGCGCCGCGTAATCTGGCCGTGAACATAGCCGTCGAACAGTCGCATGACGTTTCGATCGAGCGCCGGTTTCTTTGTCATGCCTGCTCCGTCGCTGACCTTAGCCGCTTATGTACTGTTCGAGTTGCTGGATCTCTTCCTGCTGATCCGAAATGATCGCCTGAACCAGGTCACCGATCGAAATCAGGCCGATGACTTTACCATCCTCGACGACCGGCAAATGACGTATCCGGCGCCCTGACATGACGGTCATGCAGTCATTGACGGTTTGATCCGGGCTGGCAGTGAGGACATCAGCCGTCATGATTTCTTTCACCTGCGTCGACTTCGACGATCGTCCTTTCACTATTACCTTCCGCGCGTAGTCGCGTTCCGTCACGATACCCCGCAAATCATCGCCATCCATGACCGGCAACGAACCTATCGAGCGCTCGGCCATGATCGTAATGGCGTCCAGTACGGATGCGTCTTCGGTGATTGAAATGATGTCCCGTCCCTTCGTGTCGAGCAGATGCTTCACTAGTTTCATGGTGCCTCCCAGTTGGAGAGAATCGTCAGGTTCTCCCTCGATTCTAGCAGCACGTGTGCACGACCGGGCCGAACGCAAAAGCCCGCGGCAATCAACAGGCCTTAAGTCCTTAACTTACAATGGCTTAACGGGCTTTTTATTGGTTCAGGAATCGTCCCTGACCACGCCGCGGACATCCGAGTAGCTAAACCCGCCACTCCCATCGTCGACGACAATCAGGTCCTGCTCGACGTCGCTGACCTTGATGCTGCCGGAACCGTCATCGATGGTGACACTGCCGGCAACGGACCGCACGTTGATACTGCCCGAACCGTCGACGATCGAGACATCGCCGGTGGCGGCGGAAATATCAATCGATCCGGAGCCATCATCGATGGAAATATTCGCGATACCTTGAGCGTCGATTGATCCGGAGCCGTCGTCGATAGACACGTCTGCCGCGGTATCGATTAACTCGATGGAGCCCGAGCCATCGTCGATTTCGATGGCTATACCGGCCGGCACGCTGATCTTCAGGTCGATCCTGGCACTCGAACCTCTGCCAAACATGCCGTCATCGAAAGTGGATATCAGCTTGGCGCGATCTCCCGCCCTGTCCAGCGACAGGCGCATCTTCTTGTCGATGAGCTTAATAGCGTCGTCTTCGTCGGACTCCGGGACGACCACCGTCGCAGTCACCACAAGTCTGTCGAGCCCACTGACGCCAATGACTTCCATGCTGCCGGCGCCGGCGTCAATCTCGAAGACCTCGATGGCTTCAGCGTCCAGCTTCAATTCGCGTACCGTGGTGTAGTCGTTCCACGCCGCGTCGGCGAAACTCGCCACGAACATTGCGATGACTATTAAGCTGCGCATGTGATTGTCCCGTTATCTATGTACCTGACAATTAGACGCGCGCCGCGGCAAAACGGTTGCAATACCGGACAGATTGCTAGTCGACGTCGTTGCGGTGCCTGTAAAGGCGGGCCTCGAGCGCCCGAGCCGGCAACCATTGACCCCGAAGCACGACGCCGTGGATCCTGCCGGTATTCTTGATGTCTTCGAGCGGGTTGGCATCCAGGAGTATCAGATCCGCCGCTTTACCGACTTCCACAGCGCCCGTATTAGTGCCAAGGAACTTCGCGACCGCCGTGGTCCCGGCCTGTAGTGCCTCGAAGGGCGTCAGGCCGGAGGCAACCAGTATGTCGAGTTCACGGTGCAGGGAGAAGCCGGGAACGTTAAAAACCTGCGGTGCGTCCGAACCCAGCAGCAGACCGGCGCCGGCCTCGTGCAGTGCGCGAATGAGTCTGCGTCGCAATTCAATCGCAAGGGCGGCAACGTCCCGGTCGAAACCGCGTTCCGCGATCGTCTGCTGCTTGCTGTCGGCCCAACGCTGGAGCGTCGCCCGCGGCATGTATTTCGATTCCGGGCGGCCGAGCAGATCGCCAACCGAGACGTCGGAAATTCGATTCTCGACCAGCACTTGCGTAGCAACATTCCAGGTGCCTGCCGCCGCCGTCGCCGCCGCGAGTTCATCGATCCGCTGCTGCTCGAGCTCGCCGGCAAGCATCACGTCAAAAAAACCACCGTAGCCTCCGGAGCGGTGGCTATCCACAGGTAGTAGCGCAACAAAGTAGCCATCCAGGTGATCCACACTCGCCATATTCAGCTTCAGGGCTTCCGCCAGGCCCGCCGCCACCGGTACGTGGCCCGCGAACGGTATATCGATTTCATTGGCCGTTTCCGCGATCGCGCGAAACTCCTCGGCGCTCAGACCGGGGTGTATTTTGATGAAGTCATAGCCCGCTGCTGCCTGCTCGCGAACCTGTTGCCGGGCGTCCGCCACGCCGGTGACGCTGCGGCCGTTCAGGGACGGCCCCGACGTGATTAGCCGCGGACCAAACACCTCGCCATCGAGCAGCGCCTGCCGAAGCGCAAGGTGCGATTGCTGGCCGAGCATGCCGCGGACCGTGGTGACGCCATTGGCGACAAACAGGCTGAAATCCCTGTCGAGACTGGTCGAATTCACGCCCGGGACATGCGCATGCATCTCCGCCAGCCCCGGCATCAGGTACCGGTCGGTTCCGTCAACAAGCGTGGTGCCCTCCGGGATCGGTGTCTCGTCGACATTACCGATCGCGGCGATGAGCCCGTCTCTCACGATGACCGTCTGTGCCGCTTGTACCGTTTCCGACGTCATCGGCACGACGTTGACATTGACGATTGCCGTCGTTTCGGCCGAGAGCGGCGCAACGATCCAAAGCAGCGCGATACCCAGGAGCCATCTTGTCGCTGTCTTCATTGCATTCTCTCGTTCGTCAATTACCCCTGACCCCGGCCAGTTTTTCCGGGCTGATATTGCCTCCGCAAACAATCACCACAACTTTCTGACCGCGCAGCGACTCGCCAAGTTCTATCATGCCGGCGATGGCAACGCCGGCCGCACCCTCTATGACGTCACCTTCGCTGGCCATGAAGCGGCGCATGGCCGATGCAATTTGCGCCTCATCAACCAGCACGAACTCATCAACGACCTGCTGATTCAGGGGAAACGTGATAGCGCCGGCTTCGATACCGCCTGCCGTGCCATCCGATAAGGTTGGCCCGCTGTCCAGTTCCAGTATCTTTCCGGCCTCAATCGAGTGGGCCATGACCGCCGACGCACCAGGCTGGCAGGCCACCACACGTATTGCCGGGTTGTGTTCTTTCAGGACGCTACCAACGCCACCGATCAGCCCGCCGCCGCCGACCGCAATGAATACTGCGTCGACGTCATCCAGTTGCTCGACTATCTCAACACCGCAGCTGCCCTGCCCGGCAATGACTTCGGGATCGTTATAGGGTGACAGGTAGACCATGCCTTTCTGCTCGGCAAAGGCGCGCGCATGTTGTTCCGTATCAAGGCCGTCTGTGCCGAAAAACACGACCTCTCCACCATACGCCTTGATCGCATCCACCTTCACGGTTGACGTCTGTTCAGGAACGAAGATGACACCACTCACACCGACCGACTGCATGGCACACGCAACCGCCGCACCGTGATTGCCGCTGGATGCAGCCACGCAGCCCCTGGAGCGCTGCTCGTCCGTCAGGGTCAACAGACGGTTCATTGCGCCGCGCAGTTTGAATGACCCGGTGACCTGCCGGTTCTCCAGCTTGAAATAAATACTTGCGCCGAATTCCTGACTGAAAGCGGGCGAGTTAACGAGTGGCGTCTCCAGGACGAATTGACGAATACGCTGCGCCGCCTTCCTGGACCGCGCCGCAGTGTGTTGCTGCGTATTGATTCGCTCAGACCTGGTCGGCGTTGAACGTATCGCAGGCATCCGGATTACCGCTTTCAAGGCCAGTCCGAAACCAGCGTTGCCGCTGCTTCGCAGTGCCATGCGTGAAAGTCTCAGGTACCACGGTACCGCGACTCTGGCGCTGCAAAGTGTCATCCCCGATAGCGCTCGCCGCGTTCAACGCTTCATCGATATCTCCATCCTCGATAATATTACGCGCCCTGTCGGCGTGATTGGCCCAAACGCCAGCAAGGCAGTCGGCCTGCAGCTCGAGGCGGACAGAAAGCGCATTACCCTCGGCCTGGCTGACGCGCTGTTTCATCGCATGCACCTGGCCCGATACGCCTAGAAGATTCTGTACGTGATGCCCTATTTCATGGGCAATCACGTAGGCCTGCGCAAAATCGCCGGGCGCCCGAAATCGATTTCGCATTTGATCGTAGAAGCTCAGGTCGATATAGACGCTCTTGTCGGCCGGACAGTAGAACGGTCCCATCGCGGCCTGCCCCATGCCACAAGCGGAGCCCGTAGCGCCGCTGAACAAGACCAGCGTCGGCTGGTCGTAGCGACGGCCCTGCTGCTGGAATATCGTCGTCCAGACATCCTCGGTATCGGCCACGACGACAGAAACCATGTCGGCAAGCGGGTCGTTCTCGAGGTCTTCAGCTGACGGTCGTGTACCGCTTGTTGATGCCGAGGGCGCCTGTTGCATCGTCTGCATCAGCGGCGTCGGATCCACGCCGAAGTACATCGCCACGAGGACAAGTACTATCGTGCCGATGCCGCCGCCCAGGAGCCGTGGCGTCGCCTTGGCTCCGCGCCGGTCCTCAATATTCGAACTTCGTCTTCCTCCGCGCCACCGCATGGGCCGCTCCATCTGGTCAGGGCTGCATATTGTCAGGCATTTGCGCCCGCATTGACAAATATTTACGGCACTTACATCTGCCCTTCGATCGGCAGGAAGCTCATCAGCCTGGTTTTGAAACGCCGCCACCAGTTGGTCTGCGGCTCGGTCGTGATGATCTCGTCGTTGCTGGCAGTCGTCAGTCGCCACTGCAGCCTGCCTCTGTCAGACAGCTGCACCTGGTACGCCATGTCCGGCAGCGATTCGAGAATGCTGGTAGACATTGAACCAGCCAATTCTGCCGAATCGACGACCATGCCCATCTCGGTATTCAGATACAGCGATCTCGGATCAAGATTGAAGGAACCGACAAACACCCTTTCCCGATCAACACTTGCTACTTTTGAATGCAGCGTCAGCTTCGTGGCGGCTTGCGAGGACGCTACCTGCGCACGCAGCTCATAGAGTTCGACACCTCTCTTGAGAAGCGGTTTGCGATAGCGAGCATAGACGGCATGCACGCTACTGTGATTTGTCGAAGCCAGTGAGTTGCTGATGATAACGACACGCACTCCCTTACTTACGAGTTGTCCGAGGAACGCCACCCCCTGCTTTTCGGGGATAAAGTAAGGCGAAATGATCACGAGTTCATACTTCGCGCGTGAGACCATCTGCTGCAGGTACACGCTGGTAATACTGGTCTGGCGTTTCAGGAGCCTGCGAATTTTGTCCGGATGATCCTGGACCACGCTGGCGACCGCCGGAATCATCGCCAGTTTCGCGTCAGTCAGGTCGCGCGCGAGCCGGTCATCCACACTCTGCAAGAACTCGCTGTCCCGAAACTGCTCAACGTACTTCCTTCCTTCCTTGGTCGAATCTTCGAGCGTGCTGTAGGACATCATTGTGTTGAACGCGTTAATCGGAATTGCCTCTTGCGAATTCCAGTACTCGTCAAAGCCGTCCGATACTTCGTCGACAACGGCACCGATCGCAAGCAAGTCCTCGTCGATGAACTCGGCCTTGCCACCGGATTGAAAATACTCGTCCGCCAGGTTCCTGCCACCAACGATGGTGACCTGGTTGTCTATAGTGAACGACTTGTTGTGCATCCGGCGATTGAGGATATTGAAATTCGCGATGAAGCTGATTAGCCGTGAGCGGCGGCGCGGAAACGGATTGAAAACGCGAACTTCGATGTTGTCGTGAACGTCCAGCGACAACAGGCCGGCGTCGATCGTATGTGTGAGCGCATCGTCCATCAACAGGCGCACGCGGACGCCACGGTCGGCGGCCGCCGCGAGATGCAGTCCGATGAGGTTGCCACTGACGTCGTCGCGAATCAGGTAACTCTGGATGTCGATCGTGCGCTCCGCACGATCAATGAGACCCAGCCGTATGCCAAGCGCATCACTTCCTGAATTCAGCCGGTAAACGCCGCAGTTCGCGTCGTTCCGGCGAAGCCAGCGCGCGGTGGCTTTCTCGAGCGCAGTGCCCGCCGTGTCCGGTTGTTTCCAGGACTCCTTCCGCTCCGGCAGCTTGAAGAAGCGGTGGTATTTGGTCGGCAAACGTGTGCCGACGAGTGTCGTTAGCATCCCCATGTAATTGCCAATTTAACAGAATACTTTTAAGTCGCTCGGGACCATTGCAGACGCCCTGGTACTGTGCAACGATGGCAGTTCGTTTGACAAAGGCACACCTGTCGAAAGGCAGCGTCGCAAAGCCTCCGGTCTAAGGGTTTAACCTAGGACAGCGGGGTTACCAACACGATAACCTATCGCGCTCGCGATAGGGGTCTGGTGTGTCTTTGGCAAGTTTGTAAGAACGGCTGGAGATAACATCGATGCAACCTAGTGGATTTCGTGACACCGGACGTTTTGTGCGCCGCCCTGCCCGGCCTCGAGTCTATGCGCCGCCTAATCTTGCCAAGCTCATGCGCTGTATGGAGCCGCAAACCAACATCGCGCTGCCCATCAGGGTTCAGGGTGCCGGCAGCGCATCAACCGACTGCAACCAGAGTCCAACGGGAACGGTCATCCAGATGACGCAGCTGAACAAGCTCGTCAGGATCGACAACTACAACCACACAGTAACCGCAGAGGCAGGCATCCGGCTGGGTACGCTGGTTGATGCGCTTGCCGAGCAGGGACTCGAACTTATCGGTAGTCACGACCAGATGGAGCGAACCCTGGGTGGCGCACTGGCGTCGCCGTGTATGGGCCCTGGCATAGGCGATCAGGCCGCCTATCTTTCCAGCCAGCTCACCAATATCAAGGTCATCACAGCTGCCGGCAAGGTCATGAAAATCTCGGAGCAGAAGCGGCACCTGCTGGCGGCGTTTAGAATCAGCTACGGCATGCTGGGCGTCATTTACGAGGCGACGCTTCGCGTTCGGCCGATCTCAACCTTCTCCGCAAGCCATCGCAGCCTCTCGTTAGACCGGTTTGCCGATGTCGCGGACCGCCTGTCAGGTGCGAACGTCGGCCTCAAGTTCTATCTGCTGCCGCACCGAAACCGCGTGTATGTCGATCTGCGACGGTACGATGCGGGTTCCGGCAACGCCTACGACGCGCCGTGGAAGTTCAAGGACTGGGGCGAAAGTACGGTGCTGCCGCATGTCTTTCGCTCACTGAATCGAGTAGTGCCAATACCGTCGGTACGATACCGCCTTATCGACAGCATCAGCGCGGCCACGCACGGCATCGTAAACACGAAGCTCGTTAACCATGGCAACAACGTTGCAACGACCGGGCGGCGGCGGCGCAACACCCAGAGCAAACTTCTGTATTCGACATGGTGCTTCCCGGCGACGGATTTTTCGGTGGTGATCAAAGCTTACGTCGAGTTCTGTCAGCGCACGCTGAAGGAGAACGGTTATCGCTGCGACATGCCCGCAGTCGGCTTTCGCGTGAGCAAAGACCCGTCAGCGTTGCTCTCGCCGTCGTTTGACGAACCGATGTTCGCCCTGCAGACGGTGTCAACACAGCGATCGGGCTGGGACGACTTCGTTATCGACCTGGCGCATTTTGCGGAGCGCTGGGGAGGAACACCGCTGTTCAGCCAGTCGCGGGCATTCCGCGCGGAACACGCGTTGCAGACGTATGCCTCGCGACTCGATTTCTTCAAGAAAATTCGCCATCAGCTGGACCCGGAAAAGCGCTTGCTAAACCCGTTCCTGGCGCAGTGTTTCAGCTGACGGGGCGCACACGAGCCAGATCATGCACGCCTGTGCGCAAGCCGCCTCGCCAGCGCGTACCCGCGTGCCGGGACCTTTTTTCATTTCGGTCAATCTAAATTCTCTTTTCATGCATCTAATCAGCAGAGGACGGAGATTGCGTACTGTCGGCTTCCCTTAAGTATCTGTTTTTAAAAGTTTAATTTTCAGACCCTGGTTTTCACTACGCTATTGCGTTATACCGAACTAGTGTTATACTTCACTACAACACTACACCTGATGGCCCGAAACATGAACACCTTCAAACCCGTCATTTCAGCCCTTGCGATTGCCGGCCTGTTTTCCCTCACCGGCTGTGGTGTAGGCGAGGCAAGCGTTGCCGATAAGGCGGCCATCGAGGCAGCGACACCGGTGCCGGTTGAGACCGCCACCCCGATTCGCTCCGATATCTACGCCACCTACGAAGCCACTGCAGCCATAACGACAGACTCTGACGCCCCGGTTATCGCACGGGTTGCCGGCGAACTGGTCGAGTTGCTGGTCGAGGAAGGTGACAGCGTACGGGCCGGCCAGATCCTTGCGCGTCTGGATGGCGAGCGTCTTAAACTCGAAATGCTGGTAGCAAGAGCTGAACTTGTCCGAGCCCGCAAGGAATACCAACGAAATATCGGTCTCAACGAACGCGGCTTGATCAGCGCGTCCATGTTTGAAGGCCTTGAGTATGACCTGGCCGCGATGGAGGCCAGCTACAAGCTGAAACAGCTCAATTACGATTATTCGAACATACGCGCGCCGATTTCCGGCGTTGTATCGGCACGGGAAATCAAACCCGGACAAAATATAAACTCTGGCGATGTCGCATTCCGCATTACCGAAACGAGTGAGCTCCTGGCTTACCTGCAGATACCACAGAAACAGCTGCCGAAGTTCCAGGCCGGCCATACGGCCACGGTGCAGGTTGCGTCGATGCCGGATACCAGTTTTGGTGCGTCAATCGTGCGGATAAGCCCCACGATCGACACGCGCAACGGCACCTTTCGAGCAACCGTTTCGATTGACAATAATAACGGAGAGCTCGCACCGGGCATGCTGGGTCGCTTTAATATTGCTTATGAGAAGCATGCCGCTGCGCTGACCGTTCCTGCCGTCGCTTTAATCAACGACGACGAACAGAGCAGCGTTTACGTGGTCAGTAACGGCGAGGTTGCCAAGCGAATCGTCGAAACGGGTATAAAAGCGGACGGCAAGGTCGAAATCCTCGGCGGCCTCTCCGAGCACGAGCAGATCGTTGTTGTCGGACACGGCGGCCTGCACGATGGCAGCAGGGTTCTCGCGAGCACTAAGCTTCCCGACAGATTCAGCGGCTGACGGCCTGCCCTCCCCAAGCAGTTCTGGCGACGGGGGATGGGTAATAATAGGGAGTAATCAATGAGGCTACATCGAATTAGCGCGGCGGCCCTCGCCTGCGTTTTCATCCTTGGCGCTTGCGGGCAGGGTGAAAAGAAACAGGAAGAAGATCAAGAAGAAACGCCTCCCATTCCAGTCGAAGTCAGCTTGCCGGTTCGAGGCGACGTCTTCGCAGTGTATTCGGGTACCGCACCCATTGAGGCATTTGCGGAGGCCGATGTCATAGCCAAGGTGCCCGGTGAGGTTAAAGAAATCCTCGTCGAGGAAGGTGACGATGTGGAGAAAGGCGACATCCTGGCCCGTCTCGATGGAGATCGCCTGCGCCTGGAATTGAACGCGTCAAAAGCAAGACTGCGCAAGCTGCAGCGCGATTTTCAGCGCAACAAGGACCTGCGAGAAAAGGGACTGATAAGCGAAGGCGACTACGAGAAGATCCAGTATGAGCTGGAAGCACTGCAGGCTTCATACAATCTTGCCAGTCTCGAGCTCGACTACACACAGATTCGGGCACCCATCAGCGGCGTCGTGTCAGACCGTTTCATCAAACTCGGAAACACGCTCAAAGTCGGCGACCCGCTGTTCGGCGTTACGAGCCTGGAGCCATTGGTTGCATACCTGTATATACCCGAACGCGAATTCCGCCAGATTGCCGCAGGGCAGCCGGTCACCATCGACATAGATGCGCTCGGCAGCCACAGGGTTTTTGCCCAGGTCACGCGCGTGAGTCCGGTTGTCGATCCGGACACAGGGACCTTCAAGATTACGATTGAAATCAGCGACCCTGAACGACGAATCAAGCCAGGGATGTTCGGTCGCATGAGCGTCGTTTATGACGAACACAAGAACGCGCTGCAGGTACCACGCAGCGCCGTCGTCGAAGAAATGGGTACGACGAGCGTATTCGTAGTCGTCGATAACACTGCAAGTCGCAGACAGGTGCAAACAGGCTTCAGCAATAAGGGCCTGATGGAAATCACCGATGGGCTCACCGACGACGATCGCGTTATAACCGTGGGACAGGTTGGTCTGAAACCGGATGCGGAGGTCAGTGTCATCAATGGGACGAATAACGATACGGGCGACCCGGCTGAGGGCACAGATGCGGCTTCAGAAGGTGAAGACTGATGCGGCGCCTGATCGAGCTGGCTACCGAGCGGCGTGTCACGATTGTCATGTTCATGATTGCGATCGTCCTGTTCGGCATGGTGTCCCTGTCCAGACTCAAACTTAATCTCCTTCCGGACATTTCTTACCCGACGATTACCGTCAGGACAGAGCTGACGGGTGCTGCACCGGTCGAGATCGAGAATCTGCTCACCAAGCCGATCGAAGAGTCGATTGGCGTTGTACGCAATGTTCGCCTGGTGCGATCTGTGTCGCGTTCCGGCCAATCCGACGTCACGATCGAGTTTCTCTGGGGCACCGATATGGACGTTGCGGGCGTCGATGTTCGCGAGAAACTCGATATTCTGACGTTGCCGCTGGAAGCCGATCGCCCGTTACTCCTGCGCTTCGACCCCTCCTCCGAACCCATAGTACGGCTCGGGCTGATGCTCGCGGACGACGGGTCCGCGGCCGGCGAGTCGCCGGAAGCTCGCCTGACACAGCTGCGCCGACTGGCGGAGGACAGTATCAAGACAGACCTCGAGGCCGAAGAAGGAACGGCGGCGGTCAAGGTCAGCGGCGGACTTGAGGACGAAATCCAGATACGCGTCGATCAGCAGAAGCTGTCGCAGCTTGGCCTCAGTATTGAACAAGTAGCGAGCCGCATCCGTGCTGAGAACATCAACCTGTCGGGCGGCCGCCTCGAGGAAGGCAATCAGCGCTTTATGGTTCGCACGCTGAACGAATTCCAGAGCGTTGACGAATTCCGAAGCGCGATTATTGCCAATGTTGCCGAGCGTCCCGTTTATCTTGGCGACGTGGCCACCGTTGCGCGCGGCCATAAAGAACGAGAGGCCATCACTCGCGTCAAAGGACGCGAGTCGGTAGAGCTCGCCGTGTACAAGGAAGGCGATGCCAATACGGTTCAGGTCGCCCGGCGTATCGATCAGCGCCTCGAACGCATCCGGGAATCGCTACCGGAAGATATCGAGTTAATCAAAATTCACGATCAATCGACCTTCATTTCATCAGCAGTAAATAACGTCAGGGTCGCTGCGATCCTCGGCGGCCTGATTGCGATCCTCGTGCTGTATGGTTTTCTTCGCGACTCACGAGCCACCACCATTGTTGGTATAGCTATCCCGGTATCCGTGATTGGCACGTTCCTGCTGATGTACACCAACGACATCTCTCTGAACATCATGTCGCTTGGCGGTATCGCTCTTGCCGTCGGAATGCTCGTCGATAACTCGATCGTCGTGCTGGAAAACATCGTACGCAAGAAGGAACAGGGTCAGGGTATCGTCGAGGCCGCGCAAAACGGTACCTACGAGGTTTCAGGCGCTGTTGTCGCCGCGACGCTGACGACCATTGCCGTGTTCTTCCCAATGGTTTTCATCAGTGGCATTGCCGGGCAGCTGTTTCGCGATCAGGCTCTGACGGTGACATTTGCGCTGGTCTTTTCGCTCATTGTGGCGCTCACGTTGATACCCATGCTCGCCTCTGTGGGCGCACGGAGCCGTTACGATGACGGCGGTGATGACACACCCCCAGGGCGCTTCACGCGCGGTGTTGCTTTCGTTGTGCGGCTGCTTGGCATCGCTTTCTACGGCATTCGCAAACTCTTCTGGGTCCTGTTGTGGCCGACAACCTGGCTGCTGCAACGTCTATATTCTGTGACTGCGGCGGCGTACCCACCAATGCTGCGGGCTGCACTGGCTAATCAATGGTTGGTCGTTGCGGCAGCAGTCGCGATTTTCGCGGCCACGATGACGCTCGTCCCGCGACTTGGCACCGAGTTGATACCTCAATTCTCGCAAGGCGAGTTCAATGTGGACTTGCGACTGCCGCCCGGCGCACCGCTGTCGGAAACGGATCGCGCTATCCAGGCGACCCAGAGTGTTGCCGCTACGATCGACGCTGTCGCTCTGAACTACTCTGTCGCCGGCACCGGCAACCGTCTTGACGCAAACCCGGTTGACGCGGGCGACAACGCCGGGTCCCTGAGCATCACCCTTAAGCCCGGTGCAGGTCGCCAGGCTGAGAACGAAGCAATGGACGCGATACGAACTGAACTCGCTCGCTTACCCGGCGTCCAGTACGACTTCAGCCGGCCAGCTCTGTTGTCGTTTTCGAGTCCTCTGCAGGTTGAGATCTCGGGTTACGACCTCGATGCGCTGGCCAGGGTCAGCGAAGCGGTAATTGCGTCCATGACAAAATCGGGTCGCTTTGCCGACATCAAGACGACGGTGGAGCGCGGCAACCCTGAAATCCAGATCGTGTTCGACCAGGAGCGCGCCGCCAAGCTGGGACTGGCCGTCCGCGATATTGCAAATCGTGTCGTTGCCAACGTTCGCGGAGAACTCGCAACCCGTTACACGTGGCGAGACAAAAAGATCGACGTGCTGGTTCGCAGCGTCGATCCAAGTAAATCCAGCATCGACGAGATACGCAGGCTGATTATCAATCCCATGTCCGACAGACCCGTTACCCTGGATGCGGTTGCGGCCGTCGTCGTGTCTCAGGGGCCCGCCGAGATTCGCCGGGTCGCACAGGAGCGCGTTGCGATCATCACGGCGAACGTCGCATACGGTGATCTTGGCGCGGCTGCCGTGGAAGCAGGCGCCATCGTGAGTCGCATTCCATTGCCGACCGGTATTACAGCGATGGTGTCCGGGCAGAGTGAGGAAATGCAGGCCTCGTTTGAGTCCATGCAGTTCGCACTGGTGCTCGCGATCTTCCTGGTTTACCTGGTAATGGCCTCGCAGTTCGAGTCATTGATCCATCCGTTTGTCATTCTATTCACTATTCCTTTGGCCCTCGTCGGCGCCGTACTCGCACTTTTCGTGACCGGCACGACCGTCAACATCGTGGCCCTGATTGGCGTCATCATGCTTGCCGGGATCGTCGTCAATAACGCGATTGTGCTCGTCGACCTCATCAACCAGCTACGTGCCCAGGGAGTCGATCGGCATGACGCAATCATGCAGGCAGGCGAGGCGAGACTCAGGCCAATTCTGATGACATCGCTGACCACCGCCCTCGGGTTGCTACCAATGGCCATGGGTTTTGGTGAAGGCTCCGAGGTCAGGACACCGATGGCGATTACGGTCATCGGCGGACTTGTCGTATCCACCCTGCTGACGCTGCTGGTGATACCAGTGGTCTATTCACTGATGGATAAGAAACGTTGGCCAGCCGCTGCGGCAGTATCAACGACAGGCGCTGCGCAATGAGACACACGGAGACTGCCCTGCGTCGCCCGGTGACTACGGTCGTCGTGTTTGTCGCGTTGGCGCTCGTAGGAACGATCGCCGCGAGACTCTTGCCCCTGGAAAAGTTTCCGGACATCGAGTTTCCCGGGATATTCATACAGGTCCCCTATCCTGGTTCCACGCCTGAGGAAGTTGAGAGTTTGATAACGCGGCCGGTTGAGGAGGCGTTGGCAACGTTGTCCGGTGTGGAACAGATGTTTTCGAGTTCCAGCGAGGGGCAGTCCCAGATCTTCCTGCAGTATGGCTGGGGCCAGAGCATGGGCGCAAAAGGCATCGAGGCGCGCGCTAAAGTCGACGGGATCCGCCACTTGTTGCCGGACGATGTGCGACGGATATTCGTATTCACCGGATCGCTGGGCGACCAGCCGGTCCTGCAGCTCAGAATCTCCAGCGAGCGCGACCTCTCGGACAGCTATGACCTCCTGGACAGGCTTCTCAAGCGACGCCTGGAACGCATCGAGGGCGTGTCACGCGTCGATCTGCACGGTGTAGACCCGCGTGAAATACGCATCCTGATGAAACCGGACATGCTCTCGGCTCACGGCGTCGATATTACGGCATTGCGAGATCTGCTGGTGAGAAGCAATTTCGCCGTGAGCGCCGGCAAGATTACCGCGGGCGATCAACGCTTCAGCGTGCGCCCCAGCGGGGAATTCTCGTCGGTTGAGGAAATACGCGAACTGGTGATTAACTCCTCGGGCCTGCGCTTGCGAGATGTTGCCGATATTGAACTGCGCACGCCGGAACGAGACTACGGCCGACATCTCGATCGCGACTATGCGATCGGCGTTGCGATCAACAAGGCAACCGGCTCGAATCTCGTCGACGTGACGGACCGCGTTATCGCCGAAGTCGAAAAGGTCAGCGAACTGCCGCAGATGCAGGGAATTAACATCTTCGCCCTGGAAAATCAGGGAGAGAGCGTGCGCGAATCGCTGTCGGACCTGCTAAAGGCCGGTGCGTTAGGCGGCCTGCTTGCCATCATTGTGCTCTACCTGTTTCTGCGCCAGGCAACGACAACCCTGATCGTCACCGCATCGGTTCCATTCTCGCTGATGATCACGCTGGGAGCCCTGTACTTCGCAGGGCTGACATTGAATATTCTCTCGATGATGGGACTGATGCTGGCCGTCGGTATGCTGGTCGACAACGCAGTGGTAATCACCGAGAGCATTTTCCGGCATCGCGCTGAGAAACCTGACGAGCCTTTCACGGCGACAATTGCCGGTGTCAGGGAAGTAGGCCTGGCCGTGATCGCGGGCACCGCCACGACGATTATCGTTTTCGCACCGATCATTTTCGGCGCGCAGACCGATATGACGATCTTCCTGACGCACGTTGCCGTCACCATTATCGTTGCACTTATCGCGTCACTGGTTATCGCGCAAACGCTGGTACCCATGCTTGCCGCTCGCGTTGCCGTGCCGCCGCGACCGAAGAAAGGTGCCTGGATATCGCGCCTGACGAACCGTTACGTTGCGAGCCTCAAGTGGATCCTGAGTCATCGCTGGTGGTCAGGGCTGGGCATTGTCATGGTCTGTGTTATCGGCGTCTTGCCAATGGCACTCGATCTCGTCAAGTTCGACATGTTTCCACAGGACGTCGGACGAAGGTTATACATGCCCTACCACATCGAGGGCCAGCACCCGCTGGAGCAGGTCGAGGCGGCTGTTGATACGATTGAGGACTATTTGTACTCGCGCCAGGAAGAACTCAATATTCGCTCGGTCTACAGCTACTACCAGCAGGAATACGCCGAGTCTTTGATCCTGCTGACCGAGGAGGAAGATGCGACGTTCTCGACCAGGGAAATCATAGAGCGCATCGAAAAGGACATGCCCACCCTGGCCATCGGCAAGCCCAGCTTCAAGTTCGACCAGCAGGGTGGCGGAGAAGGCTTTACGGTACAGGTGAGCGGTGATTCGACAGCGGTTCTCAATGCGCTCAGCGTCGACGTCGTGCGCGCCCTGTCAACGGTTGAGGGTCTCAAGAATGTGCGCAGTGATTCGGAAACCGGCGACCGTGAAATACGGATTAGTATCGACCGAACGCGAGCAGCGGCTGTAGGACTGACAGCCACTGACATTGCACAGTCGGTGAGCATCGCGATGCGCGGTGAAAACCTGCGTGAATTCCGCGGTGAATCCGGCGAGATCGCGGTGCGCATCGCGTTTCGCGACGATGACAAACAAAGTATGGACCAGCTTTCTGACCTGCCGCTGTACACGCCGGACGGGCGCCGGATATCGCTCGGTACCGTGGCATCGTTTCACGTCAGCAACTCGCCGGACACCATACGCCGCACGGATAGACAGACGGCCGTCATACTCTCCGCTGACCTCGACGACGATGTCAGCCCCGATGATGTCAGGTCGCGCGTCACCAGCCTCATGGATCAGCTGGAGCTGCCGCCTGGCTACAGCTGGAAAGAAGGACGCGGCTTCGAACGGCAGGACGAGACCGCGGATATGATGGCAACCAATATCCTGCTTGGCGTTGCCTGCATCTTCCTCGTCATGGCCGCCTTGTTTGAGTCGCTGCTGCTGCCTTTCTCCATTATCCTCGGCTCGATCGTCTTCTCGATCTTCGGGGTGTTCCTGTTCTTTGCTGCCACCGGGACGACTTTCTCGTTCATGGCGATGATAGGCATCATGATTCTGATCGGAGTTGTCGTGAACAACGGTATCGTGCTGGTTGACCACGTCAATAACCTGCGCCAGGAAGGTATGCCCCGTGATGAGGCGATTTTGCTCGCCGGACGTGATCGATTGCGGCCTATCCTGATGACCGTTGCGACGACAATCGTCGGGCTTGCACCACTTGCTGTCGGAACGACCCAGGTGGGTGGCGACGGCCCCCCGTATTTCCCGATGGCCCGTGCGATCATTGGCGGCCTCGCGTTCTCCACGGTCGTCTCATTGCTTGTTGTGCCCGCGTTATACGTTTACTTCGATAGCCTCGCAGCGTGGGGACGAAAGGTCATGCGCACGGCACGCCGCGCGCATGAAACCGTTCGAACTGCTTCCACAAGCTAGCGGCCCCGACGCAGCGCGCTCGCGCCCAGCAGTCCCAGGATCAGCAACCAGCCGAATGAGCCACCACCGCCAGAGTTGACGACGATCTGCGTCGTGCCTGCCGGAGCATCTCGGCCCTCGTCTTCGAGCGGGAGTATCGACAACTGCGAAGAATCCTCCGGACCCAGCGTTGCGACCAGCGCGTTGTCGTACGTGTCGTAGAGCTCGATCAGGATATCGTAGTTGCCGGCGGGATAACCCTCAACAAGATCGGTTTCCACGCCATACTCGTCCCCAGCCTCTGCGCCATAGATCGCGAACGTCTCCGTCTCGGCATATTCGTTCCATGCGCCGTACTCGTAACTCAGGTAGAGGACTGCATACACATCGGCAGCATCGTAGTAGGTGTCCGCATCAAACTGCAGGTCAATACCGGTGAAATAACCATCACCGTCTCTATCCAGGAACAGTTCAACGTCAACCGAGTAGATCCAGAAATCTATGTTGGGCGAGGCTGCGCTGCTTCCGGACAACTTTTGCTGCCCGGCTGATTGCGTCGACTTGCCTCGGCTTCCGGTAAGTGAGAGTGACTTGTGCTCATCCCTGCTCGGCTCCTGGTCCGCGTTTGCGCCACCTTCGCTGACGAGGCCCTGCGAAGTCACCGTGGTGCGTTTGGACTCAGCATCGACATCAGCGGCCTGCCCTGCGGCAGCGAGAGAGAGCAGTACGAGCGTGAGTCCGCATCGACGCGCAAATTTCCAATTGAGAGTATTCATAGCCGTATCCTTTGATTGCCTACAGCCCCATTAGAATGCCACCACACTGAATCGATGCTGAACCTGTGGGCTTCGGCATGATGTCGTGCGATTATGTTCAGCCCCTGTTTAAGTAGCAGCTCTGCCGTTCAGCCATGATTCAGTCTTCCGATAACGATCGCGTGCAGAAGGCCGTTGCCTGGCTGATGCTGGGCGTTGCCGGCGGCCTGATGCTGGACCTGTTCGCCAAGCAACTGTTGCGAACATATTCATTAGAGCAGTTCATCTTCTTGCGTAGCCTGATCGCAATCGCTGTGCTGCTTGCCATCGCGCCGCGATTCGGTGGCCTTCGCTCACTCAGGAGCAGGCACAAGGCCTGGCATTTGTTGAGAACGATCCTCTCTGTCGGCGCAATGTTCGGCTTCTTCTACGGGCTGTCACAGATGCCCCTGGTTGATGCGTTTACGCTTGGCTATACGGCCCCGTTGATGATGACCGGTCTTTCCGCTGTTTTTCTCAAGGAACCCGTTGGGTGGCGGCGCTGGACGGCCGTCGTATTCGGCTTCATGGGCGTAATGGTCATGCTGAGGCCCGGCAGGGGCGAACTGTCCTTCGCGTCAATTGCCGTTCTTGTTGCAGCGTTCTGTTACGCCTGCCAGGCCATTACAGCTCGGCGACTTGCAGGGACCGAGTCGACCCTCGCGCTGTCTTTCTACGTCGTTGTCGGACCAATGATCATCTCGGCCGCGCTCCTGGACAACCAGAACTGGCAAAACCCCGACCTGGTCGGTTGGCTTTTACTCATAGGCGCCGGCGCAAGTTCGGTTCTGGCATGGATCGGCCTGGTTAATGGCTACCGTGCAGCCTCGCCGGCGCTGCTTGCACCACTCGAGTACACGGCACTGATCGGCGGTGCGATTGCTGGCTTCGTATTCTGGGATGAGGTACCGGATGCCTGGGTCGCCGTTGGTGCCGTGATCATTGTGGCATCAGGAGTGTTTGTCGTTTACCGCAACAACGAAGTTGGCGAATTGCCGCAGAACTCTACTGAAACCACCAAGCCGTAGTGCGGGAAGGGTGGTTCCGGCAAAACTGCGCATAGACGGTTGGAACTCAGCGCCGGTTTAGCCAGGGCAAGAAAAAGCGGGCGTAGGCCCGCTTTTCTGGATCTGAAACGGAGAGCCGATCAGTCCACGTCACCTGCCACCAGGCCCGCAACCTGCGACGGCTTGATGTGCAGGGCAGCAGCTACATTGTCGAAAAAATCAACTTCGAGAACGCTGACGCTCTTGTCGCTGCGAAACACATCGGCTAGTGCCTGGATCGTCGCTGCACGATGCGCGTCCGACATTTTCTTGTAGACGCTATTGAGATACTTGACCAGTGTCGCTTCGGCGTAGAGCTCGGAGCGCGCAGCCACACGAATGTCGGCCGACGAAAAATCATCCCCGGTATGGGCCTTCAGGATTTCACGAATCCGATCAACTTCGACGGTCTGGATGTTGATATCCGCATCAGCTGCCCTCGCGAGCGTCATCAGCAGTACTTCCTTAAACAGCTCGTCCTCGTGGTCCGCACTAACGTCAGAACCGCCGAAGATATTCAATACGTTCTTGAGATCTGCGATCGCCATTTATGTTCTCGCTTTGTTTGTTATGTGGCTGCGCTTTGGACATCGCAGGCAAGCCCCGAAGTATACACACCAATATCGACCAGGTTCATCACCAGCGGACTCCGAGCCAACAATAATAACCTGAAAAATGCAGCAAATTGAAGGCGTTTTTCAATCTATTTTTCTCCTTGGAATCTATTGGCTTACGAGACATACTGCATGTGGGCTAACAATTGAGAAGGAGGTGATCCATGTCGAGTGAGATAACAAGGGTATCTGGGAAGCCATTGGGATTGACGCGGACATCGGAGCATCTCCGCACAGATCACTGACCCTCCTTTTCCGATACAAGGTCTCACGGAAAGCCGCAGCGATGCGGCTTTCTTTGTTTTCAGGCAACACTGAGACGGCGACCGAGCCCCGCTAGCGGGACAGGACGGGCTCCAACTCGCCGAGGAGGCGGTCGATCTCCGCGTGACTGTTGTAATGCACGGGCCCAACACGGACCGCGCCACCGGTTTCGTAAATGCCGAGAGCCTTCGCGACTTCTATCGCGTAATTGTGCCCGCTCCAGACGAATATATTCTTTTGCGCCAGCGATTCAGCAATAGTCGCTGAGCCAATACGATCGTGGGTAAACGCGACGGTGGGAACGCGCCGCTGCATCGCCTCGTCGTCGGTAATGCCCTGTATCGTTACACCATCGAACTGATTTAGCCCGTTGATCAGGTGCTCGGCCAGGCTCTTTTCGTAATCAAAAAGAAAGTCCATTGCCGCATGCAGTGTCTGGCTCCGACCGGAAAGATGCGACCAGCGACTCACATAATCCTGTGCCATCGTGCTGCCGATCGAGGCGAAATAGTCAACCGCTGCAGCAACCCCGGCAAAATCCTCATGACTTTGTGTCCCCGTTTCGAAGCATCCCGGTATCTCCGCGGGTGCCGGACGAACCTTGTAAGGTTCAAGGCGTTCCAGTATTTCTCTCCGCCCCCAGAGAATGCCCTGGTGTGGGCCGAAGAATTTGTACGCCGAGCAAACCAGGAAATCACAACCGATTTCCTGCACGTCGGTCGCGACGTGCGGCGCTGACTGCACGGCGTCGATGTAAGTAATGACGCCCGCATCCCGGGCGCGATCGCATATCGAGGAGATATCGTTGATCGTCCCTGTCAGGTTGCTGGCCCCACCGACACACAGCAGGCGCGTTCTGTCGCTCAGCAGGTCATCGAGAACTTCAAGATCAAACTCAAAGGATTCCGTGTTAAATGGCAGCCACTTGATGGTCAAATCGAGGTCGCGGGCCAGCATTACCCAGGGCCAGACATTCGCATCATGGTCCATTTTCGACAGCACGATTTCATCGCCGGGCTTGAACAACCGACCCAGCGACCGCGAGATGTGTAGGGTCAGCGTCGTCATGTTGTGGCCAAAAATGAGCTCATCGGGCGACGGTGCATTCAGAAAGTCGGCCATTGCCACGCGCGCCGCATCCACAACGCTGCCTGCTTCCTCTGAGGAGGCGAAATAGCCGCCGAGATTGGCATTGGTTTTTAGCAGGCAGTCCGACATTGCCTCGGCAACACTTTGCGGCACCTGCGTGCCCGCCGGATTGTCGAAATAAATGCGTGGAACACCATTGTCGGCGATCGAGAGCGCAGGAAACTGCGACCTCACCGTTTCGAGATCGAATTGCATGATTTATTCCTGTGGTTTCCCGCCCCATTTTTCGCGGTGCGCATCTTCCGCACGCTGCCGAACCCTGGCGTGCCTGCGCGTCAGCATTAGTGAATCGGGGTCGCATACCTCCGCCTTGATAATGCCGAGGTCGTAGGCAGCATCGAAGAGGCTGGGGTACCAGCGCTCCCAGTTGGGCAATAAGGTTTCGACTTGGTCGCGAAGAGTCATAGCCCGAATGTAACCGAGCAATGCAGTGATGACAAACGAATTGGCAGGGCCCTTGCCTTGGCAATTTGACAGCGGTCGCCAGACAGACAATCAGCGGTTTCCTATTCCTCGAGTAACCGCAATCCCAACAGGCATGCGCCGAGTATCATCGCGCCAAGAACGATGGTTGGCAATTGTGGAAGCATCGATGTCGTCGTATCGATCAGTTGCGGCGGAATCGACGGAAACAAGCTTGCCGCTATGGTTACGAAGTCGGCGAGCGGCTTGATGGCAATTGCCCCGCCAACCAGCGCCGCGACCGGTACCGCGAGGCGTCGCAGCCAAAGTCGACGGCGGACTCGCTTGACAACGGCCGCACTGAATCCTGAGTCCGCTATCGGCGCCGAAGCAAACATCGACTCGAGCAACCGGTCATCTGCATCTTTCATTTTATCAGCCATGTTGATGATCTTTGATATCGAAACTCGTCCTGATCTTCTGTTTACCACGAAAAATTACCGATTTCACTGTGCCAACCGGCATTGACGTCGCCTCACCAATCTCTCGATGCGACAGCCCGCAGGCATAGGACATGATCATGATGGCGCGCTCTTCCTCGTCCAGCACCGCGAGCAGCTTGTCGAGATCCGTCACCTCATCGGATTGCAGGGTGTAGGTCTGAGAATCCGTTTCCATCTTGTGTCCCACCTGCTCGATGATTTCCGCATACCGCTTCGACTTCCTCTTTGACTGCAGGAATGTCGTGTACGCGACCTTCAGCAACCAGCCGATAAACGAGCCCCGGCCGGAATACGTATGCATCTTTTCCCAGGCGTGCATGAAACAATCCTGTGACAGATCATCCGCCGCTGAAATGTCTCCCGCCAATTTGCGCAGGAAGTTGCGCACCTGCGACTGGTGGCGACGCACAAGCTCGCCGAAGGCGGCCGTGTCCTGTCTGGATACGACTCTTGCAACGAGTTCATGGTCTTCAACCCTGGTCAATGTCGAAATTCCGGTTATTGGCTATTGATCAGCTACTGATTACGATCGGTGAACCTGTGCAGAATCAAATAGGCAATACCAATTGCCAACGGAAACGCTGCGCCAGCCAGGAGGCCGCGAAGCGCATCTTCATCCGGCACTGCGAATCCTATCAACACGAGACCAACGGCGAGCGATAACCAGATCACGCCCAGGCGCAGATCCTTGTCTTTGCTGGGCTTGGGGTGTCCGAGGCGATCGATCACTTCCGGCGTCAGTTCTTGCCCTTTATCCAGTGCCATACGAAACGTCTGTTGCATCTCGCTGCGCGCGCGATATCGAAACCAGAAGAATATGCAGATGACGACCGTCAATCCCAGGAACATTGTAATTGGTACCCATTCAACGTTATTCACTTTGTTACTCCATAACTCGCTATTGAGGATGTCTTCACCCGGTAGATGCCTGCAGCGTCAACATTGGATGCAAGAAAATAAGCACCTGTTTTCATTGACATAATACTGGCAGGCCCTGCTCTTGCGGGCGTCCTGCCGGGTACTGGCCGCGGTGTCATACGAAACCCGGGTTGAGTCAACCAAGCTGGAGAGGATACGTTGATATAGCGTATCTGCCTTCAGGATCGCTGTACAGGGAACCACCATGACGACAAAGGACGCTGTCATTGCTGCCAATCGCTTCGGCCTGGGCGCCCGTCCGGGCGATCTCGGCAGCGCTGTGAAGAACCCTCGATCCTGGCTGCTGGATCAGCTTCAGGGTCCCTCACGAGCCTATGCCGAGATACGCCAGTTACCGCGCTCCGATGAAGTACTTGTCGAGGTACAGGACGTTCGTCGTGAGCAGCGCGACATGCGACAAGCCGAAAATCCCGATGCCGACATCGTCAAGGCCTATGGCAAGCTGGTTCGCCGCCACTACATCGAGCAGACGGCGGCTCGATACCGGGCCGCGGCAGTGTCGGATACGCCTTTTCACGAACGGCTCGTACACTTCTGGTCAAACCATTTCGCAGTGTCGGCCGACAAACAGCCGATGCCAGCCATTGCAGGCCTGTTCGAAAACGAAGCCATTCGGCCCAATGTCAGCGGTAAATTTGTTGACCTGCTGCTGGCGGTCGAACAGCATCCGGCGATGATTATTTACCTGGACAACCAGCGTTCCGTCGGGCCGAACTCAACGCTGGGCAAGCGCGCAAATCGCCGACAGAACAAGCAGGAGTTCGGCCTGAATGAAAACCTGGCGCGTGAAATCCTCGAGCTGCACACTCTCGGCGTCGACGGCGGTTATACGCAGGATGATGTGACGCGATTTGCAAACGTGATCACCGGCTGGTCGATCGGAGGCGCCAACGACAAGGGTCGATTTGCAGACGGTGATCCCGGACGGTTTGAATTTCGGGAAAATATTCATGAACCGGGTGAAAAAATCCTGCTCGGCAAGAAATACCGGTCTTCCGGAGTCGCACAGGGAGAAGACGTCTTGCGCGATCTCGCCGTGCATCCATCGACCGCGCGCTTCCTTTCAATCAAACTCGCCCGTCACTTTGTCGCGGACGAGCCGCCCCCTGCCCTGGTCGACCGATTGACAAGAAGTTACCTGGCAAGCGGTGGCGACCTGCCGACCGTTTATGAGTCGCTTATTACGGCAACAGAGTCCTGGGACAGCGCGCAGAGCAAGTACAAGACACCGCACGACTTCGTCATTTCTACGCTGCGCGCGTTTGACCACTCGCCGGACAATCCCCGCTTCATCATCGGCGCACTTGATCTTATGGGCCAGGCACCTTTCCGTCCAGGTTCGCCGGAAGGTTGGCCGGACACGGCACAGCAATGGGGTGGCGCCGATGCCCTGTACAAACGAATCGAATGGGCCAACACGGTTGCCCGCGTTGTCGGCTCGCGCGTCAACCCTGTAGAACTTGGGGACGTCGTACTTGGAGCGGCTTTCAATCCGGAAACAAGGAAGGCGATCGGACGCGCCGAAAGTTTTGCGCAGGGCATAACGTTATTGCTCGCTTCACCGGACTTTCAAAGGAGATGAGCATGTTGACGCGCAGAAATGTGATCAAGGCGATGGGACTGGCCGCCGCAAGCTACGGCACGCCACGCATCGCACTGGCTTCGGCGGACACGGATGCACGTTTCGTACTCGTCGTATTGCGTGGCGCCGTTGATGGTCTCGCGCTTGCGGCGCCCTACGGCGATGGCAATTACCGGCGTGCCCGCGGAGAGTTGGCTATCGAGGCACCCGGACAAAGCGGCGGACTGCTCAAGCTCGACGGCTTGTTTGGTCTGCATCCGTCGCTGGCGGTAATGCACGGTCTTTACACGAAGCGCGAGGCAGTTGTACTCCACGCGGTTGCCAGTCCGTATCGTCAGCGCTCACATTTTGACGGCCAGGACGTATTAGAGACTGGCGCGGCACGAGTTGGCGCCTTGCGTGATGGATGGCTGAACCGGGCATTGGGATCACTTACCGGTAGTTCGGACCTTGCGATTGCGCTGGCGCAAAACTCGCCGCTTGTACTCAGAGGTGATCACGCCGTAACAAGCTGGGCACCGTCGCGGCTGCCGGATGCCGATGACAGCACTATCGCGCGACTGCAGCGGCTGTATGCCGATGACGCCTTTTTTGCCTCGCGGCTCGACCAGGCCCTGAAGTCGCAAAACATCGCAGACGGCATCACCGGCATGGCTGCGTCAAAACCCCGTGGCAACGAGGCTCAGCAGTTCTCCGAACTGATGCAGTCCGCCGCGCGATTTCTCACGGCGACAAACGGGCCGCGCATCGCGGTGGTCGAACTGGGCGGTTGGGATACGCACGCCAACCAGGGAGCGAATAGCGGAGCGCTTGCTAACCGCTTCGCAGCGCTTGACGCCGGACTGGGTAAATTGCATGAGGGTCTTGACGATGCATGGCAAAACACCGTTGTTGCCGTCGTTACCGAATTTGGCAGGACCGTACACGTCAACGGTACCCGGGGCACGGATCACGGAACGGGTACGACCGCCATGCTATTGGGCGGCGCCGTTCGTGGCGGTCATGTTATTGCTGACTGGCCGGGCCTGGCGAAGAGCCAGCTCTACCAGCAGCGCGACCTGCGCCCAACCGCGGATATTCGTAGTGCATTCAAAGCGATACTGCAGGACCATCTGCAGGTCTCGGCCGGTGATATCGAGATTGAGGTCTTTCCCGATAGCGCCGGCACCCAGGCGCTGCAGGACCTGATTGTGGTTTAAACCGCGCCCTTTAAACCCGCGCGGCAATATCCCGCGTTTAAAGCGGGTATGGAACTGATAAGCCGCCTGCAAGATCCACGCTACTACCAGATCGCCGTACTGACGTCGCTTGTCGCCTTTGGCGTACTCGTACTGGATTTTGGTATCCACTGGCAGAACGCCGTGACCATCGTCACTACGGCGCTCGCGGTGCAATACCTCGGCACCCGCTACGCACGTCTGCCGCGCTTCGATCCCCTCAGCCCGCTGATTACGTCGCTGTCGTTGACGCTGCTGCTGCGCACCGACGAACCGGCCATCGCTGCGCTTGCCGCCGCCATTGCGATCGGCAGCAAGTTCCTCATTCGTTTTCGGAGCAAGCACGTCTTCAACCCCGCGAACGTCGCACTGGTAACGCTGATGCTCGCCAGTGACCACGCCTGGGTCTCTTCCGGACAATGGGGCAGCGCTGCGATCGGCGCTTTTACGCTCGCCTGCCTCGGGTTCCTGGTGCTAACCCGCGCCCGGCGCGCGGAGACTACAGTTGCGTTCCTCATCATCTACGCGGCGCTGCTACTGGGCAGGGCTTTGTGGCTCGGTGACCCGCCTGCAATACCGTTGCACCAGTTACAAAACGGCGCGCTGCTGATTTTCGCCTTCTTCATGATTTCGGACCCGAAAACAACACCGGATACGGCGTGCGGTCGTGTGCTTTTCGCCGCGCTCGTTGCGACCGTCGCCTTCACCATACAGTTCATTTACTACGAGCCAAACGGCCCCATTCTCGCCCTGATCGCCCTGGCGCCGACCGTACCCCTGATCGATTTCCTGATGCGCGGCGAGCTTTACGGTTGGGACCGCACCGTCGCTCGAAACACGAAATTCAACAAAGGAGTTTATCGATGAAGATCCTGATATCTATTGCGGCGGCCGTCTTGACCGTTGTTATCACGACCTCTGCGCAGGCGTTCTGTGGCTTCTACGTTGCTCGCGCAGACACCAGCCTGTTCAACCGGGCTTCCCAGGTCGTCCTGGTAAGAGATGAAAACCGAACGGTCATCACGATGGCGAACGATTTCGAGGGCGAGGTTGAGGACTTTGCAATCGTGGTTCCGGTACCCACGATGATCGAGCGCGAGCAGATTCATGTCGGGGACCGGGCAATTATCCAGCACCTGGACGCTTACACATCGCCGCGCCTGGTTGAATACCACGATCCCGACCCCTGCATGAGGTACGACCGCCGAGAGATGCTGGAAATGGACAGCTCGCTCCCGGCGACCAATGCGCAGCGGAAAATGGCGGCTCGCTCAAAGGGCGTCACGATCGAGGCGAGCTACACTGTGGGCGAGTATGACATCCTCATTCTCTCGGCGTCACAAAGCGACGGATTGATTCGCTGGCTGAATGACAATGGCTATCGCATTCCTAAAGGTGCGGGACGCGTCGTCGACAGTTACCTGAAACAGGACATGCGTTTCTTCGTTGCCAAGGTCAACGTCGAGGCGCAGTCGAAGCTAGGCTACCAATACCTGCGTCCACTGCAGGTCGCCTACGAAAGCAATAAATTCATGTTGCCCATCCGCCTCGGCACGCTTAATGCAAAAGGCAAACAGGAACTCTATGTCTATGCGCTGACGCGAACGGGGCGCGTCGAGACGACCAACTACCGCACGGTCAAACTGCCGACGAATACGGACGTGCCTGAGTTCGTGCAGGGTGAATTCGCCGACTTCTACCGGGCGATGTTCGACAAACAAACGCGGGCGGAGAAGGATCGTGCCGTGTTTCTCGAATATGCCTGGGATATGGCCTGGTGCGACCCGTGCGCAGCTGACCCGCTGAGCGCAAAGGAGCTGCGCCAGCTGGGCGTGTTCTGGATCGACGGTGACGGCGCGAAAGGCGCGAGAAAGATCGCGCCGGCGTCCGCACAAAACGTGTTCGTGACCCGCTTGCACGTACGCTACGACCGCGATCATTTCCCGGAGGACCTGGTGTTCCAGGAAACCGGTGATCGACAGAACTACCAGGGGCGCTACGTTATTCGCCATCCGTGGAAAGGTCCAACCAGCTGCGATGCGACGGAGTATTTTGCGGAAGTCCGCAATCGACAGGAACGCGAGGCACAAATGCTCGCGAGCCTGACCGGCTGGAACATCGACGACATACGATCAAAAATCAGTTTCGCCGAAGGAAAATCGCCTGAAACAGGGAAGGAACCCTGGTGGAAACGGCTCTGGGGCTAGCCCTTGTGCGCTTTCCAGGCGGCGATAACTTCCGCCTCGCGTGCTGCATCGAGCCCCGCGCGCAACTTGCCGGTGCGCTCGGCGTCAAGTGTGTCCCACCAGCCGAGAATATCGCGCAGCGTCTCACGCGCCGGCCTGTTCCGCAGGCCGGCCTTGATCGCCCGCGCCGCGCTGAAACCACCGGCACTGGCCTCGGGCCCCGACGAGGGATGCCAGATCGGCAAGTTGCGGCCGCCGATCAGGTCCTGCTCATACGCGAACTCGGTGCCAATCCAGACCGGATCGACCTCGGCAGCGGTGAGCGCTTTGCAATCTTCCAGAAGCTTGCCCATGGTGTAGGCGCGCGCCGGGTTCGTCATGTTGTAAGTACCGGATATTTCCTGTTCCAGGCAATCGACGGTGAAGTTGGCGAGGTCTCCTACATCAACGAACTGTATCGAATCATCAGGCGCGCCGGGCCAGACCATCTCCCCGCCCTTTCGCGTGCGGATGGGCCAGTAGGAGAAGCGGTCAGTATGGTCCCCGGGACCTGCAATATAGTTGGGCCGAAGCACGGTTAAGCGATCGCTGCCGACTTCCGCAGCGGCCCGCTTTTCGCAAAGCACTTTGAGCGCCCCGTACGTTTCACCGCTCACCTCCTCAACGGTCTCATCCTCCATCGTGGCCAACGGCGAGTCTTCATGGTTCTCCACGGTAAAGTCGGCATAGACCGAAAGCGTAGATATGAACAGGTAACGGTGAGTATTTTTCGCCAGCAGGCGTGCCGAATCCTGCACGTGCCTGGGAACGTATCCCGAGTTATCAACTACGGCGTCCCAGCTGCGGCCCTCCAGCCCCTGCAGTCCGCCGTCGCGATCGCCTTTGATTTTCTCGATATCGGGAAACAGGCCGCTGTTGGTTCGGCCGCGGTTAAACAGCGTCACCGAATGGCCGCGGCGTAACATCTCGCGGACCATGTGCGGCCCGATGAACCCGGTACCGCCAAGCACGAGGACGCTCAGCGCCCGGCCAGCCGCGTCTCTTTCAGTAGCCTCTGCCGTTGTCGGTAAACCGCTGGCCAGAGCGGCGCCAGCCAGCGCGCCGGCCTTGATGAAATCGCGTCTGCTGCCTTTCATTGGATTCTGCCTTCATCTGTCGGTCGTTAGCGGAAACGGCCCTGAATCTTCGCAAGCTCGTCTTTGCCGGGATTCAGGTCATCCAGTGGCAACTTCGAAAGTGGCGTCTCGACGTTGCCCATGAGCTCATGCATTTCGGCACGCGATTCATCAACGTACAGCAGGCCTGTAGTGATTTCGCCCGCATTGAAGCGTTCGCGAAGGTACTTGAACGCAGCCGCCCGACTGGTCGGATCATAACCACGATCAACCTTGCGCAGCACGATAGTATCCCCACCATGCAGATGAATCGGCATGGCCTCTCCCTCGGCATAGGAGGCCTTGATCTCTTCAGACGGGTGAATGTAATCCACGTTGACCACGTGATGGTAGTGCTCGCGCGTGTGCGCGTAACTCTTGGTGGAGCCTTCGTGATCGTTGAACGTGACACAAGGGCTGATAATGTCGAGTAGTGAGAAGCCGCTATGCAACAGGGCACCCTTCAACAAGGGCACGAGTTGTTCCTTGTCACCCGAGAAACTGCGCGCAATATAGGTGGCCCCGAGACTCAGCGCCGTGCTGACGGGGTCAATCGGCTCCTGGGTATTTGCCATACCCTTCTTCGGCAGGGTACCGATGTCAGCGGACGCTGAGAACTGGCCCTTCGTCAAACCGTAAACGCCGTTGTTCTCAATGACGTAACACATATTCAGGTTGCGTCGGATGGCATGTACGAACTGACCTACACCAATAGACAAGGAATCCCCATCACCCGAGACGCCGATGTACATGAGGTCCCGGTTTGCCGCGTTGGCTCCCGTCGTGACAGACGGCATGCGCCCGTGAACCGAGTTGAATCCGTGCGACTGGCTGACGAAGTACGCCGGCGTCTTCGACGAACAGCCGATGCCGCTCATCTTCGCGAGCATGTGTGGTTCGATGTCCAGCTCAAATACTGCCTGGATGATCGCCGCTGTCACCGAATCATGCCCGCATCCGGCACACAGCGTAGATACGACACCCTCATAGTCCCGGGATGTGAGTCCGAGCTTGTTCTTTGGCAGGCCAGGATGAGAAATCCTGGGTTTCGCAATGTAAGTCAAAGTCGTTCGCCCCTTCTCAAGCCGCGCGCCCTTTCGCGATTTCCTCGAGCACCCTATCAACGACGAAACCGGCGTTAATCGGCATGCCGTTGTAGTGCAACAAGGAAACCAGTTTTTGCTGATCGGCGTCTATGTCATTGATCAACAACATGCGTAGCTGAGCGTCACGATTCTGCTCAACCACGTAGACGACCTCGTGCTGTTCGATGAAGTCGCGAACCGCATTTGTAAACGGAAACGCTTTGACGCGGCAGTAATTGAGGCCGATGCTTTCTGCCTCGAGCCGGTCAAGTGCTTCTTTGCAGGCACCGTCACCACTACCTACAGTCAGAATCGCCGACTTGTTGAATTTGGAGTAGCGAATTTCTGCTTCCGGCACCATCGTACGCGCCGTCTCCCACTTGACGAGGAGCCGGTCAACTACCTCCTGGTACTCGTCGGAATCCTCGGTATACCCGCCGAGCTTTGTGTGACCGGAGCCGCGTGTGAAATACGCGCCTTTCGGGTCCACGCCGGGGAGTGTGCGATACGGGATACCGTCGCCATCAACGTCAAGATAACGGTAGAAGTTCTCCATTTTCTCAAGCTCTTCGGCGCCGAGGACTTTGCCGCGATCGGGAACATAGTTCTCGTCCCATTGCAGCTCCGGAATCATCCAGTCATTCATGCCGATATCCAGGTCAGACAGCACCATGATCGGCGTTTGCAGGCGCTCTGCCAGGTCGAATGACTGCACCGCCATATAAAAGCAGTCCGCCGGGTCGGCAGGAAACAGCAGCACGTGCATAGTGTCGCCATGCGATGCATAAGCACAGCTCATGATGTCGCATTGCTGTGTGCGTGTCGGCATCCCGGTTGACGGACCAACGCGTTGTACATTGAATATCACCGCCGGGATCTCTGCATAATAGGCGAAACCTATGAATTCGCTCATTAACGAGATGCCTGGTCCGCTCGTCGGCGTAAACGATCTCGCGCCCATCCAGTTCGCACCGAGAACCATGCCGATGGCCGCAAGTTCGTCCTCCGCCTGGATGATGCAATAGGTGCGTTTATCAGTTTCCGGGTCGACCCGATAGTGCTGGCAAAAGTCCCGGAAGGCATCCATCAGGGACGTGGACGGTGTAATCGGGTACCACGCTCCCACTGTCGCCCCGGCGTACATGCAACCCAATCCGGCCGCCGTATTTCCGTCAATGACAATATGGCGATTGGTCGCATCCATTTTTTCGACGCGCATCGGCAGCGGGCAGGGGAAATGCTCCATCGCGTAATCGTGGCCAAGCTTGATGGCCTCCATGTTCGAGGCAATAAGCTTCTTTTTGGCCGCGTAGGTTTCTTCCAGCAGGTCTGTGATGACGTTGAGATCGAGGTCGAGCAGCGCCGCCAGTGCGCCGACGTACGCGATATTCTTCATCAGGATGCGCGCCCGCGCGCCATCGAAATGTTCGTTGCACATGCGCGAGAACGGGATACCAATAACGGTTATGTCGTCACGATCAAGCTGTCTGCTTCGCGGCCAGGTAGAGTCGTAAACCAGCCAGCCGCCGGGGGAAACATCCGCCATGTCCCGGGCGTACGTCTGCGCGTTCATCGCGACCATTACGTCAACGCGATTGGAGCGCGCGTGGTAACCCGCCCCGGTTACCCGGATCTCGTACCAGGTCGGCAGCCCCTGAATATTGGATGGAAAGTAATTCTTGCCGACAACCGGCACACCCATGCGAAAAATGGACTTGCGCAACAGTCCGTTGGCGCTCGCAGAACCGGTACCGTTAACGGTGCCAATCTTGATAACAACGTCATTTACGGTCGCCACTCAGAAGCCCTTATTTAGCGACGCCGCCCGCGGCGTTTTTGCCCAGAGGGGCCGGCGTTTCATCGCTGGCGTATGGAATCAGGATTGTCGATTTCTGCATATCCCAGGCACCGGTGGGGCAGCGCTCGGCGCACAGGCTGCAGTGCACGCAGATATCCTCATCCTTGACCATGACTCGCGCCGTGTGCGGCAACCCGGCAGATACGTACAGCGCCTGGTCGCGATTCTCAGCGGGCGCCGAAAGCCGTGTGCGCAGATCGTCCTCGTCACCATCCAGTGTGATGGTCAGGCAATTCACCGGGCAAATATCGACACAGGCATCGCATTCTATGCAGAGGCTTTCTGTAAATACGGTCTGGATATCGCAGTTGAGACAGCGCTCGACTTCCGCAATCGCCTGTTCCGCCGTAAAGCCCAGCTCGACTTCGATATCCAGCGTCTTGAAACGCTTTTTCAGGTCGACATGCGGCATCAGGCGACGTGAAGACGGATCGTAGTCGTTGGAATAGCTCCACTCGTGCATACCCATCTTCTGGCTTGCGAGGTTCAGTCCCGTCGGCAGACGGTCTTCGATGTCTTCGGCCTGGCAATGTTTGTGAATTGAAATCGCCGCTTGATGGCCATGCTCGACGGCCCAGATGATGTTCTTCGGGCCGAATGCGGAATCGCCGCCAAAAAAGACGCCTTCCCGACCGCTCATCATCGTGGTCTCGTCAACGACCGGGCATTCCCATTTGTCGAACTCTATACCGAGATCGCGCTCTATCCACGGGAACGCGTTGTCCTGCCCTATCGCGAGCACTACATCGTCGCAAGGAATGATCTTTTCGCCAGTCACGCGGCCACGGTCGATGCGCCCGTTCTCGTCGATCTTGTATTCCATGAGCTCGAACTTCATGCCAACGAGCTTGCCATCCTCGATCACAAATTCTTTTGGCGAATGGTTGACGAGGATCTCGACGTTCTCCTCTTCTGCATCGTCCAGTTCCCATGCGGACGCCTTGAAGAACCCGCGGGGTTTTCGTGCCATGACCTTCACGTCTTTCGCGCCAATCCGCAGCGAAGTTCTGCAGCAGTCCATTGCAGTATTGCCGACGCCAATTATCAGCACGCGCTCGCCGATGGACTCGATGTGCTCGAAAGCGACCGATTCCAGCCAGTCAATGCCGATATGAATGCGATCGGAATCATAACGGCCCGGAATCTCGAGATTCTTGCCGCGAGGCGCACCGGTGCCGACGAAAACCGCGTCGTAGTCTTCGTCCAGCAGACTCTTGAGGCTTTCGATCGGGTGGTTGAGCTTGAGATCGACGCCCATATCGAGGATGTAGCCAATCTCCTCGCCGAGAACCTTCGGCGGCAAGCGGAATTTCGGGATATTCGTCCGCATCAGCCCCCCGGTTGAATCGAGCGCCTCGAATATCGTCACCTCGTAGCCCAGCGGGCGAAGGTCGTTGGCAACCGTCAGCGATGCACATCCAGCGCCGATCAACGCGACATGCTTGCCGTTGTTCTGCGCGGGCGGTTTCGGCAAACGATCTGTTATGTCGTCACGATGATCTGCAGCAACCCGTTTCAGGCGGCAAATAGCAACGGGCTTTTCCTCAACACGACCACGTCGACATACGGGCTCGCACGGACGATCGCAGACGCGCCCGAGAATGCCTGGAAATACGTTGGATTTGCGGTTCTCCATGTACGCGTCGCTGAATTGCCCCTGGGCAATCATGCGAATGTACGCGGGAACATCGGTATGCGCGGGACAGCCCCACTGGCAGTCTACGACCTTATGAAAGTACTCGGGATTGGCGGTATCTGTTGGCTTCATTCCGATGACTTACCGGTATGGTCCCTCGTGGCCGGTGCGAATGTGGCGTCGCATAAGTGACGCTAGCATAACGGGATCAGGCTGAAAGTAAACAGTTTTGGGAGTGTTACCGCGCGCGGGTGAATTCAAGTCGGCGGCCAAGGATCCGATCGCTCAGCTTTCCATCCTGGTAAGCGACCTCACCATTGACGATGGTGGTGTCGATTGACGCTGAAAACTCGTGGCCTTCGAACGGCGACCACTGGCACTTGCTCAACAGATTTTCTTTATTCACTTTGTAGGGTTTTGCGGGGTCGACAATCACCAGGTCGGCGAACCAGCCTTCACGCACATAGCCGCGTTCGACCACGCCGAAAAGGTCAGCCGGGGCGTGACTCACCCGGTCCACCAGGAGCTCCAACGTGATCTGGCCGTTCGCAACCAGGTCGAAAAGAGTCAGCATGGCATGCTGTACCAGTGGCAAGCCTGCCAGTGACTTGAAGTAGCTCCCGTCTTTTTCACTGACGGTATGCGGCGCGTGATCAGTGGCGATAATGTCGATGCGCCCTTCGTTCAGCGCTGTTATCAAGGCACGGCGATCATCGGCGCTCTTGATGGCGGGATTACACTTGATCCGTGTGCCAAGTTCATCGTAGCGAGATTCGTCGAACCACAAATGGTGCACGCACACCTCGGCGGTTATTCGCTTTTGCGAGCGGTGAGCGTCAGAGAACTGCGGCATCTCCATCGCGGTCGTCAAATGCAGGATATGCAACAAGGCGTCATGACGGCGCGCAAGATCGATGGCCATGCTCGAAGACGCAAAGCAAGCCTCGGCCGAGCGTATCTTCGGGTGCTCCGTAAGCGGCACATCGTCGCCGAACTTCTGCCGTGCCTTCGCCTCGTTCTCCCAGATCATTGGCGAATACTCGCAATGAGTGGTGACCATGATCGGCGAATGCTGAAACAGCTTTTCCAGGACCTCGGGATCATCAACCAGCATGTCACCGGTCGAAGCACCCATGAACGCCTTCACGCCGCAGGCTTCGCCAACCTCGAGCGCCTTCACTTCTTCGATATTGCCGTTCGTAGCACCCAGGTAGAAACCATAGTTCGCCGCACAACGTCCGTCGGCAATGCGGTACTTGTCGGTCAGCGCCGCCCGGGTGGTTGTCTGCGGATTGACGTTCGGCATGTCCATGAAGCTCGTGATCCCGCCGGCTACCGCTGCGGCCGACTCGCTTGCCAGGTCGCCTTTGTGTGTCATCCCGGGCTCGCGAAAGTGGACCTGATCGTCGATCATTCCCGGCAAAAGGAACTTCCCGGCGGCATCGATATGGGCTGCGCCCGACGGCAGCGACAATCCGGAATCGACCCTGGCTATCCGATCGCCTTCGACCAGAACATCTGCGTCGCGGATCTGCCCCTCGTTCACGAGGCGCGCATTCGAAATGAGAAGTTTCTTCAAGAAGCAATCCTCCGGGTCTGTGGGTGCCAAAATATGTCGGTACCGGACCGCCATTATGAAAGGACCGGCCGACTATTGCTACGGCAGCGCTTTGCGGTTAATCGCCGGTTATGCGATAACCCGGAGAATACTCACTGCCGTTGAAACTGATGAACCCCGCCGACTACCTGGATTTGATTCGTAACGCCAAGGTCTACGACGTTGCGTTGCGCTCCGCGCTCGAGCCAGCAGTGAACCTGTCGAAACGACTGAATAATCGAATCCTTATGAAACGCGAGGATTTGCAGCCCGTGTTTTCCTTCAAGCTCCGCGGTGCCTACAACAAGATTGCGACGCTCGAGGCTGACGCACTGCAACACGGCGTAATTTGCAGCTCTGCCGGCAACCATGCACAGGGCGTCGCGCTGGCCGCCGGGAAGCTCGGCGTACGAGCGGTCATTGTCATGCCGGTAACGACGCCGAAGATCAAGACAGATGCGGTACGTGCGCTCGGGGGCGAGGTCGTGCTGCACGGCGACGCTTATGACGATGCCTACGGGCGCGCGTGTGAACTCGCGGAGAGCGAGGGACTGATATTCATCCACCCCTTCGATGACCCTTACGTCATTGCAGGCCAGGGCACGATCGGCGTCGAGATTCTCGAGCAGGTGGATGGCGACATCGACGCCATTTTTGTGCCAATAGGCGGCGGCGGACTCATCGCCGGGATAGCAACCTGGGTCAAGCAGCAACGACCCGACGTACGCATTATTGGCGTTGAACCTGAAGACTCGGCGGCGATGAAACTGTCGCTTGAGGCCGGCGCCCCTGTAACGCTCGAACACGTAGGCATATTTGCCGACGGCGTAGCCGTGCGTCGCGTGGGCGACGAGACATTTCGGCTTTGCCAGCAATTTGTCGACGAGATCATCACCGTCGGCACGGACCAGATCTGTGCCGGAATACGCGACATCTTCGAAGACACCCGCTCGATCGTCGAGCCGGCGGGAGGCCTGACGGTTGCGGCGGTCAAGAAATACGTTGCCCAGCACGGCATCATCGGCCAGACGCTGGTGACCATCAACTGCGGTGCAAACGTGAATTTCGACAGACTCCGTCATATCGCCGAGCGCGCGGCGGTGGGTGAAGAAACCGAAATGCTGCTCGCCGTGGAGATCCCCGAAGAGCCCGGCAGTTTTCGGCGCTTCTGCGAACAAATCGGCCGACGTGGCATTACTGAATTCAACTATCGCTACGCGGACGAGAAGAAGGCGCATATCTTTGTAGGCGTACAACTCACGAACGGCATGCAGGAGCGCTTATCACTGATTGCGCAGCTCCGTGACGCCGGTTTTCCATTGGAAGACCTGAGCGACAACGAAATGGCCAAGCTGCACGTGCGGCACATGGTGGGTGGACGCGCGCCGGCGGTAAGCAATGAACGTATGTTCCGCTTCGAGTTCCCGGAACGGCCAGGAGCATTGCTGGAGTTCCTCAATGCCATAGGAACGGACTGGAATATCAGCCTGTTTCATTACCGCAATCACGGATCTGATTACGGGCGGATTCTCGCTGGCATTGATGTGGCGCAGGAGGAAACGGCCGAGCTCGAGGCGCACCTGGCGGACCTCGGCTACCCGCACTGGGAGGAAAGCGACAACCCTGCCTACACGATGTTCCTGTCCTGAGGCTCGGACGAAGCCCTCGGCCTGCGACCATTTCCGCCGCAGGTGCATCTAACCAACCAAGTTATTCGAATTTCACAAAGAAACGTTTGAGGGAGTCAGCATGCGAGTCAGATCACTCATAGCCGGCCTGTGCGCCGTACTCCTGGCGACCGCTGCCCAGGCGGACCAGGAACAGAAAACGAAGATAAAAATCGCCGTTAGCGACAACGGATCAGACGAACAGACCTTCGTTTTTGACAGCCAGGATGCGGGCTTCGACCTGCAAAGCATGCTGGTAGGCGAAAGCCGCAGCGTTACGGACCGGAACGGGACGACGGCCGATGTGCGACGCACCGCAGGCGGTTTCGAACTTGATCTCGGTGGCAAAACCATCGAACTTCCAGACATGCAGGTCCATGAGGGCATGCACGGCGAACACGACGTAGAAATTCTGATCGATTCCGAAGACGGGGATGTCGGCAAGGACGTAACAAAGGTCAGGAAGGTGAAAGTGATGAAGTCAGGTAGCGCCGACGGCATCACCATTATTTCCGGCAGTGAAATCGATGCGGCAACCCGGAAACGCCTTGCAGAAGCCCTTGAAGACGCCGGTCACAAAGGCGAGATCATGTATATCGACGACGAGATTCACGATGGTGAGCACCAGGCGGGCGCCAAGCGTGAAGTTCGCATCATCAGGAAAAAGGTTGCCGTAACAAACTAGAAATCCCTTATGCTGTTTGTTTCGTAATGACTCGCGGTGGCACATGCTACCGCTTTTTTTCACCACATTTCCCGCATGCGCGCACCGACATCGATGCGCCTGTCCGAACCGTTACCGAGCCGGCCATCCTCGCCGTCTTTGCGGCCGCGAAAATCTTTTTCCATGGTTGCCAGCAACGGCTCCGACATAAAACGGCTGCGCGCGCCATACACATGTTTGTCGCCGTCACGTCGCTGCTGTGTGACGTGATAGCGCAGCGGTGCGACCAATGACAGTGATTGCTTGGCACGCGTCATGGCCACGTAAAGAAGGCGTCGCTCTTCGTCGATCATCTCCGGCTTGCCCGTCGCGAACTCTGACGGAAAGTTTCCGTCAGACACATTCAGTATGAACACAGACTCCCACTCCTGACCCTTGGCCGAATGCACGGTTGAGAGAATCAGGTAATCCTCATCCAGAAACGGATCGCCGGCACGGTCACCGACGGCACTCGGCGGATCCAGCGTCAGTTCGGTAAGAAATCGTTCGCGAGTCGGGTAACGCCCCGAGATCTGCTCGAGCTGCTCGAGGTCGGCTTCGCGCGTGTCGAGACTGTCGTACAGCCTCTCCAGCTGCGGCTGGTACCAACGTCTCACCTGGGTAATTTGCGTGTGCCAGTCCCGCTCATCAAATTCAGCGCCAGAGAGGCTCTCCAGTAGTGCGCAGAAAGCTGGCCAGTCCTCGGCTGTTGCGGCTGGCGGTCGAAATTCTCGTAGCGATGAAAACAGGTGGCCTCCGAGCACGACGTGCTCAAAACAACGGGATGCGTTCGACGGACCCATGCCGGGCAAAAGCTTCAACACCCGAAACGCGGCAACCTCGTTTTTTGGATTCTCGGCCCATTTCAGCACGGCAAGCAGGTCTTTCACGTGCGCCGCTTCCAGGAATTTCAGCCCACCGTATTTCACGTAGGGTATGTTGCGGCGCACCAGTTCCAGCTCGAGACGGTCGCTGTGATGTGAGCCACGAAACAGCACCGCCTGTTCCTTGAGCGCCATCCCGAGTTCGCGATTCCTGAGTATCTCGGTGACAACGTACTCCGCCTCCGCCTCGCCATCTTCGACAGTCACGTATTGCGGCTTACTGCCATTACCGCACTCCGAAAACAGGTTCTTGCGATACTGCCGCTCACTTTCGGCGATAAGGCAATTGGCGCTATCGAGTATTGACTGCGTTGAGCGATAGTTTTGCTCGAGCGTAATGACCTGGGCAGAAGGCATGAACTGGTCCGGAAAGCCGAGGATGTTCTCGACCTCCGCCGCGCGAAACGAATAAATCGACTGTGCGTCATCACCGACAACGGTGACGCCATCGCCATTCGGTTTCAGCGCCTTGATGATATCTGCCTGCACCAGGTTGGTATCCTGATATTCATCGACCAGCACGTGATCAAAGCAGGCGCCGATCTCCTCAGCAAACTCTTTATCCGCAACCAGGTGCTTCCAGTAAATCAGCAGGTCGTCATAGTCGAGCGCCTGGTTTTGCTGTTTGCGAAGAACGTAGTGCCTGAACAACTCGGTCAGTTCGTTGGTCCAGTCACTGCACCATGGATAGGTCTTGTCGAGCGTCTCACTCAATGGCCTCAGCGTATTGACGCAGCGCGAGTAGATGGCAAGGCAGGTATCTTTTTTCGGGAAGCGCCTGGCGGTTTGCGTCAGTTTTTGCTCGTGCCGTACGACATCCATGATGTCGGCCGAGTCGCCCCTGTCCAGTACGGAGAAGCCTGGATCCAGCCCAAGGTTGCTGGCATAACGTCGCAACAGGCGGTTCGCGACGGAATGAAACGTGCCGGACCAAGGTAATCCGCCCGACGGCAGGGCTGACGCCTGTACACCCGCCGTCGATTTCCTGAGGATTGACTCGACCCGTCGGATCATCTCCTGCGCCGCGCGTCGCGTGAACGTTAGTAGCAACACACGCTCCGGGCTAACGCCTGACTGCAACAGGTATGCCACGCGGTGGGCGAGCGTCATCGTTTTTCCGGTACCCGCCCCGGCTATCACCAGCAGCGGGCCCGCCCTCACGCCGCCGTCGTCCGGCACCTCACCGTACTCCGCAGCAATGCGTTGCGCCGGGTTCAACATGGCCATCGGATCGACTTGCTGTATAGCCTGCTGCACGGTTGCCCCTCAAAAGTCTGTATTTTTATACAGTACTGGATGCATTTACAAGGTCGGCAGCAGAAAATCCTCGATGGCCGTGGCCAGAGCGGCCGGTGTCTCGAAATGCAGCATGTGGCCGGCGCCCTCGATAACGACGGTCTCGGCCTCCACAAACATCGGCGCGCTGCTGGCGTGCGGTAATTCACGGGCAAAACGACTCTGGCCACCGATGACGAGCAACGCAGCAGCCGTGGCGGCGCGCCAGCAGGCCTCAGCTTCGGCACGTCGGTACAGCACCGGGTTCGGCAGCTTGTGCCACGGATCGGCGCGCAGTCGTACTTTGCCGTCAGCTCCCTGTCTCCCCCACTCTTTTGCTACGAACAGAGCCTCAGCTGCCGTCATGCCCGGATGCCGCTTGCCGATACGGAATGCCAGCGCAGCAAAATCATCGTAGTCGGTAAATGTCGGCCGCTCGGTCGCCGCTTCTATCCAGGCGCGATATCGCGAAGGCGCGTCAGCCGGCTTGCTATCAGGAAGCCCAAACCCTTCGACGTTGACAAACGCCCTGACGCGCTCGGGAAATGTCCCTGCAAACAGTGCTGCGACGTTGGCGCCCATGCTGTGCCCTACCAGCCGGACCGGTGCCGTCGGCGAGATGACCTGGAGCAATGCGTGCAGATCCGCGAGATAGTCGGGAAACCAGTAGCTGGTGCTGCGGCAGGGCGATCGCCCGAAGCCACGCCAGTCCGGGGCGATCACCCGCCACCCTGCTTGCAGCGCATCGACCACAAACTGAAAGGTCGCACCGGTATCACCCCAGCCGTGGAGGTAGACGACCAGGGGAGAATCCGTACTCCCCCACTCGTACAGACAATAGTCCACTCCGCGAATCACGAGCCTGCGCTCCTCACGCATGGCTTTTGGCTGGTAGATAGCTGCTTCTGTCATCAATCTGTCCTTGCACTACATCTTCACGCGATAAATCGCTGAACGCCCTGAAAGACGCGCCCACACTACGCTTTTTGGCGTCATGTCGTGTATAAACGTGCTGAATATGCTCATCCTGTACCGCGACCCACCTGACGCTTGAACCAATGACCTTCGAAATCGCATTGGTCCTCGGAATACTGGCAATTTCGCTGGTCCTGTTTATCAGCGAAGTGATTCGCATGGACCTTGTGGCGCTGCTGGTGCTCGGCGCACTTGCCGTAACCGGACTGGTTGATTCCAATCAAGCCTTCGCAGGCTTTAGCAACAGCGCGGTCATCACCGTCTGGGCTATGTTTATCCTTAGCGAGGGCCTCACGCGAACGGGCATTGCCGACATCATCGGCCGACAGGTAATGCGGCTCGGCGGCAAGCGCGAAGTCCCGATGATCCTCGTGATCATGATTACCGGCGCCGTGCTCTCGGCGTTCATGAATAACATCGGCGTTGCGGCGCTGATGCTGCCGGTCGTAGTCGGGGTGGCCCGTCGCACTCGCATCCCGGCGTCTCGACTGCTGATGCCGCTCGCTTACTCCACCCTGCTCGGCGGCCTGACGACCCTCATCGGTACGCCGCCCAACCTGCTGATCAGCGAATCGATGGTGCTGAACGGCTATGCGCCGTTTGAGCTTTTTGACTTCACGCCGATGGGCGGCGTGGTCATGATTGTCGGCGTTGTGTTCGTTGCGCTGGTCGGGCGATTCCTGCTACCAAAAACGCACGGCGAACGCGGCAAGCACGTCAGTCAGCGAAGCCTGCGTTCTCGCTACAAGCTGCAGGAACGCACGTTCATGTTACGCATCCCAAGTGATTCGATACTCGTCGGCAAGTCGCTTGCAGAAAGCCGTATCGGGTCTTCCACCGGGCTTATCATCCTCTCGCTGCTGCGAGGCGGCCGCAGCGAGACCCTGCCGGGCCGCCAGACCATCATTCGGGGTGGCGACGGCATCCTTGTCCAGGGCCGACTCGATCAGTTTCGCGAGCTACAACGCTGGAGCGACCTGGTTATCGAACGAGAAGCGCCGGTCCTCAAATCCATGGTGGCTTCGAAGGTCGTGTATGCCTCTGTAACCATCGCTGAAGGATCACCCGTTGTCTCGGAGCTGGTCCGCCACGCCGGCTTTCGGAAGCGGTTCGACGTCGCCGTCGTCGGGCTGCTGCGTCGCGATGGCTATCGCCTGACGAATCTCGCTTACGTACCGGTCAAGGCCAACGACAAGGTCCTGGTGCAGGGCGAAGTCGAGGCGATCGAACAACTCGAGAAATTCCCGGACTTCAGCGCCGTCGAGGTCTTTACGCCTGAACAACTCGCTGAGACTTATCACTCCGACGAACGCATGTTTGTCGTCCGATTGCCGAAGCACAGCGGACTCGTCGACGAGACTCTTGGCAAGAGTCGTCTCGCCGATGTCTTCGACTTCCGTGTCATCGCCGTGTTTCGTGATGGCGAACTCAAGGTCATGCCGCGCGGCGACGAAGTCCTGTTGGGCGGCGATCTGCTGCTCATTGAAGGTCAGCACAATGATCTCGACGTGCTCCGCGGGTTGCAGGAACTGGAGATCGATACCAAGGTTTCCGCCAATGTTTCGGCCTTCGAGTCAGAACGCCTGACATTGATGGACGCAACGCTCGACCCCCGCAGCACTCTCGCCGGTCGGTCGATCGGCGAACTGAATTTCCGCGAACGCTATGGCATTGAGCTTGCGGGCATCTGGCGCGAGGGAGAAACGGTGGGTACGGATCTCGCCAACGAGCGACTGCAGGTGGGTGACGCCCTGTTGCTTCTGGGACCGCGCGATCGCCTGCAGCTGCTTTCGTCGGACTCCGACTTCCTGATACTGACGCCACTCGGCCAGGAGCCGCCCGACACGCGCAGAGCCCCGCTGGCGGCCTTCATCATGCTTGCCGTCGTTGTGACCGTGATGCTCGGCTACGCACCCATTTCTATTGCCGCGGTGATTGGCGGAACCATCATGGTATTGACCGGCTGCCTCAATATGGAGCAGGCCTATCGGGCGATCGACTGGCGCGCTATCTTCCTGATTGCCGGCATGCTGCCGCTCGGCACGGCTATGCAGGATACAGGCGCAGCTACCTATCTTGCCGATCAGGTCATGGAGCTCCTCGGGGACGCAGGACCATGGCCCGTCATCATGGGCCTTTACATCCTGACGGCGATGGCGACGATGATCATCCCAACCGCAGCACTGGTCGTCCTGATGTCCCCGATCGTCCTGTCCGCCATGTCCGACATGGGCCTGGCGCCCGAGACCGCAATGATGGCCGTTGCCATGGCGGCCTCCGCCAGCTTCACCAGCCCGATTTCGCACCCGGCCAATATCCTTGTCATGGGACCGGGCGGATACCGGTTTGTCGATTACCTGAAAGTCGGCGTGCCGCTGACCATCGTCGTCTTCATAACCGTGATGGTGCTACTGCCGATCCTCTGGCCGTTGGCGCCAGCGGTATAGACACGCAAAGCGGTAACGCCAGTAACCCACCAAGGAGCGTCGCAGTTGACCACCAGAATCGTTATAGCAGGAGCCGGACATGCCGCGGGCCAGGTCGTTGCGACTCTGCGTCATGAGAAGTTCAAAGGAAAGATCGTCCTGATCGGTGACGAACCCTACCTGCCCTACCAGCGCCCACCGCTATCGAAGAAGTTTCTCGCCGGCGAAATGCCTGTCGATCGACTGTTCCTGAAGCCCGCCAGCTTCTATGAAGATCCGCAGATAGAGTTGCAGCTGGATACGACGGTCACTTCCATCGATCGTACCGCCGGTTCACTGGCCATCGAGGGCGGCGATGCCATCGCCTACGACAAACTCATTCTTGCACTGGGTTCGCGTGCGAGACCTCTGGCCGTCGAGGGGACCGGTCTGAAGCACGTTCACTACCTGCGCGGCATCGCTGACGTTGAGGCAATTCGTGCGGAGTTCGAGGCCGGGCGGCGGCTGGTCATCGTCGGGGGAGGATACATCGGGCTTGAAGTTGCCGCCGTCGCGCGCAAGCTCGGCCTGGACGTAACCGTCGTGGAGATGACTGATCGCGTCATGAGCCGGGTTGTCTCTCCCGAGATATCGGATTTCTATCAGATCGAGCATACCAACCAGGGCGTCAAATTCCGGCTTTCGACCAAGGTCAGGGCATTGCGAGGCAAGAAGCGCGTCAAACAAGTGGTGCTGGACGACGATAAAGAAATCCGTGCCGACTTTGTCATTATCGGAGCGGGTATCCTGCCCAACACCAAACTTGCCCGGGAAGCCGGTCTCGACGTAGCAGATGGCATTGTTGTTGATGACCGCTGCCAGACCAGCGACCCAGACATCTATGCCGTGGGCGACTGCACCTCACACCCGAACGATATCTATGGCCGCCATCTGCGCCTGGAGTCAGTCCACAATGCCCTTGAACAGGCCAAAACCGCCGCAAACAACATTTGCGGCAAGGAAACCCACTACTGTGAGGTGCCGTGGTTCTGGTCGGATCAGTTTGATCTGAAGCTGCAGATTGCCGGTCTTTCCGACGGCTACGACGATATTGTGATCCGCGGCAATCCGGCGGAGCGTTCTTTCGCTTGCCTGTATCTCAGGAAGGGCCGTTTGATTGCCGTTGATGCCGTCAATTCGCCCAGGGATTTCATGCAGTCCAAAGCGCTGATTGCGGCACAGATGATTATTCCGTCACAGCAACTCGCCGATCCCGAGAATTCATTGAAGGAGCTTGGCGCCGCCTATTGATGGCTGCGACGGGTCATTCGACGGCCGATATGGTCTCCGCCTCAACGGCGCTATCGGGCAACTCGATCAGAAGTCGGCCGCCGGCAGCAATCGGCCCCTGGTCGGCGGAGTACGCCTCTGCGGACAGAGATTCCACACCCTCCGTCGTGAGCCCACGAAACGAGCCGCTTCCTCCGGTGACCAGCGCGGTACCCAGAACCCCGGGACCAGCCGTGAGATCTCCGTTCCATTTACCTTTCCAGTTGTTGGCGCCGTTTCGATAGGCAGGCCAACCCACGTCACGCAGGAACGTCCAGTAATTTTCAGACTGTTGGAAAATAAAGCTGCCACGGTCAGGCAGATACACATACCAGACACTGTCGACCAACGCGTCACCCTTCAGTAACCGGGTTCGCTCCGACAAGGACGAAAGCTTCACACCAATTCCAGCCGTCTGGCCGCGCGCATTGCGCATTATTGTCGCCATCGCCTGGGTCTTGCGAATGGGCGCCTCCCAAAGCTGCTGGACTTTCGACGGTTGCGGCTTCTGCACCGAATTACCGTCATTCGTGAAGACGATCGCGTCGGCCGGAACTGCCGAGAAATTTAACGCAAAAACTTCAACATCGCTGACGGCCAGCGGACTTATTCCACGATCTGCCATGAAAGGGTTGTAGATCATCGCAAGGACGAAAAGCGCCGTGCCTGTGAAAATGCCGAGCAAGAGTGCGATCAGGAACTTCATCAGGTTTCTTCCTGGAAACCAACGAACGCCGTGACCAGCTCGATGCGGCCAACAGGGGCATCCTCTTCGCCAGACGAGTTCCGAACCCAACGTTCGGTCATGCCGCCGCCCAGCCGGGAGAATTCGCGCGAGCCAGCGAGAAGCTCACCCTGACGATAGCCACCCGCCAGCGCTTCCGGACGCATGTTCACATAAACGGAACCACGAGCCGGAAGGTGCAGGACCCAATCGATTAATTGTACGGACCCGTCCCTGGCCGCTGTTCTCGAGGCCACGCCAACGACCGTGTCCCTTTCGTTGCGAATCTTGAACAGTTCGACGCGGACATCCTGGAGCACCTCATCAGTGGGCCACTCCATGCCCAGCGGCAGCGGTTTCTTCTGGCCCGGAGCGCCAACCATAATCCGGTCCATCGGCACGTTCACATGGAACGACTCCACGTTGCCGCCATTGGGAGCCACCGAAACAATCGATGTCTCACGATGCTGGTCGACGACCGGGTACAGATAGAGCCCGGCTGCAGCACCTGCAATTCCCAGCACGATTCCAACAATGAACGTCTTAAGCAAAACAACTCCAACTGGCGCCTTTCGGGCGCGCTTGTACATATAATTGCCGAGTTTAGTTAAATTGAAGGGAACGTCACACCGAATCAGACGATTTTTGTGACGGAACGCACAACAATGGGACATCCGCTGGCAGCCGGGGATCGACGGCCGGGACCTGACAACCTTCCACGATCCTGAAAAGCGCCGTTACAATCCGATAGTCGGGCTCGCCTGGGAACAGGAACGAATAACAATGACAACGCCAATCTGCCTTTGGTCAGGCCCCCGCAACGTTTCTACTGCGCTGATGTACAGCTTCGCACAGCGCAGCGATATCAGCGTCGTCGACGAACCGCTCTACGGCCACTATTTGCGTACCACTGGCGCGAGACACCCGGCCCACGATGAAGTCATGGCCACCATGAACTGCAATGGTGAACTCGTCATGCGCGCAATTATCGAGCGGCAAACGGTGAAGCCGTCGCCCCGCCTGTTCCTGAAGCACATGGCACACCACCTCCTCGACCTCGACCTCGGGTTTCTGCATCAAACCACCAATATCTTCCTGATCAGGGACCCGCGGGATATGTTGCCATCGCTGACGGTGCAGCTGCCGCACGCCTCTCTGACGGACACTGGACTGAAGCGTCAGTGGCAGCTCTTCGAGGAACTCCGGAATACCGGTCAGACACCGGCCATTCTCGATTCAAGGCTGTTGCTATCGGACCCGGCGGCGATTCTGCAGCAACTTTGTAACCACCTTGGTCTCAATTTCGATACCGGTATGCTGCGTTGGGAAGCGGGCGCACGACCTGAAGACGGCGTCTGGGCGCCACACTGGTACCATGCCGTGCATCAAAGCACAGGATTCGCGCCGTACCGTCCGAAAAAAGACTTTCCGAATGCACTGCTTGGGCTGCTTCAGGAATGCCGGCCGTGGTATGACCGCCTGTTCGAACATGCCCTTGGCAACAGCACGAAAGGAGATTAGCGGGTGAATGCAACAGATCCTCGTAACGCGGACATTCTCGTTAGCATTAACGGACAGCTAAAGCCGCGGGCGGACGCACGCGTATCTGTATTCGACAGTGTGGTTCAGGGCGGTGATGCCGTCTGGGAAGGCCTGCGCGTCTATGACGGCCGAATAGCCGAGCTCGGCGGCCATCTGGCGCGGCTGCAGGAATCTGCGAAGGCACTCGCCTTCGCAGAGGTGCCATCCTCCGAGGATGTGCGTGCAGCGATCTTCGAGACTCTTGAAGCAAACGGCATGCGGGACAATGCCCACATTCGTCTCACGCTGACGCGCGGCGAGAAAAATACATCCGGAATGAACCCGCGCTTCAACCAATCAGGCTGCACGTTAATCGTTTTGGCGGAGTGGAAACCACCCGTCTATTCCGACGCCGGGATCCGCGTGGTTACCGCGTCGACCAGGCGCAACACGCCGCAGTGCCTCGATTCAAAGATCCATCACAACAACCTGCTGAATAACATCCTTGCGTCGATAGAGGCGAATGTGGCGGGCGTTGACAGCGCCATAATGCTTGATGTCCATGGATTCGTCTCGGAGACCAATGACACGAACCTCTTCCTGGTGAAAGACGACGTTGTACTCACGCCTCATGCCGACAGCTGTCTGCCGGGCCTTACGCGAAGCATGATTTTGACGATCTGTAGCGAACAGGAGATCGCCGCGACCGAGCGCAACGTATCGCTAACTGAGGTCTACAACGCGGACGAGGTGTTCACCAGCGGCACGATGGGGGAATTGACACCGGTACTGGAGGCCGACGGTCGAACGATAGCCGACGGCACCGTCGGTCCCGTGACCGCTCGCCTGCAGCAACTGCACCGTCGCTTTGCCTACGAGCACGGCGAACCTCTGCCATTCTGATCAACAATTCCTGAAGTAGCGCTGCAGGTATTCATCGAGGCCAATTTCATCCGAAGCCTCAATGGTTTGCTGGCGCAAAATGGAGTCAGCGACCTCCTTCCTGAAAACCTGGTCGCGCGCATCGTCGAGCGCCGTAATTGCGCCAAAATAGTCGCTATGGCTCCGGGCCAGCGACAGCGAATATTCAAAGAAGCTGCTTTGCGTTTCATCGAGATCGGCAAGCACTCGAGCTGACGGAGTCTCCTCGACGTTTGCGACCAGTTCCTGCATCAGCCGAACAGACTGCGCGTAACTGTCGCTCTTTTCGCAACCATCGATGACCTCTGCGACAGCCAGGACTTTGGACAAGATTTCGTCTGCCCAGGACGCAACGGTTACTGGCTTCCCGTCCCTTATCAGGCGAAATTCGGGATCGCGCCCGCGCTTCGCAGCACCCGTATGGTTGCTATTGATTTCGTCAAGAGACTTATCATTCAGCTTCGGGCTGTCCTCGAGCGCACAGTAGATGAGGAGCGCCTCAACGAAGCGCATGGTGTTCTGATTGATCCCTGCCGGATCAAATGGATTGATATCAAGTGAGCGGATTTCGACGTATTCGATGCCATCACGGCGAAGCGCGGCTGTCGGCTGTTCTCCGGATCTGGCGACCCGCTTCGGCCTGACCGGCGAGTAGTATTCGTTCTCGATTTGCAGCAGGTTCGCGTTGAGCTGCCTGTACTCATCGTTCACCTTTACACCGATTTCTTCGTAGCTTGGCTCCGGCGTGCAGATAGCGCTGCTCAGGTCTCGAACATATTCGTCCAGACTGTTCAACGAGATATTGATTCTCGACTGGTTTTTGTTGCTGTAACCGAGATCGCTCATACGCAACGAGGTGGCGTAGGGCTCAAAATAGGAATCGGCGTTGAGCGACTTCAGGCTCGCGCTGGCAGCGCCTGAAAAAGATTTGCACAAGGCTGGAGAGGAACCGAACAGGTAAAGCACAAGCCAACCGAGGCGACGAAAGTTCCTGATAAGTCCAAGGTACTGATCCGACCTGAACGCTTCGATAGTCAAATCAGAATCCAGAACCTCCCGATACACGGGCCAGAAACCCTCCGGCAGCGAATAGTTGAAATGCACGCCTGCAATAACCTGCATCTGCCGGCCGTAGCGGTAGCCGAGCCCGCGTCGATAGATGGTCTTCATTCGCCCGACGTTCGAGGTGCCGTACTGCGCCAGCGGGATGTCATCATCATCCGGAATCAGGCACGGCATGCTGGCCGACCAGAGCATTTCGTCACCGAGTTGCGTGTACGTAAACTGATGGATATCGCAGATACACTGCAGCGCTTCCCAGGTCGTCGGAAACGCCGGTGTTACGAACTCTAACAGGGCCTCGGAGAAGTCGGTCGTGACGTATCGATTGGTCAGCGCAGATCCCAGTCTGACGGGGTGGGGACGCGTCGAAAGCGAACCGTCAGCGGCCACTCTCAGCGATTCCTTTTCGACCCCCTTCAGGCCACCGTGTAGCGCATCGCTGTTTGCAGCAACGATCGCCGCCAAGCGCTTTTCAAATCGTTGCTTCAAATCCTGTCCTTTGGAATTAACGCCCGCCCGGCGCCCGCTGACTGTTTTACCATAACTGTAGCTCTCGCGCGTGACCTCGGCCAATATCCCGTTTGTCCTCCGGCAGTGCAGATATCAGCACACTTTTTGATTCCCCCGGGGGTGGGTTGCCGCCTTTGCGGAAGGACTATTCAGCGCTTTTGCGACGATGCCGCAGAACACGCCATAGAATTCCGCTATTCGCGTTAACAAAACGTCGCAACTCCCGGTACTATTCACCCTCAACGATCGAACACACGACTCGGAGCATTGGGCATGAACGAGACAAAGCGTCGACGCCTGCGCGACCGCGCGTCGGGAGCGGCAACGCTGATCAACGAAGGCTGCAAAATTACGGGGCTTATCGGCGGCGACGGCGATTTCCTTATCAACGGCGAGGTCGACGGCGACTGTGATATCAGCGGTACCGTGACCTTGGCCAATGACGGTCGCTGGCGCGGAACGATCAAAGCCGATGCCGTTGTTGTCTCAGGACACCTGGAGGGCGATATCATAGCCCTTGGTAAAGTCGAGATCACGGCTGCCGCGAGAATTGTCGGCACGGTCAGCGGCGAAGCTATCGCTGTCGCGGAAGGCGCGGTTGTTGAGGGTGTTATGAAGACGACCGGCCAGTCGGACCCCCTGGAATTCGTCGAAAAGCGCGATCTGGACGAGTAGCCCAGCCGCCAAAACACCGTTTTGTCCTGCCGTTCCGGCTTGCCCCCCAACTGACGAAATATAGTCCGCCCCGGAAAATTCTCTCCCTTCGGCTCCGAATGCTACACTGGCATCGTTTTATTGGCCGAATAATAAATAAAAATGATCGGCAAGAGATTTCCGCGAGTCTGGATATTGGCGGTGGCACTCAGCGTTGCCGCTGCGGGCATTATGCTGTCAATGTTCTATGGCCAGTACCGGTGGCTCGCCGACGAAATAGTGACGGCGAGTTCGGATCAACACTACGCGTTGATGCGAGGTGGTTTCGAGCGCCGTGCACGCGCCAGGATTCGGAACCTCGCAGAGAACTTGTCGGCGAGAGATGTAACGGACGATAGCACTGCGATGAAGAACCTCCTGGATCGCGCCGTGGAGTCCGGAGACGGCCTTACCGGACTGCAGTTCACTCTCGTGTCCGGCGAAGCGCTGAGCAGTGGTGAACCTGTGTCCGACCTGGACTCGCGTGATGTCGTCTGGTCGGACCATCAACTGCTGATGCCCTATCCCGTCATCAGCAATGAAGCAAGAGTCGGCTACCTGAGCGGTGTTTTCAGCCTGCAGGAGCTGCACGATGACTACGCGTCATTCGGTGAACAGTTGATGACCACCGAAATCCAGAGTCGCCACAAGAGTTATGCGTGGATAGTCGGCGGCACACTGGCCGTGCTGATATTGTGCGGCGCCATCGTATGGCTCTTCTTCCGTAATCAGTCACAACGCATCGAGCGGCTGAAAATTCAGGCTGAGAAATTTAGTGACGCCGATTTCGGCGAGCCGTTGCAGGAATCTCGCGATGACGAACTAGGGGAGCTGGCCGCCGTCTTCAACGATATGCGCGAGCGATTGCGGAACACGACGATCTCACGTAACTACGTCGATACGATTCTCTCGGGCATGAACGAGGCGATCATTGTTACGGCTGATGATGGCAAGATTCAGCGTATCAATGCCGCCACGACACATCTCCTGGGTTTCGAGGACGACGAACTTATTGGCATATCAATTGATGTCCTGGTCGACACCAGCAAGGGCAGTTCTCTGGCCGATCTGACACCATCGGGTTTGCCGAAAGAGGCCACGTTCGAATCCAAGTTCGGCGAGTCAATTCCAGTATCCTACACCTGCTCGATCATCGACAGCAGCGATGGCAAGACGATCAATCGAATCTATGCGGCGCAGAACATTACAGAGCGCCGGCGGGCGGAAAAGCGGATCCGCTACCTGGCACGTATCGATGCGCTCACCAAGATACCGAATCGCATGCAGTTTCAACACCTGTTGCAACGCAGCATCGCGCGTGCCCGCAGGGCCCGTAACCCGCTTTGCCTTTTCTATGTTGACATCGATAACTTTAAGGAAATTAACGACACATTTGGACACCTTGCCGGCGATACGACGCTGGAAACGGTCGCGGAGCGATTGGCAGCCGCCTTGCCAGAGCACTCCATAATTGGCCGCCTCGCTGGTGATGAGTTCGCCGTCATGGTCGATCGCCTCGGTCCGAGCGGCGACGGTCTGAAGGCGACGCGCAAACTCGCACAAACCCTGCTCAATCGCCTGTCCGATCCCTTCTTCGTGCAGGGACACGAGGTATTTATGACGGCTAGCATGGGCGTCGCGTTTTATCCAGAAGACGCGGTGAACGTAATCGATTTAATCCGTAACGCCGACGCAGCCCTGTACCACGCCAAGAGGAACGGCGGCAACGCCTTTTCCTTCTACGAACCAAAGATGAATGAGGCTTCAGTCGACAGACTGATGACCAAGAGCAAGCTGAAACGGTCGTTCGAACGCGATGAATTGCTCGTCCACTACCAACCCAAGTACAACTTGCAGACCGGCGAAGTATTTGGTGCGGAAGCGCTGGTCCGCTGGGAGCTACCTGAACGCGGCCTGATTATGCCGTCAGATTTCATCCCGATCGCCGAGGAATCCAGCCTTATTATTGAAATTGGCGAGTGGGTACTGGACAAGGTATGCGAGGACTTCCGCATCTGGCAGAAAAGGGTGTCTTCACCGGGGCGCGTCTCAGTGAATCTGTCATTGAAGCAGCTGCGGCAGCTAAACTTCATCAACCGAATCCAAGCGATATTGCATGGCCATGAGATTTCGCCAACGTCGCTCGAGCTTGAGATTACTGAAACGACCTTGATGGAGAACCCCACCCGTACGATCAAGTTGCTGGATCAACTGTATGGACTGGGCCTGCATCTCGCGATCGACGATTTTGGCACCGGCTACTCTTCTTTGAGCGCAATGCAGCAATTTCCGATAAGCACATTGAAAATAGATCAGTCCTTTGTCCGGCATATCGCCACAAATCCGGACGATGCGACTATCGTAGATACCATCATACAAATGGGACGCAACCTTAATATGGACGTTGTTGCCGAGGGCGTAGAGGAAGAAGAGCAGCTCGTGTTTCTCCAGGAGCATGGTTGTACTTATGCCCAGGGACTGCTCTTTGGCGAGCCGATGAGTGCCGACAACTACCTTGAACTGCAATTGGCCCAGGCCGACGGAACGGACTCGTTTCGCGCACTTTTCGCTTGATTTAACCGCTCGTCGTCGGCTTCGATCGCGGCTATTCAACGCCGGAAATATAGCCGCAAGCCTCTGTTTTTAATTTCTTTTTGCACGACTATAAGGGCGCTTTGAAATGCGCATTTGTCTTGCACCGAATCGGCAAGACCCGGTAGAGTTATTGTCTTGCTGGCCTTATCAAGTAGACCCTATGAACATGACTGGAAATATTCTTCTTTCTGCGCTTATTTTCTTGAGCACATCTGCCGCGTTTGCCTGTGATTACCCGCATCGTGCCGATGTCCCCGATGGCACGACAGCCACCAAGGATCAGATGATTGAAGGCCAGCGAGGCATCAAGGCCTATATGAGTGCGATGGAGGAATACCTGTCCTGTATTGAGGTCGCCGAGCAAGAGACTGTCGCGGGAGGGGACGACATCGACGAAGCTACCAAGCAACAGCGCATTGAAATGTATAACAAGAAATATAACGCGGCTGTAGATGAAATGAATCTCGTAGCAGAGGAATTCAACGTGCAGGTTCGTGCTTACAAGGAAGGCGGTCAGTAGCCACTTGATTCCAGCCTCTCCACATGAAGAACTCGGAAGTACTAAAATCAGTAGTCCCAATTCAGCTCGGAATACGTTGTCCAAGACTGAGCCGTAGGCGCTAGCCTCGGGTTTTTCGTTGCTTCGCCCGACGCTAGCGCGTTCGGCTCACGTTGAATTTGGAACTACTCTAAATAGCATTGCACGATTCCGGGGAGGGTGAGTTTCGCCGCCACCCTGGGGGAGGAGGCCCCTAAGCAGATAAGTACGCCAGTCCCTTGACGGGGGAAGTATTGTGTGTAAAATCGTCTATATATGGGTGTCTATAGGTACGGCTTCAATGAAAACCGAGCTTTGGTGTTGTCCCGTTAATTAATGTTCTTCTTGGTTTTGAAAGGGGTGATCAAATGATCTTGAAGCAATGGTGTTTGGGTTTTTTAGTGGCGGCGATGGTGGCTGTCATGGCGCTGCCGGCGGCGGCCGATCTGCTGGCTTACTATCCATTTGAGGAAGGC